>ERZ809296.2737-NODE-2737-length-16171-cov-8.221643_pt1 | contig 16171 bp, 10 predicted proteins | sample MGYA00520511_ERZ809296 | MGnify/ENA primary metagenome ERZ809296 (study PRJEB31576, sample SAMEA3212662) | Homo sapiens | biome: human-gut; feature: human gut; material: fecal | place: Sweden | collected 2012 ... | reverse complement strand
ACCGGCTGACGCGGGCGTACCCGCGTGGGAAGCCGCCGTGCCCGTGACGGCCCCGGCCTCGTTCGTGCCGGAGATCCCGGCGAGCTCGGCAGCCAGGCGAGCGATGCGCTCCTGGCTCATGTCCTGCTCGACGGTGACGGTCTGGCGAGGCTCGATGTGCTGCACGGGGCGCGCCCACGGCTGTTCGCTGACGATCCAGGAAATAAGCTGTTCGCGCATGTAGGCGCGCAGGTCGGACAGGTGTCCGGAGTTCTTCGCCGAGACGAGGACGCGCACGGTGACCGTGTTCTCGGTGGAGTCGGTGACCTGCACGCCCCACGTGCGCCCGTCCCACAGGTCGGTGGAGTTCAGGAGCTGTTCGACCTTGGCGCGGATGAGTGCCATGGGGGCGGACCAGTCGAGCTTGAGCTCGACGGTGCCGAGCTGTGCGGAGGCGCGGCGCGTCCAGTTCTCGAAGGGCGTCTGGGTGAAGTAGCGGCAGGGGACGATGAGGCGACGCTCGTCCCAGATGTGGACGACCACGTAGGACAGCGTGATTTCCTCGACGGAGCCGGTTTCCTGTTTGTCACCGGCGACGACGACGTCGCCCACTCGGATCGCGTCGGTGAACGCCAGCTGCAGGCCCGCGAAGACGTTGCCGAGGGTCTGCTGGGCGGCGAGACCGAAGATAACGGAGATGACGCCAGCGGAGGCCAGGATGGTTGTCATGGCGTGGCGAGCAGCCTCGAAGGTGCCGATGGCCGCGGCAACGCCGATGACGACGATGAGGCCCTGGGTGAAGCGGCGCAACACCTGGGCCCGGGTTTCGAAGCGGCGCGAGCGTCCCTGGTCAGCTGTCTGGCGAGCCTTGGCGGCGTCCTCGAAGACCCACGCGGCGGCGTAGCCCATCCACGTGAGGCAGCCGATGGAGATGATGAGGAGCACGCGCATCAGCACGGCAGTAATGGCCGAGCCTTCCCAGTCGGACAGGTGGGGGTTGACCAGCGCGATGCCGAGCCCGATCCACGCGCCCCACGCAGCGAAGGTGAAGTGGCCCGGTCGGCGCACGCGCGCCAGGATCGACGAGGCCATGGAGGACTTCGCGAGAGCCTTACGTCCGACGATGGAGAGGACAATCGAGACGACGACGCCCACGAAGGCGCCGACGATCGGGCCGAGGATGAGGAGGGTGAGGTCAATGGTCGTGGCCACGGCGGCCTTCGCCCCGGACTGTGGGTCGTCGATCGCCCGCGTGAGGGCGTCCGAGGCCTGGGCGAGGGCACCGAGTGCTGGTGTCATAGTCATGCTTCAAGCCTAGGTCGGAGAGCTGATGAATTCCTGGGAATTCCGCACAATTGCAACGTTTTTCGGTAATGTGTTAGCTGTCACTTGATTTCGTTTTGACTCGCCACTCACGTTCTGCCTAAACTATCTCCCGTCTTCGGACGCCAGTTCGACGGCCAAGCAGGCCCCCATCGTCTAGCGGCCTAGGACACCGCCCTTTCACGGCGGCGACACGGGTTCGAATCCCGTTGGGGGTACCACCGGTCGCAATCGTGATTGGAACAATTCAATAGGTCTTACCTGTTGTAAGGCCCCGTAGCGCAGTTGGTTAGCGCGCCGCCCTGTCACGGCGGAGGTCGCGGGTTCAAGTCCCGTCGGGGTCGCCGACCAGACCTTTTGGTTCAGGTCTTGGCTCTGTAGCTCAGTTGGTAGAGCGTTCGACTGAAAATCGAAAGGTCACCGGATCGACGCCGGTCGGAGCCACCAGCAAGTCCCCGAAGCTTTTGCTTCGGGGTTTTTGTTTTGCCCGCAGCGAGGCAGAATTCCCCTTTTGCTCGAGGTAGTCGCCTCACCGCACTGCACCCCGGACACCCCGCATGCGGCCCCACATGCGCGCGACCAACACGCCCCACCAGACAAATTTCGCATGCAATTCCCCCACGGCACGAATCGGCCCAACCCCAAAAACCGCAGAATACCAACGATCAGATTACATAATTTGAAATATGCTCACGGGAATTGCATGCGAAATTTCTGGGGACCGCGAGGCCCTGCGCCACACCCAATAAGCGAAGCAGCTCATATGCACTTCGTCACACACATGACTGGGCGACAAGAAACGACCACTCCCGTCAATTAATTACCGAACAACCAGAACGCCCTGCAACTACTCGAATCTTCAACCAGCTAAATTCATGACGAAACATTGGACGACCAAAACAAACCCTCCACAACATGGACAGATAGGCGAAATTAAACGCACAGACTATTACAGATAGGCGTAGCCTTCTCATTAGCATCATTACTTGCTAACCACAGCGGATGGGCGGCCGACCCGACGCGTACACCACGGCCTCGTCCCCCATCCATGACGAATGGAGACTCACGTGCACCCACGCAGTATCGGGCGCCTTTTCCCGCTCGTTGTCGGGCTGATCGTCGCCGGCCTGCTGGCCGCGTTCATCGCGATCGCACCCACCTTCGCCGCCTCCGTAGGCGTCGTCAGCAACATTTCGCTGGCGCGCGAGGACAAGGAAACCACCGCGCCCACCGTCGGCATCAACGTCATGACCATGTCCTTCGACATCGACACGACCGGCAAGGACGTCGCGCCCGGCGACACGTTCACCATTCAGATTCCCCCCGAGCTTAAGGTTATCTCGGACTCGGGCAGCTCGACGCTGAACTTCAGCATGCTCAACGACGACAAGGTCCCCGTCGTCGACTGCTCCGTTCCCGCGGGTGAGGGCGTGTCCATGACCTGCACCTTCGGCGAGTACGCAAGGGACCATCACAGCATCATCGGCCACGGCACCGTGCGCACGAAGGCGGTGCACGCCACGACCTCGTCGACAGTGTCCTTCCCGGTCAACGGCACCGCCGTCATCGTGGACCTGCCCGGCGGCTCGATCTCCGGCACGTACGTGCGCACCCTGCCCAACACCCAGAAGTGGGGCCTGCCCAAGGAAGGCGACTCCTCGCGGATCATCTGGGAGATCGACATCAAGGGATCCCAGCTGCCCGAGGGTGCGACCGAGGTCGAGATCGTTGATACCTTCGACATGAGCTCCGGCGGCTACTCGCTGGTGCCCGGGTCGGAGAATCTCTACTACTACAACAACGACGCTGAGTTCCAGGCCGATCAGGCGCCCGCCCTCAAGGCCGGTGCGTCGATCGGCGACGGCACTTTCAAGATGGAGGCCAGCGCCGACGGCAAAGGGTTCACCGCGACGTTCCCGCGCCTGACGAACAATGGCACCTACGTCCTGCAGTACGAGGCCACGATCAACAACTTGGCCACGGTTCGTAACGGCGTCACCTTCCACAACGACGCGCTCATCAACGCGAAGCTGTACACGGGCGGCGTGGACATCCACTCGGACGGCTCGGGCGACGCGAACGGCAACGCGAATCCGACGCCCACCCCGTCGGTGACGCCGACGCCGGAGCCCACTCCTTCCGCAACTCCCACGCCGGAGCCGACGCCTTCCGCGACACCCACGCCGGAGCCGAGCCCAACCCCGTCCGTGACCCCGTCTCCGACGCCGACGCCGACCGCAACCCCGTCCGTGACCCCGTCTCCGACGCCGACGCCGACCGCAACCCCGACGCCTACGCCGTCGGTGACGCCCGAGCCGACTCCGTCGACCACCCCGACTCCTTCGGCCACGCCGACCCCGTCGGCTCCCTCGACGCCGAGCTCGTCCACTCCCCCGGCCACACCGCCCACTCCGTCGACTCCCGCGCCGAAGCAGCTGGCTCGCACGGGCGCCGACATGACTGGCGTCCTCGCTGGCGCCGGCATGCTGGGCCTGCTGGGCGCGCTGGCGGTGGCGGCTCGCCGACGCGGAGCCTGACCGTCCCACCCTCCGCGTGAGGGTACGGATCTGACGCACTGTGCCCCGGCCTCGTATCGACGAGGTCGGGGCGAAGTCATGTGGGTCAACGAACCATCGCGTAAACCTTCTGACGGCCGGTGAGGGGTTCATCCCCGCTCACGCGGGGAAAACCTAGCCTGGGGGTGCGCGCCACATATGGCGTCGGGCTCATCCCCGCTCTCAGGGGAAAACTATGATCAACCGGTGTCAGCAAGAGAGCGTTGTTCACGTCTTCCTTGACCGAAACCCACCTTTTTGGCTAATATCAGCCCAGCGAGAGGATACGGTAGGACGTCTGGTAACAGAGCGTTCAAAGGAGGTTGCAGCAGCAACTTCGGGTGTGGGACTGCCTTCAGCTTCAGGCTGTAAAGACCCCATGTACCAAGATATCCTCTCGCTTCATTTGCTCCTGAACTATGTTCAGGAGCATTTTCTATGCTTAATCGGATTAAGTAATTCCTGATTGGAGCTCATCCCCGCTCACGCAGGGAAAACGTCGCAGAGCAAGCAGCGAAATCCGCGTCGACGGGCTCATCCCCGCTCACGAGAGGAAAACATCGACGCGTGGGAACTGCCCGAGCGCCACGTGGGATCATCCCCGCTCCGCGGGGAAAACGTGGTGTGCTTCTGCGCGCCCTCAGCGGTCCAGGGTTCATCCCCGCTCACGCAGGGAAAACGTCTCAATCGTCAGCCCACCGAGCTTGTCCGCGGGTTCATCCCCGCTCACGCGGGGAAAACGGGTCGCTTTTCTTACATCGCCATATGGTGTTGGGCTCATCCCCGCTCACGCGGGGAAAACGAGATTTTGCTCGTGATGAGCTGGGCTGCGTAGGGCTCATCCCCGCTCACGCGGGGAAAACATCTTCGTCGCACTGTACGAAAACAACGAGACAGGCTCATCCCCGCTCACGCAGGGAAAACGTTGTACTCGCGGAGGGCGTGGGCCCGGCCATGGGCTCATCCCCGCTTACACAGGGAAAACGCGTCAGTCTCAGACACGTTCCTGTGACTACTGGGCTCATCCCCGCTCACGCGGGGAAAACGCGGTCATGGCTCGCACGGTCAGGTCGATCATGGGCGCATCCCCGCTCACGCGAGGGAAAACTGAAGCAGAATAGCTACAGGATCCATGATGTCCGGTTCATCCCCGCTCACGCGGGGAAAACAAACCGCCCTTCACGGCGTTCCAGATGCCACCGGGCTCATCCCCACTCACGCGGAGAAAACTCCGGGGACACGGCGAAGAGCTCGCCAACGTAGGGCTCAACCCCACTCACGCGGGGAAAACTCCAACTTACGGCGGAACGACTTCTCAGCCGCAGGCTCATCCCCGCTCACACGGGGAAAACTAATCCCAGTCCAGGGGCGGTTTCTCGTAGAACGGCTCATCCCCGCTCACACGGGGAAAACTAAATCTGCGCAGTCGCAACAATCAGCGTCTTGGGCTCATCCCCGCTCACGCAGGGAAAACCGCGCGAACAAGGCGCACCCTGCGTTCCAGAAGGGCTCATCCCCGCTCACGCGGGGAAAACTCTGCTTTTCGTTTTGAGGCGGATGCTGACGGAGGCTCATCCCCGCTCACGCGGGGAAAACACCGTGACGTGGTGAAAGCGGCGGCCGGTTTGCGGCTCATCCCCGCTCACGCGGGGAAAACTGTCTCAGGTAGGTTGCGGTGAAGCGGTAGTCCGGCTCATCCCCGCTCACGCGGGGAAAACCAGAACGTTCTGCCCGTCATGGACTCGCCGCTCGGCTCATCCCCGCTCACGCGGGGAAAACCACCGACGAAGCGCTCCCAACGGTATCAAGAGCGGCTCATCCCCGCTCACGCGGGAAAACCTGCGAGTTCCAGCTCGCCGGTCGGCGCGCTTGGGCTCATCCCCACTCACGCGGGGAAAACCATGCGGAGAAGGCACACCCTGCGTTCCAGAAGGGATCATCCCCGCTCACGCGGGGAAAACTTCGTGATTGAAATAGTCAGCATGAGGACTCCCGGCTCATCCCCGCTCATGCGGGGAAAACACGGGCACGTATCCAACTGGCAAAACCCGCACGGGCTCATCCCCACTCATGCGGGGAAAACCTTGGCTCGGGCCGCTCGATCGCGACAACGAGGGGCTCATCCCCGCTCACACGGGGAAAACCAGCCTCGAGTGCGTCGCCACACGCCGCCGCCGGGCTCATCCCCACTCACGCGGGGAAAACCGCAGGACGTCTGGATCGAGCGCCTGCAGGAGCGGCTCATCCCCACTCATGCGGGGAAAACGATCCGCCGAGCTTTTCGAGGTCGCCGTTCAGGGGCTCATCCCCACTCATGCGGGGAAAACATGGTCAGCGACGGAAAGGTCTCCCTCGAGGACGGCTCATCCCCGCTCACGCGGGGAAAACCTGGTTCTGCGACTGCATGAAAACCATGGGCGGGGCTCATCCCCGCTCACACGGGGAGAACTTGCGTGCGATACGCAGGGTGTCGATGTAGTCGGGCTCATCCCCACTCATGCGGGGAAAACGGCACCCTCGCAGTGCAAGACCTGTGCGCGACGGGCTCATCCCCGCTCACGCGGGGAAAACCAGGCCGCGTTCACGGCGTTACGGAAAGTCTCGGGCTCATCCCCGCGCATGCGGGGAAAACCCCGCCTCGTGACGATGGAAGAAATCTGGAAGGGCTCATCCCCGCGCATGCGGGGAAAACGGGCACGGGCACCGGCTCGGTCGTCACGCGCGGGGCTCATCCCCACTCATGCGGGGAAAACCTGATCGGCGTCACCGCCGACCTGTCCGCCCAAGGCTCATCCCCGCTCATGCGGGGAAAACGAGTGGCCCGTCGTTTCGCCGGTCATCTGACGGGGCTCATCCCCGCTCACGCGGGGAAACCTTCGAGTGGTTCGCGCAGGGCAAGTGGTGGACGGGCTCATCCCCGCTCATGCGGGGAAAACGCGTTCTGCAGCGCGACGAAAGGGTTGAGGTAGGGCTCATCCCCACTCACGCGGGGAAAATACTTCCTGACCTACGCTTTTATCGCGCAGATCGGTCAGACCTTGGAAAGCCCTGAGCTTTGCGTCTCTTCTGAAAGTTACTCATCGCGCGAGCCTGTGCCTCCAGCAACCTCGAGGAACGCGAGGGCGGCGAGCCGTGAGCGTAGTGCCTCACCCCATTCTCACCAACCCACACGATGGTCGATCCGCTTTCAGAAAGAACAGACACCGCCGAGTGAGTGATCCGAACCCCGGGGCCCAGCAGCAGCACCGACAGCGCCGCCGCTGGGACGTGGGCGATTCCGTGACCGTCAGCCATAGTGATCGCGTTCGAGTCACGATTGATCGTGCACCGCTCGACGTAGAGGAACGTCAAACGGTCTCGAACTCGCACCAGGTCTTTCGGGTCTGGCGGCTTCGCCCCGGGGATCGGTCTCATGGCCGAGCCAAGGTCATCAAGCCACAGCCGTAGGCCTTCCCTCGGCCGATTCCGTGAGTGAGGACTCTGCGCAGAGCATCAGGGTCCGTCACCTCAAGGACACCCTCGAAAGTAGCGACCCCGAGGGTCACGCGATGCTCCCCGCGCTTAAACTCAGCGATACTACGTTCAACGCCATTAATCAGCAGATTCGCCCCGTCGACGCGTTGCCCATCGCTGTCCTCGAGAACCGGAAGGTCACCACCGAGCTCAGCAGAGGTGAGCACCCTGAATCCGCACTTCTCAGCGCGTTCGAGGACCCACTGCGTCTGCTGATCCTGCGTGACGTGTGCGAGAACCTTCTTGCGTCCCCGCGCATTGACCTGACTGCCCTCCCGGAACGTTGGATTGACGCACAGGCGGAAACCCCACCTCTGTCCAGCCGACAGCCCCTCAAGGAAGGTGCTCATGTCGCGGATGAAAACCCCGCCCTCGGTCGCGTAGCCAGCCTCCTCGACAATATGCGAGGGGTCCGGAGCAACCGGGCTCGAGATGTAGAGCGCACACGAGGGGCTCCCCTGACGAGGAGCAGCTCCTCGAACGGTCGGCGGACGGTCCAGCCGCCAGAGAACCCGGGGAGCGCCGGGATCATCCAGCACGCCCGGAGGGAAGCAATTCAGTACAGCCGCATGCAGCATCTGCCGGCTGCGCATGAGCTGCTTCGCCCCACGACGGTGCGGGTTGAGGTAGATGCGTGTCAGATACATCAGAGCACCTCCATCGGATCATGCACGAGGCCGGGGTGGACCTGCGGCTTCGTCTCCACGTACTGCGGATTCTCCAGGTCGATATATGTCTCCTCGACGGTACGCAGGGTGTACTTGCGATTCTCCGAGTCGAAACTGATCGGCATATCCTGAAGCGTCTGCTGGGAGGTTTTCTCCACCTGAGGCGGAATAATCCCCAGATCCGCGACGACTCGCGTCCGAACGAAATGATCGTGACGCTGTTTCTTCTGGTAGTAGGCCGAGGCCATCCACGGAGTTTCGCGCACAGCGTCCCACGCGCTGCCCTCGCGAACAGCGAGGCGCAACGGCAGGGTCGGAGGGCACGAGCGACGGCCGAGGTAGAGCGGAAACACCGGGCGAACGATTGCCTGCGCGAGTGCATCAATCATGTCGTCGGGCCCCTCGATGAAAGCTCCGAACGCAGCATCCGCCCGGTAGAAACGGTGCGATAGAGGCATCGACATATCACCCCTATGTGCCGTGTGGAAGTCGTGGAGCAACTGCCCCGGTTGATCAACTCGGACGGCGACGCTCAGCTCAGCGAGGTCCTCGATGGGATCACTGCGCCTGCGCCCCTGTGCCGCACCGAGCAGACCGACCAGCGCGCTTTTCGTGGGAAAAGCCTCCGTCGACCTGCGCGTGAATCGGCTGTCCACGCCCCACGATTGCATGGGACCCGCCAGCCTCAAGACGAGCACTGCACTCATCGCGTGCCTCGCACCGCTTCCGCTGCGATTTCGCCGAGGGACGCCAGGCGCACATGCTTGCCAAGCTCCGAGAAGCTCTCGCCACGAGGCGTGGTCCACGACACGAGAGACTCAACAGCCTCCAGACCAGTCAGCTCGCGGAGTCGTGCCTCGAACTCCACGAAGCGCTTAATGGCCGGCTCTGCGAAGCCGCGCTGCCCCGCGACGATCGGCTCCTCGAAAGCGCCGCTCATATTGATCGGCTGGTCATCACGAACCTGAACCAGAACGGCATCCGGCAGCGTGCGATTCGCGAAAGTCGTCACCTTTCCGGTCGGCATCGAGCGGACGAAGCTATCCACGAAGAGCTCGACGGCGCGATCCGCAACGGCATCGTCACCCAGGTTTTCACGCAGCAGGTCGACGTTGATCGTCGCGTAGCGGTACACCGTCGCGGACGCGAACTCAATCGTGCCGATCATTCCCGCACCCTCGTCGGCCTCGTCGTTGCGCTTCTTCTCGTCATCAACGGCCGTGTAGTAGTCGTACTCGTGCTCGACCGCGCCGACACCAATCGCGTGGGCAACCTGGCATGCGGCATCGACGTTCAGCGCATTCGGTTCCGCGACCATACGGCCAAACAGAGCAATATCAATGGAGTGATTAGTATCCACGAGGCTACGCGGCTTCAATTCCTTGAAGGCTGCCACAGGATCATCCTCACGAGCAACCGAAATCAACGCATCCGCGACATGCTCAATCTGCTTGGCCGACAGGAACACGAGGAATCCCGCTTCCTTCAGTTCCTTGTCGCTCTTGTCCCCACGCGGCTCAGTAAGCTTGAATCCAATGGCCTTCAGACCCATCTCGGCGAGCTCGATCGATTCGGCCTCCAGGTCGGGACGCTTCTCGGTGATCGTTCGCGCAACCAGCTCGACGATCTTCTTCGTACGCACACCGTAGTTTCCATCGTCGATCTTTCCCTCAAAGTCCTGACGCGTGGCACGCTTGATGGCCTGCGACGAAATGCGCATGCGCTGGACTCCACCAAAGGTCGCACTCTTGGGCGCGCCGGTGTCGTCCCTATTCGGGTTCGAGGGAGGGAGGGTCTGCAGGACGTGGATATCAACGAAGACGGACATTGTCTTTCCTTTCACAAATAAAGCGATTGAGTGGAATGCCCCGACATCACTCGTCGGAGGCGGGATCGGTGTGGACGGTTTCAACGGAACGAGCGAACTGCCGCCCCCAGTTGCGCATGACGGACGTGCGGCGACGCGGATCCTGCCACGTGAAGAGGTCAGCTGCCAGCTGCGCGTAATCGCAGGGAATCTCGGCGGCTTCGAGCTGAGAGATGAGCGAACGTAGATGCACGAGAAGTCCCTCAAACGTGGGCGCTTGAACGGCCGCAGAAAAACGCCGATAGATCGGAGTCTCCTCGGCACGCTTGTCACCGCTCTGTCCCTGGGCAACGACTCGGATCGCGGAAGCGAAGCTACGCGAACGGTCCGACGTATCGTGCATAGGTCTCGTGTTCGATCCCTGGTGGAGAGCCCAGAGAGTGAGAGCCCCGTGGACAGCCCTCTCGCCTCTGGTCGGCTCATCGCCCAGATATCCCGGGCGGTCATCGAGCGTCAGGTCCCACAGCTCGGGCACCGAGCCCGCCTCCCGCGAAAGCGCTCCCCGCAGCTGAGCGCGCAGGGCACGAGCCGAAGGAGTCTCCTTCCAGAGCCGATTCGCGATCAACCCACCGACGCGGCCGTACACCGCGCGCCGTGTCGACAAACCTTTCGCAACGCCATCCGGAGGGGTCTCCGGAGCAGCATCATTGCTGGTCATTTCGTTCCTTCCCGATTGGTGTTGTGCACCGGGAGACGCTTGTTGAGCGCCGCCCGGAAGTAGTTCTCGGCGATACCAACATTCATGTATCCCCTGCCGGTATCCCGGCCGATGATTGCCGACGACGAGGCGCCCCTGACGAGTTCGGTCTGGATATCCGTAGCGTGCTGACGCAACGCGTGCTCCCACCGCCGCCCGACATCCCGTGCGCTTTCGAGCCCATCGACCTGGGTCAGCCAGGCCCTGAAGTCGTTGTCGACAGCGGAGAAGAAAAGCTCCTTAGCGCGGTCTCGAGCACCATCACCGGCACCGTCTCCGCTCTCGCCGGCAGCACGCGCTAGGTTCGCCGCAAGAGTTCCCACATCCCTGGCGACATCTTCTGTCAGGCGAACCTGCCGGTCGATCTCGGCGGACAGATCCTCACGCTCAACGCGCATGACGGCGACCGACAACGTCAGCTCGTCCGAGTAAATATCCTCGAACGTCGATTCTTGTGGACCGTAGGTGACGCCAACAGCCTGAATCCGCATCACCTTGGGATAGCTGGTCTGGATCGAGGCATTGTCGAGCTGGTAGTGGAAGGACAGCGTCGCGGAGGGGAGGAACTCGCGCTTCGGCTGCTTGTCCACGCCCTGCACAGTTGTCACCGTGGGAAGGGTGCCGGGCAGGTTACGCCAAAGAGCTCGGCCCGACTCGAATTTACGAGGCATGTAGACGTCGGTCTTAAACTTCTTGGATTGCGGGGTTGAGTACCTCCACAGACTCTGCGGTTCATAGAGCCGCATCTCCTGCGGGGCGAGTTTGTCACCCTGTGCCAAGACAACGCCCGCTACTCCGGACGAGTCGCCAACCAGCCTGATGCGACGCGAGTGCCAGGTGAGAAGTCGAGGGATGCTCAGCTCCCTGGGAGTACCTGCGGGGTCAAGGAGTGAGTAGTCGCCACGAACCGAGGTTTCCGGCTCTGAGATCTCCCAGCTGCACGCTCCCCACTCGGTCGAGCTGTCAACGCCGCGCAACTCCGCCGTGGACGCAGGAATCAGGTTCAGAACCAGCGTCTCGTCGAGGTCCTGACCTTTGAGCCACACAAGTCCGAGGTGTCCGCACCAAGCCGGGCCAATGGGATAGCCTTTGCCTCCCTTGACCTGAGAATCACCAACTGCACCTGAACGGATGCCAGAGGGGTCATAGGCCTGTGCGTGAACGAGCCAGCGTGCAGCGTCTGATGGAGAAAGCTGTGCTACCCCAGAACCTTGTCGCGTCGAGAAAAGTCGTTTCTCCTCTTTCGGCACACAAGCTACCACTGCATCTAGCGCTTTTTCCTCATCTTTCTCCGTGCGCAGATCCGCCACCTGCATGAAGGGGAAGCGGCCTCCGAACAGGTAGAAACGATCCCTCCATTGTTCGAGGTACTCGATCATCTGCTCTGTTGGGGCACCGTCGTCCCACTGCCTGGCCCAGTCGCGAGCATCGTGCGGAGTGGCCACCCGATACGCGATTGCCAGGATCAGTCGCTGAATTGCGATGCTCTGCGTGGGTAGCTCGCACGCTAGGTCCGCGATGTCGGTCGTGCGCCGGAGTAGTTCCAGCAGGCCGACATCAGTGATGGTCCCATCGACGAGCCGTACGGGTATCCACGGCTCGTCGAGTAGGTTGTACTCAGGGTTCTTCATTGACCCTGCACCTCCATTCCTCTTTCTGTGGAGTATGTGAATGTGTGTCCGCACAGGTCGCGCGTGAGGCGCTCCCCATCGGGGGCTTTGTACATCGCGAGGATCAGTTCTCCCGCCAGGAATGGGTGCTCGCGACACGCCCATTCCGTCGTGATGGGATCATCCCAGATGGCACCTGCAACTGCGTCCACCGCCTCGTCGATGCTCTGCCCACGAGTGCGCAACGCCCACGGTGGCAGGGACACGCTCCACGAGCAGATGTCGGCGATACGTCCTCGGGCGTTGTATTCGCCGACTGCGAGAGGCGTGTCGTCTTCTGGCACCCCGCTGATAGGCGGAGCCACTGGTACGTTGCCCAGCTCGGGGTCGATAGCAACAACGAGGACCGGGATCTGGTCTTCCCCGTCGCGCACAGCGGCGCGAGTAACTGCAACTCCCGGTCCCTTTGATTCGTCACCGGTCGCGGCATCGCCGAGGAATTTCTCTTCGAGTTCGAGGGCCTGCCACGAGGGCGTATTTGCTTCGCCGAGGCACCAGGTTGTCGCTTTCGCTTGTGCTTGGGCGCATGCTTTGTTGCGCTCTTCCAACGCGGCATCGAGGGCTTCGTGCCACTGCACGGGACCAACCGGCACATCATCGGCATACGCCAGAGCAGTCAATTCCGCGTAGTCCAGCGGTTCACAGACGAGTATTTCGCCGCGATCAGCGACAATACCCAGGGTCCGCAGGACGGAGTAGCGCGCGTACACATAGTCGGTTCCGCGTGAGTACGCCCAGGGAGAGGAAGCTGTATCTTCGACAATCACGAGACACCTGGCGTCGCGCAGGCCGCGTGGGCGTTCGGCTCTATCGTGCCGATGGAGCCGCCCGATACGCTGCAGCACAAGGTCCATGGGCGCGGGGTCTGTGAGCATGAGGTCGAAATCGACGTCGAGGCTTTGCTCGATCACCTGGGTTGCGACGACGACGTATCTGAAGGGACGCTGCGCACTATCTTTCCCGAAAAGTTCGAGCATCCGGCGATCACGAGCTGCCCGTTCGGCGGCCAGGAAACGCGAGTGCAGCAGGGTTACCTGCTCACGCCCAAACACGGACTTCACTGCCTCGTATGTTTCCTGAGCTTCGCGAACCGTATTGCGGATAACGACGGCGCATCCACCGTCAGCGAGCTCACGGTCCAGAAGCTCCGCGATCTCCCGCGGCGAGCCGATCGAGGTCGAGATGATCCGTTTGGGGACCTCAGCCTCGCCAGCTATTTCATAAACGCGCACGCCTGTGGCGGACACCGTCGAAATTGCCGGATAGCCGATCATGCCATCGACCGACTCAGCGCTCACGCCCGACGAACCACGGCCTCGACGGTAGGCGTTCAGGAGAGCGAGACGCCGCGCGGGCGGCAGGGTTGCCGACAGCAAAACGACTGGGATTCCGTACATACCAAGCCATGTCAGGGCGGCTTCCAGGTACGTCTCCATGTATTCGTCGGCGGCGTGCACCTCGTCGATGACGACGACCTTGCCCATCAGCCCGAGGTGACGCACCAGCACATGACGCGACTTGAGCGCAGCGAGCAGTACCTGGTCGATCGTACCGACCACGACGGGCGACAGGGTTGAGCGCCAACGCTGGCCCATCCACCGGCTCGCGTGAAGGCCGAGGTCCTCCTCGTCGTCATGCACTTCGAGGGGACTTTTGCCGTGCTCGAGGAGCTTCGCAAAAGAGTCGTTGAGGCTATTTTTCCCGTGCGCAAGCTGGATGCCGAGCTTCTGCGGCTCATCGCCCAGAATGCTCGTCAGCCAGGCGGAGACACGCTCGAACATCGCGTTCGTCGTGGCCTGAGTGGGCAGCGCGACAAACACTCCCTGTAGCCCCCGAGCGCGCATCAGAACCTCGGCGGCCGCGAAGGCCAGCTCGGTCTTCCCAGACCCCGGCGGCGCCTCGACAATCATGAGGTCCGGATCCTCGCGTGTTGCAATCTCAATGGCGGCACGCTGAGCCTCAATCGGCCGATACGTGTCCGGCCATCCGAAACGGTGACGGTAGAACTCTGCGACCTCACCGGTGTGAGTTGCAGGAATTCGCAGAGGGGTTGGGAAGCCCGCTCGCTTCCAGGCACGCTCGACACGCTCACGCTGCTGGTCTGCGGTGAGCTCTCGATAGCCCTCAATCGACAGCTCTCCACTCTCATCGACCGGTCGAGGCCGAAGCGGGAAATAATCCTCGTTGGAAGCGAGCCAGTCCGCGATCACGAGGGCCGAGGCATAGGCGGAGGCCACCGCAATGGGCAGCTCGGGCAAGGCGGTGCCAGGTGCGATGAGCGGGAAACCGCTACGCGCAGCCATCCATCGCAGAATTTCCGAGCGTGCCTGACCCCAACGGGGATCATCCTCGCGCGACCCTTCTTGTGTCCTGTACTGCTGTCGTGCGACATGCACGGCACCCGCATCTGGGTATCGACCGTGGTGGACGCCGACGAGAATCGCCCATTGGAGAGCACGCGATCCATCACCGCCACCCGCAGCTATTTCCTCCTGAAGTGCGAACTGACTAACGAGGCCATGGGGAAGGAACGCACGTTCGGGGTAGTCACGCTTACGAAGGACGACGAGGCCTTGGTGCCGGATCAGCTCCGCTAGATCTTGACGCTGACATGCGAAGCGAATATCCAACTTTCCGACGTCGTGCGCCCCTGCGAGGAACACAAACGAGGCCCGAGCCTTGGCGCGATCTCCTCCCCATACCGAGGCCATCAGCCTGCGGTGATGCTCACTCAGGTAGTCGTCGAAGAGGAGCCCCGCAACATCAGCCGCATCCATCAGATGCTGGACGACAGACAGCCAGCTGCCGGAGTCTCCGCTCTTCGCCCAGAAGCTCCTGGTCAATGCAGAGAGATCAGCAGCGCCGAGGCCGGGCTGGGCGGCAGGGAAAACCGGGGGTTCCGCAGTTGCTAGCGTCGTCAGCGAAACTCTCTGCTTGTCTTTTCGGGCCATTTCCTCTTCCTTGAGTCGAAACCATCCTCCGAGTACGGCATGCGCGCTAGCATGAGCTCATGCGGTTACTCTGAAAATGTTGAGCCCGACAGCACCAGCGGAGCTGTCATCACCCCCTCGGAGGTGATGGAGTAACCATAACAAACGGAATTATCATATGCAATACACGTTGCCAATATTGCGGATAAGATTCTATTCCCCCGCCCTCATACAGAAAAATCCCCGCTTTCGCGGGGAATACGTCCTCCTGATGCACTACACGGGATCATCCCCCTGCCGGGGAACACAGCGACCGCGGTCGCGTCGAGCGCTCGCAGGACCTCACAAACGTATCACCCCACCCACTTCCGCGCGCCACTGCGACACATGGGGCGCGATCCTGAAACAATGGGGGCATGTCGAATGACCCGCGTGAAAACCTGCATGGCTCGGACAGCGAGGAGCTGGCCGACGTGACGGCCGACGCCGCGCGCACCGGCGCCGAGCGAGCCGCCTCGACCCCCGCCCATACCTCCGACGAGGTGCCCGCCCAGCGCAGCGCCCTCTCATCGTTCGAGGAGATCCTCAGCGGCGCCACCCACGAGGCCGACGCCCCCATCGCCGACACCCCCGCAGAGACGCTCGCCGACGACGGCGCGCAGGACCTGCAGGAGACCCTCGTGTCCTCCACCCCCCTCGTCACAACCGACGAGGCCGAGGCCACCCCCACCGCGCTCACCACCGACACCACCGGAGCAACAGAGACCGCCGCGGAGACCGTCAGCGACGTCGCGCCCGAGACCGCGCCCGCCACGCAGGCCGAGCCCAAGCAGCCTGCCCAGGAGCTCACGCCCGCCAACAGCGCCAACGCCACAGGCAACAGCGCAGCAACGAACGCCAACAACGCCACCCGCAACGACCTCGTCGTCGCCGCCCCGGTGCACCTGCCGCCCACCGAGCCGCGCCCCT
>ERZ809296.2736-NODE-2736-length-16188-cov-8.522531_pt1 | contig 16188 bp, 10 predicted proteins | sample MGYA00520511_ERZ809296 | MGnify/ENA primary metagenome ERZ809296 (study PRJEB31576, sample SAMEA3212662) | Homo sapiens | biome: human-gut; feature: human gut; material: fecal | place: Sweden | collected 2012 ... | reverse complement strand
CAGGCACCTTGAGAGCGTATCCAGCCGCAGCTTAAGCGTTAGGGGGTCTTGGGGCACAGCCCCAAGTGCGTTTTGGTATGGGGCCCCCGGCGGGACGCAAGGCCCGCTGGGGAAAGGAGGAGCGGCGGAGCGTTGGAGGGTTGTCTATCCCATAGGGATAGCGACCCGACATGGAGCAAAGCCCGCGACGACGCGCGCATACAAAAGTAGGCCCCCGCCGGGTAGGCGTACCGGCTTTGCACCCTGCAAAATCTCCGCCCCGCCGCCTGGCGACTACAAACTGGCTCCGTAGGAAAAGAGAGATAAAACTAAGTCATAGTATCTACCGACAATCCCTCCGTCACGGCTGCGCCGTGCCACCTCCCTTTACACAAGGGAGGCTTTCGCCGCCAGGTGGCCGCAAATCGTCCCGCGAAACAAACTTATATTTCCAGTAAATCATTCTCTCATTAGCCCAATCCTTATGTAAAATCAGCCCATATTCCTCCAATATTGTAAATTTTCCATTAAAAAAAGTGAAATATTAACCTTTCACATGCAAAAAAGCGGCCATTTTGCCGTATTAGTGCAGGGGATCTTATCACAAGGAGGAAATTTATGATCATTTGTCAAGTCACCGGGGCCGCCATCACCGTGGCCCAAAATGAACTTCTCACCACCGGTATGGTACAGGCCGTCCCGGTGCGGTTCTGCTTCTCCCCGCAGTGGGCCGCCCTCGATCGCACCGCCGTTTTCACCGCCGGCACCGTCAGCGTCAGCTGCCTGCTGGGGGAGGATAACCAATGCTTCATCCCGTGGGAATGTCTCACCCGTGCGGGCGAGTACCTGCGTGTGGGGGTATACGGCACCCGCGGGGAGAAAATGGTCCTGCCGACAGTCAGCTGCCTGCTGGGGCCCATATGCACCGGCACCCAGCCGGAGGAAAATACCCCCACTGAAGCCACCCCCACCCTCGTCCAAAGCCTGCTTACCAAGGCGGAAGCCGCCGTTTCGGTGGCAGATGCCCTCCGGACCGATGCCGATGCCGGGCTGTTTAACGGCCGGGATGGCAAAGACGGCACCAACGGTAAGGACGGAAAAGACGGCCAAAACGGCGCTCCCGGCGAAGCCGGCCCTCAGGGGCCAAAAGGTGACCCCGGCGAGACCGGCCCTCAGGGACCGAAGGGCGACACTGGTGAAACCGGCCCTCAAGGGCCGAAAGGCGATCCCGGCGAGACCGGCCCCCAAGGGCCGAAGGGCGACACTGGTGAGACCGGCCCCCAAGGACCGAAGGGCGACCCCGGTGAGACCGGCCCGCAAGGGCCGAAAGGGGAAACCGGGGAAACCGGCTCCCAAGGGCCGAAAGGGGAAACCGGGGAAACCGGCCCTCAAGGGCCGAAAGGCGATCCCGGCGAAGCTGCCATTACTTTGGGGAGCATCACCCTTACCGCTGCCGGATGGAGTACCGAGGAACCCTATTCCCAAGCCGCCGCTTTGGCCGGACTGACCGCTGGTTCGCTGGTGGCTCTGCATCCCACCGCCGCCCAGCTGATGGCCTTGCAGGAGGCCGGGGTCACCGCCCTTACCGCTGCCAATGCCAATGGCACCCTAACCGTCTATGCTCTGGGGGCCGCCCCCGCCGCCGATCTGACCCTGCAGATTACCATCACTGCCACGGGGCAGTAAAGTTTTCCCTTTCCGGCAGCTCACCGGTAGGACGGCAAAATAGCACCCAACCTGCCGCAGCTCATTTTGGGGGAGGCTTCCCTCAAAACACTGTGGGCCTTGCCTCTTTCCCCCAAAAAGTCCCCCCAGCGGAGTACTCCGTTGGGGGGACTGTAAGGCTTGTATTTTTCTTTGGCTTTAGCGGTTGTAAACCTTTCCGATATAGTTCTCCGGCGCCTTGATGGCACCATCGATACGGATCTCGAAGTGCAGGTGCGGACCGGTGGAATTGCCGGTGCTGCCGCTGTAACCGATGACCTGGCCCTGCTTGACATACTGGCCGACCGTAACAATGACATTGGACATATGGGCATAGCGGGTGATCTGGCCGTAGCCGTGGTTGATGACCACCGTTTTACCATAGCCGTAGTTCCAGCCGTAATTGAGGGCGGTGGTAACGGTACCTGCCTTGGAGGCACGGACGGTGGTGCCCATGGGACAGGCGATATCCATGCCGGTGTGGCCGCCGTAGCTGCCCAGCGAGCCATAGAAGTAGCCGCCATCGGCGGGCCAGATGAACCGGCCGCCGGTGCTCGCAAAATAGTCATCAATGGTCTGGGTGCCGCGGGCAATAACCTGATTGACCGGATCCTTGACGCGGGTGCGGTTCAGCACCGTTTCGCCCACCCTTACACCGTCGATGTAGGTGACGTCGGCGACCACCTCATCCTTGCCGTAAATGCCGGCGGAGATGACCCGGTCATCACCGACGGGCTTCTTGTTATTATCCTGATAGGTGGTGCCGAACTGGACATTGGCCATATAGGTCTCCCGGCGGGTCACCTGGATGCCCAGCTCCACATCCATCTGCACCACCAGCAGTTCCTCATCGCCCTGCAGGGGCACCTGCTCCAACGGGATGAGGCTGATGGTCTGCATGGGGGTGCCGGTGGTGGTTTCGCCGCTTTCGGCGTCCTGCGCCGGCGTGGCGGGATCGGTCGAATCGGCTGTATTATCGGCGGCGGCATCCGTCGGGGCCTCATCGGCCGGGGCTTCCGCCGTTTCATCGGTGATACCATATTGCAGCCGGTACAGGGCGTTGTTATCCCCGGCGGCTGCGGCCAGCTCCTCGGCGGCGCCATCCGGCAGGTCCTCCGGCCAGTACAGCAGGCCCATATACAGCACCATGCCGTTATTGATGGCGGTTTCCAGCGGAGTTTCGCCATTGACGGAAATATCCTCCAGCCGGGCGTTCCACTCCTCGGCCGGGGTACCGGAATCGGGCAGGATGACCGAATCGGGATCGTAGCCCAGCTGCTGCTGCCGCAGGGCGGTGAGATACTCCTCCAGCTCCGTATTGAGGTCGTACATCTCCTCCAGCGTCAGGCCGTAGCGCTTGGCGATGGCTTCGATGGTCTCGCCGGGGCGGGCGGTGTAGCTGCGGCGCAGCTCCTTATTGCTGCGCAGGTAACTTTGCAGATTGGAAACGGTCATGAGCGAGCTAACGGGATAAACGCCGTCCTCCAGCCGGATATTTTTGGTGAACTGCACCGTTTCGTGCTCTTCCCCGGTGCGGTAGTTGTTTAAAACCTTATCCATGTAGAGCAGGAACTCATTGCCATCCTCCAAGGCGCCGAGGAACTTGCCCTCGAGATAGAAGCCGGAGGCATCCACCAGCTCATTGCCGGAGGAGCGCATGATGGCATCGGTAAGTTCTTCCTTGGTTAGGAGGTCCTTTTCCTTGGCAACAGCCAAAGAAAGGGTGGGGATGGTATCCTCCGGCGGGATGTATTCCTCATTGATGAGGCGAGCCAGCATGGCATCCCGTGCCTCGTAAAAGTCGCTTTCCTGGGCGATGTAGCCGATAGACTCGCCGTTATACTCCACCCGAAGGGCAAAGGTAAACTGATTGAAGAAGGCGATGGCACCGGCCAGAATGGCCAGGCCGAAGATGGGTGCAAAGAAATTGGCGATGCGGTTTAAGGGGCGGGCAACTGCCCGGCTGTAATCCCGCCAGGCCTCCCGGCGGCCGGCTTTCCCTTCCGGGGTCTTATCCCGCAGGGCGGCGGCCAGCTCGGCTGTTTCATCGTGCAGGATGCGGTAGGGGAACAGCACCTCATCGGCGAAGTGCTCCGTCCGGCGGATGACCTTAAAGCGCAGGCTCCGCCACAGGATGGGCACCCGGGCCCGGACACGGCCGTACACATGACCGATGCCCCGGCGAATGGCATAGTATTCCCGCAGCAGCTGCATGCCGATGTAGGCGCAGCCGCGCTCCATGCTCTCGAAGGATTCCGCCAAAGTGGGGCGTTTTTCCCTGGGCTTTGCATTCTTTGCCTTGGCGGGGGCTTTCTTCCCCTGCTTCGGCCGGGATTTTTTCTTCTTTTTCTTCGGCTTCTTGGGGGCCTTTGGCTCCTGGGATTCCGGGGATTCCTGGGGTTCGGCAGGGGCTGGCTCGGCTGCCGGCTCCGCGGCGGGTTCCTCCCGCTGGGAGGGCTGCCAGCCGTTGGCTTCCGTCGCCTCCGGAGCGGGCTGCTCCGCCGGTTCCTCGACGGGTTCCGGGGCGGGGGCAGTTTCGGGTTCCTGCTGTACAGGACTCTTTTGCTTTTTGGGCTTTTTCTGCTTCTGCTTTTTGGGCTTGCGGGAAGCGAGGATCTCCCGGCCGACTTCCGCGGCGGCTTCCGAGGCCTCGAAGTACTGCATGGCAGCGGCGGTATCCACCGGCTCGGCTTCGGGTTCCGGCTCATTCTGCGGGGTTTGAAGGCTCTTATTTTCTTCCGTCATGGGGCATCCTCCTTCCTTGCGTATTAACACAGCTTAGTATTATAGCAAAGATTTACGGTTTTGTCCAGCCCGGGGCTTTTGGGTGGAGCCAAGGACGGACTGCCGATGCTGCCAGTATACCACCATGGGCGTGGGATTTCTTGTTGCTTTTGTAAACGGAATGTGACGGTTGGGGGAAAACTGGGTGAGGGGCCGGGGCCGGCAGCAGGCCGCTGCAAGCCGCAAATTTAGCAAAAAGGGGCGGGCCGCAGGCCGTTCCGGCGCAGCCGGAACCAGCGGGCGAAGCCCGCTGAGGCCGCCCGGAGGGCGGCCCTGCCTGCGGCCCGATTCTGCCCCTTGCAGGGGCCTGCGGAGGGGTGCAAAAGGGCCCGGTGCCGAAGGCGCCGGGCCCGGTGGGGGCCTGCCGTTTGTAGGGGGTTCGGATCAGCGGGCGCGGGTGGTGATCTCCTCGGTGAGGTTCGCGTAGAAATCGGCGGGGGCCATGGCGCCCAGGTCGCCGTCCTTGCGGGAGCGGACCGAAACGGTGCCGTTTTCCACATCGCGGTCGCCGATGACCAGCATGTAGGGGATCTTCTCCATCTGGCTGTCGCGGATCTTCTTGTTGATCTTCTCGTTGCGGTCGTCCACCATCACGCGGACGCCGCGCTGCTCCAGGGCCTTCTTGATCTCATTGACATAGTCGAGGTGACGGTCGGCGATGGGCAGCAGGGCCACCTGGGTGGGAGAAAGCCAGGTGGGCAGGGCGCCGGCGTACTTCTCGATGAGGTAGGCCAGGGTGCGCTCGTAGCAGCCGAGGGAGGTGCGGTGGATGATGTAGGGCCGCACCTTCTGCCCGTTCTGGTCGATGTAGGACATATCGAACTGCTCGGCCAGCAGCTGGTCGATCTGGATGGTGACGAGGGTATCTTCCTTGCCAAAGACATTCTTGTACTGGATATCCAGCTTGGGGCCGTAGAAGGCGGCTTCATCGATGCCGATGGTGTACTTGATGCCAAGGTGATCGAGGATTTTTCCCATGATGCCCTGGGCCTCATCCCACTGCTCCGGAGTACCGATGTACTTTTCGGTATTGTTGGGATCCCACTGGGAGAAGCGGAAGGTGCAGTCCTCCAGCAGACCGACGGTTTCGAGGCAGTACTTAGCCAGCTCCAGGCAGTGGCGGAATTCCTCCTCCAGCTGATCGGGGCGCAGGATGATATGGCCCTCCGAAATGGTGAACTGGCGCACACGGATAAGACCGTGCATCTCGCCGGAATCCTCATTGCGGAACAGGGTGGAGGTCTCACCCAGGCGCATGGGGAGATCGCGGTAGCTGCGGGCGCGGTTGAGGAATACCTGGTACTGGAACGGGCAGGTCATGGGGCGCAGGGCAAAGCATTCCTTGGTCTCATCGTGGGGATCGCCCAGCACAAACATGCCGTCCAGGTAATGATCCCAGTGGCCGGAGATCTTATAGAGCTCGCGCTTGGCCATCAGGGGGGTCTTGGTGAGGAGGTAGCCGCGCTGCTGCTCGGTATCCTCTACCCAGCGCTGCATCAGCTGGACCACCCGGGCGCCCTTGGGCAGCAGGACCGGCAGGCCCTGGCCGATGACATCAACGGTGGTGAAGTATTCCAGCTCACGGCCCAGCTTATTGTGGTCGCGGCGGCGGGCTTCCTCCAGTCGGGCCAGGTGTTCTTCCAGCATACTGCGCTTGGGGAAGGCGCAGCCGTAAACACGGCTGAGCATCTTATTCTTTTCGCTGCCGCGCCAGTAGGCGCCGGTGCAGCTGGTCAGCTTGACCGCCTTGACGGGGCCGGTGGACATGAGGTGGGGGCCGGCGCACAGGTCGGTAAAATCGCCCTGGCGGCGGAAGGCGATGGCTTCGCCCTTGCCGGCGTGCTCCTCAATGAGCTCCAGCTTATAGGGCTGATCGGCCATCAGCTTTTTGGCCTCCTCCACCGGCAGGGAGAAGCGCTCAATGGGCAGATCCTGCTTGGCGATGGCAGCCATTTCGGCCTCCAGCTTTTCCAGGTCCTCCGGGGTGAAGGGGGTAGGGACATCGAAATCGTAGTAGAAGCCATCCTCGATGGCGGGGCCGATGGCAAGCTTGGCGCCGGGGAACAGGTGCTGCACCGCCTGGGCCAGGATGTGGGAAGCGGTGTGATTGAAGGCGCGCTGGCCCTGCTCATCCTCAAAGGTGAGGATCTCCACGGCGCAGTCGTGGTCCAGCAGATCGCAGAGATCCGCGACCTTGCCATCCACCAGGGCGCAGCAGGCATTGCGGTACAGGCCCATGCTCAGATCCTTGGTAAAATCGGCGATGGACTGGGGAGCGGCCAGCTCCTTGACCGAGCCATCTTTCAGGGTAATTTTGATCATGATAAATTTCCTCCATTTCTGGTCATTGATGAATTGATGCGGAAGATCCCAAAGGGGCGGCGAGGGAAAATCGGACGATGGCAAGGAGGCGGGTGACGGCATACTCTTGTCCGATGAAATCGGACTGATGTATGGCGACCCCCCGACACAGCCAGCGCCGGTTTTCACCGCCGCCGAAAAAGGGAAAATAAAAACGGCTGCTTTCTTCCTGCGAAGAAAACAGCCGGGGTGAGACAAAATATCCCACGGTTCCACCCGAATCGGATCGGCTAAAGCGATCCACTTCATTGCGGCGGGTAACGGGGCCGGGCCGGCGGTGATTTGGCACCGCGCTGGAAAAGGCGGTCCGCAATTCCTCATTCTCCTGCGGACGGTTGCAGCCTGTGCCGTCCGCTCTCTGGCAGGAGTGCCGGGGCGCGGGTAACTTTTCTCATAACGCTTTGGGATTTATGCGGTTATTGTAGTCCTTTCGGCCGGCGATGTCAAGAGGTTTTCTCCTCTTTTTCGCCATTGGCTTGCTCCGCCATCTCCACTGCTTCGGCGGCCTCGGCCTCCACGGCCTCCACCATTTCCACGGCATCCACCACATCGGCCTGGGCGGCGGTGGGGGCCATACCCTGGGCGGCCAGGCGCTCGGCGCGGCGGCGCTTCATGGCATTGTAGGCATCCTGCATCTCCTGCTTGCGCTCGGCCATGACCTCCTGCCGCAGACGGATGGCTTCCTCGCGCTCCTGGCGGTAGATCTCCTGCTGCTCCTCGCTGCTGTCGCGTTTGAGCGCCACGATGCCGAAGCCCAGCAGCACCACCAGGACGGCCAGGATGACCAGGTGGAACCAGGTAAACTCGTATTTGCCAATGACGATCTGCGGATCCAGCTCCATGGTGCCATTGAGCACTGCAGAACCGATACCGATAACTGCAAAGAAGACGATGAAAATAGTGTTCCAAAGTCTTTGGCGTTTTTTATAGCCCTCGTAGATCTTTCTGGATTCTTTTCTATTGGTTTTTGCCATGTTCCCTCTCCCCATCAAACGAAAATCTGGATAAATTATATCATGGCGCGGCGGCATTTGCAAGAAAAAGTCCCCGCCGAAAAGCGGGGACAGGAAAATGCGATCGGTTTAGCCAGGGGGCCAGGTCATATCCCGGCCGGAGAGCACATGGAAATGCAGGTGCTGCACCGTCTGGCCGGCCTGCTCACCGCAGTTGGTCACCACACGGTAGCTTTCCCAGCCATGCTCGGCGCAGATGCGGGCGATGGTGGCGAAGATATGGGCCACCATCCCGGCATTTTCCGGGGTGATCTCGGCCGCGGAGGCGATGTGCTCCTTGGGGATGACCAGGAAGTGGGTGGGCGCTTGAGGATCGAGATCATAGAAGGCGAGGACCTTATCATCCTCGTACAGCTTGTTCGATGGGATCTCGCCGGATGCGATCTTGCAGAAAACACACATGAGGGAATACTCCTTTCCGGGGATTTATGGAACTGGGGAAAAACGGACGGGCGTGACGGAGGGAAAGGGCTCCCGGCAAGAAGCGCCCGCAGGCAGGCTGTTGTACGATGAAATCGTACTTATGCCTGTCAAGGGCAGCGACGACGCCGGGGGTGCTTTCCACGGAGGAGCGCCGTAAAAAGACGCCGCAAAAATCAGATCAGTTCGGGCAGATGGGTGAGGGCTTCGGCGATCTTTTCGGGATCGCCGGCACCGCCCATGGCGCTATCGGGGCGGCCGCCGCCGTTGCCGCCGGTGAGCTGGCAGAGGGCGCGGACAAGCTTACCGGCGTTGACACCGGCTTTCACGGCTTCCGTACCGCAGGCCACGGCGATGGTACCCTTGCCGCCGAATACACTGCCCAAAGCGATAACGGCATCGGGGTGGTTGCCGCGGGCCTCATCGATCATGAGGCGGAGGGCATCAGGCTTCATTTCGCCGGGCATCCCGGTGACGACCTGCAGGCCCTTGACGGTGACGGCGTTCTTGAAGAGATCGGCCGCAGCACTGGCCGCCATCTTATTTTCGAGGTCGGAGAGTGCCTTTTCCTTGGCCTTCAGCTCCGCCATCACCTGGGCGGTCTTCTGGGGCAGTTCGGCGGGGCTGCCCAGCTTGAGGTTCTGGGCGGCGGTATTCATCAGCGCCTGATTTTCCGCCATGTATTCCAGCACACCGCGGCCGGTCACGGCCTCGATACGGCGGATACCGGCGGCCACGCTGGATTCCTTGAGGATCTTGAAGAGACCGAGCTTGGCGGTATTATCCACATGGGTGCCGCCGCACAGCTCGATGGATTTATTATTGGCATTGACCACCCGGACGGTATCGCCGTACTTTTCGCCAAAGAGGGCCATAGCGCCCATCTTCTTGGCTTCCTCGATGGGCATTTCGGTGGTGGTGACGGGGTTCGCCTCCAGGATCAGCTCGTTGACACGGGCCTCCACCTTTTCCAGCTCCTCGGGGGTCACGGCGGAAAAATGACTGAAGTCGAAGCGGCAGACCTTATCATCCACCAGAGAACCGGCCTGATGGACATGATCGCCCAGGACCTCCTGCAGTGCCTTTTGCAGCAGGTGGCAGGCGGTGTGGTTGCGCATGATGCTCATGCGGCGGTTTTCATCCACGGCGGCGGTGACGGTATCGCCCATTTGGAAGGTGCCGTGGGTAACGGTGCCGACATGAATGAAGTGGCCGGAGCCGGATTTGCGGGTATCGGTGACGGTAAAGACATTCTCGCCGCAGGTGATGGTGCCGCTATCGCCCACCTGGCCGCCCATTTCGGCATAGAAGGGGGTGCGGGTGAGCACGATCTGGGCGGCATCGCCCTCACCGATGGCTTCGACCCGCTCGCCCTCATAGACGATGCCGAGGATCTCGCTTTCGGCGGTCAGGCTCTCGTAGCCGACAAAGTCCTCGCCGCCCTTGACACCTTTCAGGACATCCTCGACCCAGGCCACATCGCCGACATTGCGGGCAGTGGCCTCACGGGCGGTGGAGCGCTGCTTTTCCATCAGGGCCTTGTAGCCCTCCTCATCCACGGTGATGCCGCGCTCCTCGCACAGCTCACGGGTCAGATCGATGGGGAAGCCGAAGGTATCATACAGGCGGAAGGCATCCTCGCCGGAGAAGACGGTCTTGCCCTCGGCGGCCAGCTTTTCCAGAATGGAATTGACCTGATCGAGGCCGGCATCGATGGTGCGGGCAAAGCGCTCCTCCTCCACCCGGATGGTCTTTACGATATAGTCCCGGCGCTGGACGAGCTCAGGATAGGCGCTCTCATTTTCGTGGATGACGGTATCGGCGACCTTATACAGGAACGGCTCGCGGACGCCAAGGAGACGGCCATGACGGGCGGCACGGCGCAGCAGGCGGCGCAGCACATAGCCGCGGCCCTCATTCTGCGGGACAACGCCGTCGCCGATCATAAAGACGGTGGAGCGGATGTGGTCGGTGACCACACGGATGGAAACATCCTTTTTCTCATCCTGCTTGTAGGTGACGCCGGCGATCTCGCAGATCTTCTTCATGATATTCTGGACGGTATCCACCTCGAAGAGGTTATCGACGCCCTGCATGATGCAGGCCAGGCGCTCCAGGCCCATGCCGGTATCGATGTTCTTGTGCTCCAAGGGGGTGTAATGACCCTCGCCGTCGGAATTGAACTGGGTGAATACCAGGTTCCAGAACTCAACATAGCGGTCGCAGTCACAGCCGACATGGCAATCGGGACGGCCGCAGCCCTTTTCGGGCCCGCGGTCAAAGTAGATCTCGGAGCAGGGGCCGCAGGGGCCGGAGCCGATCTCCCAGAAGTTATCCTCTTTGCCCAGACGGACCATGTGGTCGGGGGCGACGCCGCGGCGCTTGGTCCAGATATCATAGGCCTCGTCATCATCCTGGTAAACAGAGACATAGAGCTTATCAACGGGCAGCTCCAGCTTCTCGGTGATGAATTCCCAGGCCCAGCGGGTGGCGTCCTCCTTGAAGTAATCGCCAAAGGAGAAGTTGCCCAGCATCTCGAAGTAGGTGCCGTGGCGGGCGGTCTTGCCTACATTTTCGATATCCGGGGTACGGATGCACTTCTGGCAGCTGGTGGCGCGGAAGCTGCCGTTCGGCAGGAACTTCTGCCGGGTGAAGTATTTCTTGAGGGGGGCCATGCCGGAATTGATGAGCAGAAGGCTGGCCTCATCCTGCGGCACCAGCGGCGCCGAGGGCAGGCGGGTGTGCCCCTTGCTGACAAAGAATTCGAGGAAGGTTTCGCGCAGTTCATTGAGTCCTGTCCATTTCATAGTGGGTTGATTCCTTTCTTTTGGTAAGGGTGAGAACACAAAAAAACAGCTCTCCTCCCCTGCTTCATTTTTTACGAAGCCGTAGGGACGAAAGCCAAATCTTCCGTGGTACCACCCAGTTTGCAGCGCCGAAAGGACGCTGCCGCTTTTTGCCGGTTTAACGCACCGGGGACGCCGGCGTTCTTCACGCCGATGGCTCGGGGGCGGCTGTGATGCACCGGGATGCCGAAAGCCTTTCAGCCGGGAGCTTTCTCTCTGGGGGCGGGGTGCAGCACTGACCCTGTCATAGCCGTTTGTGCTATTTACCAAAGTATTATAAGGCGGAGGGAGGGGATTTGTCAAGGGCCGCGGGGCACACTGATAGGAAATTTGCAGGCGCCGCCCTGTTCGATTCCCAGCTGTCATAGCCAAAAAGAAAACAGCCACCAACCTGCGGCTGGTGGCTGCTCCCTTTGTGGTGCCGCTGACGGGAATCTACCCGCGGGCTAAAAAACCTGCCGCCGGCAGCTTTTTTACGCACTGCAGTGCGCCGCCCTGTTCGATTCCCAGCGTCATAGCCAAAAAAGAAAACATCCACCAACCTGCGGCTGGTGGATGCTCCCTTTGTGGTGCCGCTGACGGGAATCGAACCCGTACGGTGTTGCCACCGAGGGATTTTAAGTCCCTTGCGTCTGCCTGTTCCGCCACAGCGGCGTAATGATTTAAGATGAAACCTTTCCCATCTTACAATAGCGCAAAAAAAATGTCAAGGAAGCTGTTGCAAAATGCCGCCGTGGGCCGTTATATAGGGTGAAGGCATTACTGCCAAACGCAGGGCGGGAAAAATGTGGACCCCGCCAATGGCGGGGCGCACGGTTCCCTGCTATAATGGAAGCAGCAAAAAAACACTTTGCAAAAGGGGAGAAAACAACATGTCTGAAGCAACCCGATACACTATCTTTTTTGTATTGAGCTTCGTCACCTTTACTGCGTGGGGGATGATTACCCATGATCTTCGCGGAACGGTTTGGTACTGGGCAGCAGGCGTACTGCTGGCAGGGCTTTCGGAGGTCTGGTTCCGGCAGGTCAAAAAAATATCCGAAGAGAAAGCGCAGCCGCTTGGCTTTTTCCGGTTCGGTCCGATGATGATCTGTCTGATCGTTCGCTATCTCGGCTGGCTGCTGCATCATAAATAAGCACAAAGGAGAAAACACATGAAAAAATGGCTGCCTGCAGTTTTCATTCTGGCTGCGGCTCTTATCTTCTTCGGGGTGATTTCCCTCCCCCATACCGGGCTGCCGCACAGCCGGGCGGAGTCCCTGCAATGGGATGAGGGCCACCGGCAGATGACCGCGGAGGAAAGCGAGGCGCTGGACGAACGGCTGGCCGGGGTGAAGTTCAATATCCGGGCCTCCGGCTCCACCACCTTATACATGGAGCACATCACCGTGTTCTTTGATGACCGGAAGGCACAGACCATCCTGTACTGCATGGAGGACGGCACGCTGTGGCTGACGGTGGGGAACCACCGGTACTGCGGGAAGGATGCCGCGCTGTATGACCTGCTGCGGGAGATGGCGGCGCAGGGCTGAAAAAAAAAGAAAAGCGGGAGCCTCTTTTCGGGGGCTCCCTTTTGCGGTTCCGGCCGCCCGCCGGGGCGGGGGTCAGTCTCTTGTGTTCTGCTCGATGCGCTGCAGCAGTTCGGTCTGGCGCTCCATCTCTCTTTGGATCTCCCTCAGTGTTTCAAGGATATTGTTCAGAATGAGTTCTTCCATGATGGTTCCTCCTCTAGTTTTTTCTTTTATGATACCATAAATCGCCAGCCAGTGCAATGCGATGCTTGACTTTACGCCGCCGGTATGGGAAAATAAGTAGGCTAATATATTGGGTTTTTATGCTTTTTCTTCATACTATCGTCACATTCCCCGGTTATAATGGTTGGGACGGGCATTCCCCCAAAGGAGGTACAACCTTGGATATACTCCATTCCCTTTATGATATCGTAAGCGGGCTGGGCAGCTTTCTGCTCATTCCGGTATTCTTCTTTTTGCTGGGGCTGGCCAGCCGTGCGGGCGTTCAGCGCTCCGGCCAGTGCGCGCTGGCGGTGCTGGGCAGCACCGTGGCCATCCAGCTGCTCATCAGCACACTGAGCGGCCAGCTAGTGACGCTGGTGAATACCATGATCGATACCTATTCCCTTTCCACCGGGGCGGCCAACCTGCACTGGCAGAAAGCGGCCGAGGTGACACTGAACAGTGATATCCTGTACTGGGTGCTGCCGGGCGCCGTGCTGCTGAACCTGTTGATGCTGGCCTGCCGGGTGACCCGTGTGCTGAATATGGACCTGTGGAGCCTGTGGCAGGCGGCCTTTGCGGGGGTACTGGTGCAGCAGCTGACCGGCGAAATGTGGTACGGCCTGACGGCCGCCCTGCTGATGGTTGTGCTGCAGATCATCCTGGCGGATGTCTTTACCGCACCGGTGAGCCGGCTGACCGGGACATCCCACATCACCTTTACCCAAAGCTTTGCCGTGGGGACGGCCCCATTGGCGTGGCTTTGCAATTTTCTCATCAATCTGATCCCCGGTCTGCGGGACCGGCGTGTTTCGCTGGAGCAATCCCGCCGGGGGAACTTCCTGCTGGAGCCGAGCCTGTGGGGCCTGATCCTGGGCTTTATCATGGGCATGGCGGCTGGGCTGCCCCTCTACGACGCGGTCTCCTTTGCGCTGGTAGCCGCCGGGTGCCTATTTGCCCTGCCCCGCCTGCTGCGGGTATTCGGACGCGCGGCGGCCTCGGTGCTGGAGCCGCTGACGGCCAGAAAGACCTGTCACGGCCGGCTGCCGCTGAATGTGGCGGTGAACGCCGTAGTGGGCACCGCCAATGCCACTACGCTGCTTTCGGCCATCATACTGGTGCCGGTGACGGTGGCGCTGGCGGCGGTACTGCCTGGCAATCTGGTGCTGCCCCAGGGCGATGTGGCCATGCTGCTGTACCTGATGATCTTTGTGACGGCGATGAGCGGCGGCTGCCTGCTGCGCAGTTTGGTGACCGGGCTCATCAGCGCCATTGTCATGCTGTACAGCGGCACACTGCTGACTTATCTCTTTACGGCGGCGGCCAAGGCCATGGACGCGGCGACCTACGGCGCGGGGGAATTTAACACCCTGTGCAATACCGCCAATCCGCTGAGTTTGCTCTTTGTGGAGGGCGCGAGCTTCGGCATCGCGGGGATAGCGGCGCTGGCGGTGCTGGTATTGGGCCTCTGCTTCCTGGCGGGGCGGCGGCTGCGCCGCATGACCCACCGGCTGGCGGCGCAGCTGGCGGCCGCGGCAGCCGAGGAAACGCCCACCGAAGAAAACTGAATGATATAAAGACAAGGCTCGCTGTGGTTTGCAGCGGGCCTTTTTGGTGGTCTTTGCGGGAAAGCGCGAGGTGCGGGATGGGGCCCGCAGGGCCGGCCGTCCCCCATAGGGGAAGGCCGTAGGGGGCAAAGCCACCAGCCCCGGCTTCGCCGGGGCGCCCTGCGGGCCCTGACCCCGGACCCTGCTGAAACCTACCGCAGCAGCAGGCGGATCCCCACCAGGCGTTCCCAGGTGCGGGGACCCACAATGCCATCGGCGGTGAGGCCAAAGAGCCGCTGGAAGGCCTGCACAGCGTTTTCGGTCGCGGGGCCGTAGATGCTATCCACGGCAACACGGGGCAGCGGATAGGCACGGGCCAGGGTATTCAGGTACTCCTGCACCACCCGGACATTATCCCCGCGGCTGCCGCTTTTCAATGGGGTGCCGGGGTAGGTAACGGCCAGACCGGTGGTTTGGGTGATGCCGAGGAAGCGCTCGTACAGGGCATTCCAGGTGGCGGGGCCAATGATGCCATCCACGGTAAGGCCCTGCATCTTTTGGAAGGCGCGCACGGCGTTTTCGGTGGCCGGGCCATAGGAGCCATCGATGGTGATGGGCGGGATCTCATCATCATACAGGGCAATGACCCGCAGGAAGTACTGCGCCAGGCGCACCGTTTCTCCGCTGCTGCCCCGGCGCAGGGTGCTGCTGGGACGCTCGGCCGGGAGGGGAATATCCTCGCCGCCCAGCTCCGCCAGGCGCATGACCGCTACATAAATATAGGCGATCTTATTCCAGGTGGCGGGGCCGACGATGCCATCGGGGGTCAGATTGAAGATGCGCTGGAAGGCCTGCACCGAACGCTGCATTTCGGCATTGTAGGTATCGCCGCCGGTGGTGCTGATGGCGGGAATGGCCGGATAATTGCGGCGGATGCGGTTGAGCCAGGTGCGGATGGTGCGGACATCCTCCCCGCGGCTGCCAACGGTAAGCGGCGCCCCCGGATAGGACGAGGTGATGCGGCGCTGTACCGTGGCGGTATCAATGACGATGTCATCGCCGTAGTAATAACGCAGAATGCCCAGCGGCGTGTAGCCGTTATTGGCCAGGGCAACGGTGCCCCACTGGGAAAGGCCCCCGCAGGTGACGGTGGTGCCATTGCAGTACTGCGCGAAGATGGGGTTGACCGCGCCGCGGCGGCTGATGTACTGATCGAACAGTTCATCTACCAGGCGGCTGATATTGGTAAAGATATTGCGCCCGTAGACGAAGTACTGGTCGTAGGCGGTATTATTGGTGATATTGAAATTGTAGCCGCGGCTGGGGTACCATTCGGTAAAAATGCGGTTCTGGGCAAAGGTGATCTGCGCCAGGATATTGGCCCGCAGGGCGGCCTCCGGCCAGGTGGGATAGATCTCGCTGGAGGCGACATTCTTGATGTAATCCCGGAAGCTGACAGTGACATTGCGGGCGGAGGTATCATTGGGAGCCCCCAGGTGCACGGTGATGTATTCCGGCACATATACCTGCGAAGCGGCCCGGGGGCCGGTCAACACCTCGGCGGCGCGGGTGTTGCCGCTCTCTTCCGCCAGGTTGCGGGTGACAGGCGGGGCGGTGAGCTCATCGTCATTATCACTCTCATCGTCCTCCCCGGCTGCCGCCAGAACCGGGATAGCGCGGGGCAGGGCCAACTCCCGCGCATCGGGCAGAGCCGCCAGATCGGCGGCAGATGGCTCCGCTTCGGGCAAATTCGCGGCAGGGGCTGGTTCGGGCCGCAGGCCGCCCGCCGGAACGGCGGGCA
>ERZ809296.2735-NODE-2735-length-16191-cov-9.907350_pt1 | contig 16191 bp, 9 predicted proteins | sample MGYA00520511_ERZ809296 | MGnify/ENA primary metagenome ERZ809296 (study PRJEB31576, sample SAMEA3212662) | Homo sapiens | biome: human-gut; feature: human gut; material: fecal | place: Sweden | collected 2012 ... | reverse complement strand
GAAGTGTGGCAACACATGGAGCTGACTGTTACTAATCGGTCGAGGGCTTAATCAAGCGAAAACATACAAGCGAGTATGTTGGCATTAAAGAATTTAGAAAGTCTAATAATCTGTATGAAGTTTTGAATGTATAAAGTTATAAAGAGTACAAATAATCGTCGAACAGTTTGTTCGGCGTTTTTGTTATACAGAGGAATACATATGACATTACAACAACTACATCAGGTAATTACAATTGCAGAAAGTAAATCTATGAATGAGGCAGCGAAGAAACTTTTTGTTTCACAGCCCAATCTTTCGTCCGTTGTGAAGGAGTTGGAGGAAGAAGCAGGAGTGACCATTTTTGTGCGTTCCAATCGTGGAATTGTGATTACGCCGGAGGGTGAAGAATTCTTAGGCTATGCCAAGCAGGTGGTCGAACAGTATCGGCTTCTGGAAAAGCGATATATGGATGGAGAGGTAAGAAAGAAATTTTCAGTATCCATGCAGCATTATTCCTTTGCGGTGAAAGCATTTGTAGAGATGGTGAAGTCGGTAGGAATGGAAGAATATGAGTTTGCGATTCATGAGACACAGACGAACCAGGTCATAGAGAATGTCCGTAGCATGAAGAGTGAACTGGGAGTTTTGTTTTTGAGTGAATTTAATGAGGCTGTATTGCAAAAGCTATTTAAGGAAAATGGCCTGATATTTGAAGAGTTATTTAGCTGTGACACATATGTTTACATGTGGCGGGAACATCCGCTGGCAAAACAAAGTATGATATTTATGAAACAGTTAGAGGATTATCCTTGTCTTGCTTTTGATCAGGGAAAGAACAATTCTTTTTATTTTTCTGAAGAGATGAAAAGCACATATGAATATAAGCGAATCATCAAGGCGGATGATCGTGCGACCATGTTAAATCTCATGGTGGGATTGAATGGGTACACATTATGCTCAGGTATTATTTCCGAAGAGATTAATGGGGATGATTATGTGGCAATTCCGCTCAAAGAGTCAGAAAAAATGCGGATTGGTTATATTCGACATAAAGGAGCGAATCTGAGTCGTTTAGGGGAAATTTATCTGCAGGAATTGCGTAAAAATGGGAAAACGATTAAATAAATAACGGATAAAATTTGATAAAAATACTTGATATTGTGGTTAAACAGGCACCTTTTTAGCTAAAATGCATAGTATGATGAATGAGAAACTTCAAATTCAATCAAATATAGTATATTTGGAATGCATGATGGGGCAATATCTGTCGAAATGCTGCAAAATCCGTCAAAATACAAGTATTGTGTACGTTTGACATATGGAAACAAAAGTGGCATAATCCACAATAATGTAGTAAAACATTAGGAGTTGTTTAATTAGAAAGTAGGTGTTGAATTATGTATGAAACAGTAAAAGTAATTCGATTATCAGACATGAAAGATGTAAAGGATTTTGTTCGGGCTGCAGGAGATTGTGATTTTGATATTGACGTAAAATACAACCGGACAATCATTGATGCAAAGTCATTGCTTGGAATGATTGGTTTGGGATTGCAGAATGATCTTCAGGTATGCTATGGTGGAAAAAACGAGAATTTCGAGAATCTGGTCGATAAGTTTTCATTAGCATAAAGCAAAAAGATAAATAAAATAGAACAAATGAATATAGAAGAAATTCTATTCTGAAAGTATTCGGAGTAGAATTTCTTTTTTTATGCAATAGGTAACACAAATGATATAATAATAAATGCTATAATATTTAAGAAAAAACAGGAAATGGAGATAGGATTATTTCGATGGAAAAGGTGACGGAATCCGGCATACAGGAACTGCATATTTCGGTGCGAAATCTTGTGGAGTTTATATTGCGAGGTGGAGACATTGATAATAGAAGCAGCCGTATGGTGCAGGAGGCCATGTTAGAGGGCGGTAAAATTCATAGGAAAATTCAAAATAGCATGGGAAGTTCCTACACAGCGGAAGTTCCATTGAAGATAGAACGAATCGAAGAATCGTATGTTCTTGTGGTAGAGGGCAGGGCCGACGGAATCGCTTTTGGAGAATTTGTTGCAGACGAACCGGCAAAACAAATAGAAGAACAGAGACTGATTGAGAAACAAAAGGATGAAATGCAAATTGGGGAGCAGCTTTGGTATATCGACGAAATCAAAGGCGTGTACCGGAATCTGGCATCTATGGAACAGCCGGTATATGTACACAAGGCGCAGGCGATGTGTTACGCGTACATATATGCTCTGCAAAATCATCTGGATCGCATCGGTGTGCAGATGACATATTGCAATCTGGATACGGAAGACATACGGTATTTTCGGGAGATTTGGGAATGGGAAGATCTTTACGACTGGTTTGAGCATTTGATTGCGGAATATAAGAAATGGGCGGACTGGCAGATTGCCTGGCGCCAAAAAAGGCAGGAGAGCATTGCACAGCTGGAATTTCCGTATCCTTACCGGGAGGGACAACGTAAGCTGGTGGCGGATGTGTATCGGACGATTATACGGCGAAAGACGCTTTTTATCCAGGCACCTACAGGAGTCGGTAAGACAATTTCCACAATTTTTCCGGCTGTAAAAGCAGTGGGCGAGGGACTGGCAGACCGCATTTTTTATTTGACGGCAAAGACGATCACGGCCACGGTTGCGAAAGAAACATTTCAGATTTTAAGAGAACATGGATATCAGGCGAAGATTATTCAGCTGACAGCAAAAGAAAAGTTGTGCATGTGTGGGGAAGATGGCACGGAGGCGTTAGAATGCAATCCTGTGAATTGTCCGTATGCGAAAGGACATTATGACCGTGTGAATGATGCGGTGTATGATCTGCTGCAAAATTCGGATTTGTTTACACGCGAGGAAATATTGGCGCAGGCACAAAAGTATCAGGTGTGTCCGTTTGAGATGAGTCTGGATGTGGCCACCTGGGTGGACAATATATTGTGCGATTATAATTATGTGTTTGATCCAAATGTGTATTTGAAGCGCTTTTTTCAGGAGGGAATCAAAGGCGATTACATTTTTCTGGTGGATGAGGCGCATAATCTGGTGGACCGGAGCCGGGAGATGTACAGCGCGCAATTATATAAGGAAGACATGCTTGCAGTCAAACGAATCATGAAGCCGCACAATTTCATGATTGCGAAGACTTTGGACAAATGTAATAAAGCGATGCTGGAGTTTAAGCGTGTGTGTGAGACGTATGAAGTGCATGAAAGTGTGGGGGTGCTGACGTTTTATCTAATGCGGCTTGCTTCGCAACTGGAAGAATTTTTTGAAAAACCGCGCGAATTTCCAGAGAAAAAGGAAGTGTTGGACTTTTATTTTGAAGTGCGCAATTTCCTTAATATATATGAACTTGTGGATGAGCATTATGTCATTTACACGCAGATGGAAGAGGACGGGCGTTTTATGATTAAGCTTTTTTGCGTGGATCCGTCGCTGAATCTGCAGAAATGCATTGACAAGGCAAATGCCACGATATTTTTCTCCGCGACACTTCTTCCGATTAATTATTACAAACAGATTCTTTCGACGAAAGAAGACAATTATGCGATATATGCGGAGAGTACCTTTGCGGAGAGCCAGCGGCTACTCGCTTTTGCGCCGGATGTAAGTACGAAATATACCAGGCGGGGACCGGCGGAGTATATGCGTATCGCGCAGTATATACAGGCGGCTGTAGAAGGCAAAGAGGGAAACTATATGGTGTTTTTCCCTTCTTATAAAATGATGCAGGATGTATATGAGGTGTTTCACCGTTTAGTGGAGGGCGGGGCTGCTATAGATGGCAGATATGGCAGAGACGGGAAAAAGCAAATCCTGGAAATTTGTATGCAGACCAGCAATATGCAGGAACAGGAACGCGAACAGTTTCTGCAGATGTTCGAACAGGAGCGGGATGGAAGTCTGGTTGCTTTTTGCGTGATGGGTGGAATTTTTTCGGAAGGAATCGATTTGAAAAATGATAAACTGATCGGAGCCATCATTGTGGGAACAGGATTGCCACAGATCAGCAATGAGCGGCAGATTTTGAAAGATTACTATGATGAGCGTGGAATGTCGGGCTTTGATTATGCGTTTCGTTATCCGGGAATTAACAAGGTGCTGCAGGCAGCGGGACGCGTGATCCGGACGCAGGAAGATCGAGGAATCATATTGCTGCTGGACGAACGGTTCCTGCAGGCAGATTATGTGCCGCTTTTTCCAAGAGAATGGCGGGAACGCAAGGTGTGCAATTTAAAGCAGATGAAGGAAGAAGTAGAAAGATTCTGGAAAGAAGTAAAGTAGAAATTATGGAGAAAGCAATAAAAAACCGGGTGCATCAGAACAGTGATGCATCCGGTAATAATTTGAGAAATTCTTCGGTGGATGCGGATATGGGCAGCGTTGTGTTGGCGGATACAACAATCTGTCGTGTCGGCATCTTTTCTTTTGTGCGAAGAACAAAGAGATCATTGGATTCACGTGAGAGACAGAAGTCCGGGATGAAAGCAATGCCGAGGCCAATGCGGGCCATATCGATCAGCAGGTCATTGCTGCTTAACTCGACCTGGGGAATCAGTTCAAGCTGATGCTGCAAAAACAGGTTGTGCAGAAACTCACTGGTGGTACTGTTGCGGTCAAGCATCATGATCGGATACTGCTGTAACTCCTCGAACGGAATCTCCTGTTGCTTGAGGTTAAAGTAAGCAGGGTTTGCGATAAACACATCGGAAAAATTACATACCGTCTTTTGAATGTATGCATGATTCAGATGAGAATTCGGAAAGTTTGTCACAATCAGATCGACTTTACGCTGCTCTAAAAGATTTACACACTGGATAGAAGTCGCATTCGTGATTTTGATCGGAACGTTCGGGAACGCCTTATGAAACTGCTTTAAATAAGGAAGCAGAAAGTAGCGGCAGATCGTATCGCTTGCGCCAATATGCAACTGTCCAAGACCGAGTGTACCGGAATCTAAAAGCTGGCTTTCACCGCGGGAAATCAGATTCATGGCAGGCTCCACATGTTTTAAAAGAAGAGAACCGGCCGGAGTCAGCTGCACTTTTTTGGTGCTTCGGATAAAAAGTGATTGCCCCAGTTTTTTCTCCAATGTCTTGATCGACTGGCTGACGGCCGATTGCGAAATGAAAAGCTTCTTGCTGGCATCCGAAAAGGACAGCGAAGTAGCTACATAATAAAAGACTTTGTATAGTTCATAATTGATATCCATGAGAATCCCCTTTGTGATTATTTATAACATATTATACTTATTATAAGACCTACTAATAAATGTGTCAATTTAGAATTATAAATTAAGGATTCCATAAGAAAATTTGTGTAAATTGAACGAGGTAAAAAATCGTTGTATAAGGTACAATAAGAGAGTATATTGCAAAAAGAAAATTGAGGAGAAAAGACATGAAAGAAAAGTTACAATTTCCACAGGCAGTACGCCGGATTTTTTGCGTACTGTTAGCACTTGTAATGCTTGTAACGGTAGTGGCGCAGCCACAGGAGACGTATGCAGCAAGCAAGAATCCTTACTATATTCGTATCAACCGTCAGCAGAACTGTGTTACGATTTACAAATTAGACAAGAAAGGAAAATATACGATTCCGGTCAAGGCGATGGCTTGTTCGGTTGGTGTGAACAATGCGACGCCGACAGGAACATTTCCCCTGTCTACCAAATACCGCTGGCATGCGCTGATGGGATCTGTATATGGACAGTATTGTAGCAGAATCACAGGTGGGGTTTTGTTCCATTCGGTATTTTACAGCACGACAAATCCGGGCACGCTTGCATACAATTCCTACAATCGTCTGGGAACGACTGCGTCCCATGGATGTGTGCGCCTGAACGTTGCAGATGCAAAATGGATCTATGACAATTGCCCAAGCGGAACACTTGTAAATATTTATGATTCGAACAATCCGGGACCACTCGGAAAACCTACACCGGTGAAGATTGATGTCAATAGCAAATACAGAGGCTGGGATCCGACTGATCCGAACGAGAACAACCCATGGAGAAAGATGGCTCCAAAGATTACCGGCACCAGAAATATTACCGTAGAGCGTCTTGCAAAAGCACCAAATATGAAAAAAGGTGTAACAGCAACCGATTATAAAGGAAAAACGGTCAAAGTAACTATGTCTGGCAAGATCAATATGAAGAAAGCCGGCAAATACAGAATTACATACAAGGCAAAGGATTCTCTGAGCAATGTGACAACCAAATATAGCTACGTAACGGTAAAGGATACCAAGAAGCCGGTTGTCAAAGCAAAGAAGAAAACACTTACCATCAAGGGAAATCTTTCCGAGAAAAAGCTGATGAAGCTGATTCGCCAGAATGTGAAAGCAACAGACAGCAAGGAAAAATTATCCAGCAAGTATGTAACCGTAAATGCAAAGACATTGCTGAAGGCAATGAAGAGTAAGAAGTACGGCACATATAAGGTAACTGTGGTTGCAAAAGACAAGGCCGGAAATAAATCCAAGAAGATTACCATCAAGGTGAAATATGTAAATCCAAATCCGAAACCAAGTAAGCCGGACGACAACAAAACGGATGATAATAATAAGGATGACAACCAGAAGCCGGACGACAACAAAACAGATGATAGTACCAAAGATGACTCCAGCACCGGAGACGACACAAACGAAGATGGTACAAACAAAGATGACACAGGCAAAGATAACACAGACGAAGACAACACAAACCAAGACAATACAAGTAAAGACAACACAACAAACAGTTCCGACACAACAAACGGAACACAAGAGTAATTAACAAAAAGCCACAGCAGGGCAGAAACAGAATTTTGCCCGCCTGTGGCTTTTTCCCGTATCAGGTGTTTGTTGGCCGGGGCGTAAACAAAAAATATTATAAATAAGACTTGGTAATAAACATAGTTAGTTATATTAATTTTACTAATTGTGATAAATAAGATATACTGTTCACATAGCGTAATACGTCAGAAATTTTACAGACAGAATAAGGAGGACCATTTCATGGGCAACGTACGTCGTGTATATGTAGAAAAGAAACCAGACTTTGCAGTGAAGGCAAAGGAACTGAAGCATGAGGTAAAGCATTATCTTGGAATCGCAGCAGAAGGAGTTCGTGTGCTGATTCGCTATGATGTGGAAAATGTATCAGATGATACTTATAAGAAAGCATTGCAGACAGTATTCTCTGAGCCTCCGGTCGATGATATATATGAAGAAGAGTTCGATGCAAAGGGCGGCAAAGTATTTTCCGTTGAGTTCTTACCGGGACAGTTCGATCAGAGAGCCGATTCCGCAGAGCAGTGTGTGAAGCTTTTGAATGAGGATGAGGAGCCAATCATCCGCAGTGCAACCACTTATGTGATCAATGGAGATATTACCGAGGATGAATTAGAGGCCATCAAGAAGTACTGCATCAATCCGGTAGACTCCAGAGAGACCGGCGCACAGAAGCCGGAAACACTGGTGCAGAATTTTGAGGAGCCGGCAGATGTTGCTATCTTTGACGGATTTATCGATATGGCAGAGGCACAGTTAAAGGAATTATATGATTCATTGAATCTTGCCATGACATTCAAGGATTTCCTTCATATCCAGAATTACTTCAAGGGTGAAGAGAAGAGAAATCCATCCATGACAGAGATCCGCGTGCTCGACACATACTGGAGCGATCACTGCCGTCATACCACATTCTCAACAGAACTTAAGAATGTCAAGTTCGACGAGGGCTTTTATCAGGCACCAATCAAGAAGACATATGAGGATTACCTCAATACACATAAAGAAATGTACAAAGGCCGTGACGACAAGTTTGTCTGCCTGATGGATCTGGCACTTCTTGCAATGAAGAGACTCAAAGCAGAAGGAAAGTTAGACGATCAGGAAGAGTCTGACGAGATCAATGCATGTTCCATCGTCGTACCGGTAGAAGTAGATGGAAAGACAGAGGAGTGGCTTGTAAACTTCAAGAACGAGACACATAACCATCCGACAGAGATCGAGCCATTCGGTGGCGCAGCGACCTGTCTTGGTGGAGCAATCCGTGATCCGTTATCCGGACGTACTTATGTATATCAGGCAATGCGTGTGACAGGAGCCGCAGACCCTACCGTATCTGTAAAAGATACACTTGAAGGAAAGCTTCCACAGAAGAAAATCGTTCGCGAGGCAGCTAGAGGATACAGTTCTTATGGTAACCAGATCGGACTTGCAACCGGATATGTCAAGGAAGTATATCATCCGGATTATGTAGCAAAGCGTATGGAAATCGGAGCCGTCATGGGTGCAGCACCTAGACGTGCCGTACAGAGACTGACTTCCGATCCGGGAGACAAGATCATCCTTCTCGGAGGACGTACCGGACGTGACGGAATCGGTGGAGCAACCGGATCTTCCAAAGCACACAATACAGAGTCTACTTCCGTATGTGGCGCAGAAGTACAGAAAGGTAACGCACCAACCGAGCGTAAATTACAGAGATTATTCCGCAGAGAAGAAGTCAGCCACATCATCAAGAAATGTAATGACTTCGGAGCAGGCGGTGTGTCTGTTGCAATCGGTGAATTAGCAGACGGACTTCGTATCGAATTAGATAAAGTTCCAAAGAAATATGCCGGACTTGATGGAACAGAGATCGCAATCTCTGAGTCCCAGGAGCGTATGGCTGTCGTTGTAGCACCACAGGATGTGGAGCAGTTCCTGGCATATGCAAAAGAAGAAAACTTAGAGGCAACCGAGGTCGCAGTTGTTACCGAGGATCCTAGACTTGTCCTTGAGTGGAGAGGCAAGGAAATCGTAAATATCTCCCGTGCATTCCTGGATACCAACGGAGCACATCAGGAAGCAGACGTTGAAGTAGAGATGCCGGTAGAGGCAGACAACTTCTTCAAGAAAGTTGAACTTCAAAAGGTAGCCGATGCAGTAGAAAAAGGCGATAACAAAGCAGCATGGCTTGCAATGTTAGGTGACCTTAATGTATGTTCCCAGAAGGGACTCGTGGAGATGTTCGACGGTTCCATCGGAGCAGGCAGTGTATACATGCCATATGGTGGACGTTATCAGCTGACCGAGACACAGAGCATGGTTGCAAAACTTCCGGTTCTCAAAGGAAAATGCGATACTGTGACGATGATGTCTTACGGATTTGATCCATATTTATCATCCTGGAGTCCATACCACGGTTCCGTATATGCCGTACTTGAGTCACTTTCCCGTATCGTGACAGCCGGCGGCGATTACAAGAAAGTCCGTTTTACATTCCAGGAGTACTTCCGCAGAATGAACGAGGATCCAAAGCGCTGGAGCCAGCCGTTCGTAGCACTCCTTGGTGCATACGATGCACAGATCGGATTCGGACTTCCATCCATTGGTGGAAAAGATTCCATGTCCGGAACCTTCAACGATATTGATGTACCTCCAACACTCGTATCTTTTGCTGTTGATGTGGCAAAAGAACAGGATGTCATCACACCGGAATTAAAGAAAGCCGGAAACAAACTCGTACTGTTTACCATTGATAAGAATGAGTATGATCTGCCGGTATATGAGAAAGTTATGGCATTGTATGACAGTATCCATACACTGATCGGTGAGGGTAAGATTTTATCCGCATACGCTTTGGACGGAAAGGGACTGGCAGCAGCAGTCAGCAAGATGGCGTTCGGTAACAAGTTAGGTGTCACCGTAGAAGACAGTGTCAGCGCAGATACCTTATTTGCACCGGGATTCGGTAATATCGTAGCAGAAGTATCCGAGGATGCGCTTGCTGCTGTACTGGAAAAAGTTCCGGGTGCAGCAGTCGTTGCAACCGTAAACAATACACAGAACTTCAATTACAAAGACATGTCTATCAGTATGGAAGAAGCACTGAACACATGGACAGGTACTTTGGAGCGTGTATTCCCAACCCGTGCAACCGAAGAAAAAGAAGAAGTAAAGACAGATGTATTCGACACAAAAGAAATATACATCTGCAAGAATAAAGTAGCAAAGCCAACCGTATTCATTCCGGTATTCCCGGGAACCAACTGTGAGTACGATAGTGCAAAGGCATTCGAGAGAGCCGGCGCAAATACAATTGTTAAAGTATTCAAGAACCTGAGTGCAGCAGATATCCGTGATTCTGTCGATGAGTTCGTAAAAGCAATCGATCAGTCACAGATCATCATGTTCCCGGGTGGATTCTCCGCAGGTGATGAGCCGGAGGGATCTGCAAAATTCTTTGCAACTGCATTCCGCAACGCAAAGATGACAGAGGCAGTCAACAAGCTGCTCACAGAAAGAGACGGACTTGCACTTGGTATCTGTAACGGATTCCAGGCACTGATCAAATTAGGACTGGTACCATATGGTGAAATCCGCATGCAGACAGAGGATTCTCCAACACTGACATACAACACCATCAACCGCCATATCAGCAAGATGGTTTACACAAAGGTAGTAACCAACAAGTCCCCATGGCTGCAGAAAGCAACTTTAGGACAGACTTACTGCAACCCGGCATCTCATGGTGAGGGACGTTTCGTAGCTCCGAAGGAGTGGTTAGACAAGCTGTTCGCAAACGGACAGGTTGCAACACAGTATGTCAACGAAGCAGGACAGCCAACCATGGACGAAGAGTGGAACGTCAATGGTTCCTACATGGCAATCGAAGGAATCACAAGTCCGGATGGCCGTGTACTTGGAAAGATGGCACACAGTGAGCGCCGCGGTGATCATGTAGCAATGAACATTTACGGTGAGCAGGATATGAAGCTGTTCGAGTCCGGTGTAGAGTACTTTAAGTAATTATCACAATAAGTTGTTCTCCAAATAGAAAATACAAAGAGATCTTGTAGAAATGATGCATGTTTCTATGAGGTCTTTTTGTTTATGGGAAAAATTGGAGAAGAAAAATGGAACCCGATTATATAGTATGACACCATTTTTTATTAGCTAAATTTATTGATGAAATCGTACAAAAACGATATAATAATAGTACGAAAAATGGAAAAACTATATTCACTTACAAGAATACTGGAAGTGACAGAGAATGACTTTATAGAAGCTTTAAGATCTTCCATCAGTGACTATGAGGATGCTGTTATTAAATATATGAAAGGGGGAATGTTGGAATGAACAGGATCATGCTTCCAGTCGGAATGAGTAGTTTTACAGAAATATGCCGCAACAACTATTACTACATTGATAAGACAGGTTTGATTCAGGATCTGTTGGAAAAAGATTTTTCATCCGTAACCCTGATTACAAGACCGCGTCGGTTCGGAAAAACACTTGCGATGAGTATGTTGTCGGCTTTTTTTGATATTCGGGGAAAAAATGAAAAATTATTTGAAGGTTTGTATATTGCAACACAGAAAGAATTGTGTAAAAAATGGATGAATCAATATCCGGTTATTTTTTTATCCATGAAAAATATAGATGGACTTCGATTTGAATCAGCCTATGAGATGCTCACCTTAGAAATTGCAGATTTGTACAAGCAACATTCTTATTTACTGGATTCCGATATGATTGATACGGATGACAAAGTTATTTTCAGCAGAATCAAAGAAAATCTTGCTTCGGATGCTGAAATAAAGAAATCACTGCTGTTACTCACCAGAATGATGAAATCCTACTATCAGAAGCCGGTTATTATGCTTCTGGATGAGTATGATGTACCGATTGCAAAAGCAGAAGAAAAAAATTATTATGCGCAAATGCTTGATGTAATCAGTACAATGCTTGGCACTGCTTTGAAGGACAATGAAGCTTTACGATTTGCTGTTATTACGGGATGCCTGCGCATCACGAAAGAAAGCATTTTTACCGGAGCCAACAATTTTGTGACAGATACGATTTCTGACAATCGGTATAATGAATATTTTGGGTTTACCCAATCAGAGGTTCAAACCTTACTTTCCGATACCGGATGTCAGGCATATGCAGAGAAGATACGTGAATGGTACGATGGATATCACTTTGGAGATCTGGATATTTATTGTCCATGGGATGTATTAAACTATATTCGTGATTTGCAAAGCGATAATACAGCTGTTCCACAGAGTTATTGGAAGAATACGAGTGGCAACACCATCATTCGTTCATTTATTGATTATGCCGGAACAAGTATTACAAGAAAATTAGAAACCTTGTTGGAGGGTGGTTATATTGTTCAGAAAATAGAGGAAGATCTCACGTATGATTATCTACATTCGTCGGAAAACAATCTATGGTCGGTTTTGTATCTTACAGGATATTTAACAAAGGTTTCCGGTTCTGTGGTTATGGGGCTGAGAAACAATGGAGAAGTCGCTCTCACAATACCAAACCTGGAAGTAAAAGAAATCTTTGAGTCAACAATCATGAGATGGTTTGATGACAATGCAAAGATTTGGAATCGCGAGCAGCTGTTTACAGCAGTATGGAATGGTGATGAGCAGAGAATTACGGAGGAATTGAACAAATTGCTTCGCAGAACAATCAGTTATCATGATTATCGTGAAGATTTCTATCATGCATTTCTTGCCGGAATTTTCACGGGAGCTGGATACATGGTCGAATCCAACCGTGAGCATGGGGAAGGACGAAGTGATATTGTTATCTACAATCCGGTGGCAGGACAGGTTGCCATATTTGAAGCCAAGTATACGCACAAACTGGAAAACCTTGCATCGGATTGCGACAGGGCGATCGCACAGATCGATGATCGGATGTATGCGAAAGAATTTGAGGCTGAATACGATCAGGTATTATGCTATGGAATTTCTTTTTTTAAGAAAAGATGCATTGTGAAAAAGAAATAATATAATCAGTTTTATCATTTAACCAATTGCCAAGAATATAGACCTAGTTCGTAATTAGGGAAAAATTATCAAAAGAAGGGCTTATAGAGAGAAGCCGGAGGACACAGAAGGAGTAAATATGGAAAAAGGTAAGAATGTTAACACCAGAAAGAAAACGGTTAACAAGGATCATATGGGCGTCACAAGTATTGCAAACCAGTTAAAGGATATGGCAGGAAGCCTTGAAAGAGATCTGCGTTTCTTCTATATATAATAAGAAGAAACTAATTCAAATCTAAGAAATCTATTGGGAAAAGAGTCCTTTTTATGTTAAAATAGCATGAAAAGGCTCGTTTTTTTTATATGCAGTTGAAATAGTTGTAATTTGTGAAAAAAATCTTAACAACTTAAGAAAATATTAAAAAGTTTTTTCAACAAAATGCGATTTTTAGGTTGCAAAGACACAATACTTGGTGTATTATTGTCACGTAGAGTAGTTAAAATAGTACTGCTAAAAGAAAAGTACGAGAACTGATTAGCAACTATTGGAGCTATGGAAACTGAAACTGAAAAGATAGGTTTCAGACAACCTTACAATTACAGATACATACAGAAGCTGAGATCCGTTAGGAGCAGCTTGCTGAATTTGATGCTGAACTATCAATGTTGGATTTAGCTCTACGCGACTTTGAGGGTTCGAGGCTTCAATCGAAAGATTTATGTGTTTGTAGATGATGCTGGCGATGAGTATTTACTCGAGGAGGTCGGCGGAGGCAATTAGTGATGTCGTTGGAATGGATGGATCGTCCGCAGCGAGTCAAAAGTGAAGATGGCTGAACTTAAACGTGTGAGGCAAACAAGTAGAATTCTGATGGAGGTTGATCACAAAAGGAAAGAGAGGAAAAGACATGAAGACATTCAAAAAAGTGTTAGCTTCAACTCTTGCTGCTGCAATGGTTGTTACAGCTTTACCTGTAACTCCTGCAAATGCTGCTGCAGCTCCAAAGCTTAGCACAACAAAGGCTGCCGTATATGTAGGTCAGTCTAAGACAATCAAAGTTACAACTCCAAAGACTTGGAAGAGCGTAAAAGTTAAAGCTACTACAAGCAAGAAGAGCGTAGCAAAAGTTAAGGCTTCTAAGAAGAAGATTACTGTTAAGGCTGTTAAGGCTGGTAAAGCAAAAGTTACTGTTAAGGTAACTGGTAAGAAGTCTGGTAAGGCTGTAAAGAAGACATTAAAGGCTACTATTACAGTTAAGAACCCATCCCTTACATTAAAGGCAGCTAGCGCAGTTGCAGTTGGTGCTAAGGAAACTGTTAAGGCAACAGTTAAGCCTGCTTCAACAAAGGTTACATTCTCATCTAGCGATGATACAATTGCAACAGTTGATGCTACAACAGGTGAAGTTACTGGTGTTAAGGCTGGTGAGGTAACAATTACCGCTAAGGCTGGCAAGACAACAAAGACTGTTAAGATGGCAGTTAAGAATTTTATTCTTCAGTCTGTAAAGCAGACAAAGGCAAATACATTAGAGACTTCTATTCTTGGAACAACAAAGAATATCAAGACAACTGATGTTAAGATTACCAACACTGCAAACCAGAATGCAATTGCTGTCAAGAGTGTAACACCTGATAAGGCAGATGCTACGAAGGTTACTCTTGAAACATTTGCAGATATGAAGGATGGCGCTAAGTACACTGTTGAACTTGATGGTGTAGCTAAAGAGTTTACAGCAACTGATGGCGTTGTAGCTGATGTAAATGTAACACCTGTTACAATCCCTGCAAACACAAAAGGAACTGAAATCAAAGGACAGACTATTGACAAAAATGGTATTGTACTTGATGAGTTCAAGGTAAGTGAAGCAGGCGCAAAGAGTGCTGAATTAACTCTTTCTACGACACAGGGTTATGTAGATGGTGACAAGCTTGTTCTTCCTACTGTTGGAAACAAGGGTACAGCAGAAGTTAAGTATCATACATACAAATTTGATGCTAACGGAAATGAAATTGGAGCTTATACAAAGAAGGTTGATATCACAGCCGTAGCTGAAGACGTAATCACAACAAACGGATTCAACATGACATTTGCAGATACAGCTAAAGCTCCAAACTGGGATAAAGACAAGACAACAAATCAGTTAGCAATTGGATCTAACAAGAGTGCATACTTCAAATTTGTAGGATCTGATAACAAAGAAATCACAACATATGCTGATTACTCAGTAGTATCAAGTGATGATTCTATTCTTTTATTACCAAAGACTCAGTTAAGCAGTAGCAGTACTCCTGTATCTGCAACAGGTATTAAAGAAGGAAATGTTTTTGTTAACGTATTAGACAAAGATGGTAAAGTAATTAAATCTTTACCAGTTGTTGTTACAGCTGCTGGAAAGCTTACAAATGTAACACTTGGAAATACATCTCTGACAATTTCTAAGACTGCTACAGGCGTTGATAATTCTGTTAGTGTAAAAGCCGTTGATCAGTACAATAATGACATTACTGCTTCAACAACTATTACAGCATCAGGTGTAAATGATGATGCTAATAAGGCAATTAGCGCTACATACGATTCTAAAACAAAAACAGTTAAGGTTTCTGCTAACTCAGTTGCTGAAGATGGAAAGACATACACTATCAAAGTTGAAGTTAAGAATGGCAATGTTACATTAAATCGTTACTTTACAGTAAAAACTGTAGCAACAGAGACAATTGTAACAAAGGCTACTGATTTAAGAGTAGAAGTATCTGGCTTAACAGATGGTAAAGTTGATATGGCTGTAGCCGATGATGCAGATGCAGAAAAGGCAGCTAAGACAGTTGAGGTAAAAGTTGCTGCATATGATAAGGGCGCTAAGATTGGTTACGCAGATGTAACAGAGTGCAAGATCAGCGATTCCAGCAAACAGTCTGTTGTAAGCGGAGCTGCTGTTTCAGTTGTTTCTTGCTCAGCAAAGAAAGTAACTAAGAACCTTGAGGCTGGAAAGTCTTATACATTGACTGTTAAGGCAGCTGGTAAGACATTCACAACTACATTCTCTGTAGTAGACACACAATCTGCAGTTGTTACTACAAAGATTGACAGCAAGACAACAAGTGAAGCAATTTCAACTGATAAGGATGCAATTGCAAAGGTTGTTGCTGCTAATGTAAAATTTAGTATCAATGGCAAAGATTACAAGAATCTTGAAGCATCTGATATTACTGTTAATGACGGTTACAAGGTTGTTGACAACAAAGCTGTATATGTTGGAACCGTAAATGTTTCAGTTGAAAACAGCAATCATATCAGCTATCCTGTTACAGTAAATGTAAATACAACATTCACTGCAAAATAATTGATTATTAGTAAAATAGTTTTATAATGGAGGCTGTAAAATAAGTCCCTAATATAAGAAACGCCAATTCCGGCAAATGTCGGTT
>ERZ809296.2733-NODE-2733-length-16194-cov-47.633620_pt1 | contig 16194 bp, 9 predicted proteins | sample MGYA00520511_ERZ809296 | MGnify/ENA primary metagenome ERZ809296 (study PRJEB31576, sample SAMEA3212662) | Homo sapiens | biome: human-gut; feature: human gut; material: fecal | place: Sweden | collected 2012 ... | reverse complement strand
AGCTCATGCAGCCGGTCGCTTTTCTCGCGGTAATCGTTGTAGCACTCGTTTTTCTCTGAAATGAGAGATTGAATCTCTGCAACGACATCCTTGCGCTTCGGAAGCTGCTTCGGTGCGCCCAGCTTGTCAAGCTGGCGCTTGGCAGCGTCGTTGACGATAAAATCCGCTTCATGCGCGGCATAGAATTTCTGCTTGTCCTTCTCTTTGCGGATCATGCGATACTCCTTGATAACGGGATAGGTGTTGCGGTAATTGTCCATTGCTTCCAGCATTGCCTTTTTGTCCGTCACCTTGGCATCGGCAGCGTCATAGCGGCTGCGTGCTTCCCGTGCTTCCGCACCGGCTGCATCCACGGCGGCGCTCAGCTTATCCGGAGATAGAAGGTCAAGGAAGTGTCCCGCTGCTTCTGGTCATCGTGGCCAGAGGTGGGGCAAGGTCAAAGGACGGCGCTTTTGTGCCGTCCTTTCACGTTTCCCCACGGACAACGGGAAACAGGTGTGATCAGTTTTTATGGGAAAAGGAGGTCATAACTATACCTCCCAATCAACGGGCAACAGATAATCTACATTTCCATTGAAACTTCAGTTAATTTGTGGGCCTCTTTGGTGTTTTCAATTGGATAGAACATAGATGTCAAAGTCCCCGGCAGATTCGTCCCCACTGTTGCTATATACACGTCTTCAACCAAGTTTGATATGAAGTATCCAAATGACAAATCATTTATTTCATAAAAGCTATAATGTGGTCTTACATTCTCTTGTTTAGGAGTATACTCGGGCCAGTATTTTATAAAGCAATTCTCACCTATACATAGATGGTTTACTTTTCCATTACCTCTAATTAGCGTAGAGCGCACTTGTTGATTTACATTTCGGTTTAATATCCCATCATACCCCTCGAACGAAAAGATGCCCGAAAAAATAGGTTTGCAAACGATTTCTGCGGCAACTGAAAGTTTATCTATAACTTGAGTCAACTGTGTTGCCCCTGTAATGCGAGATTTTACCTGTCTTATACCAAAACCTGTTAAAAAGCTTGAAAGGCTTTTTATAGTGCCGAAGGTGCTTTCGTTTTTCATGAGACGTCACATCGCGCTTTCACACGCCGTGCGTGCGAAAGCCTGAGAAGAATTCTTGTTCAGGTACACGCCCCGGCCAAAAAATAATTGCAATTTATTTGCCGCCTGCGGGCGGCAAACTCTGCGAGGCTTTTAATATTTTTTTCGTTAGGCTAAGGAAAAGACGGGATTTTGTAACAGTTTCGTTAATAATTGCCCGCCCCTCTTGCGCGCGGCGCTTTAGAATGTTAAAATTCTTTAAAATGTTTTTTACAGTCGTGTAACAACTGACTTATAATGCGCAAGGAGCGATACGATTATGCCCAAATTCAGCGTAAAGAAGCCGCTGACGGTGTTCGTGGCGGTGCTGGCCATTGTGGTGCTGGGTGTGGTGGCCTATCTGAAGATGACCCCCGACCTGATGCCCAACATGGACTTCCCCTATGTGATCCTGGTGACCACCGACCCCGGGGCCAGCCCCGAAACTGTGGAGGCCGACATCACCAAGCCCCTGGAGCAGTCCATGGCCACCCTCGACCGCATCAAGAATGTCACCTCCAGCTCCATGGACAGCGTGTCCATGGTGGTGCTGGAGTTTGAGGACGGGGTGAACATGGACACCGTCAGCGTGGATATCCAGCAGAAGATCAACCAGCTGAAGGGCTCCTGGTCCGACACCGTGGGCGACCCCTATGTGCTGAAAATGAACCCCTCCATGCTGCCGGTGCAGGTGGCGGCCCTGTCCTATGACGGCAAGGACATCACCCAGCTGTCGGACTTCGTCAACGACACCCTGTCCCCCAAGCTGGAGGGCATCACCGGCGTGGCCAGCGTCACCGTCAGCGGCACGGTGGAGCGTCAGCTCCATGTGATCCTCAGCCAAAAGAAGCTGGATGCTCTGTCCCAGCGGCTGTCCGATGCCATTGCGAAGCAGCTGGACGACGCGGCAGGGCAGCTGGCCTCCGCCCGGGGCCAGGTCAACAGCGCCAAGGCGGCTATCCGCAGCGCCGAGGAATCCGCCGTCCGGGACGCCGTGACCCAGGCCCTTACCACCATTCAGGACAGTCTGAAAACCATGCGGGACAGCCGGGACCAGCTCCAGGACAACCTCCGGGAGCTGGCGGATATTCAGCGGGAGAAGGCCCGGCTGGAGGCGGAAAACGCCCCGTATCAGGCGAAGATCGAGGCCATCCGCCAGAACCCCTCCATGACGGAGGAGGAAAAGCAGGCGGCCATCGCCGAAATCGAAAGTGACCCCGAATACGTCCGCATCCAGGCGGAGCTGGCGGCGCTGGATCTGCGCATGGCGGCCCTGGGCGTCAAGTGGGACGAGGCCGTCCAGCGGGCCAAGGAGTGGCAGAAGCAGCTGGAGGAGCTGGAAAAGCAGCTGCGGGACCTGGAGACCGACGAGGGTGTGGCCAAGCTGGCGGGCCAGGTATCCGCCGGGGTCCTGACCATGACCGACGCCGTGACCCAGATCATCTCCGCCAACATCCAGCTGGACAGCGCCCTGAGCCAGATCGACCAGGGCCTCCAGACCCTGGAGGAATCCCGCTCCACCGCCCTGAGCCAGGCGGACCTGTCCTCCAGCCTGAGCCTACCCACCATCACCGCCCTGCTGACGGCCCAGAACTTCTCCATGCCCGCCGGGTATCTGAAGGAGGACGGCGTGAACTACATGGTCTCCGTGGGCGATGCCATCGACACCCGGCAGGACCTGGAGGACCTGGTGCTCTTTGACCTGGGGATGGACGGCATCGACCCCATCCGCATGAAGGACGTGGCCGACGTGGCCATCACCGACAACTCCTCGGAGATCTACGACAAGCTCAACGGCAAGGACGGCGTCATCGTCTCCCTCAACAAGCAGTCCACCTACGCCACGGCGGAGGTGTCCAACAACATCAACAGCCGCTTCCGGGAGCTGGAGGCGGAGTACGAGGGGCTTTCCTTCGTGCCCCTGATGGACCAGGGGGACTACATATACCTTATCATCAACTCCATTCTGTCGTCTCTGGGCTGGGGCGCACTGTTCGCGGTGCTGATCCTGTACCTGTTCCTGCGGGACCTGCGGCCCACGGTGATCACCCTGTGCTCCATCCCCATCAGCGTGATCTTCGCCGTGGTGCTGATGTACTTCTCCGGCGTTACCATCAACATGATCTCCCTGTCGGGCCTGGCCGTGGCGGTGGGTATGCTGGTGGATAACTCCGTGGTGGTCATCGAGAATATCTATCGACTGCGCTCCAAGGGGGCCACCGTCATCCAGGCGGCGGTATCCGGGGCCCGGCAGGTGCTGGGCGCCATCGTGGCCTCCACCCTGACCACCGTGTGCGTGTTCCTGCCCATCGTGTTCGTGGAGGGCATCACCAAGCAGCTGTTCACGGACCTGGCCCTGACCATGACCTATTCCCTGCTGGCCAGCCTCATTGTGGCCCTGACCCTGGTGCCCGCCATGGCCGCCGGTATGCTCCGCAAGGAGAAGCCCCAGAAGCCGGGACTGCTGGATAAGGTCTACCCCGCCTATCGCAAGGCGGTATCCTGGTCCATCCACCACAAGCTGGTGGTGCTGGGGGTGTCCCTGCTGCTGCTGGTGGGCTCCGCCGGAGCCGCCCTGGCCCGGGGCTTTGCCTTTATGCCCAATATCGACATGAACACCGTGAACCTGACCATCTCCATGCCCGAGGGCTGCACCCGGGAGCAGGCGGTGGCCCTGGCGGACGAGGCCCTGCAGCGCATCGCCGCCGTGGACAACGTGGAAACCGTGGGCGCGATGATGTCCTCCGCCTCCGGCGCCGGGAGCATGGACATGACCAGTATGATGACCGCCGGCGGCGGGGAATACGACGTCACCGCCTACATCACCCTGCCGGAGGGGGCCTCCGGTGCGGAGGCCGGCAAGCAGATGGAGGCCGCCTGCGCCGGTATGGACTGCACCGTCACCGCCTCCGGGGCCATGGACACCTATATGTCCTACCTCACCGGCAGCGGCATCACCCTGAACGTCTATGGTGACGACATGGAGCAGATGCAGTCCGCCGCCCGTGACCTGGCGGCAAAGCTGGCCACCGTCCCCGGCACGGAAAACGTGTCCGACGGCCTGGAGCAGGCGGCCGCCGCCCTGCACCTGTCCGTGGACCGCAACGCCGCCATGGAGAAGGGCCTCACCGTGGCCCAGGTGTACATGGCCGTGGCCTCCGCCCTGACGGACACCGACAGCTCCCTGTCCCTGACCCTGGACGGGCTGGACGTCAGCGTGTCCATCCAGTCCCCGGAGGAGAGCCGCATGACCCGGGAGAAGCTCCTGGATCTTCAGATCGACCCCTCCTCCGCCTCCGCCATGAGCAGCATGATGAGCAGCGCTTCCTCCGGCAGCTCCATGGGAAGTATGAGCGGCATGTCTAGTATGAGCGGCATGTCTAGTATGAGCGGCATGTCTAGTATGAGCGGCATGAGCAGCGCAAGCGCCTCCGGCAGCACCCAGAGCGGCGAGTCCGTCCGCCTGGGGGACATCGCCCAGCTGGAGGAGACCGTCAGCCTGAACACCATCAACCGGGACCAGCAGCGGCGGTATATCACCGTGTCCGCCGACGTGGCCGACGGCTATAACGTCACCAAGGTCACCTCCGCCGCCGAAAAGATCATCGGCCAGGCGGAGCTGCCCCAGGGCGTCACCGCCGCCTTCCAGGGGGAGAACGAGGCCATCATGGACGCCATCCGGCAGCTGCTGCTGATGCTGCTGCTGGGCATCGTGCTGGTGTATCTGGTGATGGTGGCCCAGTTCCAGTCCCTGCGCTCGCCGCTGATCGTCATGTTCACCATCCCCCTGGCCTTCACCGGCGGCTTCCTGGCCCTGCTGCTGGCGGGGGTGGAGGTCAGCGTCATCTCCCTGATCGGCTTTGTGATGCTGGTGGGCGTCATTGTCAACAACGGCATCGTCCTGGTGGACTACATCAACCAGCTGCGGCTGGAGGGCATGGGCCGCCGGGAGGCCATCATCGAGGCCGGCGTCACCCGTCTGCGGCCCATTCTCATGACCTCCCTGACCACCATTCTGGGCCTGATCGTTATGGCCTTCGGCAACAACGTGGGCACGGCGCTGATGCAGCCGGTGGCCCTGGTGTGCATCGGCGGCCTGCTGTATGCCACGCTGATGACCCTGCTGGTGGTGCCGTGTATGTACGACATTCTCAGCCGCCGGGATCTGCGGAAGGTGGACGAGGAGGAGCTGCAGCTCCTGGATATGTGAAAAATAAGCGCAAAAAAGCAGCCTCGCGGCTGCTTTTTTGCGCTTATTTTTTCGCTTACAGAATGATCACCGGCCCGGCAGCGGCCAGGCGGCCCTCCCGGACGGTGACGGACTCGCCGGTCAGGGCGTTTTCATAATTGCCGTCGGCCAGGGGGACGGCGGCCGTCACCGGTCGGCCCGCCAGGGGGAACACGCCCACCGCCAGGTGTTGGCCGTCCCGATAATCGGCCACGGCCAGGCCCTGCTCGTCGTCGGTCTCCACATGGAAGGCGGCGTCTGTGGGCAGGCGCTTTTTGATGTCGTACAGCTTCCGCAGCAGGGGGGACAGGTCCTCCCCGGTCCAGTCGATGGGCTCCCGCTCAAACAGGGAGGGCGTATGGACGGCAGAGAACTCCTGCCCGGCATAGAGCAGGGTAGTCCCCTTCTGGAAATAGCTCAGGGCCGTCCAGGCCAGCAGGCTGTCCCGGCTGGGGAAGCGGTCCGCCGCCCGGCGCTGGTCGTGATTTTCCAGGCAGCTGAGCTTGTTGTACCAGGTGGGAAAGCTCAGCTCCTGATAGCTCAGGGCGGCAAAATACCGGCTCAGGGACATGGCCCCGCCGGCGGCCCCCTCATACAGGGGCCAGATGTCGTAGGGGTACAGAATGTCGAACACGTCAAACAGCTCGTTGTCCGTGGCGGCGTAAAAGCCCTGGCGGCGGAAGGCCAGGATGTGGTCCAGGTGGACGCTCTCCCCCAGCCAGACGGCCCCGGGGCGCACCCGTTCCACCGCCTGCCGGGCCTTGCGCCAGAACGCCACCGGCACGGTGCTGGCCACGTCGCAGCGGAAGCCGTCCACATACTGGGCCCAATAGCACAGGGACTCGATCTGATAATCCCACAGGCCGGGAACGGCGTAGTCCAGGTCCACCACATCGGTCCAGTCCCCCACCTTGTTGCCCCGGCTGCCGTCGGGCTTGTGATAGTAATACTCCGGGTGCAGGGCCACCAGGGTGGCGTCCGGGGAGGTGTGGTTATACACCACGTCGATGATGCACTTCATGCCATTATCGTGAATGGCGTCCACCAGGTGGAGGAAGTCCTCCAGGGTGCCGTACTCCGGGTTCACCGTACGGTAGTCCCGGTTGGCATAGGGGCAGCCCATGCTGCCCTTGCGGTTGGCTTCCCCGATGGGGTGGATGGGCATCAGCCACAGGATATCCGTGCCCAGGGCCCGGATCCGGGGCAGATCCGGCTCCACGGCCCGGAAGGTGCCCTGGGGCGTGTGGCTGCGGACGTACAGCTCATAGATCACGCTGCGGCGCAGGGCGGGATTGGTTTCAAGGGACATGGCAAATACCTCCCAGAGAATTATTTGAGACTGTCGAAAAACTCGGAAATCTTCCGCCATCGGAAAGGAAGATAGTTACGAAAGAAACCCATCAGGGGTGTCTTTCGTTTGCAATCACAGGTTTTTCAGAACTTTTTAAGTTCTGAAAAACCGCACTCAGCTTGTCAAAAAGGCTTTTTTGACAAGCTGAGAATTATTTCAGGGTACTGCTGTTGTTCAGCACACCGGTGCTGTAAAGAAACAGCACGTCCTGATCGGTGAAGGTCAGATAACGGCCCAGCTGGGTGGGAGACAGATAGCGGATATCCACCAGAGTGACCCTGCTGTAGCCCTCCAGCAGCAACGGAGCCAGGCTGGAGGCGAAGGAATCCCGGAAGATCACCAGCTCCCGGTCCGTCCGGGCGTTGGGACTCTCCACCGTCAGCAGGGACACGGACCCGGACAGAAACAGCTCATACGGGTCGCTGCCCCGGGCCTTCTCCAGGTCGTACACCGGGCCTTCCCCGCCGGTCTCATAATTGGTGACCCGGCAGGCGGCGATGGTGTCGTTGGTGAGATAGCGCAGGGTCTCCCCGGCCAGGGGCAGGGCCGCGTACCCGGAATACACCCCATAGAAGGGGCGGTCCAGGGTCACCTCCGTGTAATCTGCGGCGGCGTCCGCCCCCATGGCCCCGGCCAGATACCGGGCCACGGCAGAAAGCCGCTCCTGCCGCCAGTGGGCGTCGGTGCGGTAATAGTCCTCCAGGGTCAGCCGGTCAAACAGGTCGATATACGTCATCTCCGGCGTGCCCTCCCGCAGCCGGGACACCAGGGCGTCATAGTCCATGGCCGGGCGGCCGGAGGCCGGGGCCAGGAAATACCCCTTGTCCGGGATCACGGAGAGATAGACGTTGGCCTCCGTCCCGGCCAGATAGGTGTCGTACACATACCGGAAGCGCTGGGCGGCCCGGTCCACGGAACCGGTGTTCAGGGGGAAGTCCAGCTTGGCGGCATAGCCCCCGGAGAGATACACCCCGTCCACGTCCCGCTGGCCCAGCAGGTCATAGGACACCAGGGAGCGCAGGGTACGGAACTGCTCCCGCAGGGGGAACTGGTCGGCGGCGGCGTGCTCCAGCTTGCCGGCATACTGGCCGGACAGGAAGCCGGAGACGGTAAGCTCCGGCCACTGGGCCAAGGGGCGGCGCTCCGCCTGGGACACATCCCCCGGGGTCCGCAGCAGGCCCCACAGGCCGAAGCCCGCCAGAAAGCCCGCCAGCAGGCACAGGGTCACAAGATGCTTTGCTTTCATGGCAGCCTCCTCAGAACCGGAAATACAGGAAGGGATTGGCGGAGCCGCTGACCAGAAACGCCGTGCACACCGCCAGCAGGGCCAGCAGCGCCGCAGGCTCCAGCGCGTCCAGCACCCGCCCGGCCCGTCCGGCGGCGATCCGGCGGCACAGGGCGGCGGGCAGCGGCGTGGACCCCACGGCGGCCAGCGCCAGCACCGGGGCATAGCTGCGCAGATAGTAGAGGGCGCCGCTGTCCCACAGGGGCAGGCCCCCCAGGCCCAGCAGGCCCCCGGCGGTCCCCAGGGCGGCGGGGACAGACGCGGCGTCAAACAGCACGAAGCTGAAAAGCGCCGCCAGCAGCACATACACATGGCCCAGCACCGGGACACGCTTCAGCCACCGGCCCAGAAACAGCTTTTCCAGCAGCAGGAACGCGGCAAAATACAGGCCCCAGGCCACGAAGTTCCAGGCGGCCCCGTGCCACAGGCCCGTCAGGCCCCACACGATCACCAGGTTCCGCACCCAGCGGGCCTTACCCACCCGGTTGCCGCCCAGGGGGATATACACATAGTCCCGGAACCAGGAGCCCAGGGAGATGTGCCAGCGCCGCCAGAATTCCGTGAGACTGCCGGACACAAAGGGATAGCGGAAGTTCTCGGCAAAGCGGAAGCCCATGATGCGGCCCAGGCCGATGGCCATGTCGCTGTAGCCGGAGAAGTCGAAGTACACATGGAGCATATACGCCGCGGCGTACAGCCAGGTCAGCAGCACCGTTTTCTGCCCGCTCTGCTGATACACCGTCACCAGCTCATACAGGACGTTGGCAAGCAGTACCTTTTTCCCCAGGCCCAGCACAAAGCGGCGGGCCCCCAGAGCCGCGTCCTGCACCGTGTGGGTGCGGCTTCGCAGCTGGGGGGCCACGTCGGCGTAGCGGACGATGGGGCCCGCCACCAGCTGGGGGTACATGGCGATATACGCCGCCAGGTCAATGAGGTTCCGCTGGGCCGGGGCGTCCCCCCGGTACACGTCGATGACATAGCTGAGGATCTGGAAGGTATAGAAGCTGATGCCGATGGGCAGGGCCATCCGCAGCAGAGGCACCGACAGCCCGGTGACGGCGTTGAAGCCGGAGATCAGGAAGTCGGCATACTTGCAGTAGGCCAGCATCCCCAGGCTCAGCACGGCGGACAGGGTCAGCAGCAGCCGCCTGCGGGTGGGATACCGCTCCATGAGCCGGGCGGCGGCATAGCCCTGTAAAATGGCGGCGGCCATGAACCCCACGAACCGGGGCTCGCCCCAGGCGTAGAACACCAGACTGCACAGCAGCAGCGCGGCGTTTTTCAGCCGCCTTGGGACTAAGAAATACAGTCCCAGGGTGCAGGGAAGAAAATAGAAGAGAAACGGCAGACTGGAAAACAGCATGGCTGCGGCGGATTACTGGAGGGGCTCGTCGCAGGCGGTCTGAACGCCGGTGTAGGTGGCGGTCATGGTGTTGACAAAGTCGTCCACCAGGTCGTCGGCGCCGAACAGCGCCACTACATACTCGCCGTAGGTGAGGACCACCAGCTTGTCAGGGAAGCCGCACATCCACTGGGTGTTCTGGACATTCTGGCGCAGAGCGTCGGCCACAGCGGAGACGTCGCCGCTGTTTTTCACATGGAACGCGCCGCAGGTAAAGCTGTTGGCGTTCATCATGTGGGTCAGCGACGCGGCGTCGTCAATGAGATCGGATTTGTCGGCGGGGAAGTGCAGCATATAGTCCAGATTGCCGGCATCGTCCACCGGGAAAGCGCCGGGGGCGTTGTCTACGGGGTTATCCAGGCTGCCGCCCACCACGGAGAACTTCTCGCTTTCGGGATAGGCGTTCCACACGGCGGTCAGCAGGTCCACGGCGCTGGCGGGGAAGCCGCCGTTGACGTCGCCGCCCTTCTGGGAGGAGCAGGCCGCCAGGGACAGGACCATCACCAGGGCCAGCAGCATAGTGAGAAACTTTTTCATGGGTAAATACTCCTTTGTTATCGTTTTCAAAAGCCATCCGTGCATTTTTGAAGGGCTATTGGCAATGCATCATATCATATTCCCGGCGAAAAGGCAAGCCAGGACGCAAAGATTTTATCAAAAAGGTGTCCCCCACCCCTGTGCTCCCCATACTTTACAAATCTTTTACTTGACGCAGGGGGCCGGGCCTGGTATAATACTTTCAGTTGATACCACCGTGAGGGAGTAATTCCACCCCGGCTTCGGGGTTAGGCAGCTTCGTCAGAACGGCGCGCCCGCGCCCGGACTGCTTTGAAAGAATGAGACTCATGCATAGGCTTTGGCCTGTGCATGAGTCTTTTTATTTCCCCAGGTGGGCAGAATCATTAAGAGGAGTGATCGTATGCACAAGGAATATGCCCAGACCGCCGATCAGGTCCTGTCGGACCTGCAAAGCGGCCCGGAGGGCCTGTCCGCCGCCCAGGCGGAGGGCCGTCTGGCGGAATACGGCCCCAACCGCCTGCGGGAGGCCCCCAAGGCCACCCTGCTCCAGCGGTTTCTGCAGCAGCTGCGGGACCCCATGCTGCTGATCCTCATGGCCGCCGCGGCCGTGTCCGCCGTCACCAACTACCTGTCCCACGAGCCCTTTACCGAGGTGCTGATCATCCTGGCGGTGGTGCTGCTGAACGCCGTCCTGGGCGTGGTCCAGGAGAGCAAGGCCGAGGCCGCCATCGAGGCTCTGCAATCCATGACCGCCGCCACCAGCAAGGTCCTGCGGGACGGCTCCGTCACGGAGCTGGAAAGCAGCCGCCTGGTACCCGGCGACATCGTCCTGCTGGAGGCCGGGGACGCGGTCCCCGCCGACGGACGGCTGCTGGCCTGTGCCTCCCTGCAAATTGAGGAGGCCGCCCTCACCGGCGAAAGCGTCCCCTCCGCCAAATCCCCGGAGGCCCTTACCGGCGAGGTGACCCTGGGCGACCGCCGCAACATGGCCTATATGGGCTCCACCGTGGCCTACGGCCGGGGCCGCATGGTGGTCACCGCCACCGGCATGGACACGGAGATGGGCAAGATCGCCGGTGTCCTGGCCCGGACGGAGCAGGAGGAGACGCCGCTGCAAAAGAAGCTGACCCAGCTGGGGAAAACCCTGTCCTGGCTGGTGCTGGGCATCTGCGTGTTCATTTTCGTGTTTGACCTGATCGTGGCCGGGGACTTCTCCCTGTCCGGCATCCTGGAGACCTTCATGGTGGCCGTGTCCCTGGCGGTGGCCGCCATTCCCGAGGGCCTGGCCACGGTGGTAACGGTGGTGCTCAGCATCGGCGTCACCCGCATGAGCCGCCGCAATGCCGTGATCCGCCGCCTGACGGCGGTGGAGACCCTGGGCTGTACCCAGGTGATCTGTTCCGACAAAACCGGCACCCTGACCCAGAACAAGATGACCGTGGTGGACCACACCGGGGACACCGCCCTGCTGGCCTCCGCCATGGCCCTGTGCAGTGACGCCGTCCTGAACCCCGACGGCTCCGTCCAGGGAGAGCCTACGGAGGCGGCCCTGGTATCCTTCGCCGCAGAAAATCAACTGCCCAAGCCCCAATTGGAGCAGGAGCGTCCCCGCATCGGCGAGGCCCCCTTCGACTCCGGCCGCAAGATGATGTCCACCATTCACCGGACCCCCCAGGGCGTGGTGCAGTATACCAAGGGCGCGCCGGACCAGGTGCTGGCCCGCTGCACCCACTATTGGGAGGGCGGACAGGCCCTGCCCATGACCGATGACCGCCGCCGGGAAATTCTGGCGGATAACCACCGCATGGCCGCCCAGGCCCTGCGGGTGCTGGCCGCCGCCAGCCGCCCCTGGCCCGATGGCGCGCCGGAGGATCAGTCCCCCGCGCACTTAGAGCAGGAACTCTGCTTCATCGGCCTTACCGGCATGATCGACCCGGTGCGGCCCCAGGTGAAGCCCGCCATTGAGGAGTGCCGCCAGGCGGGCATCCGCCCGGTGATGATCACCGGCGACCACCAGGACACCGCCGTGGCCATCGCCCGCCAGCTGGGCATTCTCTCCGACCCCTCCCAGGCCATCACCGGCGCGGCGCTGGACGCCCTCAGCGATGAGGAGCTTACTCAAAATGTGGACCGCTACAGCGTCTATGCCCGGGTCCAGCCGGAGCACAAGGTCCGCATCGTCAGCGCCTGGCGCCGCCGGGGAGCCGTCACCGCCATGACCGGCGACGGCGTCAACGACGCCCCCTCCATCAAGTCCGCCGATATCGGCATCGGCATGGGCATCACCGGCACCGACGTCACCAAAAACGTGGCGGACATGGTCCTCTCCGACGACAACTTCGCCACCATCGTGGGCGCCGTGGCCGAGGGCCGCCGCATTTACGACAACATCCGCAAGGCCATCGGCTTCCTGCTGGCCAGCAACATGAGCGAGGTGCTGGGGGTGTTCTTCTCCGCCCTGCTGGGCTTCACCCTCCTCAACCCCGTCCATCTGCTGTTCATCAACCTCATCACCGACTGCTTCCCGGCCCTGGCCCTGGGCATGGAGCGCCCGGAGCCGGACATCATGCGCCGCCCGCCCCGCTCCGCCAAGGACGGCATCTTCTCCGGCGGCCTGGGCTTCGACATCGCCTATCAGGGCATCCTCATCACCGTCATCACCATGGCCTCCTACATCATCGGCCACTGCATGGAGGCGGGATGCTTTGAAATGCCCCGGGGCGTCTCCCCCCACGGCATGACCATGGCCTTTTTGACCATGAGCATGTGCGAGATTTTCCACAGCTTCAATATGCGCTCCCAGCGGCGCAGTGTGTTCACCCTCCGGGGCCACAACAAGGTCCTCTGGGCCGCTATGCTGGGCTCCCTGCTCCTGACCACCGTGGTGCTGGAGGTGCCGCCCATCGCCAACGCCTTCGGCTTCACCCCCGTCAGCTGGACGGAGTACGGCATCGCCCTGGCCCTGGCGGTGCTGGTGATCCCCATTGTGGAGCTGGTGAAGCTCATCCAGCGCAGACTGGGCAAGTAAACAAAACCGGCTCCGGCGCATCGCGCCGGAGCCGGTTTTCACATTCCAACAATTACCCCTGCCGCTCCAGGCAGGTCTGATAGGTGTCCCACAGGTCGTCGTTCATCTCCAGCACCATGCGGCCCAGGCGCAGGCCCGCCGCCGTCCGGGTGTGGCGATAAATGCCGCACAGCTCGTCCTCCTGACTGCACCGGCCATAGGCCAGCAGGGTCCGGGGGTCCTTCCTGGCCCACTGGCCCAGGGTCACCGTCTCCCCGCAGTAGGGGCACTGCACCTCCCTCATGGCCGGGTCCTCCTGGCCCTGGGCCAGGGAGGCATACACCCGCCCCTGCACCAGTCCGGCCGCCCGGTCCTGGGGATACTGCACATACCGCAGGCCGTATTCGTCCATGCACCCGTCCAGGTCCATCCGCCCGCAGATCTGCACGGTATTCCGCGCATCGTTCAGGGCGTCGTGGGCCCGGTCCGGGGTCAGCTTCAGCAATTCCATCGCCCGCTCCAGGGAGCATTGCCGGTCATCCCGCATGATCTCGTGGCCGAAGATCCGCTGCAAATCATAGCAGCAGGGCATCTCCGCGTCCATTCCGTGCATCAGTAGGTTATCCATCAGCACCGGGATGTCGTCCGGTCCCCAGGTACACAGGCAGCAGTCCTCCCCGCACCATTCCATGAACTCGGCATAGGCCCGGGGAAATTCCGGGGCCTTTTCCAGATCCTGTGCCCGGATCTTCGTCAGCTGCACCACGTCGCCGTTCATGTGGGGATAAAACCGGGGGCGGATGAAGGTCTTGAAGCTGCCGGTTTCCCGGAACCGCTCATCCAGCCGCAGGGCCCCGATCTCGATGATCTCCGAGTCGAAGAAAAACGGCTCCCGTATGGCGCTGTCCGGATTCAACGGCTGGTTCCACTCCAGGTCCAGAACGATATAGGAAAAATCAGCCACGTCTGGCAGCTTCCAGGGCCTTGCCCTTGCGCTCGGCCTCCCGGAACTCCTCCTGGGACTGGGCCATGGCCTGGGCCAGCAGCTGATCGGCCACGGACTTCAGGTCCATCTTCAGCACCCGGTCAATGACCTCCTGCTGCTTTTCCTGGTCCACGCCGTAGATGGTCATGCCGCAGGACAGGAACCGACGCAGCTTCTGCTCCATGGTGAAGCTCCGGTCGCACTTGCGGGCCATGAAGCTGCGCAGCATGCCGGAGGTAGCCAGCTCCAGCTCATAAAAGTCCTGCCGGGTATAGCCGGGATGCTCCTTCCCGAACAGCTCCACCAGCTTGTCCGTCACCACCTGATGTATATAGTTGGCGGTGGCCGCATAGGAGTACGAGGAGACATACAGCTCCCGCAGTCCCTCGGTCTTTTCGGCAATATACAGCTGGATGGCAGGCTCCACGGCGTAGAACATCACCGGGTCATAGTCCTTCCCCAGCAGCTCGTGCGTAACGGCGAACTGCTTTTCGTACATCCACTTGGTCAGCTTCAGCAGCAGCGCCTCCTTGTTGGCAAATACTGCAAAAAACGCGGACGGGGACATACCCGCTGCCTGCGCAATGGCGGCGGTGGTGGTCCGTTCATATCCGTTTTCCAAAAACAGCCTGATGGCTGCATAGGTCATCCGATTCTCTCTTTCGGCGACCTTGGGCTGTGCTCCTCTCGGCATAGCGTCCTCCTTTACAACCGTTTGAACGATTTTTCCATCCTGGCAGAGTATAATATTGTATATTAGCAACAAAGCTATACTACATTAAGGTTAGGGCTTCCTACCTGTTAAGTTAGTATTTTAACATATCTTTTATTGTTTTTCAATGGGCGACATAAAAATTTTAGAAATTGTTTTTCTGTGATATATTGTGCAGATTTCTGCCGATATGACCATATATTGTGGTACGCATGCCATGCGGCTGTCCGTGCTATACGGACAGGTTTTCTCCTTGTGTCGTCTGTTTCCAGTATATGACAGCACCCGCCGATTCCGTTGCGCGGAATCGGCGGGTGTATATACATATGAATCTACTGTCTGTCGGCGGTTATTTACTTGATGATCTCGCCTGCGGCTTCCTTGGCCCGGATCTCCTTCATGGCATCCTTATGGCTCAGGTTCACCCGGCCCTTCTCGTCGATCTCGGTGACCTTGACCCACATCATGTCGCCCACCTTGCAGGCGTCCTCCACCTTCTCGATGCGCTTGTCCGCCAGCTTGGAGATGTGTACCAGGCCGTCCTTGCCGGGAGCCAGCTCCACGAAGGCGCCGAAGGTCATCAGGCGCACCACGCGGCCATAGTACAGCTGGCCCACCTCGGGCACGAACACGATGTCGTCGATGCACTTCTTGGCGATGGCGCAGCTTTCGGCGTCGGGGGAGGCAATGTGGATGGTGCCGTCGTCGTCGATGTCGATCTTGGCGCCGGACTCGGCCACGATCTTCTGGATGACGCTGCCGCCCTTGCCGATGACCTCGCGGATCTTGTCGGGGTCAATGTGCATGGTGATCATCTTAGGGGCGTACTTGCTGACCTCGGGCCGGGGCTCGGCGATACAGGGCAGCATGATCTGGTCCAGGATCTGGCACCGGGCGTCATAGGTGATGTCCAGGGCGTTCTTGATGATCTCCATGGTCAGGCCGTCGTTCTTCAGGTCCATCTGAATGGCGGTGATGCCCTTCTTGGTACCGGCCACCTTGAAGTCCATCTCGCCGTGGAAGTCCTCCACGCCCTGGATGTCGATGAAGGTGGTGAAGGAGCCGTCGTCGTCCTGGATCAGGCCGCAGGAGATACCGGCCACCGGGGCGGAAATGGGCACACCGGCGTCCATCAGGGCCAGGGTGCTGCCGCAGATGGAACCCTGGGAGGTGGAGCCGTTGGAGGACACCACCTCAGACACCACCCGGATGGCATAGGGGAACTCCTCCACCGGGGGGATCACCGGCAGCAGGGCCCGCTCGGCCAGAGCGCCGTGGCCGATCTCCCGGCGGCCGGGGGAACGGGCGGGCTTGGCCTCGCCCACGGAGTAGCCGGGGAAGTTATAGTGGTGCATATACCGCTTCTCGGTCTCCTCCCAGATGGTGTCCAGCTTCTGGTTGGCGGACAGGGTATCCAGGGTGGCCACGCTCAGCACCTGGGTCTGGCCGCGGGTAAACAGGCCGGAGCCGTGGACCCGGGGCAGCACGCCCACCTCGGCGGACAGGGGCCGGATCTCGTTCTTCTGGCGGCCGTCCACCCGGTGGCCCTCCAGCAGCCAGGCCTTGACGATCTTCTTCTGGAACTTATAGGTGATCTCGTCCAGATACT
>ERZ809296.2730-NODE-2730-length-16216-cov-34.079574_pt1 | contig 16216 bp, 20 predicted proteins | sample MGYA00520511_ERZ809296 | MGnify/ENA primary metagenome ERZ809296 (study PRJEB31576, sample SAMEA3212662) | Homo sapiens | biome: human-gut; feature: human gut; material: fecal | place: Sweden | collected 2012 ... | reverse complement strand
TGACATCTGCTCGGATTTTGATTATACTATACTTAACCCGAATTGGAGGTTGAACGGCATGAAACAACTGGGTATGCGCCTTCGCGCATTGCGGGAAGGCATTGGTTTATCCCAATCAAAATTTGCCGACGTGATCGGTTCTACGCAGTCCAGCATCAACCGCTATGAAAACGGTCAGGCAACGCCGACAGTTGAGCTTCTACGCAAGTATGCGGACTACTTTGACGTTTCAATGGACTATATCTTTGCCCGCTGCGATGACCCGCACGGCAAGCTGTATGAGGCAAAACCTCCGGTTGACGCGAACAATCCTGAACTGAGGAAGTTCGTTGAGATGTGCTTCGATCCGGAATCACCGATGAACGAAAAACTGAAAGAAGCGATGCTGAAAATGCTGGGGGAGGCGAAGACATGAGCAATGAATTAACCCATAATCCGGGACGGTTTGACGAGGTCATTCATATCATCGACAACGCCCGCAGCCGCGCCATGAAAGCAGTCAATGCAGAGCTTATTCAGATGTATTGGAGCGTCGGTGCGTATTTGTCAGAGCTTTGTTCTGCATCAAGCTTTGGCGATAAGATCATTGACGAAGTTGCCGCATACATTGCGCAAGAGAACCCCAACATCAAAGGTTTCAATCGTCGCGGTCTCTATCGTATGAAGCAATTCTACGAGACCTACAAGGACGATGAATTTGTGACACCACTGGTGACACAAATCAGCTGGACAAACCATCTGCTTATTATGTCTGGCTCCAAGACGGCAGATGAACGGCATTTTTACATGGCGCTCTGTGCGAAGGAACATTATTCCAAACGCGAGTTGGAGCGTCAGATCGGCACATCGTACTATGAGCGTTCAATGATTTCTGCCAAGAAGCCGATGCCTGAATCCGTTTCGCATGATGTGCGTGAAAGCATCCTCGATACCTATGTGCTTGAGTTTCTGGACTTGCCGGAGCAATTTTCTGAAAAGAATCTCCGTAAAGCAATCATCGAAAATCTGAAGCAGTTTATACTTGAATTTGGTCGGGACTTTACCTTTATCGGTGAGGAGTACCGTGTTCAGGTCGGCAATACAGATTTCTTCATCGACTTGCTGTTTTATAACCGTGCGCTTTCCTGCCTTGTCCCGATTGAACTGAAAATCGGAAAATTCAAGCCGGAACACATCGGGCAGATCAATTTTTATCTCGAAGCACTTGACCGCGATGTGAAGAAGCCAAATGAAAATCCAAGTGTAGGCGTTATTCTTTGCGCCAGCAAGGATGACGCGGTTGTCGAATATGCTTTAAGCCGCAGTATGTCGCCCACACTTGTCGCAGATTATCGGCTTTGTCTTCCCGACAAGACGCTTCTACAAAACAAGCTGCGTGAATTGACAGAACTTGCTTTGGAAAGTGGCGAAGGCAACGAGGGTGATGAAGAATGAACGCTGTCATCTATGCCCGCTATTCCTCAGACAGCCAGCGCGAGGAATCCATTGAAGGTCAGCTCCGCGAGTGCCGGGAATATGCTGAACGCAATAATATGACCATCGTTGGAACGTATATTGACCGGGCATTATCTGCAAAAACAGCAGATCGACCGGAGTTCCAGCACATGATCAAGGACAGCGCAAAAGAGTTGTTCGAGATTGTGCTTGTATGGAAGCTCGACCGTTTTTCCCGCGACCGTTACGACAGCGCACACTACAAGCACATTCTGAAAAAGAACGGCGTAAAGGTTATTTCTGCGAAAGAGCATATCTCCGAAGGCCCGGAGGGTATTATTCTGGAAGCAATGCTGGAGGGCTATGCCGAGTTTTATTCTGCTGAGTTATCAGAGAAGATCCATCGTGGGCAGAAAGAGAATGCATTGAAAGGAAAAAGCAACGGCGGTGGCGTTCCGCTCGGCTATCTGTTGGACAAGAAAGCACAGAAGCTTGTGATTGATCCCGTGACTGCACCATTAGTGGTTGAGATATTTGAAAAGTATGCTGATGGCAAATCGGTTCGTTCCATTGTTGAGGATTTCAATGCCCGCGGACTTAAAACGAAAAGGGGACAGCCCTTCAATATCAATAGTTTCAGCTCTCTACTGAAAAACCGCAAATACATTGGCGAGTATCGCTATCAGGATGTTGTAATTGAGGGCGGCGTTCCTGCTATCGTTCCGGAAGACCTGTTCAACCGTGTGCAGGAACGCATGGAGAAGAACCGCCATGCTCCCGCAATGGCAAAAGCAAAAGAGGACTATCTGCTGACAACAAAGCTGTTCTGCGGCAAGTGTGAGCGCATGATGGTTGGTGAAAGCGGCAAGAGCCATACCGGCGCTATGCACTATTATTACAAATGCAGCGGTGCGAAGCGCCTGAAGGATTGCGACAAGAAGGCTGTTCGCAAAGACTGGATTGAGCGTGTTGTTGTTCGCCTGATCATGCAGCGCGTCATGGATGAAGAAAAGATCAACAGGCTCATTGACGCAATTCTTGTTATGCAGGAGCAGGAAGACACAACAATCCCTGCGCTTCGCTCACAGCTTGCGGAAACCGAGTCCTCCATTGGAAACATTCTGAAAGCAATCGAGCAGGGCATTTTCACGCCGTCCACCAAACAGCGGCTTGATGAGCTGGAAGCACGAAAAGAAGAAATCCTTATGAATATCCAGACTGCTGAACTGCAAAAGCCAAAGCTTACCCGCGAACAGATGACGGCATGGTTTGAGCAGTTCCGTCATGGCGATCCAGCAAACCGTGAGTTTCAGAAACGCTTGATTGATACATTTGTAAACGCCGTGTATGTGTTCGATGATAAACTGGTCTTGACCTACAACTATCAACATGGGACGCAGACAATCTCACTTGACGAGATCGCGTCGGCACTGAGTTCGGATTTTGATGGGGATACTCCACCAAAAGAGAAAGCGTCGAACTCTTCTTTTACAAGAATGAGTTTGCGCTTGTGTATAGATTTGGGGACGCCTGATGGCGTCCCCTTTTCGTTCCCATTGATGTGAAACGCTGTATTTTGCGTTCTAAGACGTTTTAAGCACGTTGGGGTACTCGTGTACCCCTCGGGCTTTTTTCGTGCCTTAAAACGCCTCTGAAGCGGTCTGAGGACGTTCGAGCGCCCATGTGCATCTCGCGTCCGCTCGATGCAAGGGTGGCCGCCCTGCGGGCGGCGGTTGGATGTGGGTGGACGTACAGAAGGGATGCGGCATGGGCTTGGCATGCAATGCCCATTTGTGCGTTCCGTCGTTCGTGCACCCCCTGTCTGGCCGGCAACTACGGCGCTTCGCGCCTCCGTTGCCTTCGAGAGAGTACGCATGAGGCATGCGAAACCGTATTGGATGGTTTTCATGCTCTTCTGTGTACCCAACATGCGATGAGGCAAGCCGAGGGCGTAGCCCGAGGCGTAACTAGCCTGCATTGAGGACGCGAAGCGTCCGAAATGCGCACCTGCTTAGGACAGAAGAATCCCCGTTCCCTCGTTTATGAGCGTTTTGCCTGACCACATGACCACAAGAAAAAATGTCGTGGTCACCATCTGGTCAGCTTTTTTCCTTGGCGCTATCAGGCTTTTTGCAATACCTGACCAGATGACCACATAATTTAGGACTTATTTATAAAAATTGAAAAGGACTATTAATACGCGTAAATAAATAAAGTTTGTCGGATTTTATCTGGTCATGCGGTCATGAGGTCAGAACGTAAAAAATCCATTGATAAAAGAGGGGATTTTTTTCAAGAGCTGACCAGATGCCCATTTTGATGTGGTCAGACATGTGGTCAGCCCTCACGTGTACCTCTTGTCGCAGTTGTTGCTTTCCGGGCGGTGCGGAGGATTGCTTTTTCGAGCCTTTTCCATTCGTTTATGAGCGGAAAACGCTCGGGATGGGCATCTGGCCTGCTGAAACGCGGATGTTACTCTTGCGTTATTGTCGTCTCTGTAGTATGACTAGCGTACGAGAATTATAGGTCCAGCACCCGTCCCGTCTCAGATGCGGGGTTGCTATCGGGAATAAGGGCCGAGCGCGAGGCGATGCCGCCGAGCGTCACAGGTGAAACAATCACGAGCGAAGCTCCTGTGGAAACCGAGATAGACGAGGATTTTATGCCTTCCGTCCGTCTTGGTTTCCGCAGGAGCTTTTTTTGTTTGCGTTCGAGAATGGCTGATAACGAAAAGAGCAGTTCCCCCGCCGCCACAGCAAAGGGAACCGCTCCGTCTATTTCTAAAAATTATAGCTCATTACCGCCCATTTTTCAAGTATCTGACCCGCAGGCAAAAGATGAGAAGAGGTGGGGGCTTGCGTATGACGAGGGGAATCAGGGCGAGGCGTACGACCCTGACTACCTGTACGGCGGGGAGAACTATCACAAGGCGCTCAGCGATGTGGTGAGCTATGTGTTGCGCGGCTGCGCGGGTGATGACCTGTCCGTTCTCTCGGACGACGTGGTCAAGGTGACGAACGCCCTTGTGGCGTGGGTCAACCTGTCCGAGCCGCCATCTAATCCGGAGGCGGGCAAGATTTACGGCAGGGGCTTTCACTGGCCGAAGCTCAAGAGCATCGACCCCGTGCAGGCCGCCGAGCTGGTGTTCGCGCAGGAGGTCATCCGCATGGTCTGCGTCAAGGAGACCGTGGACAAGCCGACCTCGGAGGGCGTGCTCGCTATGTACGACCCCGACGAGGGAATTTATCGCGAGATTGGCGACGGGCAGATTGACCTGTGATGTCAGGAGGTCGTGGGCGCCGTGAACGGCAACTGGAAGAAGAACTTCGTCCAGAAGCTGCACGACATGGCATCGCGTCGGGAGAACCGCGTGTGCGAGTGCGACAACCCGTCTCTGGTCTTCATGGCCAACGGAATCTGGGATTACGGGGAGCGCGTCCTGCGCGAGTTCTCTCCCGAGGTCGTTGCGCTCAGGAAGAGCGCCACGCGCCTTCCCGACAAGGAGCCGCCCGTCCCTGAGCACACGATGCCGGATGGCTCGAAGATTGACTTCTGGTAGCTGCTGGACTCCTATGTCCCCTACGACGGCGGGCGCGACCTGCTTGTCAAGGTGGCGGGGGCGTCCCTGCGCAGTTACCACAACTGGCGCGTCATGGTGACCTTCTACAACAAGACGGGTCACAACGGGAAGAGCACCTTCCTCGACTGCCTCAAGTCGCTCGTCGGCTACGACGGGTGCATGACCTCAAGCCTCGCGCTGCTTGCCGGCGGCACGGATGGCGGGCGATTCGGCGTGTCGAACATCGTGGGGGTCTCCCTCATCACGTGCGAGGACTCCGATTCGGGTGCGTACCTGAAGGACAACTCGCGCCTGAAGTCAATCATCTCGCATGACGCGATAGGCGTGGAGCGCAAGAACAAGGGCATGTTCGACTACACGCCCCACGCGCTGATTGTCTGCGCCGCCAACGACATCCCGAAGACCCACGACAAGGGGGACGCTTGGCTGGGCCGCAACATCTACGTCCCGTTCACGGGGCAGTTCGTTGGCAAGGCCGACGACAAGACCATCCGTTCCGAGTGGGTCGTGTCCCCCGAGTTCTGCGAATACCTGGCCTATCAGGCGCTGGTGAAGTGGGACCGGTATTACGAGCTGCCCGAGCCTGAGGAGGCCGCGCAGCTGAAGCGCGAGTGGGTTCTCGGCAATGACACGGTGGCTGAGTTCTGGGAGGACGTCAAGGATTCGATTCGGGCCGACTTCGTGCCGAATGAGTACCTGTCCATGCGCTACGACGAATGGCTGGACGCGGAGCACAAGGGCATGCGGATGCAGATGAGCCGCAAGGCGTTCACGACCCGAATCGTCGAGCTTGCGTGCTCCGACGGCGAATGGACGCAGAGCAAGGACGCGAGCGGGTCCGTCCTCAAGACGAGCTGCGAGAAGTGGTGCCCCGGCTTGAAGGTCTACCGCAATGGTTTTGGCGGAGCGGGCGGATGGGTCCCCTTCATGGGCAGACGTCGCAGGATTTTCCGCACGGTCGTCCTCGATTACTGTACCGCCCATGGCACGACTCCCGCAGACCTCGGCGACGATTACGCAGCGGTAAGGGAGCAGCTTGGTCTTGCAACGGATACAGAAGACAACGATTGAGGAGGAGTAAATCATGAGTTTCAAATGGGAAAGCGAGAAGGTCGCGCAGTGGCGTCTGAAGGCACGCCACGACGGCCTTGATGAGAACGAGCGATTGCTCTATCAGGATTACCAGCAGACCCTTGCGCTTGCCAATGCTTCAGTCGAAGCGGAGGACGAGGCGTATTCGCCCAAGGCGGAGAAGCACATCATCTTTTGCGGTGTCATCTCGTTGGCATTGGTGGCTCTAATCGGTCTGTTCAGCATTTCGGGTTGCAAGCTGTCCGAGTTGAATCTGCTTGTTCCCTATACGTCGTATCAGCTGGGCTACGCGTTGACCGGCGAGATGCCAAATACAAATGAGGCGCTTACGCTGATTGCTAACGAAGGTATGTATTTTCGTTATTACGACATGAGGACGTACGCGAACTACATCCAATCAGAGGAAGCAAATACGCCTTTCGATGACATCACGAGTAGCGTCCATCATTTTTTCGTTAAGGAATGGTAGACAAGCAGATAGAACGCTTGGACAATTAGAAGTCCCAGCGATAAAAGACATGATGTCTTGTATTGATTCGCTGCATACCAAGCCATTGACCACAGGCAATGTTATGAACATCGGGGTTAATACACTCGAAATTGGCAAATGGAAAGAGTTTAGCGTTAGCGATTTATTTAACGTAGTTTACGGTGTGAATCTCGAACTCGTTAATTGTGTTGAGACTACTAAAAGTGACCCTGATGCAATCGCTTTTGTTTCACGTACTGAATCTAATAATGGTGTCTCGGCTTATGTGAAGCCTGTTTCAGGTGTTGAGCCGCAGCCGGAGAACACTATTACTGTTGCTGGTGGTGGCAGTGTATTGGCAACGTTTTTGCAAACACAGCCATTTTACAGTGGACGAGATTTATATTTGCTTCATTCGAAGGAGGCTATTTCAATTCCTGCGAAGCTGTTTCTTGTGACGGTTATTAAAGCAAACAAGTATCGCTACAACTACGGACGACAGGCGAATGTAACGTTGCCTTCATTGAAGCTGAGGCTTCCATCAAAAGCAAACGGTAAGCCCGACTGGCAGTTTATGGAGAACTATATTAAGTCGCTGCCTTATGGCGACAGACTATAGAACAAAGCGAACAGCCCGTCGCTCTTTTGGGCGGCGGGCTTTATAATTAAATGCGTATTTACGCAATTCATCATATAGGTGGGACTAACGTGAAAGCCTATAAGCAGAAATTACGGGAGGGGGTGAGCCTATGGCACGTAAGAAGAAATTCGCGCCGAACGACAACAACCTTGCGATAGCGTACTATCGCTTCTCGTCCCACTCGCAGAACGACGCGAGCATCGACCAGCAGCGCGAGCTTGCCCACGACTGGGCGGATGCGCACGGCTTCAAAATCGTGCAGGAGTATGAGGACGCGGCAATATCCGGCACCACGGACGCACGACCGGGGTTCCAGCAGATGCTGTCGGAAGTCGCAAAAATCCGTCCCCATACCCTCATCATGTGGAAGACCGACCGTCTGGGACGCGACAAATACGTTCTGGCGATGGCGAAGAAGAAAATCCGCGACGCGGGATGCGAGATTCACCTGCTCGCCGAGCACATCCCGACGGAGGGACCCGAAGGCGTCCTCATCGAGGGATTGATGGAGGCGATGGCGGAGTATTACAGCCGCCAGCTGTCGCAGAACATCCAGCGCGGCATGGACTACAACGCGCAGCACGCCCTGTACAACGGCCACAAGCTGTTCGGCTACGACGTGGACAGGTCCACGAAGAAGTACATCCCTGACCCGAACACAGCGCCGTTCGTGCAGTGGGCGTTCGGGGAATACGCATCGGGCAAGCCGCTGAAGACCATTGCCGAGGAGATGAACGCGCAGGGCCTGCGCACGCCGAGGAACGCGAAGTTCAGCGTGAACATGCTGAACAAGATGCTCAAGAACCGCGCCTACATCGGCGAGTATCACCACGGCGACATCGTGGTCGAGGGCGGAATGCCCGTCCTTGTCGACAAGGCGACTTTCGACAGGGCGCAAAGGCGGTTCGCCGAGAACAAGCGCAAGGGTTCCCAGCGGGCGCACGGCATGGACGAGAACGAGGCTCCGCGCTATTGGCTTACGGGCAAGCTCTATTGCGGTGAGTGCGGGAGCACCATGCAGGGCGTGTCCGGTACGAGCAAGACCGGGCGGACGTATTACTACTACTATTGCTCCGCCCAGCGCAGGAAAGAGTGCCACCTGCACAAGGCCCGCAAGCAGGACTTAGAGGACATGGTGCTGTTCGCCCTGCACAACATCGTTGACGACGAGGAGAACGTGACGGCGCTCACTCTGGATGCGGCGGAGTATTACGAGAAGAACCACAACGACACCGCGTATCTCGAAGCGCTGGAAGCGAAGCGCAGGGAAGTGGAGAAAAGCCTTGCGAACCTCGTGAAGGTCATCGAGAAGGGCGTGGTCAGCGATACGGTGACGGAACGTCTCACGCAGCTCGAAGAGCAAAAGAGCGCCCTGAACGATGCCATAGAGACGGAAAACGTCCGCGTGTCGTTGTGCGAGGACAAGCACAGCATTCAGGCGTACTTCGACAAGTTCCTGCATGCTGACGTGAACGACCCGGAGATTCGAGACCAGGTCTTCGAGTATTTCGTGGACGAGGTCTATCTGTACGATGACAAGCTCGTCGTGAGCATGTGGTTCTCCGAGGACGACAAGCAGGAAATCACGTGGCGGGACTGGTTCTCGCTGGATGAGTATTGGACCGACGAATCCCCTTTTGTTAAAGGGGGAGGCGTCGAGTTCGACTGCTTCCCCCTCGGCTCCACCATAAGGTGGCAACAATTCGGATATTTTAAGTGCAACGCTTAGAATACCAAAGGGTTGCCACCTTTTTTTCTTTCAAATTCCGCACTCAGAAAAAAAGATATTTTCGCGTTATTTTGGTAACTGGGGAGATTCGAACTCCCCCTTTCACAGATTCAAAGGTAAAATCCTGAGAAGCGCCCTTTTTGCGGGCGCAGGACTATCTGGCGAAGATCTCGACCTCGGGCCAGCATCTTCTCTCGCTCATCAACGACGTTTTGGACATGAGCCGCATCGAAAGCGGGCGTGTGAAGATTGAGGAAAAGGAAGTCCATCTGCCCGACGTGATGCACGATCTGCGCACGATCGTCAACGCGAACATTGTGTCGAAAAATATTGAGTTTTTCATCGACGCGGTGGATGTGGACAATGAGGACATCCTCTGCGACAAGCTGCGGCTCAATCAGGTGCTCTTAAATCTTCTGAGCAACGCGGTCAAATACACAAAAACGGCGGACAGATCATCGTCCGCATCATCCAGAAGCCGGGCTTTTCCAACGGCTACGCGACCTATGAGTTCCACGTCAAGGACAACGGCATCGGCATGAGCAAGGAGTTCCAGAAGCACCTGTTCGAGGCATTCACCCGCGAGGAGAGCGCTACGGTCAGCGGCATTCAGGGCACAGGTCTCAGCATGGCCATCAGCAAGAACATCGTCGACATGATGGGCGGTACCATCAGTGTCGAGACGGTTGTTCAGTTGGTTAGAAAAAAGCCGGATACATATATCGACATTACCGTTGATATGGACGAGCTGGATTTAACATCATCGGAAGCAAAGGCAACTTATGATGAAATAAAAGATTACATATTCGATAAACATTGTGTAAAAGTATCTTCGCTTTATGTTGCTCAGGTAAAGCAAAAGCACGGTATTATCGAAAGAGATTGTTACAACAATTCCAAAAAAGATAATCCAAAGCAGCCTCAATGCCCGACTGAAAAGGTAAAGTTGATTGAGGAAGCATTACGACATTTTAAGATGATACTTTAATCGCATAGCGGAAAGACATCAATCGAAAGGTTGATGTCTTTTTCTATGCCCAAATCCGCACATTCGTATAATATGAATTCTTTTGCTACAATGTAGTCAAAGGAGGAAAGATTATGAATACTACATTTTATCTTGCACTTGATGACGGCGAACGCAGTATGATTATCCGTTCTCTCAATGATATAAGGAGCAGATTTATAACAGAAGGCAAATATACCGACGGAGTCGATGATGTTCTTGTAAAAGTCATCGGTGCAAAGAAAAAGAAATTCAAAGTCATTTATACGAAGGATTGATTACTATGAAAGAAATGAATGTACGTTATCAAAATCAAGGCAATTATCAACTGCCTTGTATCACAACAAAAGAGCAAAAGGAACTACATATCGGCGTGTGGGCAAACCGACACAGACAGTATCTTAAACAACATCATCGTATAAAATATTACAATCTGCTAACATCGGAAAATCTGTATCCTTATCTTGCCGACATTGAGCAACAGGCACAAACAATGTTTTCACAGCTTGTCAAATCACTTGCCGAAAAGGAAAATGTTACAGAAAAACTGAAAGCGGATAATTCTATGTTATGGGTGAGAAAGATGAACAACATCCGTAATCGTGCAATGGAAATTGTGAATAGCGAGGTGATTTTTGTATGAGAAAAACCGTAATATTTACTATGATATTGACCGTCATTTTCGCTATGGTAGGTTGTACCGCCCATAGCGAGCCAGGCAAAAATACGGTTGTTAGTTCATCAAGTAATGCCGTATTTCATGTTACGCAAGCGGAAGAATTAACTGAGAAAACCGAAACCGAAACAGTTGATAAAAGTACATTTGCGGAAGAAACAACACAGCCGACTACCACTAAAACTGATACCGAAAAGTTGTCAAAAGAGCCGATTTTTTCTCAAACCACAACAGCAAATACCGAGCCTAAGCAAGATACTCATACGCAAACAGAACCGCCCAAAAGCGAAAAATCTGAGCCTGAAATCACAACAAATACTGTTTCGGAAGCCACGAAAGCAGTTGAACAAATTGAAGAATTCGATATATCGTATTGGATTTCTTACGCTCAGAATTACGCTCAAAGTATTGGTTTAACTCTTGATGAAACAGCCACTGAATGTTGGGACAACCCTATATCCGCTAATGCAAACAACAAAAATATCGGTGACGATATAGAAAGCAGATTGAATAGATACAAAAATATTGAAGGCTTTACTTCTGTGTGGATATGGGCAGAAAAAATATCCGACGCACAGTATGAACTCTATATCGGATACGCATAAAAAAATGAGCACGGATTGCAGAAATACTCTGTTGTCCGTGCCTATTTTTTGTTTGATATTTACTTTTGAATGTTAATACTGCCACAGAAAAAAGTCGTGTTCAATCTTAGCGAGCAGACCGGTTGGATAACCAAACGGTAATCTGCCCGCTTTCTGCACATACTGAGCGAGCAGACCATTTATGGACAGGCGGTCCAAAACGGTGCTGTCGCTCGTGCTTTCAGCGAGCAGTGTATTTGGGCAGCCTACTCCCAAATACATCGTTAGGGACACCCTAAGACCTGAAAAAATTATCTTTATATCTTAATTACTATTTATCTTTGTGTAATAAAGTCAATAAAATGTTCACCGATTTTACTAACTCTTGGAGAAAGCATTCCAGATGAAGTCATTGTACAGTTTAAATTTTCCGTATTCATAAGTCCGTCTGAATAAAGTTCTTTTACTATTCTGTCAACATATTCCTCTTTATCAACTAATTCAGGATACACATCAAAGAGAACCGTTTTAGGGCTTCCCATATAGTAATTTCCTTCCTGTGCTTTTTTGAACTTCTTTGGATTCTGAAAGAAGTCAAGTATTTTCAAATGCCACAATGTGTATTTTCCAATCATACTGAAAAACATCATCACGACACTTTCCTCAAACGGGCAAGTCAATGAATTTAATACTGCATTAGCAAGGTATTCTCTTTTCGCATTTTCTGATGTTTTTATTGCAAGTTCAGTTGCTTGAAACATTGCGGATGTAAAGTTTTCATTGTTTCCAACATCCTCAAGGGTGGCATCAACTTTTGATAAGCGTTCTTCAATAAGCGACTGCCATTCTGTCAATCGCTTCTGAGCACAATTTGATTTTATGGAATCCCATACACCCGTAATTAAAGCACCGCCAACAGGAATAACACTAAGCGCAGTTTTAGCTGCTACTTCTACTATTTCTCCCACAATTGATATAGACTTTTCTGCCATCAATACTGCTCCAATCTCAAATAAACATAATAAACATAATTAAAAATAATATCCGTTCTTCTTTCAAATTATCATTGCCGTCATGTTTTGTCTGTTTATTTCCATTTGCATTCAATATTGAGAACTGAAACAGGCATTCCAATAAACTGTACATCAAATTTAAGACTTGGCTCCACTTTTGTGCTTGCGTTGTGTATTCTGAAACTTAACTGCCATCCGTTGTTCAAATACATTTCAACTGTGTTAGTGCTACCAGTCTTGAATCTTAAGGCAACAAGTTCAGTAGGAAGTTCTACGATTGGAACCGTAATTGCGGATACTTTTATTTTGCTAGGCTTATTCAATGTTCCATGAACATTAAAAGTATGAATAAGAGTCAAACGCTTTCCATCACGGCTAACGACTTTGTAATAGTCTCTTGTTCCGATAAGATATTCGACCATCTTCTTTGGCATATCGGTATCGGTTGCGTATGCTCGATGTATCTCATCCATAAAGGCTTGGAGCAACGGAATATATACGGTTCCTTCTTTATCATCTATCTCCGACCACTTTATTCCTTTGGATTTTTCGCCTTTTAGTCTGTCAAAAATAGGTTTAACTGCATTCCAGTAGTCCTTACTGCAAGGAATGCCAAACCATTCCTTGCCGAAATCAAGTCCATGGCTCAAACGGCTATGCTTAACAGCTTCATGATTGTGTTTGATACTTAATCCGACTTCCCAATGAATATCGTTTCGCTTAACAACGATGTCTCTAACATCACCCTTTGTTCCAGCATCGTCTTGCTGAAACTCAAGGAGCAGTTCATCGCCGTCATTCTCACTCATCAGCGGTTCTAATTCAAGAATTGTATCAACAGCGGAATCCGCAGAGATTTCAAACAATTCCTGCATTTCATCGCTCATTACCATCCACGCCCTTTTGTTTGCATCAAGACTGGAATTATTGACAATTCGTGTATTTCTAATTTCGTGTAGTGCTTTGTATAAGGTGTTTATCCATGCATACTCATATGCTCTACCTTGGTCATTGCTGCTTGTACTCATTATTTCTTTCCTCCTGTCTGTTCGATGCCTATAACCTCGTGTCCTTTTCCCTCTAAGAAAAGCTTAATTGCTACAGCAATCTCATATGCAAGATTAACAGGGACTGCATTGCCAATCATCTTGTATGCATTGTTTGTTTCTGTATAGATAAACTTAAAATCATCTGGGAATCCTTGCACTCTTGCAACTTCTCTGATTGTCATTCTACGGTACAAATTTTCGCTGCCTTCAACAAATCGACAGTCGTTTTTGCCGAATTTCTCCATCTTAGGAGCCTGCGGATGAAGCTGACATTGACGACCGGATGCTTGAACAGTAAATGCCTGTTCGTCCCATCCTTTTACTCTGTTACGACTCATATATATCGGAGAATACGCCCCGGTAAAATATTCGTTGTTGTTAATTGCATTCGGATTGTGACGGTTTTTCGGACCAGCAGGAACTGCAGTTTCCTGCAAATCCCAAATTATATCACGCAGAGTTAGTTTTTTATCATCATCTGAGGTTGAGCCTTTAGGAAACACAAAGTCGATGTTTAAATCTTTTCTGAATCCTATGTAAAAGACACGCTTTCTTTCTTCTGCTACTCCGTAATCTTTAGCATTTACCATTGTTAATGTTACATCATATCCTGCTTTTTCAAAAAGATTTAGAATATTTTGAACTGCCTCATTATGTCTGTTAGCCAACATTCCGCTTACATTTTCTGCTAAAAAGAATTTAGGCTTAAACTCTTTAAGAATACGAATATAGTCAAAGAAAAGCTGTCCCCTTTCATCCTCAATTCCTCTCAATGATCCTGCTTCAGACCAAGACTGACATGGAGGGCCGCCGATAATTCCGTCAACCTCTCCGGAAATAAAAGGAGCAATATCTTCTTTCGTGACTTTTCTCACATCTCCTTCAATAAGGTGAGTTCGGGGATGATTTACCTTAAATGTTTCATAAATAGTTGGGTCAAATTCATTTGCAATCGGAATATCAAATCCTGCTTTCTCAAATCCAAGGTCAAGACCACCACATCCGCTAAACAAACTAATAACATTCATTTCATTTACCTCATTCTGTTATGATTCTATATCTTGCTGACAAACTCATTATATCACTCGATGCGTCCATTATTCCGGACACTGAATTCAAGAATATCATCAACACCACAATTCAAAGCGTGGCAAATTTTTTCGATACTTTCCATTGCGACATACTGGTCTCTTTTTAAGCGGGTAACAATGTTAGCACTAACGCCCGCTTTTTCGGCAAGCTGAGCATTGGACATCTTTTTATCTATCATCATATGAAATAATTTATCGTATTTAACTGCCATAGCAACAACCTCCTACAATAATCCATTATCATCATATCACGAAATCGTTAAAAAATCAATTATTTATGGATTCTATCCATACTATTGTTAGAATGAAATGCTGTTCTGTATCAGTCTTAAAGATAGAAAGATAGGATATATGCTTAATTCTATTTCCCAAAATCAACATATTTTAAATTTTGGGAAGTTAATGTTGTAAAGCTTACAGCTTAATAGTTTTTCAAACACTTTCTCCTCTCGGTTCGATGAATTGAGAGGAGTTTTTTTGTTTTTTCAAAAATTTTTTCAAAAACACCCCCCAAGATTCCTTTCCCATTTCAAACAAGTGAGGGGACTTTTATTTTTCTTTTCAAGAACACCCCAATTTTTTCGCTTCCCGGTTCAAACAAGTGAGGGGGTATTAAAAATTTTTTTGAAATCGGGCGAATTTGGGTGTGCATTTCGGTACCCTTTGTCCAAATGAGTGAAAGGAGTTTTTTCTATGGCAAGATTATCAAAGAAATTAAAACAGAAATGGGACTTTTTTATCAATTCCAAAACAGGCAGAAGAACATACAACGACCTGTGCCGCAAATGCCGGAATGACTGTAAACAAAGCTTTCGGGCAATCGTTGTCAGTTGTCCTCTGTATCGCTCTAAAAGAAGTGTCAATTTTGCACCAAACAGCAACGATTTCAACGATTCGGGATAAAAGGATAACGGATATTCATTTCAAAATAAAACGGCTTACAGAGAAAAATTTTGATAATTTCGACACCTTTTAGATACAGAAAAGTGGCTGCTGCGATTATCATTCTCACTCGCCGCTCAAAACAATTCAAATAGCAGGTAACCGTATAAATATATAAATAAATATATAGTTCTTACCTGCCGTAAAAGAAAGGACTTAAATATGATAGCAAATAAAGTATACACAAGAGACGAAATGAGAGAGGAACACATCATAACTACCGATTATCATTTCATTGACAAAGAGGGCGAATACTTCGCAAAACTGATAATGAGAGCAGAGGCAAGCAAAAATATGATGCGTCTTTTCTTTCAGTTAAGTGACGGAAGAAAGATAATCACGCCGGTATTCTGGTGGCAGAGTTATCTCGGCTTTCATGAGATAGATAACGGCACGAATTTGAGATTGATTTATGAGAGAAACGGCAAAGGCATCTCACTGAAAGAAATTGAAATATTGGACAAGGAGGATTTGAAATGCTGGAAACCATAAAGAACATCAACATAGATTTACTCATTCCCTTTGAAAATCATCCGTTTAAGATAAGAAACGGAATTGAAAAAGAAGAACTGGCAGAGAGCATAAAAGAAAACGGTTTGCTTGAGCCGATAATCGTTCGTTCTTTTTCCGCCGGTACTTACGAGATTATCAGCGGTCACAGGAGAGTTGAAGTTTGTAAAAAACTGGGAATACAGACCATACCCGCAATAGTCAGAGATATGACAAAAGATGAAGCAATTATTGCAATGGTGGATTCAAATTTGCATAGAGAGCATTTACTGCCGAGTGAAAAAGCCTTTGCTTACAAGATGAAATTAGAAGCGATGAAGCATCAGGGGAAAACTTCGTGCCAAGTTGGCGCTGTTGACAAAGTCTCGCAACAGCCCTCGCGGTATGTTATAATGAGGAAA
>ERZ809296.2725-NODE-2725-length-16257-cov-108.192754_pt1 | contig 16257 bp, 22 predicted proteins | sample MGYA00520511_ERZ809296 | MGnify/ENA primary metagenome ERZ809296 (study PRJEB31576, sample SAMEA3212662) | Homo sapiens | biome: human-gut; feature: human gut; material: fecal | place: Sweden | collected 2012 ... | reverse complement strand
TGATTTTAGCACGCAAAATCGTCATCGAATGGCGGTTTCATGTGTTCGGATTTATACGCTGAATAGTTATCTTTCACTCGAATAGTCAATAATGATTTTTTTGCAATCTTCGCACTTGAACGCAAATACGGTGTTGGAATTATCCGCTGCGCCATTGGAAAGGCAAGTGCTTCCCTTGCCCAAAGAAGAAAGTGATGCAACAAGCTGCTTCTTCAATGTCCAATACACGCCATCCCGACATTGGATATAACCCAATGTCATTTCTTTTTCACAATAAGGACACTTCATAAACTCTTTCCCCTTCCATCTTTTAAAGGCGTAAATCGCACGCGTTCTGTTTCATTTATCTCCGTCGCGCTTATTCTCTTTAATTGCCCGCAACAGGCAAAGTCCCATAGCCAAAACGGGCAGCAGCACCCGCAAGCACAAAAAGCCTTGCGGATCACCGAAATGAATATTTGCATCCAGAAGCAGTCCGGCTCCCCACGCTATCAGCGTAAAAACAATAGATGTGATGTACATAATAATATCTCCTTTTTACTTTCATCAATGAGTAAACGACTCTTTATAGGTTGCCGTTGTATCACCCGTTGTTGCTGTGATTTTCACATTATTTGTTCCGTTCTGCCGTGCAACAGGATACGGGATACTAATATCGACGGAATAGGCTTCACCCGGCTCTAATGTAACGGCTTCGGTTTCAAAGGCGTAATCCTCTCCGTTGAGAACAATTTGGGCAATCATATTCTTATCAAAGCTCACCGAATAATCGCCGATATTTTCAACGCTCCATGTGAATTTTAAGCCTTCTTCATCATATACGCCTGCGGTTGCCTTGCGTATCCCAATTTGTAGAATATCATTTTGAGAAGTGCTTTCTTCTCCTGGCAGTTCACTCTCATTGACGGGAGTTGCTTCAAGTTCGTTATTCAAATTGTTCCAATAAGAGCCAATATCCGCACTCGTGAAATACTCAAAATCGCCTGATTCTGATTTCAAATTGCCGTTTTTAGCTCCATAGCAGGCGTAAATCAAATCGTAACTTGTCCCGTCTGAAAGGTTAAATCTAAAGCTGGTCACATCCGCTCCAGCAGTTTCCTCAGCCGTTTTGTCTTTTAGGGATAAGCCCTTGAACATATCATACAGGGTCTTTATATCACTTTCAGCAACGACTACTTTCTTTTCTGCTGATGCGGGCACTCCGTCGTAGTGGTACATTTCAACGCTTTCGACATCTTCAACCTCAAACGGGAAGTCGATATTGACCGTTTTTCCGTTACAGCCAACAAGCCCCAGCGTTAGGATCAGCGCAAAGATTAAGGCGGTTATCTTCTTCATTTCATGCTCCTTTTTGTATTTAGCTATTTTTTTCATTGAACGACCACACTCCCTATCAATTTCTCACGATAGAACAAATAACTGCGTGGTCATCATTGTTATGATAGTTGATGACCAGTTTTGTGTTTTCATTGATATACCAAACATCCTCCATACTGCTACTTTCAGTTGGCTCACCCCAAGCAGCCGTTAGCTCTTGCTTGGTAAAATCAGTTATATAGCTGTTTAGCTGGGCTTCATCTTCCATATTTGATACCTGTTCCAACGAGGGTAGACTATCAATGTTTTTGTGGTGCAGATTGCCCCATGCAAAAATGCCTATCACCACTACTATTGCAATTACAAAAATAAGTATTTTTGTGTTCTTTTTCATGCAGTCACACTCCGTTCCAGATTCGTCATAAATGGAATCCTCCTTGTTTGTTATTGAGGTATCACCCATATAACGCACAAGGAGGAAAAAGGGGACAATATTTTTTGAATTATTTTTTCGTAATGCCTGCGGCGATCTTTACCAACTCGTCCGTATCAATAGAGCCATAAACCGAGAAGAAGCAGCCGTCCCACTCAAAGCAAATATAGCTCGTATCATCCTTCTGGAAGAAGTAGCCTGTTACCCCGTCTTTATCAAACGGCTCTATCTCCGTATTTTCGGTATCGAAATAAACCCGATTGTCTGACTGAGTAATTACAATATCAAAAAACTCAGACTCGCTAATAGCATATTTACGGATGACAACCCCCGGTTCCGTATTCGGCTGCTTAGTCGTATCCTGCAAAATTGCTCCGTCCGGGAGATAGCCAGCCTGATACTCGGTCAAGTCCTGCGGCTCGTCCAACTCGTCACCGTGCAATTCAAAAATACTGTATTTTTCAAAGGTTTCAACCACCCATGAGATGACTCGTTCCCGGAATTGGGCGTTTGCCACCATGCAGGTCGAGAACAGCAAGGTCAAAGTGATGGCCGCAACCGCAACGGTTTTCCAAACCTTTCTGAACGCAATATGTGTCCGGCTGTTTCCTGCCGCTTTGTCATCCGCATCTGCTTCAAGTTCGTTGTGCAAATAATCCTTTAAGGCAATGTGGCAGGCTTTCCCGAAAGTATCATCGGAAATCATGTGACCTGCCTCAACACCCATACTTGAAGATAGCAGTTCTTTGTAAAAACGAAAGCACCCCTTGGCATTTTCCAAATGGAAAAACATTTCTGTCTCCTCCGGGGACAAGCGGAAACAATATCTGCTCAACAGCAGGACGCGCCCCTGATGGGGCAGCAACAAGATTTTCTTGCTCAACTCATGGATCTGCTGTTGGTGTAAATCAATACAAGCGCAGTTGTCATTCTCAGCAGCCGCGAGGGTGTCTGCGTTCTTTTCAAAGCTGGTCGCCGCCGCTTCTTGAAGCAAAGCCTGCCAACTCATATCCATAGTTTTACCCTCCCTCATACAGTTTTCTGAGCTTCTTGACGAGCCGCTGTCCGCGTTTTTTAGCGGCATCCTCTGAAATGTTCAGCAGCTCTCCGATCTCTTTGTATCCCATTTCCTCGGCGTACCGAAGATAGACAAAGCGCCGATCATCTGGGTCGAGCCGGTCTATCAACTCGGTCAGCTTATGCACATCGGCATTGTGAATACACTCATCTGTGAGGTCGTTAGAGTTTTCATCCGAAACGCAGTCCCAGCGGTCAAGGTGAACGCTCTGCCGGGAATGACGCAGCACATCAATAGAAGCGTTTTTCACTATGGTAACGCAGAAAGCGGTCATTTGGGGACAGGGTAATTCAGAAATTTTTTCGATGTTGTCCATAATCTTTACAAATGCGGTGGACACAACATCTTCTGCGGCTTCTTCTGATTTTACGATTTTGAAAGAAATGCGCTGGAAGTGGACACGATGCTCATGGAATATCCGCTCTACCAGCGCCCGCTGTTCATCATTCAAAACGCCAAATAGGAATATCATTATAATAGGTTCCTCGTGGGTAATTCGTTGCAGCCTATCTTTATTGGGCAGGAAAACGCACTTGCACAAGCGTTTTTCTCACGACACGATATTTCAAATTATACCACAGAATAATCCTACGGAAAAGAGGGGAAAACGAGCCAAGCCGATGATACCGCCTCCGTTTTTCCGTGGGGTTTCCGGGGGACGCACTAACGGCAAGCAGGGCAAGTGTAGCCACACTTGCTATTTTTGCATCCCGGCGGGCTGCAAAAACGCTTGTTGGGGAGCCTCCCCAAACCCGGCTTTGGGACTCGTCAGCACAAACTCCGCTATGCTACTTTGGGACAAAATGTCCCAAAATTCGCCCGCTCCGTTGTGCCTCCTCTCCCCACAAAGTCTTTCGACTTTGCGGGGCACCCCATGCCCAAAGTAATTTGTCTGCGTCACTGTGCGCTATCGCTCCTGTTCCTTTTTGCGCTGGCCGCCCGTGACACCCAGCAGATGATCAATGTTGGCCTTGACCGCCACGGCCTGCCGCATTTCCTCCTGCGCCAAGCGGTACTCGGTATAGAGTGCCTTTTTCCGCGCCGCCAGTTGGCGGCGTTTTTCTTTTAGCTCTGCCATCTTGGGCAGCTTCTCACCGCCCAGCAGTTCTCCCATCGTAGCCTTGGCTGCCCGGTAGTCCGCCAGCTCCGCCTCATGTTCGGAAAGGTATTTCCGGCTGTACTTGGCGGCCTTGTACCCGTCAAAGACGGGGCGGGTCTTGGCGTACCGCACCACGGCTCCCATCAGCTCGGAGGTTGCGGACAGGTCAGCCTCCGTCCGCCGGAGCTGTTCGGTCAAAGAGTGAATACGGGAAACTGTATCCTCGGCCTTGGCGGAGAGCTGGTCATACTCGGTGATGCTCTGCTCCTGCATGAATTGAAGTGCCGCTGCCATCTGTTTTAGGTTATAGACCTTTGCCCACCGTGCATAGGCCGCACCTTTGCCGGAGCGCAGGTGCTCCTGTATATCCACGATCAGATTGACACGGCGAGGGGCGGCAGGCGCAGGAACAGGCTGCTCCGGGAGTGGGCGCTCCCCGGCGATGACGGCCTTGATGTCCTCGGGATCGTAGCCGTCCCCGAGGGTGGATACCCGCAGCCGGGTCGCCCGCTCCTGCCCCGGAACAAGAAAAGAGATCGTACCGCTGCGCCCATGCTTGACCGTGAAGCCGGACGCCTCCATGAGCCGGAGGAAAGCGTCAAAATCGGCGGGGCGTTTTGCAAGAGCTTCATTGATGGCAAGCCGTAGCTGCTCCTTGTATGGGGGCTGCCGCTCCGTCCCCAGCCATGCCCCGTAATGGAGAAATCGTCCCTTGCTGTGCAGTTTGGGGTTGGTAATGACGGACAGATCATTTTCAAAACAAATGCGGTCAGAGAGCCGCCGCACCGCACGGCCAGAGCCGATGAAGTCCCGGAATTTCCGGGTGCAGTCCAGCGAGGTCGAATTGTAATAAATGTGATTATGGATGTGCGCCTTGTCCGTGTGGGTAGCAACGAAAAAGGCATACTTGCCCTTTGTCCAGCGCATCGCCGTTTCATAGCCGATGCGGTTGGCCTCCTCCGGCGTGATCTCCCCGGGCTTAAACGACTGGCGGATCTGATAGCACAGCACATCCGCGTCCCGCCGCTGCTCCCGGCCTGTGACGGCCTTGTACTTGGCCTTGCTCAAAAGGAACTCAGCATCGGCGGTCATGTGGTCGCAGCCGTAGGACGAGATCAATTCGCCGCCCTCGGTCTTATCCGGGTTTTGCCCGTAGTCAAACCGCTCTTTCAAGGACTGCGCGATGGTTTCGCCCTTGCTGATTTTGTGCTTCTTGTAGTAGGTCGTGGCCGTAGGCAGCCCTCCTTCCGATATGACAAACGGCGGCTGTGGTCAGCCGCCGTCGTTTCAGCTTTGGGACATTTTGTCCCGAAGTATCAGCCGGTGATGAAATCCCGCAGGGCGAACTTGGCCGAGTGCAGCTTGTCCACCAGCCACTCAGCGATGGCGGGAACGCCAAAGGGAGAAACGAGGAACGCAAGGACGAGGAACACGATCCCGCCCACCGTTTGCCCGCCGATGAACAGGATCAGGGAGAGCAGCGTCAGCACAATGCAGCCCAGCTCACACACGGCGGACGCCACGCAGAACAGAAATGTGAGCATAGCGGCCAGCAGGGACAGCGCCACCATCACGGGGGCGGCAAGGATTTTGAGAACGATCATAGCAGCTACCTCCATCAAAAAATCGGGTTAGTTTGTCATCCTACCCATATTATACCGCTGGGAAAATAGGCACACAAGGATGTCGAGCTTTCACCACCTTGGGACAAAATGTCCCGAGGTCGTGAAAGCCGGGGAACGGCGCAAGGCCGCTCCCCGACAGGTCATAGGCTCACCACCGCCGACAGCTTTTTCAGCAGCTCGGACAGCGGCTCCCAAAGGTCGGCATAGTCCTTTTGGAGCGCTGCGATCTCCGAGGGATAGATGCCGTAGGTATTGGCATGGACGGCCACTTGGTTTAGGTTGTTGGCACACCGCCGCTGCAAGGCCACCAGCTCCCGGATGTCCGAGAGGTCAACATGGAGGACATAGCCGTTGAGTGCCATTTTCCGCATATAGGCTCCCGTGTTGGAGATCCCGGCCTCGGCCATGCGGTCAGCGATCAACGCCTGCTCCTCCGGCGTCACCATCACATGAAGATGGACAGAGCGCCTCCGCTTTTTTGTCAACGCTCCTCACGCTCCCGGCTGCGGCGCTTGGGCGGGTGTTCCCGCACCTTGTCCAGCGGCTTCTCCTCGGGGGGCGGCACAGGCAGATTGTTGATGATGCCGTCGATCATGTTCCCGTTCTGCTCCATCGCAAGCTCGGCGTTCTTGTTGGGGTTGTGTTCCTGCTCCATAAATATCCTCCTATCTCTCGCCCCGGTCAGGGGCATTTTTCTTCGGGGCGGATTGCCCCCGGTCAGCCTCGGCCTGTTTTGCGGCATCCTGCATCTGCTGGGAAATGGTGCGCTTGCCCTCTTTATAGGCACGGCTGGCCTGCTGACGCTCCACACCACGGGCAGCGGCGGCAAGCTGCTCCGGCGTGATATGCTCCTTGGAAACATAGCTGCCGAAGTCCGGGTAAAACCATGTCAGCCGCTTCTGTTCCGGGACGCGCTTTGCATCCTCCCATGCTCCAACGATTTGTGCCTGTGCGTCCATTTCACGGCGAATATCCGGGTTATGCCGGGACGGGCGCAGTTCATAATCCGCTACCTCACAGGGTAGGAGTTGCTGGGCATAGTCGATCTCGCCCCACGCTCGGAATGCCTCGCCCTCTACGCGCCACCGCTCCGGGTAAATCGTCATTTCCACAACGCCGTTAAAACGGCTGTTGGGATATGTGCCTACATCGATAGGACGCTGAGTAGAGTAATATTTGTAGGTTTCCTGTTCCGGGGGCTGCTCGATCCGTTCTACATAATAGCGCCGCTGGTAGTCCTCGGCGCGATTTTTGAGGTCAGACTCCGCCAGCCTTGCATCGTCGCAATAATGCCCCCAAAAATAGTTGCGCTCCCCATCACGCATATTGAACTGCCATGTTACATAGGGATCGGGCGCTTTTGGATTTTCGCCCAGCACAAAACCGCACTCATTGTCAAAAGCAATCACACGGCGGATCGCATAGCCTTGATTGATCTCCACAGTTTTACCTCCTCACCGTGATACATCTTTCTCCGCCCGTTTTACAAAGGGCTGAAGCTGATAAGGGCTTTTACCATCCTCCGGGCGCAGGAAGCCCAGCCTTGCAGCGGCACGGATGGCGTTCTGGTTGAGCTGCCGCTGCCATGCCCCTTGGCTGGGCGCCCACTTGAAGCCCTCGCTTTTTAGCGCCTGCCGGGTGTCGGCGTCCGGCTTATCCGCAAAAATGAGCTGCAAGCGGTTCTCTGCCTCGTTGACCTTGGCCTCGCCGCCGGGGAATGTCCAGCCCACGAACTCGGCCTTATGGCTCAGATCTTCGATACGCTGGCGCACACGGCGGATATTGGCGTTATTGTTGGTGAGCAGATAGGACGGAAACGGAACGGGGTCTTTGCGCCAGTCTTGGGACATGGACGCCTTGACCTTTTCCACCTGCTCCGCCGTCAGCTCGGGGCAGCCCTCCAGCGTCTTGTGCTTGCGGTAGTAAGCATTGACCGCCTTCATCATGGCCTGCTGAGACTCCATTCCCTCCAGCTTTTTCGTGAGCTTTTCCACGGCAAGGTCATCGTCGGCGCTGATCCCGCCACGGCCTGTGGAACGGATCTTGTCCAGCAGCTTTTCAATTTCCGCGTACTCGCCGTAGTTGCGATCCCGGGCGGCGTTCTGCTTGGCCTTTTTCGCAACGGGGAAATTGCTGCCCCCGGTGATCAGAATGGACGGCACACGGGCGTCAATGGCGTTGCGCTCATTGAGGTTTTCCGCCAGCCTGCGGGCATAGCGGTCAACAAGGGCGTCGATCTTATCATGGTACACGGGATCGGCCTGCGCTTTCTGCTTCTCTGCCAGCGCATAGGCTTCATCCACCATCGCACGGTAGCCCGCCGTGGCCGAGCCGGGGGCATAGTCGGAATAGCTGTTCATGTCCTTTGCCCGCTTTGCCGCCGCCTCGCTGATCTCATAATATTTAGGCATAAGTCCTCCTTTCAGCCGGGACTTCGGGACAAAATGTCCCAAAGCTCGGCGCTTGGATGTGGAAAGCATTTCTGCAAAAACAGGGGCGGGCGGGAAAACATACCGCCCACCCCAAAAGCGCCCCGGAAAAGCCTTGTAAATGCAGGCGTTTTTCGGGGCTATTTTTCCACGCACTACCTCCGCTTGCGGCGCATATATGCCCGCTTCTGCTCCCGCAGGGCAGCCCCGGCACAGGCTGGGGAGCAGTACCGCTGCCGCCCGTCCGGGAGAAAGGCCCTGCCGCACACCGGGCAAGGCCGGGTTTCCGTGATACGCTCCACGGTCAGCGACCTTTCCAACACAGGATCAAGGGGCAGCACCGCCGAACAAAAGTAGCGACAATACGCCCCTGTCCAGCACTTGCCCAGCATATAGCAGGGACAGTCCAGCGGCAGGCAGCCATAGTCTTTATCGTAGTTGGCGCACCATTTTGTCACCAGCTTGCGAATCGCCGTTTTTTCCTGCCGAGTCAGTTCACGGCTCATTTTTGCCCCCCGCCTTTGGCGTAAGCTGCTCCCGATAACAGAACATACAGCCGATCCCGTGCCAGTAGGGGCAACCGTCGCAGCGGGAGCGTTTGGGCGGCAGGTTGGGCGGAGCACCCTTAAAGTAGCTTTTTTCTTTCATAAAGTCCTCATAGGGGCTGTTGGTAAATCTCATTCCTCGCCCTCACTTTCCGTTTCGTCCTCGTCATCCCAAGGCGGGGTATCGTCATAATCGTCACCGTAGTCCTCCGCAGCGTCGGCGGCCTGCTGCTTTTTGGGGCGGTAGATCTTAAAATACCAGCCAGCCACGCCGCCGATGACCGCTACGGCCAGCACCAGCAGGATCGCCCCGCCGCTGTTCTTGGGCTGCTCCGGCTCGGGGTCAGGCTCCGGCTCTACCACAGGCACAGGTTCGGGAGCCTTGCCCTGACACTCGCCCATATTCACGGCGCAGACGGTGCAATCTGTGTTGATAGCACCCACGGCGCATTTGTCGGCGCAGGAACACTCCGGCAGCTCACCGCCCGCAGCCTGCATCGCCGCCAGCAGGTCGGCCTCGTCCACCATGTTCAAAAAGTAGGTCTGGTACTGCTCGCCGTCCTCGTCGGTGGGCTTGTCATAGTCAATGACGATGTAAAAGGTGTTGCCGCCGCTGGTCTGCACCGTGATGAACTGCTTGTTGGTGGCCTTATCGTAGAGCAGGTCACGGGTCACAAGGTTGCCGTCCTCGGTGAAGCCCTCGCCGGGGTCAACGGTTTCGGCGGGCAGCGGCTCCACCGGGTCAAGACCGTCCCATTCCTCACCGCCCCCGGCGTAGGCCGTGACCGCCATGCCGCACATCAAAACAGCGGCGCAGAGCGCCGCCGTCAGCTTCTTCATCCACTTGTTCATTCGCTGTCCTCCTTATCCGCAGACTTCGGGACATTCTGTCCCAAAGTGCCGCCGCTCTTGATGGTCTGGAGCAGCACGGGCAGGTCGGTGAGCGAAACACTCATGCCGCGCACGATCTCCACGATCTCGCTGTTCTCGGCCTCCAGCTTTTTCTGTTCCAGCTCCTTGAGCCGTGCCTGCTGCTCGTTGATCTTGGCCGTGACCTTTTCAATCTCGGCCTGAATTTTTGCGCTTTTGGAGATAGCCATAAAAAACCTCCTGTCAAAACAATTTTCCGTAGGCGTAGAAATGGGACTGCCAGTAACTTGTGTTGAGGTTGGTGTAGCTGATGGGGTCGCCACAATGAAGCATCCAGCCGTCACCCACATAGATGCCCACATGGGAGATCCCCGGGGTATCGTAAGTCCCCGTGAAAAATACCAAGTCGCCGGGTTTGGGGCTGCTCGTCCGGGCGGAGATGTTATATAGCCCCTGCGCCCCCAGCCGCCCGAAGTCCCAGCCGCATTGGTTGTAGACATAGCTGACGAAGCCGGAGCAATCAAAGGATGTGGATGGGCTGCTGCCGCCCCACACATAGGGGTATCCCACATACTTCTCCGCTTCTTTCAGAATGGCGGCAAAGGTTTCATCGGCAAGGTAGTCCTCCGGGATCTCATGTGCCGGGGGCTTGTTGGTGTACTTGCCCACATAGGGCGAGGACGGGAACAGGTCGGGGCGGTTGCCCAGCGTCGCCATGTAGAGGGCGTACCGGGACAGGGTTTCCTCGCCCATGATGTAAACGGGCAGATGGGAGAGATTGAAGTTTTCAAGCGTGACAGTGCAGATGTAATAATCGTAATACACCCGGTAGGTGTCGCTGTGGGTATTGCCGTCCTCGTCTGTCCAAGTGTCCGTTTCCAAGTAATACCGCCGTTCCACCACCACATCCTCGGTCAAAATGTACTGGCGGTCAAAGAGCATTTGGAGCGTACCCTGCACCTCGTCCAGCGTCCACTCGCCCTCATGGAGCGCACAGACGATGGACAGCAGCACATAGGGATCGTGTTCGATGGTGTCGAGGTCAAAGTGATACTCGTCATAATCGTGGGTGCGGGTGTAGGTGTCGAGGTAGCGTTGCAGCTCGTCCTCCAGAGCGCAGTAGGCGGCCTCCGCCCCCAGCAGGTCAGCATCCTCGGCGGCATAGGTGGACGCGCCGATGGCTCCGGCCACGCCGTTGCCCACCGTTACCAGCGAGGACATACACGATTGCAGCACCACCAGCAGAAGAAACGCCGCCAGCAGCAGGAGCAGCCCGCCGGGGTGTTCCTTGATGTAGGCAGACACCTTTTCCGTCAGCTTGCCCGTGACGGACGCCGTACCATCGGCAGCTTTGGCGGTCTGCTGGGCAGCCTCCCGCACCTGTTTTGCGTACTGGCGCTTGATCTTCTGCTTTTGCAGATACCGGGACACCGCGCCGCCCTCCTGCATTTCCGGGTGTTCCTCCACGGTCTTGCGGTAGTAATAATCCGCTGTGGCCTTGATATGCTTGCTCTCGGCACGCTCCACCGCCTTTGCCGGGTGTTCCCGGATGGCCTTGCGGAGCTTGCGCCTGCCGAAGCGGTACACGGACTCCGCCGCCAGCTCGGAACGGTGTGCGCCCTCCGTGCCGACATTTTCATGCTCGACCTCATAGAGCTTGCCATGCACAAAGCCGTGGACGCCGTGTCCGGCAGTATGGGCAAGGCGCTTGACCGCACCGGGCTTTTTCGGCGACTTCTGCTTTGCCAGCTTCTCCCGAGCGGCGTCCAGCTTCTCGCACCGGCGCTCCATCCGCAGCTTGGATGCCGCCGTTTGCTCCTGCCGGCTCTTTCTGCGGAATTTGGACTCTGGGACATTTTGTCCCGAAGTGGGGTTACTCGTCTGTTCGCTCATGGGTAAGATCCTCCGGGCGGGTCGTCAGCAGGTCATAGATCTCTCCTCGGGGGAAACGGTCTACAAACGGGATGGTGACATTTCCATAGAACAGCAAGCCCTCGCCGGAATTGGAGTGTGTGATGTAGGAGAGCTGATGCTCGGAAATGCCAAGCTGCTTTGCCAAGATCGCACGGTCGCTTTGCGCCTGCGACAGCAGCACCATGAAATCCGTGTTGTCCAAAATGTTCTCGATCTCCCGGCTGGCCAGCAGGTCTTTCACATTCTGCGTCAGCGCCGAGGGGACGCACCCCTTTTTGCGGAGCATTTTCCAGACCGCCACAAAGTAGCTGGCCGTCAGCGGATCACGGAGCAGGATATGGAACTCGTCAAAGTAGCACCAAGTCGCCACGCCCTCGGCATGGTTGGCGTTTACCGCCGCTGTGACAAATTCGTTAGTGGTGTGCATGGCGATCTTGCGGAGGTTTTCACCCAAGCCCTTTAGGACGATGCAGACCACACGGGAATTGAGGTCAACATTCGTGGGATGGTTGAAAAGGTTGAGAGAGCCTGTGCAGTAAAGCTCCAGCGCCGTCGCCACCCGCCGCGCCTCCGGCTCTGGCTGGCGCAGCAGCTCCTCATACAGATCTTGCAGCAGCGGCGTTTTTGCCGTTTCCAGCCCCAGCGCCATCTCCCGGTAGACCAGCCGCACACAGCGGTCAATGACGGTTTTCTCGATGGGCTGCAAGCCCTCCTTGCCGCCCACGATCAGCTCACACAGGGACAGCAGAAAATCCGCCTTCATGGAAAGCGGACTGTCCTCGTCGTTGATATTCATTTGCAAGTCCATAGGCGAAATGTGGTGCGGGCTGTCCGGGGCGATCTCAATGACCTGCCCGCCCAAGCGCCGCACCAGCGGGGCATATTCGCCCATCGGGTCAACCACGATGATGCGGTCATTGGTGGCGAGGAACACATTGATCAGTTCTCGCTTGGCGGCGAAGCTCTTGCCGCTGCCCGTAGAGCCGAGGTACATTCCGTTGGCGGATTTGAGCTTTTTGCGGTCGGCCATGATGACATTGTTGGAAAGTGCGTTCATGCCGTAGTAAAGCGCCTGCCCGTCCATACGAAGCTCACGGGTCATAAAGGGAATGAAAATGGCGGTGGAGCTGGTGGTCATGCCCCGCTGAATTTCAATTCCGTTATAGCCCAGTGCCAGTGAGGACACAAAGCCCTGCTCCTGCTGCCAGTCCAGATGGCGCAGAGCGCAGTTGTATTTCTGTGCGATGCCGCCCACCGTGAACACATCGTTTTCAAGCCGCTGACGAGTGGGGGCGAGGTTTACCACCGTAAAGGTCAGCAGGAACATTCGCTCGTTGCGGCTTTGCAGGTCGGAGAGCAGCTCGGCGGCGTCCTTGGAAAAGGTAATGAGGTCAGGCGGCAAAATCTCCATGTCGTACCCGGCACGGACGGCCTTTTTCTGTTCCTCCGCCTTCATGCGGCCAATGTCGGAAATTTTGCCCTTGATGGTCTTAATGGCCTTGAGCTGGTCTACCGTCTGAATGTGCATGGTGACGGTCAACTCGGCGTCCAGCTCCAAAATCTCCGCCAGCAGCTTATCCGAAAGCTCCGATGCCATGATCTGCAAATAGGACGCCGCGCCCCACATCTGGCCGACACGGAAAGTCCGGCTCTGCCGGAAGTCGAAGCTGTCCGGGGCGATGTAGTCCTTTGTCCCCATGCCCGTCTTGGGAATGTCTTTCCACGCAAAGCGGAACGGCTCACGCCCGCCGGGGTGCATCTGCCCATGCAGCACCGCCAGCCGATCCCGGCCATCCAGCGGGCGGGACTGGACGCCCAACCGCTTTAGATTGCCCATGACATCCGCCTCCACGCGCCCCAGCCGTGGACGCGCCTCTGCCGCACCCTCGGCAGGCAGGCCAAAGGTGATGTACTTATACCGTTCAATGCCGTTATTGCTCTTGGCGATCTGGCCTTTGAGCATTTCCACATATTCGCCCCGGATGCTGTTGAAGTCATCCTCCTGCGCCGGGATATTCACTTTGTAGCGGTTGGCATTGCGGCTGCGGCGGTTGACAAAGGAAAGCTGGAACGGCAGAGAGCTGTCAAAATAATTCAGGCACGCGCTCCACCCGCTGATAATGGCAGTCTGATCCTCCGTGGACGCCACGGCATAATTGATGTCCTCATATTCCAGCGTCTTTGTGTAAAGCCCACCGGGGAGCTGGCAGATGCCGTCCAGGTGCATAGCGATATAAGGAATGGTCTGCTGGGCGGACAGCGCCCGGTGCTTATTTCCGTTTTTTTGCTTTTTTGCTTTGCTCAATAGGCTCCTCCTTTCGCGCAAATGAGGCATAGATATTTTCCGTTCGGTACGGGCGGATGCCGGGGCGGGTAAACTTGACTCGGATGATATTGCGGATCACCTTTTCAAAGGGCAACCCGTCCTTTTCGTACATCGCCAGCAGGAACGCCGGGAGCATGATCGCCAGCATAGCGAACAGCGCCCCGGTGTTGCCGATGGCCTGCCGGGTCAAAAGGTAGGTGGGAACGCCGATAGCCGCACCAGCGCCGAAACAAATAAGCTGCCGCTTGGTGAGGTTGAACGCGATCTTTGTCTTGATCTTGGAAAGGTCGTTGGGGACATTCACATAGGGCATCAGTCTGTCACCTCCAGTTTGGGACAACTTGTCCCAAAGTCCGGGATCGTCGGCTCTACCTCGTTGCCCCACACATCCCAGCCGGGAGTGGCCTGCCGTGCGAACAGCTCCACGCGGGGCAGGTCGCCCATGAGGGCAACGATCTTGTCACGGGTTTCGTCCGGCTTTTTGCTATGGGCTTCGATAGGCGAAATGATAAACTGGTGGATGTCGGCGGCCTGCCGCTTGGGGTGTCCCTTGGTCGCCAGCAGGCAGACCTCGGCGTTGGCCCGCGTCCAGAAGCCCAGCCCATAAAACCAGCTATCCGCCTTTTTGTTCTTTTTGAGCCAGACAAAAGCGACGCTTTTATAGGTGAAGCCCCACGCACGGATGAGCCGCAGGGCCTCCGGGAGCTGCGGGAACGTGGCCCACATGAAAAGGGCGCTGTCCTTGGCCGCAAGCTCGGCCACAGGCAGCGCGCACAATTCATCAATGCTCATGGTGGGGTAGTGATTTTCCGCCGCGCCCTGCACTTTTTTTGCAGAGTAGCGCCACGGCGGGTCAGCGTAAATGATGGGGTATTTTTCGATAGCTATTCTCCTTTCTCGCCCCCGGCCACGGCCAGCCGCGCCTGCTCGATGCGCTGGGCGGCGATGGTGTAGATGGAGGGGGCATTTTCAAAGCAGATGAAGCGGCGGCGCGTGTTCATGGCGGCAACGGCAGTCGTGCCGCTGCCCGCGCAGATGTCCGCCACCACCGCTCCTTCGTCGGTATAGGTTTTGATGAAATACTCGCACAACTCCACGGGCTTTTGCGTGGGATGGATGCCGCCCGTCACCGTCGGCACGAACAGCACATTTCCCGGATAACGCCGCCCGTCGCTGGACTCTGAGCCTGTCCGTTCAAACTTGCCGTAGTTTGTACTGCACCCGCTGCGGGGATTGGTCTTGCGATACGGCTCCCCATAGGTGAATTGCGGATGGTACACCGGGGACTTCTGATAGAACACCAGAATGTTCTCGGACTTTTTCAGCGGCGCACGGTTGGCATTGAGAAAGCCTGTTGCCCGGGACTTGTACCACACCCACTCATAGCGGAGCATGGCGAGGTTGGATGCGCCCAGCACCTTATCAAAGGGGCATTGAGCGAAAAACAGGATGGCTCCGTTGGGTTTCACCGCCCAGCGCACCGCCTCCCACAGCTCCGGGAGCGGCAGCGGCACATCCCAAAAGTTCCGGGTCGTGCCGTAGGGCGGATCGGTCAAGAGCATATCCACGCTATGCTTTGGCAGAGAGCGCAAGCCCTCGATCCCGTCCATGAGATGCAGCGCATCCAGCTTTGGGACATTTTGTCCCAAGGTCATATTCACCCCTCCTTTAATGTGCGCTGAACACGCTGCGGGCGATGGAGCCAGTCTTGAACAGGCAGAAGCAGAGCAGCACGGAATAGCCCATGCAGCCCCATATCGCGCCGATGGGGTCGCCGCTTGTGGCAATACCCTGTATCAGCACCGCGTAGATGGCAACGCAGACGAGGATCAATAGTCCTTGAAAGCCCACGGCGAAAAGGGACTTCAAATAGTTCTGCCCGGTACTGCCCAGCTCCCGGTTAGAGAGCGTCGCCACGGGGATGGGGGCTAAGCTGGTCAGCAGGTATATCTCGATCATGCGGCCATAGACGATGACGAAGATCACAATATTGATCGCCCACATGGTCACATGAATGAGTAGGGATTGCAGCCACAGCCCCAGCAGAGAGCCAAGCCCCAGCGTTTCCAGCGTGGCCTCCAAGTCAGCAAGCATGGACTCCGAAATGTCCGTTGAGCCTTGCACGATCCCGGCTGCCCGGGCGATGACGCTTTGGGACACATCGAACACGGCCATGACGATATTGAAAGTGTTGGACAAAATCAAAATGGCGCAGGCCGTTTTGAATATCCACTTGAAAAAGATCCAATAGTCAAGATCATGCAGGTTGTTCTTCTCGATAATGAGCTGGATCAGCTCATAGGTGGCAACAAAGGTGAGGATCAGACCGGCAATCGGCAGTATCACCGTTTCAGAAAGCTGCCGGATCAAGGAGAACACCCCGGCGTTCCATGCCGCCGGGGTAGTTCCCACTTGCACCGCAATCTCTCCGACACGGGAATTGACCGTATCAAAAAGCCCTGTGAGGTTGCCCATGATCCCCTCGATCAGCAGCTCTTTTAGCCAGTCTGTCAGCCAGTCGGTGAGAAATCCCATGCTTTACGCCCTTAAAACAGGGTGGACAGCAGAGGGATCAGGGTCGTACCCAGCACGATGATGCCGCCGCCCGCCATGAGCTGTTT
>ERZ809296.2715-NODE-2715-length-16315-cov-18.661439_pt1 | contig 16315 bp, 13 predicted proteins | sample MGYA00520511_ERZ809296 | MGnify/ENA primary metagenome ERZ809296 (study PRJEB31576, sample SAMEA3212662) | Homo sapiens | biome: human-gut; feature: human gut; material: fecal | place: Sweden | collected 2012 ... | reverse complement strand
GCTTAACTTCAAAATCCTTGCGGTTAATGTGTCAAGTGTTATTGACAATTTCACTTCAATATTACAAAGGGTGATAGAATGGAAGATATTTTAAGCAAATGTGCAAACAAAGCGTATATGGACTTGTGCAGAACAATCAGATTTAAGACGGACGACAGCAGCATCAAAGCAAAGTACAAGGCAACAATTTGTGATATGCTTATGCAGAAATATGATGTTCTGTGCAATGCTGTCAGTGCTTGTTCTGACGAAGAAAAACAAAATATTTTCGATAAGGAGCATAATCACATCTGCGAAGAAATCGTCAAGAGATATTCTGAAATCAGCGAATTCACATACGGTCAGGCACAGAAGTGGCTGAATATGATGCTGAAATATGTCCTCTTAATTGAGGAGGATTCTGTTCTGAAAAGTTATCTGCATATTCCAGTTGACAGTTATATTATGCAGGCTGTTGGTTCGGATAACCCCAAACTGAAATATTGTCTGAAATTGGAATGTGTTCCAAAAAAGGATGGTACTTTAGGCAAGTATAGCGAAAGCAGTTCTAAACCTTGGAGCAAGTGGAATTATGAAGAATATATTGCCTTTCAAAGTGCTGTAAGAACTGCCATTTCAGAAAGTAATTATCATTCTCCCATTGAATGGGAAAATGAAGCGTGGATTGAAGTTGCAGAATATAGAAAATAAAAGGAGAAAATTACAATGGCTTTTTGTATGCAATGCGGTAATCAATTAAATGAGGGTTCAGCTTTTTGCGGTAAATGTGGTGCTAAAGTATATACCGGAGCGACCCAGTCACATCCGACAAATAATGGCTTTTTCAACCAGTTGAACAGCACCGTTAAAAAGGCAATGAATGGTGCGCAAAAAGTTGTCAGTGATATTTCGGGAAGTCAATCAGCGAATACTTCTTCTAATAATACTTCACACACTATGTATGAAGTATTTACCCCTGCGCTCGGTTTGGGAAAGAAATTTATTTTTACAGAAAACTCTTTAATATATGGCAGTGCAGAATACGCTTACTCGGAATTGACACAGATCAATATTACAAATCCACCCAGACCAATGTCAAACGGCGTAGCTCAAACAAATGCAAATGGAAAATATCTCACTTTAGCTTTTGAGTACAGTCAAAAAGAACGCTTTGCCAGTGCAGTAACATATGCAAATGAACAAATCGCTTCTGCAAATGGAGTGAAGCAAAATTATAAATACATTTTGCAGTCGCCCAACGGCACTAAGCTGGAGATATATGAGGATTATGCAATTCTGTATTATTTGAAATCCGGATATAGCAGTATTCTGAGCAATTCTATGAAAGGCGGTTCAAGCGGAAGTATTGTTTATTTCTCCGATTTGACATTACAGATGATAAACACTGTAGAAAATACATCTGCTTTAAAAATTGATATATTGGGCAATAATGGTGCATCTCCTGTATCTATGCCTTTAAATCCGCAGGATATAGAAACTGCGAAAGCTGTTATTTCCTATATAGAGGAAGTGAAAAACAGTAAACAAGATGAATCAAAGGAAACTACACCGGATAAATGGGAGCAGGTAGTTGGCTCAATCAGAAAGTTTCCTTTATGCGGAAAGGAACTTGAAATTTCAGAAAGTATGGATATTTTCAATTCATACAGACTGAAATTCCGCGAGCTTGCTTCTATTTGTGCTGATAATGCAAGAATAGAATATGACAGAAAAGTTCAGAATCTCACCACATTTCTTGGTTTTTATCCGAACATATATCAATCCTATCTCAGCGTTTTAATCAAGCAGTCCATGAACATTTTGATTTCTGAGGGAATATGGACAGTGACGGAAGATTCATTTGAACAGCAGCACCTTGCTGACTTCCACCTTGGAATGAATGACTATACCACAACCCTCGAAAGTATTGAATTGACATTGCAAGCAAACCGCAGAAGAATGTCAAGTCTGACAAGCCTAATTCCAAATCTAAGCGGCGGTGGTTTTGGTCTAAAGGGAGCAGTCAAGGGAATTGCAACAGCTACAGCATTCAATATTGTTCGTGACGGAGCAGAAGCAGGACTCATAAACAGTGTATCCAACATCAGTCAGGCACAGCAGGCAGAATTATACGGTCGTATTAAACCCGACTATTTGTTTGAATGTGTATTCACGGATTATTGGCGTGTTTTCTTATCGCTTGTATACTTATTAAATAAAAATGGAAAATCAATCTGGTGGCTTACAAACGAAACAACGCAACAGGCAAATAATATATTTCAGAATATGTCAAATCCGAATTTTCCGCAGGATAAGTTGCTTGATGTATTTCTGGATATTCTGAAAACAAATCCATACAATACGGAATACCACAAATTTATGCTATCTCGCTTTGGTGAAAATGAAGAAACAACAGCTATTAAAAACTACTTTGGTTATACCGATTTTGATAATCCAAGAATTATATAAAAGTAAGCATCTCTTTCCGTTTATAATTTTTGATACCATAAAAACAGCCGTAATCGTAAAAAATTACGGCTAAAATTATAAAAGAAACAGTTGACTTCTTTTCGTTTATATCTTATAATATATACAACATTATATTTTGTGAGGTGTTTTCGATGATTTACGGTTATGCGAGATGTTCCACCAATGAGAAAATGCAGGATATCAACAGGCAAGTCAGGGAACTAAAACAACAAGGGGCAACTGATACTACAATATATCTTGAATACGAAAGCGGAATGAAAGCCGACCGAGTAGAACTGCAAAAACTTCTTGATATTGTGCAGTCAGGAGATACCATTATTGCAACAGAGGTCAGCAGAATTACTCGAAGTACAAAACAGCTTTGCGATATTATTGAGCTTGCTAAAAATAAGCATATCAAATTAGTGCTTGGTACTTTTGTTGTGGATTGCAGTAAGGAGCTTGACCCAATGACAGAGGGAATGCTCAAAATGATGGGCGTATTCAGTGAACTGGAACGCAATATCATAAGTCAAAGGGTAAAAAGCGGTATGGAAAATGCAAAAGCCAAAGGCAAAACTATCGGCAGACCGCCTACAACAGCCGAGGATATTCCAAGTATCTTTTATAAGCATTATCCGAAATATAAAAAGGGTGAGATCAATAAAAAAGAGTTTTCAAGACTTTGTGACTTGTCTTATCCGACGATTTATAAATATTTGAGTATTGTGGAGAGTTGATTATTATGAATGTTGTAATCTATGCAAGATTTAGTTCAAGCTCACAGCGAGAAGAAAGTATTGAGGGACAAGTAAGGGTATGTCAAAAATATGCTGAAGAAAACGGCTACACAATAATAAACACATATTCAGACAGAGCAATCAGCGGAAAGACAGATTCACGCCCGGCATTACAGAAAATGTTAACAGATAGTTCCAAAAAGCAGTTTCAAGCTGTTCTTGTATACTCACTTGACCGATTCGGTCGAAACCTTATGCAATCCGTAATTAATGAGTGTAAATTAGAAAAAAATGACGTAAAACTTTTATCCGCAACTGAAAAATTTGAAGATAATGCGGCAGGAAATCTACAGCGTAATATCTTGAAATCATTTGCACAGTATTATTCGGAAGAACTTTCAGAAAAAGTAATTCGTGGTATGAATTTGAATGCTGAGAAGTGCTTGTCTACTGGCGGTAATATTGCATTGGGCTTCAGAGTTGGAGAGGATAAAAAATTTCATATCAATAAGGAAGAAGCACTCATTGTACGATATATTTTTGAAAGCTATGCAAATGGTATGACAATAAAAGAAATAACAGACAATCTTAATGCACAGGGGTTCAAAACTTCAAGAGGTGCTAAATTTAATAAAAATTCCTTGCGCACACTATTACAAAACAAACGATATATCGGAATATACACATATAAAGGGACAGAAACCCCTAATGGAATGCCTCGTATCATTCCAGACGAATTGTTCTATAAGGTTGCAGACATCCTGGAAAAGAACAAAAAAGCACCTGCCCGAGCAAAAGCGGATGTAGAATACCTACTTACATTAAAGTTGTTTTGTGGTCATTGCAAAAAGATGATGACGGGAATTTCAGGTACAGGCAAGATGGGAAAGACATATCGTTATTATGAATGCAAAGGGCGTAGAGACAAGACCTGTGCTAAAAAGAGAGTGAGAAAAGAATATATTGAGGATTTGGTTGTAGAAGTTTGCCGACAGCAATTAACAGATAAGAATATCAAAAAGATTGCAAATGAGCTAATGGCAATTGCAAATACCTCTGCCGAATCGCATAGAATTGCTGCACTGAAAAAACAGATAAAAGAATATGAACGCAAACGCAATAATCTTTTGAATAATGTAGCAGAATGTGATATTCCAAGTGTCTGCAAATCAATTTTTGTTAAAATCGAAGAAGTTGAAAATGTTCTGAAAACGCTTGAAGAAAACTTAGAAAATGAAACGAGGAATCAATCTGTAATTTCAGAGCCGCAGATTCGTTTCTTTCTGAATTCACTCAAAAAAGGGAATACAAGCGATATAAAATATCGGAAAGCTCTTATTACAATGTTCGTGAATACAATATATCTTTACGATGATAAAATGACACTTGTTTTTAATTCAGGCGATGACCCTGTTACTATTGACGACTTTCTTTTGTCTGAAATTGAGGAGAATTTTCAGCATATGGAAAAGGGTTTGTTTTTGGATAAGGTAAGTCCACCAATTTACAAAGAGGACTGCCAAATATGGCAGTCCTCTTTGCTTTTTTATATAATCTTTACAGAATTTATTTTTTCTTCTCTATAAATATTTGAATCTGTTTCAGATACCCTTTAAAATAGAAATATAGAATACTTTAGAGCAGAAACAGAGGATTTCCATTATGAAGAACAAAACCAACGTCGCCGCTGCTGTCGGAGAACGAATCCGTCAGTTCCGCACCCGGCAGCACCTTAGTCAGGAAGAACTGGCTTTTGCATCAGAAATTCACCCCGCTTATATCGGCAAGGTGGAACGCGGGGAAAAATGCCCCACGATTGAAACCGTTTCGAAGATTGCCAACGGGCTGAAAGTGTCGATCCCGAAATTGCTGGACATTGATTCTAATACGGAAGTGGGGGGAAGAAGACGCTTTTCATCGCATCAAGGTTGCTATGAATGGGCTGTCGCCGGAACAAATGGTCAAAATTGCACAAATCGTGGAGGAAATCACCGATTTTACACAGGAACCGTCTTGATTCATCTGCAGGCAAACGAAAAGCAGGGCAGTGTTTTTGCCCTGTTTTTTTGTTTTTTCGGCAGAATTTTGATAGTTCTATTTTATTTGAAAAACTAAAGTGGCATAATATTAGCATCAAATGAAACAAAACTGTTTTACAATCTATGGAATTACTCTTGACATTTATTTTAAGACAGTTTATAATTGATGTGATACCGTCGTTTTATACAGAAAGGAAAAATGCAAATGAGCAGTAACAATGACTTTGAAATTGAAAATGGTGTACTGGTAAAGTATACTGGTGCAGGCGGAGATGTTGTGATTCCGGACGGGGTGACTAGTATTGGTGATTGGGCGTTTTCGAGGTGTGAAGGTCTGACTAGTGTCACAATGCCGGATAGTGTGACTAGTATTGAGGATCATGCGTTTTGTGAGTGTACAAGCCTGACAAGTATTGTAATTCCGAACGGCGTGACCACTATTGGAGATTATATGTTTCATAGTTGTAAAAGTTTGACCAGCGTTACGATTCCTGACAGTGTGACTAGTATTGGAAGTGTGTATTTGTTGATTGCATAAGTTTGACCAATATCACAATTCCAAATCATGTGACTAGCATTGGAGATTGGACGTTTTATAAATGTACTAATCTAATCAGTATCGCAATTCCAGATGGTGTGACTAGTATTGGAAGTGGTGTATGGAATAGCTGCGAAAGGCTGACTAGTGTTAAGATTCCCGACAGTTTGAACAGTATTGGAAATTGGGCATTCGCCTGTTGTAAAAGTTTGACCAGCATTATGATTCCGAAGCGTGTAATCAATATTGTAGAAGCGGCGTTTTGGGGGTGTGAAAGTCTGACCAATATTAAAATTGCGATTTCTGATGAAAAGTTCCTGATTGTTGGCTATTATATTGAAGTGGAAAAAGATATTGTTGCGGTGAAAGAAATGCTGCGAACCGGAAAAATGGACACAGAGGTGAAAATGCCGCTGTGTATGAAATTTCAGATGGCTGTAGAAATGATCGACTTGCACGACAACGCAGAAGCTAAGGCGTATGTGAAAAAGATGCTTACCAAGGGCGTGAAGATGCTGATTGACAACGGTAATTTGCAGCTGATTCAGGTGCTTCTGGGAAAGACGGATTTTGTTACGAAGAAAAACGTGGACAAGTATATTCAGTATGCTATTGACAAGAAACAGCAGGAGATTTATTTGGACTTGATTCGCTATAAGAATGCGATCATGGCATAACAATAATTTGGAAAAACGACGAAATTATGCGTGTGATTTGGGCGTGTTGGCATAGGATTCTGCCGCAGAGCGTTGGTTTTTATGCGGATACGCCTGAATTTTGCTTTTGCAGGAGCAATGGTAATTTGAAAGATACAACTTTTTCGATTGCGTTTTGGGCTTATATAATTGCTGAATTGCACTTTACAAGTTGATTGCACCTTATATTTATAAATTTGATGCTGTTGAACTTTTTTATTTTTTGAAATCGGAAAAATGGTTGACATGCGACGCAAAATGTGGTATACTAATTAAGTCGGTACGAGAGGTACGGACGAAAGTATATCGCGGGATGGAGCAGCTCGGTAGCTCGTCGGGCTCATAACCCGAAGGTCGTCAGTTCAAATCTGGCTCCCGCAACCAAATGGAAAAGAACATTCAAGCAAGTGAAACAGCTGGAGGTGCAAGTTTAGCTGTTGATTTGCCTGAATGTTCTTTTTTTATTATATCATGCTGAATGCTTTTTGTCAATCCTTGTGAGTCGAGTTTTCTCGGCTCATTTTTGTTGACTTGGAAACTGCTAGGTCGGCAATGGCTTGCACTCGTCGGCGAATCCGTCGGCATGAAATGGTAGAATGCCTATTTTTAGTAGGACGGGGCTGAAAACGTCCGAAAAGTTCTGGATGCCTGCGACATTTTTAATTTTGTTGGTGGAGTGGGACTTTGACATTAAAATTGAAGGTTAGAATGCTGCCTTTTCTGAAAATTGAAGATGGTTGTAAAAGGAAACATCTCTTTCCTCACCACCCCACCCAGTGAAAAAAGTGATACCCTTCCCCAAACTCTCTATAAAATCTTCTTCCATTTCCGAAAAAAATACCTGGAATCCCGTTGTTGGAATTCCAGGTATTTTTCTTATGCAGGGTTCTGTTCAAACAGAGCAGCATCCAACTTGTCGGCGGCTTCCTGCTCGACTTTTTTCAGCACATGACTGTAAATGTCCATGGTGATCTGATAGCTGGAATGTCCCAACCGCTCCTGTGCGACCTTGGGAGAGATGCCCAGCGAAAGCATGATCGTGGCATTGATATGCCGAAGGTCATGAAATCGAATGTGCTTCAAATCGTTGGCTTTCAGAAATCGCCGAAACTTCATGGAAAAGGAATCGCTTTTGTAGGGAGAGCTGTCCTCCTGGCAGACGATGTAATCATTTTGTCCGGCGTGGCGTTCTGCTTTGGTGTCTTTCAACAGCCGCAGCAGCGTTCCGGGAATCTGAATCTCCCGTCTGCCGCTCTGTGTTTTCGGGGCTTTGGTGATCGTTTGATTGTTGACAGTTACCAGATTTTCTTCGACAGTAAGACAGCCGGTTTGAAAATCCACATGATGCCACCGCAGTGCGAGCAGTTCTCCACGCCGCAGACCCAAACAAATTTCGATCATCAGCGGCAGATAAAGGGCAGTGTTTCTGGCACATTGCAGCAGGGTCTCCACTTCTTCCATGCTGTACACTTCCGGTTGGTAATGTTCCAGTTTGGGCAGCGTGAGAAGTGAAGATATCCTGCTTGTTGTTCTCGTTCCAGTCGTGTGCGAACTGAATGTACGGACGCTTTATCAGCGACATAACAGGCGATTTCTTGAAGCTGGGCTCTGCTATGGTCAGGGTGTCAAGCACAAGCGGATCGTTGTGGTCACGCTTGGCGGACATTCGATATACTCCCGAAAAGCAGTAACTTACCGCCGAGAGTATTGAAGTGCCTGCCATTGCAACGTCCGTTGATGTGGTAGTCGCTATCGCCTGTGCCATGTCTCCTATAATAGGTGGGAGGGCGTTCACAGGGAACGGCAGGAGGTTCGTTCCGTCGGGACGGAGGGGTGTGGGTGTTGCCCACTGGTCGTTAATCAATATAGATCATCGCCTTTCTTCTATATATTATATAAAGCGCTTTATATTCGTGGCGGTCAACATAGGCTATGTTGCTCCGCTGTCAGGTATCGTTCTCTCCTGACAATCCAATTTTACCATAACGTTACTTACCGAATCCATAATATCACGTTATAATCTGTGCAAATTGCGTTAATTACTTCGGCTTTATCATAACGTATTCTATCTTGAACGTTATAGAAAAGGAGTGTAATATGGGCAAAGATAAAAAAATCCTGCTATATCGCATCGACGAGCAGGCTAAAAACGTGATATTTGTTGTTACTGAGGATAACGAGAGCGTATGGGGAAAAATCTCCGAGGACGCATACAGTGTTATCAGCTTTGATGATGTATTCAGAGACATAACGGAGTTCAGGAGCAATTTCCTTGACTATGAGCAGCTTACCGATGAGCTTATCGGGGCTATCAACGGCAGAGGTGCGGTGTTCCGTGAGATATTGGAACGGTTTGACGATAACCGCCTGAACAGCTTCAACTTCTTTACAAGATACTATTCCGATACGCTCCGTGATGTGTTCACCGAAGCGAGAGCAGACATAGACAAGGCAGGAGCATTCTTCAATACCCGTGCCTTGAAGAAGTCAACCGAGTATGTCAATGATGTGTTCAACCATATCCGTGAGGTCATGCGTGATGACTGGAACTTCGACTTCAACTCTGAGAGCGACATGAAAGCGTTTCGGCTCAGTTTTGATAAGATAATCATACGGGGAAATGACCGTAACGATATTTACACCGTAGCCGATACAGCCCTTGTGAACTTTTTCTATGATTTCAGTTTTGCAATTCATAAGATGAAGCTATATGTGTGCAAGTGTAAGTATTGCGGTAAGGTATTCCTCGGAAAGAAAAATGCTGTATGCTGTGACGGCGAGAAGTGTCAGGCGGCATATCAGCGTGAAGTCAAGAATGCCAAAAGGCGCAAAAGAGAGAACGGCACTTATAAAGTATACAGCACAAGACTCAGTAACTATATTGGTCAGCAGAAAACAAAACTGCCTGCCGAGGTGCTTGATGATCCTGCACTTGTGGAAAAGTATGACCAGCAGCGCAAGGTGTTCACAAAGCAGATGCAGGATAAGCTCGATGAGTATGAAGCCGAGAACCGCCTGCCTGATGAGGAACTGAGTGCTTTCTATGAGAAGATGAAGCAGGACGTTATGAGTTTTGTGTACGGTCTGGAAGCTGAAGCGGAGTGAGAGGAACTTTGATTCCGGTGGAGTCAAAGTTGGAAACAGCGTAAAATCGGGGAATTGAGGTTGCTTTTTCGACAAAGCTATGGTATAATTATATGTAATAACCTTGTTTGAGGAGATGTGGGATTTATGAAAAGAGACAAGACAGTATGTGAAGCAATAAAAATCGTTCTTAAAGATAAGCCTGAAGGAATGACAGCTGAGCAGATATACAAGGAAATCATTGATAATAACCTGTACAAATTCAATGCAAGAAATCCGCAAAGCGTAGTCGTTTCTACTATTCGTAGTAGCTGTGTAGGTGTCGATAATAAATTCACCACAAGAGACAAAGAATTCATAATTGCTCGTGAAGTAGACAACGACGTTTTTTATGCACTAAACGATAATTCCACAAAAAACATAAGGTGTTGGTTTGTTGGTGCATATAACGACTCTGATGATACTCATCAAGACGAAGAGTTTATTGAACAAGGTATATGGCAGAACGGATATACCGATAAGTTTCTTGATACTGTAAACAGTGTCAAAGTTGGCGATAAAATTGCTATAAAGACATCGTATACGAAGAAAAAAGGGTTGCCGTTCGATAATAAAGGTGCGACTATATCTGTTATGAAAATAAAGATAGTCGGCACTGTTACTGCAAATCATATGGACGGAAGAATACTTGAAGTGGATTGGGATACATCTTTTAAGCCAAAAGAGTGGTATTTCTACACATTTAGGAACACTATAACTCTCCCAAAAGAAGATGATTGGCGTACTAAGGCACTCTATGACTTTTTATTTAATGATGTACCTCAGAATTATGACCTCTTTTCTACTAAAGACCAACCTATGAAGATTTACGAAGCTATTGCAGCAGTATTAGAAAGCAATGTACGCAGTATGAACATAGATGAAATCTATGATGCTATTGTTGCTGAAAACCTATATCAGTTCGATGCAAAAGATTGTGAGAGAAAAGGAAAAGTCGATACTGCATTGAAGCGTCATTGTTTGGATGTGGATATTTCTGAAAAATCAAATAATATCTTGTTTTACATAAGCAGTGTAGATAATGGAACAAATTATTACTCGTTAATCACGGATAAAAACAATCAAGGAAATGATCTTTTACCTTCTTCCAATTCGGAATTCCTGAAATATTTTGCTCCTTTGATTCAAGCAATCAAAGAACTCGGCGGCAGTGCTACCAGAAAAGAAGCTCATGAAAAGGTTATTGAGCTTATGGATATCACCGAGGAAGAACTTAGTGTTACATATGAAAAGACAGGTGCAAGCCGTGTATTGAATCAGATCGACTTTGCCCGTAACGATCTCGCTCACGAGGGATTTATCAGCAGCGGAACAAAGGGTGTATGGGCTCTTACTGAGTTTGGAATTAATATTGATATGACAATGGAGCTGGCAGGACTTATCCATATGAAATGGGTGAAGATCAATACCGCCAAGCGCAAAGGTGAGCCTGTCCCCGAAATAGACCTTTCAAAGTATTACAAAAGGAAGATAGACCATAAATACACAAAAGAAGATTTCCTCAAAGACGTCTTCCTCACCGAACCCGAATACGACAAGCTCTGTTCTCTTGTCCTCAGAAAGAAAAACATCATCCTGCAGGGGGCGCCGGGTGTCGGCAAGACCTTCTCTGCGAAGAGGCTTGCATACTCAATAATTGGTAAGAAAAACGATAATCGTATCTGTATGGTGCAGTTCCACCAGAACTATTCTTATGAGGATTTCATCATGGGATACCGCCCGAATGACAGCGGCGGTTTTGAACTGCAAAGCGGCGTGTTTTATAACTTCTGCATCCGATGCAAGGAAAATCCCGACAAACCGTATTTCTTTATCATTGACGAGATCAACCGGGGCAACCTCAGCAAGATTTTCGGTGAACTGCTGATGCTGATCGAGACTGATAAGCGTGGCGAGAAGCATAAGCTAAACCTCGTTTACGGTGGAACGGCTTTCTATATTCCCGAAAATCTGCATATCATCGGCATGATGAACACCGCAGACAGAAGCCTTGCTATGATCGACTACGCCCTTCGCAGACGTTTCAGCTTTTATACGATGCAGCCTGCTTTTGAAAACGCCGATCAGAACGGTTTTGGCGATTATACGGCGGATATTCAGTGTGAGCTGTATCACTCTGTTATCGCTAAGATCAGAGAACTTAACGATACTATTCGCAAAGACAGCACGCTCGGCAAGGGCTTCGAGATCGGTCACAGCTATTTTGCGCCTGAAAATAAATCGGAGATAAATGACGAGTGGGTTCGTGGTGTTGTGTATTATGAGATCATTCCGCTGATCGAGGAGTACTGGTTCGATGACGATAAGAAGGTCGATGAATGGACAAAGGCTCTCTATCAGGTGTTAGGTGATCAAAATGACCGTTGACAAGGGCATTTTTATACAGAATATCTATTATATGCTGTCCTACGCCTTTCAGATATTGAAGCAGGAGGACTACAAGCAGGTCGCAGGCGAGAAGTTTGAGAAGATACACGACCTGTTTGCGGCGATATTGGAAAAGGGTGTTTCCCGACAGGTCAAGCAGGGGCTGTACCGTGAGTATGTTCCGATGCAGGAAGACCTGTCTGTCATGCGTGGCAAGCTGAACATGGGCGAAACGGTTCGGCTGAAAGTGCAGAACAAACAAAAACTCGCCTGTGACTTTGACGAATTCTCGGAGGACAACCTCTATAATCAGATATTGAAAGTCACGATACACCGCCTTATTCGTGCAGATGATGTTGCACCCGAAAGAAAGCAAGCACTCAGACGGGTGAGTGTATTCTTTGGAAATGTCAAGCTGATACAGCCCGACCATATCGCATGGAACAGGCTGATCTACCAGCGGAACAACCGCAATTATGAGCTGCTGCTGAATATCTGCTATCTTGTGCTGAACGGTATGCTCCAGACCACCGAGGACGGCAGTTACAAGCTGCTTGCTTTCTCTGATGAACACATGGAACGGCTATATGAGAAGTTCATATTGGAATATTACAAGCAACATCACCCGGAACTGCGTCCTGCTGCACCTATCATTGAATGGAATCACACGGAAGAACCTGACAGTCAGATGATACAGTTTCTTCCGAAAATGAAAACAGATATCGTACTAAAGAATGGCGATAAAACGCTCATCATTGATGCCAAATATTACGGCAAGTCAATGGCACAAAGCTATTCAAAAGAAACTCTGCGGTCGGCACACCTGTATCAGATATTTGCTTATGTGAAGAATATGGACACGGCGAATACGGGGAATGTTTCGGGGCTGCTGCTTTATGCCAAGACTGAAGACGAAGTTTTTCCCGAAGGTGAGCCGTTTGTGATCGGTGGGAATCGTATTGGGGCGAGGACGCTGAATCTGAATGTATCATTTGATACATTGAGGATACAGCTTGATAAAATAGCAGAAGAATGCTTTAACAAAATAGGAGGCGAAGTGTCTTGAAGTATTTCTTATATCTGAATAATGATATAGTAAATTCTATCATATCGCAAGCTGAGCAAGGCTTGATTACAGAATTTATGAATGAAAGCGAAAACAGTAGCGGAAATATATTTAATAAAGAAACAAAGGTTGGAGCACTTGCAAAGTTAAGTAGTACGTTTTATCGCTTTTTTGGAGCAGAAGCAGAATTTGACTATGAACATACAAGAACAAACAGTTCACAGGATAATCATGTGTCAAAAGACATAGTTCAAAAGACTCTTCATGATGCTGCTTACAATATTGCGTATGATTATATTTCTGAACAATTAAATAGAGAACAGGTCGAAGATTTAGGAGAATACGTTGAGATATCAGGTGATTTTCAATATATTGATTTCAAAACATTAGTCTCCTACTTTAATGAAAATGGATTAATTGATTTTATAAAAAAAGAAGAGCTGAAAAAGATTGAGGAACGAATTGATACTGAATTCGCATCACTAAATAGAGAAGGTAGTCGAAACAATCAACAAGAATTCAATAGAAGAAAAAGGGAGGCTAAAGAAACTATAGATAATAAATATAAAGAAATACAGGGCATTATTAATCTTCTGCGGAATTTACTGCCATGTAATAGAATGTATATTTCAAATAAAGGGTATATTATTCCCATTGATGATAGATACTTAAGGGACTATCCAGAATCATTCGGCTTCAAATACGGTGGATTGATGACCTGTTTAGGATATGTTACAAACATCATTGGAAAAGACACTCATATAGAAGATAATAGTAATGCATTTGCCTCACTACAACATGGGATAAACGAAAGCTTACGCTCTATTCTTCCTCTGAAAGATGATAATCTATTTATAATAACTCCAATTGCTATATATTATACAAATAGCGAGTCACAGAATAGTACGGCTGTCCCCGAAGGCACAGCCGTTGATCCTCAAATATAAAACCATACACTCAAACACCGTTTCTCTCGCCATATAGACGAAGCAGTTCTCCAGACCGAGCATCTTCTCAGCATCACCGCTGATGATAGCTTTCTGATAGCAACTGTCGGTCTGCTTCCAAAGTTTCACCTGACGGGAGATAGCGTCACTGACTTTCCGTTCCATATCATCAAGATACTGTATGATTTTCCCCTCATTGATGAGCCTGCGAAGCCTGTTGGGGCAATGGTTATCAAAGAAATGAAGATGATACCTGATGAAGTCGGTGGTATAGGTCTTGTTCTCCTCGGTCTGCGTATCGGTGTTGAGACTGTCATTTAATTTGTGTCGATTTTCCATATCGGCACATGTTTCTTTTTCAGCGGGCTATATGCAACTTGTTCGCTTTCGTATCTGCTCATTATGAGATCCTCCGTAGTATTTATAATGTGTCGAATTTGGCTGCTGATTATCTGTTACTATTTGAACTATTCACAATCATGTCCAGTCTGGCACAGGAGGAGAGCCGTTCTATTTCGGAGAATGTAACTTGGGGACAGCGAAAGCGAATGGCGGACGGCAAGGTCAGCCTGCCGTACAAGCATTTTCTAGGCTATCGAAAAGGAGCAGATGGCTTGCCGGAAATTGTGCCGGAGGAGGCGGAGATTGTTCGGAACATCTATCGTTGGTTTATGGAGGGGAAAACGCCGACCGGCATTGCGAGAACATTGACAGAACAGGGCGTTCCGACACCTGCCGGCAAGGAGCAATGGTGTTCCAGCACAGTGAAAAGCATTCTGACCAATGAAAAATACAAGGGCTCTGCTCTATTGCAAAAGAGATTTACGGTGGATTTCCTCACGAAAAAATCTAAGGTGAATGAGGGCGAAGTGCCCCAATACTACATTGAGGAAAGTCACCCTGCCATCATAGTGCCGGAGGAATTTGAACTGGTACAGGCAGAATTGCTGCGGAGGCAAAACCTGCGGCGGCAGTACAATGGGAAAAGTGTATTTGCTGCCCGGCTTGTCTGCGGCGACTGCGGAAATTTCTTCGGGGCAAAGGTCTGGCATTCCAACAGCAAATACCGGCAGGTGATCTGGCAGTGCAATCATAAATTCCAAGGGGTGTGCAAATGCCGGACACCCCATTTGCAGGAGAGCGTCATACAGCAGCGGTTTCAGGCAGCCGTTCAGGAATTGCTGCAAAAGCGGAAAGCAGTTCTGGAAAACTGTCAGGTAATGCTGGAACTGCTCACAGACTGTACGGATTTGGAGTATCAATTGCAGGAACTGGAAACGCAGAAAATGCGGATTTCAGAACAGGTGCAGGGATATGTTCGGGAGAACAGTGAAATCGTGCAAGATCAGGAAAAGTATGAGGAGCGGTATCAGGCACTGGTGGGACAATATGAACCGCTGCAGAAACAAGAAACCGCTCTGCAGGAACAGCGAGCAGAGCGGTTGGCAAGACGAGAACAGATTCAAGGTTTTCAAAGAATATTGACCGGACAAAATGGGATGCTGCCGGAATTTGATACACAATTGTGGCTGGCTGCTGTAGAAAAAGCAGTGGTGCATCGAGATGGAAAAATTATGTTTGTTTTGAAAGATGGGACGGAGTTGGTGCAGAAAATTTGAGGAGAGTGGGGTGCAGAACGCACTCCCTTTGCTTTTCGGGTGTGCATTGTATCATTTGTGACGTGCGTTTCCAAAATGAAAAGAACATTCAAGCAAGTGGACGTAATCGGAAAGGAAGAAATGATTACTCATTTGCCTGAATGTTCTTTTTTATTGTACCTTATTTCTTGATTTTTGTCAGGCCTTGTGAGTCGAGTTTTCTCGGCTCATTTTTTGTTGACTTGAAAACTGCCAGGTCAGCAATGGCTCGCACTCGTCGGCGAATCCGTCGGCGTGAAATGTCAGAATGCCCATTTTTGATAGGACGGGGCTGAAAACGTTTGAAAAGTTCCGGATGCCTGCAGCATTTTTAATTTTGTTGGTGGAGTGGGACTTTGACATTAAAATTGAAGGTTAGAGTGCTGCCTTTTCTGAAAATTGAAGATGGTTGTAAAAGGAAACATCTCTTTCCTCACCACCCCACCCAGTGAAAAAAGTGATACCCTTCCCCAAACTCTCTATAAAATCTTCTTCCATTTCCGAAAAAAATACCTGGAATCCCGTTGTTGGAATTCCAGGTATTTTTCTTATGCAGGGTTCTGTTCAAACAGAGCAGCATCCAGCTTGTCGGCGGCTTCCTGCTCGACTTTTTTCAGCACATGGCTGTAAATGTCCATGGTGATGTAGTATAATAAAACTTGACACCCTAACCTCAAAGGAATAAAATAGGAAA
>ERZ809296.2702-NODE-2702-length-16379-cov-3.259189_pt1 | contig 16379 bp, 8 predicted proteins | sample MGYA00520511_ERZ809296 | MGnify/ENA primary metagenome ERZ809296 (study PRJEB31576, sample SAMEA3212662) | Homo sapiens | biome: human-gut; feature: human gut; material: fecal | place: Sweden | collected 2012 ... | reverse complement strand
TGAATATTTTGGTGGATCATCCGCTCTACTATCACAGCTGCCTGAAGGAAGCCGGGGAGCGGATGCGGGTATTCTGTGTGGACAGAGAGCACGTCGGCTATGTGAGGCGGTTTTACCCGGGGGTGAAGGTGGAGTTCCTGCCGCTGGCGGGCAATGAACTTTTTGTTTCACAGAAAGACGGAGAACACGGAATACACAGAATGCACTGCGAGGATGTGCCAGAGCCTGTACTGTATGGGCAGAGAACCTTTGACCTTGTATTTGCGGCCAACTATGTGTCGATGGAGATGCTGGAGGAAAAAGTAAAGGCGCTGGATGACGATTATCGGATCTTTTACCGGCGGATCACGGAAGATCTGATCGCGGATCCCGCGCAGTCTGTAGATGCGGTTATGGAGCGGCACATCCGCAACGAGCTTGGGGCAGTGCCGGAAGAGCAGCTTTGCGCAGCGATGTCCGGGATGATCTGGATTGATCTGTTTGTCCGCAGCTATGTCCGGGAAAAAGTAGTGCAGACGCTCGCGGATGCCGGTATCATAGTGCGGGTATTCGGAGCAGACTGGGAGAAAATTCACTGCAAAAAGCCGCAGAACGTGCGGACGAGCGGCGGAAAAGTGAACTCGGCGGCGTGTGTGCAGGCGATGCGTGATTCCAGGATCGCGTTAAACGTGATGCCCTGGTTCAAAGACGGAGCGCATGACCGCGTCTTTACAGCGATGCTGCAGGGAACGGTGGCGCTCACGGACGACAGCCGGTATCTGCGGGAAGAGTGCCGGGACGGGGAAAATATCTGCTTTTACTCCCTGAGGGCGTTAGAACAGCTTCCGGATCAGGTGGTAAGCCTGCTTGAGGATCCGGTGCGGATGGCAGAGCTGGCGGAGCGGGGATATCGGATGGCAGAAAAGCGGCACAGGTGGAAGAACCGCGCCGGGCTTCTGATGCAGGCGCTTCGCGATATAGATAAGTAAAACTAATAGAATTCAGTAAATAAATTCATGATACTAATGACAGCGCATTCCTTGTAAAAAGAAAATCCGCATGATAAGATGGAAGAAGGCAATCAATGCAGCAATGTGTGATGTGAAGGAGGAAAATCATGAAGATGATGTCACTTGCGAAGGAACTTTCGTCCAATACATATCCGGGAAGAGGAATTGTGATTGGCAGATCCGGGGATGGAAAATATGCGGTAACCGCTTACTTTATCATGGGAAGAAGCGAGAACAGCCGCAACAGGGTCTTTGTGGAGGATGGCGAAGGAATCCGCACACAGGCATTTGATCCGTCCAAGCTGACAGATCCGAGCCTCATCATTTATGCACCGGTCCGCGTGCTTGGCAACAAGACGATCGTGACAAACGGCGATCAGACCGATACGATTTACGAACTGATGGACAAGCAGCAGACGTTCGAGCAGGCGCTGCGCACCAGAGAGTTTGAGCCGGACGCACCGAACTATACACCGCGGATTTCCGGTATCATGCACATCGAGAACAATACCTACAACTACGCGATGTCCATTTTAAAGAGCAACAATGGCAATCCGGAAGCCTGCAACCGCTATACGTTTGCATACCAGAATCCGGTGGCCGGCGAGGGACATTTTATCCATACATACATGGGAGACGGCAATCCGCTGCCGAGTTTTGAGGGAGAGCCGAAGCTTGTCGGCATCGAGGGAGACATCGACACCTTCACAAACACGGTCTGGGAGAACTTAAACGCAGACAATAAAGTATCTTTATTTGTGCGTTACATTGAGATTGAGACCGGAAAATACGAGACGAGAATCATCAACAAGAACGTGTGAGGAGAATAGGATCATGAAAGAATTAGAATTAAAATATGGCTGCAACCCGAACCAGAAGCCGTCCAGAATCTATATGGAGAACGGCGAACTGCCGATCAAGGTGCTTTGTGGCAGACCAGGCTATATCAATTTTCTGGATGCATTCAACGGCTGGCAGCTCGTGTCCGAGTTAAAAAAGGCAACCGGTCTTCCGGCAGCAACCTCCTTTAAGCATGTGTCACCGGCGGGTGCGGCAGTCGGACTTCCGCTTTCCGAGGTGGAACGCAAGATCTATTGGGTGGATGACATGGATGTGGAGTTTACACCGCTTGCAAATGCCTATATTCGTGCGCGCGGCGCAGACCGCATGTCCTCGTTCGGCGATTTTATCTCTCTGTCGGATGTCTGCGACAAGGAGACAGCGCTTGTCATCAAGCGCGAGGTATCGGACGGCGTCATTGCCCCGGGTTACACCGATGAGGCGCTTGCGATCTTAAAGGCGAAGAAAAACGGCAATTACAATGTCATCGAGATCGATCCGGATTATGTGCCGGCGCCGATCGAGCATAAGGAAGTGTTCGGAATCACATTTGAGCAGGGAAGAAATGAGCTGGTGATCGATGAACATTTCTTCGACAATGTTGTGACGGAGAACAAGGAGATTCCGGAGGCGGCGAAGAGAGATCTTGCCATTGCGATGATCACCTTAAAATACACGCAGTCCAATTCCGTGTGCTATGTCAAGGGCGGTCAGGCGATCGGTATCGGAGCGGGGCAGCAGTCCAGAATCCACTGCACGAGACTTGCCGGTTCCAAGGCGGACAACTGGTGGCTGCGTCAGTCGCCGCAGGTACTTTCCCTTCCGTTTAAGCCGGGCATCAAGCGCGCAGACCGGGACAACGCCATTGACCTCTATATTGGCGAGGATTACATGGATGTGCTGGCAGAAGGCGCATGGCAGAATATTTTTACAGAAAAGCCGCCTGTGTTTACCGCAGAGGAGAAGCGGGCATGGCTGGATAAGAACACAGAGGTATCTCTTGGATCGGATGCGTTCTTCCCGTTTGGCGACAACATCGAGCGCGCACACAGAAGCGGCGTTGCGTATGTGGCACAGCCGGGCGGTTCCATCCGCGACGATCATGTGATTGAGACTTGCAATAAATATCATATGGCGATGGCATTTACGGGAATCCGTCTGTTCCATCACTAGGAAGAGCCAAAGAGGGCTGATGTATGCAGGGTGCATCAGCCCTTTTTTATTTCATAGGAAATACCGTGATACATTCATGTGTGAAAGTAGAACCTTCCTATGAAATAAAAAACGCTCCGCGAGGATGCGCAGCTCGCGGTAGGGAAAATATCGCTTTGCGAACCGCTCGCGCGCGGAGAATTTCGCAAGCGAGATTCTTTTTTACACTTTTTTTACAAGGTTTTACCGGACAAGGGTAGAAGAGAAGATTCATAAACGTTACAGTTTATTTTACATACAAGAAAATGAGAGGATAGTTGTGAAAATGAAGAAAAAGAATCATTGGAAAAACTTATGTGCGCTTTTCTTCGCATTCTGCATGGTGTTTTCGACGGTAGCAGGAGATGCGTCTTTTGTTACGGCGTATGCAGCAGAGGTGCAGACAGCGGCCGGAAGTGAAGCGGCGGAAAATCCGTCACCGGCAGAGGAGAGCGGAGCAGACAGCACGGAAGGTGCACAGAACACAATAAATCAGGAAAGTGCGGCGCAGACAGGGAACGCCGGTCAGACGGACGCAGCGCAGACAGAGGGTGCAGTGCAGACGGATGCAGCGCAGACAGATGGTGCAGCGCAGGCGGATGCGGTACAGAATACGGAGTCTGGGGCAGACCAGAATACGGCGCTCATCCAGACTGCGGGTGCAGAAAGCCTTGCGGCCTTCAGCTACACGGCGGCACCGGAAGCGGGACTTCCGACAGCGGCGACAACGGGCAGCGGAACGCTTGACGTAAGCGGAGCATCTTACAGCGGATTCAGCAAGGGAATCGCAGCAAAAGGATGGAGCGAGGGAGCGGGCTTTACGGTTGCGGTTAATGCTGCAGGTTACACAGATTTAAAATTTTCTGCAGACATGCGCTCCAGCGGAACCGGCCCTGCCAACTTTGCACTGGAATATTCCATTGACGGAGCGAGCTGGACAAAGATTAGCGGAACGGATGTGACCTTAAGTACGGGTCTTGCCTCGGTGTATCAGCAGACGGTACTCCCGGCGGCACTGTCCGGAAAAGCGTTTACACTGCGTGTGACAATGCAGGGAAATACAAGTGTGAACCAGAGTACAGTCGGCACGAACGGTGTGACCAGCATCAACAACATTGTAGTCACCGGAACACAGGGCGAGGCGGTGAAGACAGACGGGACGGTCTGTTCCAAAGTCAAGGCTTCCGTGGAGCCGGGAGATGTGGAAGCCGGTACGAAGGTGGAACTCTCCTGCGCGACGGAGGGAGCAACGATCACATACCATACCGATCTGGACAGTGCAGACATGACATACACCGAAGCACTTGTGATCGAGGAAGATGTGACGATCTATGCGACAGCTGAACTTGAAGGCTATGAGACGAGTGAGACGGCAGAATTTGCCTACGCGGTAAAACAGGGTGCAAAGAGCAAGGAGGCGGCACTTGCCACCACACTTTCGGACGGAAATATGGTTGCCCTCTATTACGAGAACAACGGAACCGGAAGCGTGCTCTCCCAGACAGCAAGCGGCAAGAAGTTAAAGGGCGTGTCAGCGACTGCGGCGGACGGTGCGCTTGCCATTCCGGAGGATGCGGCAGAACTTACGGTTTCCGTGGATGAGAACGGTTATTATACGTTCGTAAGCGGTGATAAATATCTGACGTCCGGCGCAACGGGCAGCTCCGTGACGTTTGCGGACGCGGCGGGAGATTACAGTCTCTGGAAGCTGCAGAAGGCAAATGAGAACGGCGGATACTATGTGATCAATGCCAACGCAAAATACAATAATACCGCGGAACAGTATCTGGAATATTATAATGGATTTACGACATACAGCTACAAATCATCTTCGGATGCGGCGTATGTATTCTATTTTTATCTGATCGATGAGGGAACACCGTCCATTCATGTCCGCGCGGATGAGTCCGTCACGGAAAATGTGGCACAGTGGTCCGGAACGGCAGATTACAAGACGGCAGGTGTGACGGCAGACACCGGAATTGCAGGAGATTCTCTCAATGCAAATGATCTGCTGGATACGGATGCAGTATATTCGGCGGTGGTAAACGGAGCGGCAGTGGCGCCGTATACCGAGGCGACAAGCACTTCCACCGGTTCGACTTCCTATTATATGGGAGGAAAGGGCATTGGAAGCGGAAGCAATGACTATGCGCAGTTTGTGATGCCGACAACGGGCTATGCCAACATGGTGCTCGCATTCCGGCTTCGCGCAAGCAACACCGGAGCAGGTTCCTTCCAGATGCAGTATTCCACGGACGGTGTGAATTTTAAAAACCTTTCCACTGGAACCTATGCTTATAAGTATACAAAATATGTGGGCGGTGAGCCGCAGGAAGTGAGCGCTGCGGAGAAAATTACCGACGGCGTGGCAAAGACAAGCCTTGCGCCGGCAAACTATATTTCATTCACGTTCGACATTCCAAACGAGGCGGCGAATGCAGACCGTCTCTACATCCGCATGGTTCCTGGCAGCCTTTCTGCCAAGGGAGATAAGGCACCGGCAGCGGGCGGAGTGATCCGTATGGACACGGTGACAATGACCGGCAATCCGCTGATCGCCTCCGATCTCTGCGGATATGTGGCAGCAGAACCGCAGAGCGGCGTGGTGGCTGTGGGCAGTGAACTGACACTGACAAGCGCCACGGAGGGTGTGACGATCCATTACAGCGTAAACGGCGGCGCGGAGCAGATCTATGACGCGTCGGCGAAGCCAAAGCTTACAGACCTTCCGGCGGTTGTGACTGCTTATGCGACAAAGGACGGCTATAAGGACAGCATCCGCCGCACATTCTCCTATCAGCAGGCACAGGTGGCAACGGTAAAAGCAACGCCGAACGGCGGCAGCGTGGTGAAAAATACCGCGGTGAACCTCACCTGTGAGACCGAGGGTGCGACGATTCAGTATTCCGCGGACGACGGTGCAACCTGGCAGGATTATACCGAAAAGCTCGTCCTGACAGAGCTTCCGGTTACCTATAAGGTGAAAGCCGTCAAAGACGGTTACCTGGACAGCAGTGTGCTCACACTTTCCTTTACCGAGCGCACAAACGAAAAATATCAGATTTACTTTGGACAGTTACATTCCCACACTTCCTATTCGGACGGTGCGGGAAGCTGTGAGGATGCATACCAGCATGCAACGAACGTTGACAATCTGGATTTTGTTGCGGTGACAGATCACTCCAACTCGTTTGACAATGCGGACAGCGCGTCCATCTCGGACGGCTCGATGAGTGAGGAATGGAAGGAAGGCCATGCGCTTGCCACGCAGTATACGACAAGCGGATTTGTGTGCATCTATGGGTTTGAGATGACCTGGTCGAACGGACTTGGACACATCAATACGTTTAACACCGAAGGCTTCCAGAGCCGTACCCAGAATGAGTACAAGACTTACAGCACGGCATTGCAGAATTATTACGCGACCTTAAAGACACGGCCGGATTCCATCAGCCAGTTTAACCACCCGGGAACGACGTTCGGTGATTTCAGCGATTTCGCATACTATGACGAGGAGATCGACAAGCTGATTACGACGATCGAGGTCGGAAACGGCGAGGGTGCGATCGGAAGTTCGGGTTACTTCCCGTCCTACGAGTATTACCAGCGCGCGCTGGACAAGGGCTGGCATCTTGCTCCGACCAACAACCAGGATAACCATAAAGGCTTGTGGGGCGATGCAAACACGGCGCGTTCCGTTGTCCTTGTGGACAGCCTGACGCAGGAAAATATTTACGATGCCATGCGCAATTACCGCGTGTATGCGACAGAGGATAACGACCTCAGCATCTACTACACGCTGGACGGTTACATCATGGGTTCTATTTTAGAGGATGGAGCGACCGGAGATACCGTACATCTTTCCGTTGACTTAAGTGATCCGACGGATGCGTCCATCGGTAAAGTACAGGTCATTACAAACGGAGGACTGGTGCTTGCCGAGAAAAATGTTTCCGGAAACGAGGAGACGGTCACCTTTGATGTGAAAAATGATTATTCCTATTACTATATCAAGGTTGTGGAAGCGGACAGTGATATCGCCGTGACGGCACCGGTATGGGTAGGCTCTGTGGAGGCGGCAGGAATTGACAGCTTTTCCACGGACGAGGTGCTTCCGGTAAAGGGAGAGCCGCTGACGGTGAACCTTGGACTCTATAATAATGAAAACAGCGAGCTCGCGATTGATTCCATAACGTTTGAGGTGGGCGGAGAGACCGTACATGAGGCGGATCTTGCCGTAGCAGGATTGGGAAGCGTCGCATCCATGAGCACGGGAAGCTACAGCTTTGACTATACCTATGACGGCGTCGGCAGCATGGAGATGACAGCAGTTGTGCATGCGACGATGAACGGCGTGCAGAAGGTATACAAGAGCGTCTTAAAATTAAGCTACGCGACAACGGAGATGGTGACAAAGGTTATCATCGACGGAACCCATTACAACGATTATGTGACCGGTTACTATGGCGGTAACGTCGGAAACTTTACGGCGATTGCGGGAGCAAAGAACGTCAAGGTGGAAGTGGTCACAGACGAGATTACGCCGGAGATGCTTGCAAACTGTGCGTTGCTTGTGATCTCGGCACCGGCGAAGAAATCCGGGACAGCAAATGCCGGAGATTACACCGTGTCGCATTTTGAAGACAGCTTTATCCAGATGGTAAAAGACTATACCGACAATGGCGGTACGCTGATTACCTGCGGTATTGCCGATTATCAGGATTCTACTTCGGGACAGACAGCGACAGAGATGAATAAGCTTTTGGCTGCGATCGGGGCATCGACCAGATTAAACAGCGACGAGGCGTACGACGAGACGAACAACGGCGGACAGCCGTACCGCTTATATCTGAAAGGAACCTACAACAAGGATTCCAGATATCTGCGCGGCGCAAGCGAGGAGCAGGAGTACAGTGCGTACAGCGGATGTACCGTGGCGCTGGATGCGGATGCGGTGACAGCCGGACGTGCGGAAGCGCTTGTGAGCGGATATGATACAACGTATTCGATCGACTGCAAGGATGATGCGGGAAACAGAGTTACCGGAAGCCCGACGTATGTGGAAAAAGGCAATATGGTAGCACTCGCACATGAGACACTGGGAAGCGGTGCAAATGTATTTGTTGCCGGAACGGTCTTTATCTCTGACTTTGAGGTGAAGGCAGAACTGGACAATATCTGGGATCTGCCATACTTAAATCGCACAATTGCAGAAAATATTTTAGACGAAGTGAAAGTGGAACTTCCGCTGTCTACGATTGCGGAAGTGCGTAAGAACGGTACGGCGGGCGATGTCTACCGCGTGGAAGGCTATGTGACCGCAGGAACAGCCGTGGAGGGCAACACCTTCTTTGATACGATCTATATCCAGGACGACACCGCGGGAATTGATATCTTCCCGTATGCGGAGAGCGGACTTGCCATCGGAACCAAGGTGGAGATTACCGGATATGTGGACGCCTACCAGGGCGATAAAGAGCTTAAGGTGATAAGCAGCCGGATTCTGGACGAGGAGCCGAAGGTGATTGCACCGGAGAAACTGTCGGCAAAAGACGCCATGGACTATGAAAAGTCCGGCGGTAAGCTGGTACAGGTGGAAGGAACGGTGACGGATGTTCTCTACGACGCAGCGGGTACCGGTGTATCACAGTTCTGGCTGGATGATGGCAGCGGCGTTAATGCAAATATTTTTATTGACGGATATATTTTATCCGCAACAACCGGAAAGAACGAACTGGCATCGGTTGTGGCGACAGGAGAACGCGTGTCGGCAGTCGGCGTGGTCTATGCACATCCGGAGGGAACCTCGGATGAGGCGGTGACCTGTCTGCGTGTAAGAAACTGTGATGAGATTGTAAAGACATCATCCGGACAGATACCGGGGGATACGGAGACACCGGGAGATACAGAGACACCGGGAGATACGGAGACACCGGGGGATACGGAGACACCGGGAAATACCGAGACACCGGGAACAGATTCGTCAGACGGCGGAAATGACAGCGCGGACGGAAATGGAAACGGCGGAAGTGTAAGCGGCAGCGTGACTGTATCGGACGGACAGACGACAGATGCGGTGACGGTTGCTTCGCAGAATGACTGGGATCCGGTCAGAAACAGAGTGACAGCGGCATCCGCAGGCAGCACCGTGACGGTTCTTCTTGCAGACGGTGTTTCTGTGCCGGGAGATGTTATTGCGGCAGTGCGCGGAAGGGATGTACGTCTGGTATTTAGGCTGGCAAACGGAATCGTGTGGACAATTGACGGAAGAAGTGTGACATCGGATACGATTTCAGACATTGATTTCGGCGTGACGATCAACAGCCATGCCGTGCCGGATGCGCTTGCGAGACAGACCGCGGCAGGAAGAGACTATTTCCAGATCAGCTTAAATCATGACGGCGCATTCGGTTTTACCGCAGTGATGACGCTGCCGGTGGGAACACAGTATGCGGGCATGTATGCAAAGTTATATTATTACAATGAAGCAAAGGGACGGCTGGAACTGGCATCTTCCGGAAAAGTAGATGCAAACGGAAATGTGGAGCTTACCTTTGTACATGCATCCGATTATGTGGTGGTGCTGGATCAGATGCCTGCAGTGCAGACGGGAGACGACACCCCGCTTGCGGCAGCAGTGATGATGCTTCTTGCAGGTATGGTTCTGCTTGCAGCGGCAGCACGCAAAAAAAGGATATTTTTGAAATAAGGGTGGTTAAAACATGAATTTCAAAAAGAGCAAGATACGCAGCCTGGTGCTTCTGGCACTGGCTGCCGTTGCTTTTTGCGGACTGATCTGGTTCGCGAATAAAGACAGACCGGTTTACCGGAGCAGCAACATGGCGGGGACGGACTATGAGGTCGGAAGAGTCCTGCGGGTTGTGGAGGATCACAAGACGGTGGATGAGGAGCTGGACGGAATCTGGCGGGGAAGTATGACGCTGGAGGTCGAGATCCTTACCGGACGTTACAAGGGCGACACGGCTATTGTGGAAAATTATTTCAGCTCCCTGTACAACGTCAGGGTGGCGGCGGGGGATAAAGTCTCTATCCGCATCGACACGACGGGGGAGGACGAATATCAGGTCTCGGTCTACAATTATTACCGCGTTCCGCAGATGATTGGCTGCATCGTGGCGTTTGTGCTGCTTCTCGTATTGATCGGAGGGAAAAAAGGTGCAAAATCTGTGGCGGGGCTGGCGTTTACCGTGGTATGTATCCTCTGGATTTTACTGCCGCTTGCGCTGAAGGGTTACTCGCCGCTGGCGGTCACTATCCTGCTCATTCTGGTCTGCAATTTCGTCAGCTTCTTCCTGATAGACGGCATCTCGACCAAGACGGTTGTGGCGGCAATCGGAAGCATGCTGGGTGTGCTTGCGGGAGCAGTGTTTGCACTGATCGCGCAGAATGCCATGTCGATTACGACCTACCAGATGGATGAGGCGGAGACACTGCTTCTGATCACAAGCACCACGGAACTGAAGATCCGGGATCTGTTTTTGTGCGGTATTCTGATTTCGTGTATGGGAGCCGTGATGGATGTGGCGATGAGTATTTGTTCCGCGGTGGCGGAGATCCATCAGGTGGACCGGTCGCTTGGCATGGCGAAGCTGTTTGCCTCCGGGATGAATATCGGAAGAGATGCGATGGGAACCATGGCGAATACGCTAATCCTGGCAGTCGCCGGGACATCGCTGAATATGATGTTGATGATCTACTCCTATGATGTCAGCTTTCAGCAGCTGATGAATACGGACTTTGTGGCGATCGAGATTATCCAGTGCATTGCGGGAAGCGTGGGGATCGTGTGCACGGTTCCGCTGGTAGCACTGCTGTCCGCCGCCGTATTTGGAAAAAAGACAAAAAAATGAGACTGCACTATGGCAGGATGACGATCTGCCGCTGATATTCGGAGGCGGGGGGAACGTCATGCTCCTGCATACGGGCGGCGCGCAGAGGCGTGCCGCCTTTTTGATTGCGCATCTGCAGATAGAGATTTCCGGCAAACACATCGTGCTCAAATACCCGCATGGCATCCGGGGACAAAAGCTTTGGTGCCTGCGATGGCCGTGTGATAAGTGGAACTGCAGCGGATGCCTTTAGTGCGGCAAGCAGGGGAGCGGCGCTTTCCCGAAAGCCGAGAATGCGCAGGTAGGGAATTTTATCCAAGGCATTGCCGCATGCGTAATCAGAAGAAGTAATGCCAAGGATGGAGTGCAGTAAAATGCGGTTGATGCGCGTGAGCGTCATTTCTTTGCTTTTTAACCGTGACGCGAAGGAGCAAAAAGAGGTATAATAAGGAAGCTGGTTTCGCATGCGGTTGGCAAACTCCGGGGAGGAATCGGCGGTCTGGGCGAGCTGCGTGGCAGAACTGCTTAACAACAGATACCCCAGAATGCCGGAAAAGTCATCGGCGCACAGCAGCGGAAAATCTGCCCGGTAGTCCTGCAGGATGGCCAGTGCTTCCTGCGGCATGGCATGACGCAGAATCCCGGCGGCAGAATCTTCAGATGCCCTGTCGGCAGAATTCCCACATGCTCCGGCATCGCCGGCGAAGAGTGTATGCCGGATCGCGGATGCCGAGGCCGGGATGACAGATGCACCGGAGAGGATGGACGTTTCGTGGTACGCGGCGCCCTCCCGCTTTAGCAGATAGGGTGTGATCGAAGACGCGCGGCGGCGCAGCGCTTTTAAGTATTCCAGAGCCAGTATGTTGTTCGGGGAGGCGAGCAGGGAGGAGAGCGTCTCTGCGGATACGGGCAGGGCGCCATCCTGACCGGCGGAGCCGGAAAAATACGAGAGCAGGGCAGCTTCCCTTGCCTTTGGGAATGTACTGCCGGATTTTAGGTTGTGCTTCAGGGAAGCCTTTAAATCCGCCGGTTCATCCGAGAAAACGTCCGCAATGCGGCGAAGGAGGGCAAGGTCGCCGCTCTCAGCGCCAAAACAGATGCCGTTTACGCAGCCCGTTTTCTCAAAGAGGGAGATTCCGGCGTCTGCGAAAAGCTCTGCGGAAGCGGTGGACCAGAGTACGGGAAGCTCGAGCACGACATCCGCACCCGAGGAGAGCGCCATGCGGGCACGGGTGTATTTGTCCAGAAGGGCGGGCTCTCCGCGCTGTACATAGTCGCCGCTTGTGGCGACAACGATATAGTCGGCGTGAAGATTTTTTCTGACATGCGCGATCTGATAGGCGTGCCCGTTGTGGAATGGGTTGTATTCTGCGATAATGCCAATGACGTTCATGGCGGATCCTCCCGTACTGCAATGTAATAAAAACTGTAGCTATCATAGCATACTGTGAAATAGAAAAAAAGAAAAAGGAGCATTTCACGTGAAGAGAAACAGAAACATTGGATCGATTCTTCTGATTGCGGCAGGGCTTTTGCTGATTGCGGCAGCCCTTTATGAACTGATCCCGGTGTTGCTCGCGTACAAGCGGGCGGACGATACCTACGAGGCGCTGCGCGAGGCTTATATGACCGGACAGCCGGGGACATCTTCGGATGATCCGGCGGAGGAGGGAGAGGAGCTGCCGGCATGGTATGAGGCATTGCAGGTGGATTTTGAGACGCTAAAGGAAGCAAATCCGGATGTGATCGGCTGGATTTATTTTGACAATATAGAGCAGATCAATTATCCCATTCTGTATTCCGGGGATGACGAGACCTACCTGCATACCGATCTCTATGGAAATGCGTCGAAATCCGGCTGCATTTTTATGGAGGGGAACAACGTCCCCGATTTTAACGACTGCCACACGATTCTGTACGGGCACAACATGAAAAACGGAAGCATGTTCGGTTCGCTGAAACAATATAAAAACGACGGCTTTTATGAAAAAAATGCGTATTTTACCGTGTTTACGGAGGATGCAGCCTACCGCTATCAGATTTTTACGTACAGTGATGTCCCGGAAGATTCGGATGTCTATACGACCGGATATCTGCCGGATGAGACTTTTGACGGGTTCCTCACAGAACTGCTTAAGTCCTCCTACAAGGATACGGGCGTTGCGGTGGGAAAGGATGACAAGGTTCTGACACTGTCCACCTGCTCGGGCGACGGGCTGCGGTTTGTGGTGCACGCGGTGCGGGTTGATGAACACGAAAGCGGGGTGTGACTGTTAAATTTTTGTCAGGCTGTTTTTCATTTTGTACAAAAAAACTGGCAATTACTGGCTTGTTTCGCGGACGTGACAAGCGTATACTAAAATTATATGCGGTCTGTGAGAGACAGACCTTCGCAAAACAAGGAGGCAGATCCTCTCCTCGCCAGAGGGTTCGGATTTTGCTTCGCAAAACAAGGAGGATATTATGAACGTATTAGTTATCAACTGTGGAAGCTCTTCATTAAAATATCAGCTCATCGATTCTGAGAGCGAAGCGGTACTGGCAAAAGGTCTCTGCGAGAGAATTGGAATCGACGGAAGACTGGTATACCAGAAGACCGGACTGGACAAAGAGATTACAGAAGCTGCAATGCCGACGCACAAGCAGGCAATCCAGATGGTTTTAGATGCACTGGTGAATCCGAAGACCGGCGCAATCGCAAGCCTTTCCGAGATCGATGCTGTCGGACATCGTGTCGTACACGGCGGAGAGAAGTTCGCAGCATCCACACTTCTGACACCGGAGGTATTAAAGGGAATCGAAGAGTGCAACGATCTTGCACCGCTTCACAACCCGGCAAACCTGATCGGTATCGATGCCTGCAAGGAACTGATGCCGAACGTGCCGATGGTTGGCGTATTCGATACCGCTTTTCATCAGACAATGCCGAAGAAGGCATATCTTTACGGTCTGCCTCATGAGTATTATGAGAAATACAAGGTCAGAAGATACGGTTTCCACGGAACAAGCCACAGCTTTGTATCCAAGCGTACCGCAGAGTTCCTTGGCATGGATCTTAAAAATTCCAAGATCATCGTGGCACATCTCGGCAACGGCGCATCCATCAGTGCGGTATTAAACGGTGAGTGTGTAGATACCTCCATGGGTCTGACACCGCTTGAGGGACTTGTCATGGGAACACGTTCCGGAGATATTGATCCGGCGATCATGGAGTTCATCGCAAAGAAAGAGAACCTTGATATCGAGGGTATCATGAATGTATTAAATAAGAAGTCCGGTGTACAGGGAATGTCCGGTCTCTCCTCTGACTTCCGTGACCTGCAGGCAGGACACGAGGCAGGCAACGAGCTTGCAACCAATGCGATCGAGGTGTTCAGCTATCGTGTGGCAAAATACATCGGCTCCTATGTTGCAGCAATGAACGGCGTAGATGCCATCGCATTTACCGCAGGTATCGGTGAGAACGTGAACCTGGTTCGCGAGAAGGTAATGTCTTATCTCGGTTATCTCGGCGTGACGGTAGACCAGGCAGTGAACGATGCAACCCATGGCGATGAGGCGATCATCTCTACCGCGGATTCAAAGGTAAAGGTATGTGTGATCCCGACCAACGAGGAGCTTGCGATTGCAAGAGAGACGGTAGCGCTTGTAAAATAGTTTTTGCTGTCAAGGAAAAATCCTTGACAAAAAAGCAAAAAAGTGATTGACAAACCAGGGGCGTCTATGTATAATTGGTTAGGTGTGAAAACCTCATATGTATGAGGCGAAGGAGTAAACCATGCAGATCGATATTTCAGAGATTGTATCTTGTGAGAACAGAGAAGTTACCGAGAAGGTTCATATCGAGCAGGATACGTTTGTATCGAGGCTTGGTGAGTTCCCGATCACAGAGAGCGCGCCGTTTGATCTTAGGATTGCGAACCGCGAGGGCAGTGAACTGCTTTTGAGCGGGGAGACAGATCTTACAGTATCAATCCCGTGCAGCAGATGTCTTACGGAAGTTCCGACGGACATCCACATTGTCATCGACAAGAAGCTCCGCATGGACGGAACGGAAGTTGTGGATGATGAAATGGAAGAAACAGACTACCTGATTGGATTAAATCTGGATATAGATAAGCTTATCTATGGAGAGATTTTGGTGAACTGGCCGATGAAAGTTCTGTGCAGAGAAGATTGCAAAGGAATTTGCAAGGTGTGCGGAATGAACCTGAATAAGGGGAACTGCGATTGCCAGAGAACAGAACTGGATCCAAGAATGGCAGCAATCCAAGATGTCTTTAACAAATTTAAGGAGGTGTAAGTAAATGTCTATTTGTCCGAAGAATAAATCTTCCAAAGGAAGAAGAGATAAAAGAAGAGCAAACTGGAAAATGACTGCTCCTGCATTAGTAAAATGCAGCAAGTGTGGAGAGCTGATGATGCCTCACAGAGTATGCAAGAACTGTGGCTCTTACAACAAAAAAGAAATCATTCCGCAGGACTAATTCCAGCGGTACAGAAGAGATCCGGATTTCCGGGTCTCTTTTTTGTGTAATAGGAAACTCCGTTCCTATTACACAAAAACGCTCCGCGGGGATGCACACCTCGCGGTGAGGTAAATAATGCTTTGCATACCGCGAGGGCGCGCAAGTGTGCGGCAAGCGCACACTTGGTTCTCATGGAAACTCCGTATACTCTGTTCTGGTATTGAAAAAAAGTGTTAACAAATTGTTAAAAAGTGGTTGCTTTTTTGTTCCAGATATTTACAATGATACATGTAACGTCACAACAACAAGGAGGAAATGTTAGTGAAGAAGGAATTGAACGAGACAGAAACGAAGCGCTCCGCAAAGAGAAGCGGAATGGCTCGCAGAATTACAGCACTTGTTCTTGCAGGTGTGTTGACATTCGGAGGTACGGCAACCGTATCTGCAGCAACATTGAGAGATGTATTTGATGCACAGTATTATTCTGAGACCTACAGCGATCTCAAGGATGCATTCGGTACGAATCAGACAGCATTGTACAAGCATTATAAGACATTTGGTAAGAGCGAGGGCAGAACAAGCACAGCACTTATCGACGTACAGAAATACAGAGCAGCATACCCGGATCTGGATGCAGCATTCGGCGATAACTGGGATGCATATGTGAACCACTACATCAAATACGGTTTCAGCGAGGGAAGAAATTCTTTCGGTACTTTTGATGCAAGAGCATACGCAGACAGATATCCGGACTTAAAGGCAGCATTCGGTTATGATGTGCTTGCACTTTACAAGCATTACTTACGGTTTGGTAGAGCAGAGGGAAGAGATGCGAGTGCAGCTGTAGCAGCAACAACATCCAGCTATACAGAGTCTTCTTACAGCGGAGCTGACAACGGCAACAATACTTCTACCCCAGGAAACTCTTTTTTTCAATTCATCCCAATTATTTAAACGTGTCATAATGCTTAAATTTTAATCAATTACTCTGTTCTTAAAAATATAGAGACCATCTCCTAAACACATTACGGGATGAT
>ERZ809296.2682-NODE-2682-length-16441-cov-6.022824_pt1 | contig 16441 bp, 14 predicted proteins | sample MGYA00520511_ERZ809296 | MGnify/ENA primary metagenome ERZ809296 (study PRJEB31576, sample SAMEA3212662) | Homo sapiens | biome: human-gut; feature: human gut; material: fecal | place: Sweden | collected 2012 ... | reverse complement strand
GCTCCATAGACAATTCCAATATCGTGCTGGCTTTTATCATTTTCACCAGTTTTATTCGCTACCTGAACAGATTCCTTGAGCCCGCCAGGAATCTTTGTTCTGGTATCCTGATTCAGAAGCAAAGACAGCATCTGGTCAGAATCCTCCGGACTTACACATTCTCTTCGGTAAATCTTCTCTAGCAAAGTGCCACAATCCTCCACAGAGGTCATATTACTGCTGCCAAGCCCTTCCGGATCTGTATTCGAAGGCGCAAGCGTATGAAGCACAGCTGTCTCTTTATAACCCTGTTCCCTAAGATACCTGTTAATTACACGTGCACCTGCATTGAATTGATTGGAAGCAGTCTGAAGCCTTACCATTTCATTAAAAGACTCATTGTCACTGTAGGTTACCATATTCTCCATAAGCCGAAACAGCTTGTCTGTCACAGTCTGACTAGCTGAATCTGCTTTCAGAAGCATCCCCTCAGCTATCCTGATTTTTTCCATATTTTCATAACTTGCAGCCATTGTAAATGCTTTTATCAGACTTGCAGAAGACATGGCTTTATCATTGATAGAGAACTTCTCTCCGCTCTTCAGATCTTTCACATAGACGCTCCAGTCCCCTTCCAAATTTTCCGTAAATTCCTTCACAGCTTTCTTCAGATTCTTGATCCCCGGATCCGTCAATTCCTTGATACTGCCATCTTTTTGGATTGTCAAGCCCTCTGGTGTAGTACCAGCTTCTTCCACTAATACGCCGCTTGATTCATCAAAATAATAATACCCGGAAAATCTCTTTTCTCCCACATTCATTTCCTGGATATAATAAATGCCACCTTCCTGACACACTCTTCCATTTCTGTCAACGTAATACCCGCCATCTAGTTTTATCTGTCCAATCTCTTCTTTTAGAATACAAACTCTTCCGGTACCGGAAAGCCTTCCAAGGTTATTTACCACATAAATCCCCGAAGTCCATCCTGCTTCCACAGTTCCATCTTCTGCTTTCGGGAGTGCTTCCTGTGAAATGGCTGTAAGATGTGCTTCAGAAGCTTTAAATTTTCCTGTCTCGTCGTGATAATAATATCCATTAAACACTGTTCCATCTACAACAAAATGGTCGAAATAATGTATTGCCTGAGCGCAGTCTCCTGAACCGTCTTCATTCAGACAGTAAAAACCGTCACTTTTCAACATATATTTGCCATCACTATTAGGAATAGGAAGTATCTTAGCTTCCTCTGTAACAGATGACAGGCTGCCGCCACTTTCTGATTCCGCCAATACAGTCAGAACTTCAGGCTTCCATAACAGGAGCCCGCTGTTGCTGCACCAAAATGCTGCCCCCAAAAGGACTGCCATTCCAGCTGCTTTATACAGCCATCTGGTTTTTTTGCCTTTTTTCATGTTATTCTCCTTTTAATAAGGGCAGTATAACCTGTTTCAGCTTTGTATGCAACCTCTTTGTTTGCCATGATATTTTTACAGACTCTGTAATGAGTTTGAAGAAGGCTTTCTGCAAAATGTACGTCACAATTTGTGAGAGATTTTGTCCGGAATACTCTCCCAAAATTTTTGCAGCTGTGCTTCCACATTTGACAATGTACACGTTTTCCTGTCATTCCACTCCACCGGAAAAAGATTGCTGTATTCTCTCTGCCGGAACCGTTCATCCAAAAGGAGAATAACACCATGATCCTCCCTTGTGCGGATTACTCTTCCAGCAGCCTGCAGAACCTTATTCATGCCAGGATACCTATAGGCGTAATCAAATCCATTTTCCCCATTTTCTGTGTAAAAAGAACGAAGAATTTCCCTCTCATTTCCCAACTGGGGCAATCCGGTTCCCACTAAAATGGCTCCAATCAGTTTTTCTCCCAGCAGATCAATTCCCTCTGAAAAAATACCACCCATAATGCAAAAAGCTACCAGTGATTCCTGATTCTGTTCAAATTCCTGAAGAAACTCTTCTCTTTCCTGTTCCTTCATAGAGCTGTTCTGACAGATACACTTCACCCAGTTTACAGAAAATTCTTCTTCGTAGACTGCATAAACCTCTTCCAACATTTTGTAAGAAGGAAAAAATACCATATAATTTCCCTTGCGCTGCCATACAGTCTTTGCTATATATTCCGCAATTTTATGATATTCCTCATATCCCCTGCGACTATATAAGGAACTTACATCGCCGGCATTTAAAATACAGCGGTTCTTCTGTGAAAACGGTGATTCCACGTAGATTCCATAATCGTCCTGCCTGTTGCTGAGCAATTTCCTGTAGTAGTTCATGGGCAGCAATGTGGCAGAAAAGAATACGGCACTGCGGCCTTTCTTCAGATATTCCCCCAGGTTCACTGCCGGATTTACACAGAACAGTTTCAGGCGAAACAGACCATCTTCTCCATTCTCAGCATAAACTACATAGTTCTCATCTATCAGTTCTGCAATATTCAGAAAATTGCGAATATCAAAATAAAACTTTATTGCTTCATCTTCCAGTTCCACATCCTTATGTGCTTCCAGAAAAGCATCAAATTCTCCCTGAACCTTTAAAATCGTCATAATTATGGAACCCGTGCCTGGGAGAACGAGGTAATTTCCACAGTCCACCTGTAGTTCTTTCAGCTGTTTATCCAGCTTTCCAAGGGAGCGGTAAAGCCGGGGTGCTCTTTCTTTCATAACTTTTCGAACCCGAACAGCATCTTCCCTGCAAATAGAAGCGCTGTACATCTCTCTTCCCCGTTCTGCCAGATTATGAGCTTCATCAATGAGAAAGATATAATCTCCACCTGCACCTTCCCCGAAAAAACGTTTCAAATGAACCGTAGGGTCAAACACATAATTATAATCACAAATTACAGCATCCACCCACACAGACAGATCCAGACACATTTCAAAAGGACATACCTGCCATTTCTCTGCCTGCTCCCGGATAGTCTCCCTGTCATATCTACTCTTTGTCGTCCACAGCTCATAGACAGCGTCATTGACCCTGTCGAAATGTCCCCTGGCGTAAGGACAATGTACCGGATCACATTTGGTTTCGTCCATAAAACACAGCTTCTCCTTGGCTGTAATGGTCACCACTTTGTATTTCATTCCCTTTTCCCGCAGCACCTCAAAAGCTTCCTGAGCCACTGTTCTTGTAATAGTCTTGGCTGTAAGATAAAAGATCGTCTCCCCTTTCCCTTCGCCAACAGCACGAACTGCCGGAAATATGGTAGACATAGTTTTTCCTACACCGGTAGGTGCCTGAATAAAAATCTGACGACTGGCTCCAATTGCATGGTAAACACTGCTCACCATCTTTCTCTGACCTTCTCTGTAGGAAAATGGAAATTCCAGGCTCTGAAGAGAATGATTTCTCTCTTCCTTCCATTTTTTCTGATAACTGAGCCATTTATGATATTCATCCAGAAGTTTCTGGTACCATTCTTTCAGTTCCTCTATGGAGATCACCTCCCGGAACCTTTTCACCACTTCTGTCTCCAGGTTGGCATATGTCATCTGGATTCCAATCTTCGACAAGCCTTCCTGAACACCGTAAATATAGCCATAACACATAGCCTGAGCCTTATGAACCTTCACAGGCTCTTCCATCTGTTCCACATTTCCATATATTCCTTTAATCTCATCGATCCAGACAACTTCATCTTCTGTAAAAATTCCATCTGCACGACCTTCTAACCGAATGTCCAGATCCTCATAGCTGCAATTCATCCGCAAAGCAACCTCTGCTCTGTAGTCTCCGCCCATTTGTTTCTGAAGCTTCCGATGCAGTCTGCTGCCCTTTAACATAGCATCTTTGTCTATAGTACCTCTTCGGTTATCAAGATCACCGCCTTGCAATATAAACTCCACAAGATTTCTTACTGATATTCGTGTTACCGGATTGTCCATTTCCAATTTACCGCCTTTTACTGGTCTGCTGCCTTCCAAACAAAGATACCTTATCTGTAAGCATTATAACACGAATTTTACTTATCGGCCTATCCTTTCACAGAAAACTCCGGCATATTACTCCGAAAATGCAAAGCAAGCATCTGCTTCTGAAGTTTCTCATTCCTCCTTGCTTCAATGGATATGCTATCACAAAATGTCTGCCACAGTTCCTCGTACTTTCCCATATCCCCTACGGCGCTCCCTGGCACCTGTATACGCACTTCTTTTCTCATGACGCACTCCTTCCCTTTCTCATGGCACAACGCCTTCTGCCTCTTTTCATCATAGATTACCCAGTTCTCATTGGGAAAGCGATTGGAAAAATGAAGAGCCATAAGAGACAGGATATCATTCCCCGGCTGGATCTTTGCCAACAGAAACCTTCCGCCAATCTCCCTGAAACGGACAAACCCAAAATAATGGTGATATTCCCGCTTCACACAGAGTGCCAGTTTCGCAACCCTGGATACATATGGATCTGCCAGTGCCTCCATTACACGTTTTTCGCATCTGCCTCCCCCAAAAGCCCGGTGCAGCACATAATAAATGGCAGTTCCCCTGTCTTCATCTGCTGAAGCTGCCGCCAGACAGATCTGTTCGTAAACCTCGCTTCCCAGTCTCATAAGAATCGTCCTCATAACCTTACCAGCCTTACTCTGATCTGTAGCAATCTCCCGATAAGAAGTGAACAATTCCATGCTTACAGGAAAACTGGTCTGAATACTCACTTTACAGCCGCCTGCACACTCTTTCCATCCATCATAGACAGCAGAAAAAATCCCCTCCATAGAGTCCTCACATACCAGGATTCTTTTCTCTTGATTCATATAGCTCCCACCTTTCTGTCCACATGATTCTTTGTATTTTCTGTATACAGTCTTCTGCTCCCCATCTCATCTCCAAAGAGGGATAATTGCTGAAATGCAGCTTCATTCTCATGCTTCCGGCAGTTCTCTTCATCCAGAAGATTACGGGTAATATAAGATTCCTCCAACCTGGTATTGTACATCATGCGGCCATTACAGGTGATAAAATATAAGGCACGCTTCAGAACCACACCAATCCTCTTCAAATCTGCAAATTCCAGGGAATGGGTTCTCCTGGCCCCAATGATTCTTCTGGCAGAGGTATAACCGATTCCCGGTACACGAAGAAGTTCATAATAATCTGCCTGGTTGATCTCTACCGGAAAAAACTCCAGATGTGACACTGCCCAGTCTGCCTTGGGATCCAGAAGAAGGTTAAAATCCGGATGCTTCTCTGAAAGCAGTTCTGAAGCCCGAAAACCATAAAACCGCATAAGCCAGTCTGCCTGATAAAGCCGGTGTTCCCGCAAAAGAGGCGGACCTGATAAGGACATGGGCAGATCCTTATCTTCATTTACGGCGACAAAAGCCGAATAAAAAACTCTTTTTAATGCAAAGTTCTTATACAAAGATTCTGCTACTGACACGATCTGATAATCGCTCTCCCCCATAGCTCCAATAATCATCTGGGTACTTTGACCGGCTGGTACAAACTTAGGGGCATGACGGTACAGAACCAATTCCTCCTTATTCTGATCTCGCTGCTGCTGAATCTGCTTCATAGGGCGCAGAATGGTTTGCCTGCTCTTATGCGGTGCCAGTTTCCTAAGCCCGTCTGCAGTAGGAAGTTCCAGGTTCACGCTCATGCGATCTGCCAGATACCCCGCCCTGGCGATCAGTTCAGGAGCAGCACCTGGAATGGCTTTCAAATGAATATATCCCTGAAAATGATATTTATTACGAAGAAGATTTACTGTACAAAGCAGTTCTTCCATAGTCCTGTCTGGACTTTCCTTTACTCCGGAACTTAAAAACAGTCCTTCAATATAGTTCCTCCTGTAAAATTCCATAGTCAGACGACACACTTCTTCTGGGGTAAAACTGGTACGCACCACATCATTGGAGGCTCTGTTTATACAGTATTTACAGTCAAATACACATTCATTTGTATAAAGGATCTTCAAAAGACTGATACATCTGCCATCCTGAGCAAAACTATGACAGATTCCGGCAGCAATGCTGTTTCCCATGCCCTTTCCATCTCCCTTTCGATCCACACCACTGGATGTGCAAGCCACATCATATTTCGCGGCATCCGATAAAATCTCCAGCTTCCGCTTCAATGTCATTGATTCCTGAATAATCATCCCGTAACAAAGCTCCTTTTATGTAATCTGTGTTTCGCATTCTTTATTATTCTCAATTTCAGAACGTTTGTTCTTGTTTTATTTTAGAACGCACGTTCTGTTTTGTCAATATCATAAAACGGCACGAAATTTTTTCTATACAAAAGAGCCATAAATCAAAGATTAATTCTAACACTACCTTTGATTTACGGCTCTTATCTCATTCTTTTACTATTAAAGCTCCCGGACGACAGCCAGAAATGGTACATGCTTACATCAGCGAATTCATGAATACCAGACGTTCTGAACGTATGAGCAGATTTTCATATATGTGAATGCTGCCGACAGGTGACCTATCCACTCAATTTCAAATCTGTGTCAGCACAAAAATATCATAAATTGCTTTCACTGCATTTTCAAAATCACGGTTTTCCACACCGATAATAATATTCAGCTCACTGGAACCCTGGTCAATCATCTTGACGTTTACATTTGCATGTGCGAGGGCAGAGAAAATTCTTCCGGCTGTACCGCGGGTGGATTTCATTCCACGTCCTACAACTGCGATCAGGGCAAGGTCAGATTCCATTTCCACAAAATCCGGCTGAACCAGGCGATGGATTCCCGCAATTACCTGCTGCTCCTTTTCTTCAAACTCATCCTGGTGAACATATACTGTCATGGTATCAATACCGGATGGAACATGCTCAAAACTGATTCCCTGGTCTTCAAATACCTGAAGCACTCTTCTGCCAAATCCGATTTCACTGTTCATCATGGACTTCTCAATGTTGATAGAACAGAAACCTTTCTTTCCTGCAATACCGGTTATGGTATATTTCGGCTTGCGGCAGGTACTCTCCACAATAAAAGTTCCCCTATCCTCCGGACGGTTGGTGTTGCGGATATTAATCGGAATTCCCTCTTTTCTTACAGGGAAAATAGCATCTTCATGAAGAACAGTAGCTCCCATGTAGGAAAGCTCACGAAGTTCACGGTATGTAATGGTCTCAATCACAGCCGGATTCTTTACAATTCTCGGGTCTGTTACAAGGAAACCGGATACATCAGTCCAGTTTTCATACATATCAGCCTTAATTGCCTTGGCAACCAGAGAACCTGTCACATCAGAACCACCTCTGGAAAAAGTGGTCACAGTTCCATCGTCCTTTGCACCATAAAAGCCCGGCACAACTGCATTCTCACATTTGGAAAGACGCTTGTTCAGAAGTTTGTCTGTCTTCTCTGAATCCAGATTTCCGTTTTTATCAAAACGGATTACTTCTGCTGCATCCACAAATTCATAACCAAGATAAGCAGCCATCACTTTGCCGTTCAGATATTCTCCACGGGAAGCGGCGTAATCCCTGCCAATCTGTGCTTTAAAATTCTCTTTGATCAACTGGAAATCCTCTTCCATGGAAAGAGCAAGGCCAAGCCCTTTAATAATCTCATAATAACGAGATTTGATTTCTTCTAAAACCTTTTCAAAATCACCGCCATTTGCAGCTGCGTCATAACAGCTGTAAAGAAGATCTGTTACCTTCGTGTCCCCGTCAAATCTCTTACCTGGTGCAGAAGGAACAACAAAACGTCTGCTCTCTTCACTTCTGATAATATCTCCGACTTTTTCAAACTGCTCCGCATTTGCAAGGGAGCTTCCGCCAAACTTTACAACTTTTCTCATAATCCTTATGCTCCTCAAAAACTTTTTCTCCATTTTATGAAAAAATTCGACTTTTTGCAAGGGTTTTTTCGATTTAATTCGTGAAAGTGTTAAATACCTCCAATACCCGCAGCTGTTCTCCATCTACTTTAAAATGAATATCCCAGGATCCAAAAGACATTCCGTATTTTCTTTCAGGGTCCTTCTGATACCCAGGTCTTGGATCGTTTGCAAGGACAGCAAGAAGCGCTTCTCTTTTTTCCACTGGAATCTTCTTCAAAAGCTCTTCCGGAAACTCTACTTTCAGCTTATGATCCTGAATCTGGTCGGTAAATCCGCCTGCTGCTTCCGGATGGCTGTCCACGTAAGCCAGATAGGGCTTTATATCATAAATAGGTGTTCCGTCCATAAGATCCGCTCCTGATACATGAAGCACCGGTCCATACTTTTCAGAAAACTCTACGCTCTCCAGCCTTACACTGGAAAGTCCTATGGGATTTGGACGAAAAGGAGACCTTGTAGCAAAAACGCCCATTCTGACGTTTCCCCCAAGTCTTGGAGGACGCACTGTAGGAGACCACTCCTTGCGGACAGCCTGTGAAAATTCCCAGATCAGCCAGATATGGGTATACTCTTCCAGCCCTCGAAATGCCTCATGGTTCCGATATTCCGGTTCAAAAATAATATCCGCCTTTAGTTCCTGTATTCTGCCGCTCTGATGGGGAATTCCAAATTTCGTTGGAAAATCACTTCTGATATGAGCAATTACTTTCATTTCCATTGTTTATTATACCTTTATCAATCTTTATGTGTGCTCCTATAAACCCGCAGATATCATCTATAAACAGCGAACCTCTATTCCTCATGTCCGCCGCTTTTTTCTTCCTCCTTGATTTCCCAGTGAAGCAGGAACGTAAGAGCTGCACGAAGAGCAATAATTCCGGCTACAATTCCGATTTCCTTCCACTCACGTACCACTACAGTACGTAGAATCTCACTTCCCATTTTAAATTCCAGTCCCATGGCAAGTCCCCTCGCCAGATAGACACCAGTATCTCCGGCATGTTTCAGCCATTTGATAAATCCGGTAATTCCACTCCAGATAATAATGGCAACTCCAATAAACTCAAAAATTACAATGGCGAAACCAGCAATATTCTCCAGAACCCACTCCATAATTCCAGTTATGGTCGTCATCATAGGTACCTCCTTTTTCCTGCTGACAGTCTACCTTTTCTTACAGAATGTATTTTCATTGCTGCACAGCCTGCAAACAGCAACAGTTTCTTATTTTTGCTCCAGCCAGGTCACCACTTCTGTGTGATCTGTAAAACAAAACATTTCCACAGGCTGGATTTCTCTAACTATATAGTTTTTTCTCGTAAGGAAATTAAGGTCTCTTGCAAGTGTTTCCGGGTTACAGGAAATGTAAACAATTTTCTTCGGAGAGAGTTTTATTACGGAATTCAGGAATTTCTCGCTGCTGCCTGAGCGGGGAGGATCCATAAATACCACATCTGCCTTTTCACCAGCTTCTGCCATTGCCTCCATAAATTCACCGGCATCACCCTGGCGGAAAGATATGTTTACCACCTTATTCTCTCTTGCATTGATCCTTGCATCCCTGACTGCATCTTTATTCAGTTCCACTCCGACCACTTCTCTTGCCTTACCAGAAGCTACCAGACCGATGGTGCCAATTCCACAATATGCATCAATGACTTTTTCTTTCCCTGTCAGCCCTGCAAATTCCACAGCTTTTCCATAAAGAATTTCGGTCTGCACTGAATTTACCTGATAGAAGGATTTTGGTGAAATACGGAAGGATTTTCCACAAAGGGTATCACGGATAAATCCCTTACCATAAAGTACGATTTCCCGCTCGCCAAGAACCATGCTTGTATTTTTGTCATTAATATTTAATACCACAGTACTGATCTCTGGATGAACTTTTCTTAATGCCTTCACAAAGTTATTCTTGGATGGAAAAATAGGAGAGGCGACCACCAGTACTACCATTACCTCACCTGTAGAAAAGCCACGACGCACCAGTACATGGCGCAGAAGTCCATATCCGGTATCCTCATCATATGTTTTGATCTTAAAAGACTTCAGCATTTCCCGAATGGTACGGATGATTTCCTGACTCTTCTTATCCTCAATCAGACACTGTTCAATAGAAACCACTCTGTGGGTACCAGCCTCATAAATTCCAGAAATAATATTTCCCTTCCGGTCACGGTCAAATACAGCATGAACTTTATTCCGGTAAAAATAAGGATCTTTCATTCCAATTACCGGCTTCACATTCCCAAACTTCTTCAAAAGCCCCTGTACCTGATTTTGTTTCTTTTTAAGCTGTGCGGAATAAGGCACACCCTGATACTGGCATCCACCGCACTTTTTTGCGTATGGACAGACTGTCTGTGTTTTTTTCTCTTCCATAAATTCTCCCTTATCTTTATTTTGCTTTTCGTTCTTCATAATATCTGACTAGAGCGTGCTCTAGCTTCAGCGCCGCCAACGCACTAAAAGTGCCTACAAGGGCTCCAGCCAGCACATCTGTAGGATAGTGTACTCCCACGTACAATCGGGACAAAGCGATCAGTACTGCCAGGACCATGGCTGCTTTTCCCCATTTTCCAGGAAAGGCTTTATAATATACGCCTGCACAGGCAAAAGATGCGCAGGTATGACCTGATGGAAAAGAATAGTCCTTCAGCCTGGCAACCAGAGGCACAAGTCCCTCCACAGAATCATAAGGTCTTATACGCGCTACCAGATCCTTAAGGCATAAATTCGTAACCACTGCCCCTATAGCTAGTGCCAGAAGTGCGGTTACACCTGCCTTTCTTGTCTTCTTTGGAAAAAGAAAGAGCAGCCCCAAAACAATCCAGAACCAGCCTCCGTCTCCTAGAAAGGTAATTCCCTTCCACAGCCAGGTAAACAGATCACTTCTTAAATACTGCTGTATAAAAAGCAGAATCTGTGCATCAATATTATGTATCCATTCAAGCAATTCCACTTATCCTCCACCCGCTTTCAATTCTGATTGCTGTCTATATATTTCTATAATTTATTTTTATAATGGTTCAGCAGACAGTGTGTAACTGCAAAGGAACCCAACAGCTGCTTTTATTTCGTTATTATAGCGTAAAAGACGGTTCGTGTGGTGCGAACCGTCTTAATTCTTTTTAATTCTTATTCACCTGCGTGATACAGGATCTGCTGAAGATATTGCCGATTCTGCTCAAGATCAGGAACCAGAACCTGCATGCCGTCAATCGTCTGAGGTGTGTAGGCTCCATCCTCCGGAATCCGGTATGATGCAATTTCATCTGTACCGATGTTCATCACATCCATGGCATATCCGGTTATATCCCACAAAGAAAGATCCGTAGTAACCATTGGAAGAACATCCTTAACCAGACCTGCAATATCAAAAACTCCCAGATCTTTTATCTTGGCAAAAGCAGCCATAAGTACTTCCTGCTGCCGCTCTGTTCTCCGATAATCGGAATTTCCAATAGAACGGTTGCGTGCATGGATAAGTGCCTGTTCTCCATCCAGATGGTTCATTCCTTCCTGAAGATTCCAGTCGCTTCGAAGAGGCTGAGGGTAAAGAACACTCTGATCTCGTCCGCAGATATAATCTGCTTCCGCCTGAGTCAGCTCCAGATCTATTCCTCCAACCTTGTCAACCAGAACCTGGAAAACTTCAAAATCCACTTCCACATTTCCATCTATCTTTACTCCGAAATTTTCTTCCAGAGTCTGGTCCAAAAGATCCATTCCTCCATATGCGTAAGCCGCATTAATACGAGTAGTCGAATATCCAGGAATGGCAACATAAAGATCTCTCATAAAAGAGGTCAGGCTTACAGTACCCTGATCCTTGTCCAATGTAGCAAGAATCATGGAATCGGAACGCTGACGGGACTCTCCCTCTCTTTTGTCCTGTCCGATCAGCAAAATACTCTTGATATTGCTGGTGGCCGCTTCAGCATCCGTATTCTCTGCCTTTACTGTATATGCAAACGCCGTACTCACAGCCGGGCTTTCCAGAAACAGCACCGCGCCAAGGCAGATAAGGGTCTTCTTCCATATGGTAGATCTCATATATTTGCTCCTATGTACATGTGCATGGTCAAAAAGGAATCTTTCTGCCGGTTCTTTCATAACCAGCAGTCGCTATTGATTACTGTTCACTCCGTTCACAGTAATCATTATTTTACTACAATTGTCAGAACAGCTCCGTTTGAAGCATTGCCATTGGAGTCAACAACATAATAAGTCAGTTCATAAGTACCCGGAGTATTCACATCAACGGTTCCAGTGATCTGAATCTTACGATAAAGATCACTTGTTGAATCTTTATCGTCTTGAATGTCTTTGACATAACTCAGTCTGTCAATCTGTGTTCCCTTGGCAATTTCAACGTAGTAAGTATTCAGATAAAAACGCGGATCCTGAGGGTTCAGCTGGTCAATCTTTTCTTCTTCCCTTTCCTGCGCTTTTTCTTCTTCTGTCATTTCTGGTTCTTCTTCATCTTCTGAATCAGTCTCATTTTCATCCTGCAGGGCTTCATCCGTTTCTGCATCTGTATCTGTATTGTCAGAAGAAGTTTTGGTTTCTGAAGTAAATCCCATAAGATTTCCCTCGGAAGTCATATGATAAGTTACCTTTGTTACATTGTTACTGTTATCCTTTGCAACATAAACAACTGTGACTTCATCCCCTTTTTCATTTGGATAAACATTCTCAACTGTCAGGCTGGCTGAAACATCTCCATCTCTCTTGTCAACAGCTTTTACTCCTTCCAGAAGATCTTCCGTTGTCATATCCGAAGTGTAGCTGTTTTTCTTGCTCTCTGCAATGGTAATTTCCGGTCCCTTGCGATCCTGCCTCATATACAGCCATCCCAGGATTCCGGTCGCTCCTATTGCCACTGCCGCCATTAAAACAATCAACCATTTACGCATATCTGCAGCTCCTTATACTCAATTTCATCAGCGACGTTTTCTTGATTTCTGTTTCTTGGATCTGCTTTCTTTCTCTGAATATGGAATGCTTCCCAGAACAGAAAGTCCAAGATAACGCTCTACATCTTCCTCAACCTTGATCGTATCATTTGTAAGATAAATGATGATCACAATCGCCATTGCAATGATAACACCTAAAAGTCCACCGATCACACCATTCTTCGCAAGGCTTGGGCTGGCTTTTTCACTTGGGATATTTGCGCTGTCAACTACGTTAACCGCCTCAATATCCATAACTGACTGAATGTGCTCTGCTGCCATATCACGGATAGCATTGGCCATCTCGCTTGCTGTATATGGATCTTCATCAGATACTATGATCGTTACAATACGGCTGTCTGTAGAAGTATCTACCGTCAGTTTGCCAAGCAGCTGCTGATAGGTAATATTAAGATTCAGCTGTGCAATTACACCTTCAAGAACTGTACGGCTCTTAATAAGTTCCGCATAGTCCTTAGTCAGCTGTGTACTGGTCTGCATATCTGCACTGGTCAGTGTATTGCTGTCCTGTTTATTCAACACCATGATCTTCGTAGTAGATTCATACTGTGGAGTGATAAAAAGCATTGTTCCGATAATAGAAATCACACCCAGAATGATACCGGAAAGAATAATCAATCCCAGCCTGCTAAGAATCAGGTGAAAAATCTCACCTAAATCGATTTCAATTTCATCGTTATTATTTGTAACCTGATTTTCCATTCTTCTTCTCCGTTACCCTGTAATTTTCTTTACTTTTTCTAAACAGTTACATCGTTTCCAACGACATTCCATATATAAAAGTCAAAATCTCTCGTTATTTATAATGCACTCCGGATTGCTGATAAAAATCATATCCGCGTAATCCGTACCCATCATTTTTTCAATTTTGTCGTAACATTTGCCAATGTGAGGCGTTCGTCTGGCCAGATCATGACCGTCAGATCCCACAAAATCCAGCATTTCCTCTTTAATTACTTTCTTGCAGAAACGCTTGATCATAAAGCCATCCTCACCAATAATACTATCCGCATTCATCTGGATATAGGCACCCATGTCCCTGAGTTCATCAATAAAATCCAGACCGCTTTTTACTACTGAATGATAGCGTTCTACGTGTGCAATAATAGGATAATACCCTTTCCGGATCAATGCCTGCACTCGTTCCCTGATATAGGACTTTTCGTCTGAAGTCCGAAACTCCGTTAACACATAACGGGAACCTGACATGGTAAGTCTTTCCCCTTTTTTCAGACAGTCTGTCATATCCATACTGGAATGAAGCTCGCAGCCCAGATACATCTGAATACCGTCTTCTCCAATCTCAGCGGCAGCCTTCCTCACACGAAGGAACTGCTTCTTAACCTGTTCCAGAGACGGCTCAAACATATCATATCGAAAATGCGGAGTGGCAATAATGTTGCGGACACCGTCATCATATTCCTTCTGGAGCATGCGTACAGATGTCTTGAGATCCTTCGCTCCATCATCAACTCCCGGAACAATATGACAGTGAATATCATAAATACCTTTCATTCGCTTCGCCCATTTCCAATCTTTTCATATAACAATCTCGAATAATGACGGATCAATATTTTCCGTATTCTCCGTACTTGCCATATTTGCCATATTTACCATACTTACCGTATTTACCGTATTCCTTGGTATCTACCTTGTTCAAAATCGCACCGATAATCGGACAGTTGGTCTTCTCCAGCTGCCCCTTGATCTCCTGTACAAAATGGTAGCTGATACTGCCGGATTCAATTACAATGACAGTTCCATCGCAGGAATCCGCCACAACTGCACAGTCGATTACTCGTCCAAGAGGCGGTGTATCTATGATAATGTAATCATATACATCTCTTACAACACGGATCATGTCTTTAAACTGTCTGCTTCCTAAAAGCTCTGCCGGGTTCGGCGGTACAACACCGGAAAAAATAATGTGAAACTTGGGAAGATTGGTTGCGCAGATAACGTCCTGCAGTTTCGCCTGCTTGGACAGGTAGTGGGTCAGTCCCTTCACTTCTTCCTCAACCTGTACACGTCCCATAAGTACGGATTTACGAAGGTCTGCATCAATCAAAAGTACAGATTTACCACTCTCTGCAAGGGAAGCTGCAAGATGGAAAGTTACATTACTCTTTCCTTCATTCGGGGTACAGCTTGTAAATGCAATCACCTTTTTGTCGGCACCGCAAAATTGAATGTTTGTACGAAGTGCCTTATAAGCCTCATCCATGGATGAATCAGCTTTCCAGTCGCTAATTTTTACTTTTACCATAATTTTGTTTTCACCTTATCTATTTGTTATCCTGTAAATCTGCCATATTTTCCTTCTGATTTCCCATAATTCACGTCATGGCAGTGTCTGCCTAAATATTATACACTAGAAGTACCGCATTGGCTAGTACATTTTCGAACTAAATATGCACAATTTTTCACAAAATTTTCATATTATTCTTGATTCCCTTCCTGAATCCCTTCTATACCCTGAACGGATGATCCCTCTTCCAAAAGATAAACTTCTACATCAAATACACCGCTGTTCAATGCTTCCGCATGGCTTCCCATATAAATATCAATGCGGTTGTTCTTAATGGCGCCGCCGCAGTCTTCTGCCACATAGACCTGTCCATTGATAACTACTTTAGAACCGTAAGGAATTACAGTTGGATCTACTGCAATAGTACGGTTCGTGGTAGCTGTCACACCTGTGGATGTGATTCCGTTTGCCCACGGACCGCAGCAAATGCTGCACTGGCAGTAATGGGTAATATGGAAAACACCAAGTGGACGAAGGCTGCTGTCTGCGGAAACCATAATCGGCTGTCCTTCAAGAACACCTGCATTTCCCCCTGTCTGGGTAACACCTTCTACTGCTTCTGCAAATACGCCCTCTCCTGTACTTTTATGTATAATTCCTGCTTCTACAGTTCCATCTGAGGTTGCATCTGAAGCTACATGATTCTTATCTTCATAACCCTCCAAAACAGAGGTTGGAATATATCCCACCTGTTCTTCTCCATTATCATCCTCAAACAGAATCCTGCTCCAGATATCATCAATAGTACCTGTACGGCTGATTTCATCTTCTTCCAGCACTTCACCGATCACAGAACCCTCTTTTCTGCCAGGATAATCTAATACATCTGTATCTGCCGCTACTGTGACAGTATCCTGGACTTCCGTAATCTCGTCCTCGATTTTCCCGGAATCCTTTTTTTCGACAGCTTCTTCTGAAACTGTTTCTTCTTTATTATCAGTATTTTCCTGTGCTGTACCTGAAATGGCCGGACCGGCTATTTCCGCTCCAAGCGCAGAAACAGGCATACATGCAGAAACACATACTGCCATAACCAGAAATCTTTTTTTCATGAATTTATATCTCCTGATCTGTTCAATTTTCCCCTCTACTCTTTGTTTATCATAGCACAGCTATTTTCTTATTTCAAATCCCATCAGGCTTTTTAGAAATTTTTCACATTTATTATTGTAGCTTTTTTATTTTTTCATTAAAAAAAAACATTATTTCATTTTTTTCAAAAAAACATTTGACAAAATAGATTTTATACTGTATTATATGTTTTGTCGCTGAGGAAAACAGTTGACAGCAATAAATGCGATAGTGGCGTAGTTGGTAACGCGCGACCTTGCCAAGGTCGAGACC
>ERZ809296.2681-NODE-2681-length-16451-cov-37.394730_pt1 | contig 16451 bp, 19 predicted proteins | sample MGYA00520511_ERZ809296 | MGnify/ENA primary metagenome ERZ809296 (study PRJEB31576, sample SAMEA3212662) | Homo sapiens | biome: human-gut; feature: human gut; material: fecal | place: Sweden | collected 2012 ... | reverse complement strand
GTGCTCTTCCGATCTAAACCGCCGCTGCGACCGTGCGCGCCGTGCCCTCCGGCGGCGCGCAGCGCAGTGCCAGACCGCAGCCCTCCATGCGCAGGCCGTAGATCTCCGTGCCGCACAGCACCAGCGCCGCAACGTGGCCCAGCTCATGCACCGTCACGGCGAGCGCCAGCCGCGCACACCACCGCAGCGGCAGCAGAAAATACAGCCCGGCAAGCAGAGCGACCGCGCCCGGGCGAATATCGAGCGAAAAGCGGCGGCGCTTCATACGGCGGCGAGGTAAAACTCCGGGTTGTAGTAATAGCCGTCATGCATCAGTTCGAAGTGCAGGTGCGGCCCGGTCGCCTTACCGGTCGCGCCGACGAGCGCGATCTCCTGCCCCATCGTGACCGTCTCCCCGGCGCGCACGAGCAGCTTGCTGCAGTGGCCATAGAGCGTCGTATAGCCGTCGGCGTGACGGATCTTCACATAGTTGCCGTACCCGTCGTCCTGCCCGGCAGCAAGCACCGTGCCGTCAGCAAAGGCACAGACCGCCGTGCCGGAATTGGCTGCGAAGTCTGTGCCGTAATGAAATTTCACCTTGTTTTCCAATGGATGCAGCCGGTAGCCGAAGCCGGACGAGGTATAGCCCGCGACCGGCGACGCGTGTGCAAACGGCAGCTCGTTGACAGCATAGCTGACGTTGGCCGGCACCGCGTAGCCGGAATAGACCGCCTGCTCGTTGAGAAACGTCTCGCGCGCGGCGAAGGCTGCCTGCAGCTGCGGGTTCTGTGTCGGTTCGGGCGTCGGCGTCGGTGTGGGCTCCGGAGTAGGCTCCGGCGTGGGCGTCGGCGTGGGCTCCGGCGCGGGTGTCGTCCAGGCGGACATGTTCACATTCACGGCGGGCAGATACTGCCGCAGCTGTTCGTCCTGTGCCTGTACCGCTGTGGACGCAAACACGCTGCGGATCTCGGCAAAGACGGATTTATAGTCATCGTCCGTATTGATAGCCGGCAGCAGCACCTCACGCGCATCCGCGGCTGCCGCCGGGGCGACCATCTTCACCGCCGTCAGCAGCAGAAACACTGCCGCGCACAAATAAACCTTCCAGCGCTTCATGCACATCACCCCCAATAACAGGAGTGTATGCAGACAGGCCCGGTTTTAGCACGACGGCAGCGCCCGCGTCGCGCGCCGCATGGCCGCCGCGGCACAGCACGCGACCAGCCGCTCCGTGACCGGCATCGCCCACCAGATCGAGGCCGGCCCAAGCACAGCCGGCAGCAGCAAAATCAGCGCGTCGCTGATGACGAGCCCCCGCGCGACGGAGGCGAAAAACGCAGCGCCCGGCTTGAGGATGGCCTGAAAATAATACGTGGAAAAGATACTCACCGCCAGCAGCACGGAGGCCAGCACGGCCGTCGTGAAATACGCGTTCGCCTCTGCCTGCCCCGCCACGCCGCTGCCGCGCTTGGCGCTGAGCAGGACGCTGCCGCCGATACCCGCGAGCAGGCTGAGACTATAAATGACATTCCACACCGGCGCCACGACCGCCAGCGCTGCCGTGCCGTCCGGCCCCTGATACTGGCCGACCATCGCCATGTCCACAACGCCGTAAATGCACGAGATGAGCGCGCTTCCGAACGCTGCCAAAAAGTATCTGCGGTAGAGCGCACGCACATCGCCCCTGAGCAAGTCCAAAAGCATCCTCCTTGGAAAAGAAAAAGCCGGACAAGGAACAGACATTTCAGTCTGCGCCTTATCCGGCTGCCGTTTCTCTGAACAGCTCGTCCTCCAGCGAACGAGGGTGTTATGCCAGAAGGAAGATGGATTGTCAAGCGATGCAGGTCAAAAAACCGTGCCCAGCTCACACGCACAAAATCCGAACATATTTATCCACGCTTGGCCGCATACACCAAGAAATTACTGGGTCTCAAGTTCACACCAGACGAAGTCCAAATCTTCCCCGTCTCCATCGCAAAATCCGAATCCACGACATACTCCTCGTGTCTTTCCAGCCTTTGAAGCCCCATGATTTGTTCAGCACCAACGACATGTTCCCACCAGAAGTGATTATCCTCATCTATTTGCGAATAGAAAAGCTCGACAGGCTCTAAACAGTACTGCCACTCGGGATGAAATCTATATTTTTCATATTCCAAATACGCAGCGCCACTAGAGCCACTCCGATACACATAGCCATCGTCTCCGATGAGGAATCGGTTTCGTTCCTGTCCCTGAAAGGCAAGGAATGGCTGTCCATTTTTAATTGTATAAACAGCAAATGCATATCCGTCTTCCATCGGGCAAAAGTCGCCGCCAATCCAGCCGAGGAGCAGTTCATTCGTTCCATCGCCATTTAAATCTCTGAAAGAATAACCGATTCGACTCAAAAGACCATCTGCGTTTTCCCAAGCCCAGTATGGATTCACAATACATTCCGCCAAGCCGCGCTCCATCACATACTTGTCGCGATCCCAATCGGCTGTACCCGCCTGATGTGCATACAGTGCCTGATAATATAAGTCTAAAACGCTTGCATACCGCTGCTCATCCACACTCATTGAGCCTGCATTACTCTTGCCCGCGCCCTTATCTTCACTCGTATCCGGCTCGACCGTGGCATCCGGCGTAGGCACTGCTTCTGTTGCCTGCTGCGAAGTTTCTGTCTCTGCATTGGCACTATCGGCATTATCGGCAGAACATGCACCAAACAACACAGAAATACTAAGCAGCAAAATGACTGCAAGTAGCACTGTTGCTTTGGCTGTCCTCACGCCTCACGCCCTCCGTCCATTCGTAAACCTGCGCAGTACCTTACTCGATGCCCTGCTGTTTGCACCAGATGTCCATGACCGTGTCCACCGGCAGGAGCTTGACCAGGCGCACCTGACGGCGCACCGGGTGGCCGAGAATGGAGACGCTCTTTTTCTTCTTAAGGTCCTGCATGGCCTGCGCCGCCACCTCATCGGGGCCGTACCACTTGTCCACATAGCGGATGTATTCATCATGATGCGCGACCTGCTGGAACTCGGTCTTGATCCAGCCGGGGCAGACGCACATGACATGGATGCCCTGCGGGCGCAGCTCGCGGCCGAGCGCGCGGGAAAGGCTCAGAACATAGCTCTTGCTCGCACCGTAAACCGCCTGATACGGCACCGGCTGCCAGGCGGAGTTCGAGCCCATGTTGATGATATTGCTGCCGGCGTGCATATACGGCAGACTCGCGTGGCACATGCCCGTGAGCGCGAGCGAATTGAGCTGCGCGCTGGCGAGCAGCTTCTTGCGGTCCGCCTCGGCAAAGGGGCCGAACACGCCGCAGCCGGCCGCATTGACCAGCATCTTGATCTCGGGCTGCTCCTGCTCGAGCAGGGCCTGATAGGCATCGATGCTACTCAGATCCGAGAGATCGAGCGCGATCGGGCGGATGGGGTTCGTGCACTTGTCGCGCAGCTCCTCCAGCCGCTCTTTTCTGCGGGCAATGACCCAGATCTCGTCATAGCGCGCGTCCTTGTCCACAGCGTAGACGAGCTCCCGGCCGATACCGGCGGACGCGCCGGTGATGACAGCAATGTTCATACTTTCTCCTCCAGAATGAAAATATCGGTATCCCTATCATACCGAACTTGCTCCGGTTGCGCAAGAGATGTGGAAATAAAAAAATCGCTGCGGACGATACGTCATCCGCAGCGATATGGTCGGAGTGGCGAGACTTGAACTCGCGGCCTCATGGTCCCGAACCATGCGCGCTACCATCTGCGCTACACCCCGATGCAGCTTTTTTATTATAATGATAACGCGCACGGTTGTCAAGTATCATTTTTCATTTTTTGCGGAGAAATTTGTAGGACTACGATACATATTGGACAAGTGAATAAAAAGATATGAAGGATATGGTCTCATGGGTTATCGTTAAGTTACCACACCAAACCAGCCCGAAAGGAGACCATATCCCTCATAAGCAAAAGTATAACACAAGACATGGCCTATCGGCAATCCCTCATGAAGTACACAGAGAAATACGGCGTCAGCCGCGCCAGCCGGAAGTACAGCAAGAGCCGGTCGTACATCTATTTCTGGAAGCAGCGCTGGGATGGAAGTGTGGCGTCCCTTGCCTGCCAATCCAGACGGCCCCACAGCCACCCCAACCAGCACACGGAGGCCGAGCTAAAGCTCATCCGCGATATGCGCCGCCGCAATCCGTCGCTGGGCATGATCGAGCTGTGGCACCGTCTGCGGAAGCGCGGCTACACCCGTTGCCCGGAGAGTTTGTTCCGTGTCATGCGTAAAATGGGGTTGTTTCCTGCCGAAAAGCCGAAAAATACATATAAACCAAAGCCTCATGAGCAGATGACCTACCCCGGTCAGCGCGTTCAGGTGGATGTGAAGGTCGTGCCGCGTAAGTGCATCGCGGATCCGGAGCTTCGGCTGTTCCAGTACACCGCCATTGACGAGTTCACACGTCTGCGCTTTCTGGCGGCCTATCCGGAGCAATCCACTTATTCCTCTGCGGACTTCCTGCGGAAGCTGCGAGCATGGTACGCCCGCAGAGGCATACAAGTGGAATGTGTCCAGGCGGACAACGGTTCCGAGTTTACCAACCGTTTTTCGGGTAGCAAGCGCGATATGCCGACGCTGTTTGAGCGGACAGCTGCTGAACTGGGCATCCGGCATAAACTCATTCGCCCGTACACGCTGCGGCACAACGGCAAGGTGGAGCGCAGCCACCGTGAGGATCAGAAGCGGTTCTACTCTTGCCGCTCGTTCTATTCGCTCGAGGACTTTACAAAGCAGCTTGCTGTTCACAGCCGTCGCTCTAACAACTTGCCCATGAGACCACTCCACTGGCTCTCCCCAGCAGAGTTCTCTGTCCAATATGTTTAACGAACCTACACATTTTTCATTTTTTGCGGAGAAATATGCGAAATCTGTCGATTCTTGTTTCCGGAAGAAATGTTTCTTTCTGTTATTTTTATCTTGACAGCATTCCGGAATCCCTCTATAATAAAAGCACTGCGGTCAGCCCTGTCTTGCAAACTTTGCTGACTACATCCTTGGAGACTGTGCGTTGCTGCCAGTCTCCTTTTTTCATGCAAAACCGCGAAATATAAATAAAAATGCCGCGACATTTGTCGCGGCATTTTTATGGTGGACGATACAGGACTTGAACCTGTGACCCTCCGCACGTCAAGCGGATGCTCATACCAGCTGAGCTAATCGTCCGTGTCAGCGTTGGTTATTCTAACGCATCTGTACCTTTTTGTCAACCCCTTTTTTCGACGGCTCCGAAAAAAATCGGAACCGTCGAACATGGGGCGCTTTACTTCGCCGTGATATAGACCGTGCAGTCGGCCTTCACGCCGCCGCACTCGGCCGTGATCGTCGTCGTGCCTTTGCCCACACCGGTCACGACGCCTTTGTCGCTGACGGTGGCAATGGATTCATCCTTACTCGACCACGTGACGGCCTGATCACCGCCGGTCGGATAGATCGTCGTACTCAGCGGCACCTCATCGCCGACCTTGGCTGCAAACTCCGTGCGCTTGCTGCCGAGGAACGTGATGGTGATGCTCGTGACCGACGGGGTCGGCGTCGGGGTTGGGGTCGGCGTCGGGGTCGGTGTCGGCGTGGTGACCGGCGCAGCGCTGGACACCGTTGCCGGCGGGGTCGGTGCCGCAGAAGCCGAAGCGTTTTTGCCGGCGTTCAGGCTCACGGTGATGAGCACGATGACGGCCGCAACGACCGCGATGAGCAAAATACCGCCGAAGAGCATCTGCCACTTCATATTGACCGCGGCGTGCTCTGCCGCCGGAGTGCCTGCATTTTCACTGGACGTGCGCAGCGGGATACGCTCCGCGGATCTGCTGCGGCTCGTGCCGCAATATGGACAGCGGCTGCGCAGGCCGGAATACTCGCGCCCGCAGCGCCGGCAGGTAATCTTGGGAATGACGCTCATAGGAAGCCTCCAATATGTAAAGATCTGATACGCATTTGTTTTTTCTATCATACACTGTTCGGAATTTTTCGTCAAGAGGGAGAGCTTTCCGCTCTCCCTCTTCCGGACTTGTCAAAACTGCATCTGCACCCCACCGGACAGGTCCGAGGTCTGGATGCGCTCCTGCTGCCCGGTGCGGGCATTGACGGCGATGACGCAGCGCTGCCCGTCGTCCGTCTCGCACAGGTACTCATAGCACAGCGTCTCGCGCGCGCCGTAGAGCCGGAGAAATGCCGTGCGCGCATCCACGACCTGCAGCGCGTCCGGCACGGCCGCCTGTCCTGCCTCGGTGCCGATGGCGTCCGCCGGGAGCGTGCGCGCCCGGTGCGTATCCAGATACGACGCCGACGAGAAGCCGCAGACCGCCCCGTCATCGAGCCGGACGCGCACGCGCAGCTGATCCGCCGTGCACAGGACATCGTCCTGCACATAGCAGAACGTGCAGATGAGCGACTGCCCCGCGTCCTCCGTGTCGATCAGGCGCATGCCGTCATAGCCGCGCGCGCGCAGGAACGCCGCGGCCGACTCCACCGCCTCATCGATGGAAAGCGCCGGTTCGCCGCCGGAACAGGAGGAATAATAGCGCAGCACTTCCCCGCCGGGCACCGTGACCGCGATATAGGACGTGTCGTCCCCGTCGTCGATGTCGAAGTTCCAGCACGGCACGGCACCCTCCGAGCGGCCGGTCGCCTGCAGGCGCGCCGCATCCATGTCCAGAAAGGCCGCAGCCGTAGCCTGTGCCTGTTCCTCCGTGACCTCATCGCGGCCCGCCAGCATGGCATAATCCGCCGCCGTGCGCACCTGATAGCTGCCGTCCGCGATCGGAAGCGGCAGCTCCTCAAACGAATCGGCCAGCGCCGCAAGCTCTTCCTCGAGCGTATCGGACAGATCCGTCTCCAGACCCAGATTCTCCAGCGACTCCGTGCTGCGCACATGCGCCGTCGTCGTGACCGCGCCGTCATACAGCGACTGGCCGAGCGCCGCGAGCTGCGTGCTCAGCTGCGTCGTGGCGTCGGAAAAAGCACGCAGGTGCTCCAGCTCCTCGGACGTGAACGTTCTGCCCTCCGCCGCATTGCGCGAGAGCGTGCGCGCATAGTCTCCGGCGAGGGCGATATTGCGCGCGATCCGCTCGAGCGAATGGGAATTGACCGGCAGCACGCCGAGCGCCATTTCCGCAGTCTGCGCATTGCTGTAGATGTCCGTGCAGACCGCACACTCCATGGCCGCAGTCGTTGCGTACAGGCTCTTTTGCAGAGAACTGTCAAGCTCCTGCACGGCGTTGAGCACCTCACCGTAAGCGTGGCGGTAATTGGCGTCCATGGCCGTCTGGCGGCGGTTGGCGTCCGTGCGGCAGGCGATCAGGCCGATCGCGAGCGCCGCGACGAGCGCCGCCGTATAGGAAATGATGAGCACGCGTGTTTTTTTCTTCATAGCAAACCACCCCTTCCGGACTAGTGTTGCCGGAAAGGGTGGTTTTGATGTGCAATTTTTCTCAGCCGGTGATCTGCAGCGTCTGCGCCGAGGCAAGCAGGCTCTCATACCAGCCCGCCGGCACCGTCCCCGCCCGGCTGAGTACGACCGAAATGCAGCCGTCCGCCGTCGGAATCAGGTATGCCTCGAGCTGTTTTTGCACCGTGGCGCCGCTGACGCCGTAGGCGTTCAGGCCGCCGAGCTGGACCTGACCGAGCGTCTCCGTGGCCGCAATGGTGCCGTAGTCATTGAGGATCGTGCCCGCGAGCGTCTGCGCATCCGCGCCCGGGTGATAGCCGATCTCCAGATAGGCGTCCATGCTCGCGTCGTCCGCGCGGGCAAAGCAGCACTTGCCGTCCATCTCCGTGCTCAGGAACACGGAAGTGTCCAGATACAGCGAGAAATCCGGGCCGCCGCGCTGCGCGAACGAGCCGGTGACGAGCTGCATGGTCTTGTCCTCGCCGCCAACGGAAACTGCCTGCTGCGCGTCGCGCGACGGGGCCTGTCCGCTGCCGAGGATCAGCTCCGGCTCGTCGGAAAACGGGAACTGCGGCAGTTTCGTCTCGACCGGGGTCTCCGGCGCCGGCTTATGGATGCGGATGCCGGCCGCATTGACCACGATCAGCGCGATCGCGAGCAGCACGACCACGACAGCCATGACGATGACCGCCCGCTCCACGCCCGTGCGTTTTTTCATGCCGCTCATCCTTCCAGTTTAGCGATGCCGGCGTCGATCCGGCGCAGGGTCTCGTCCCGGCCGAGTATGCGGCAGATCTCCACCGCGCCGCCGGGCGTCACCGCGCGGCCGGACACCGCAATGCGCACCGGCCACATCACCTTCGCGTTTTTCACTTCCAGCCGCTCGGCCAGATTCTTCATGGCCGCAAGCAGCGTCTCATCGTCCCACGCCGGGAGCACGGCGAGCACGGGGCGCACCGTTTTGAGCATCTCGAGCGAGACGGCGGGGTCGGTCTTGGACTTCTTGTTCGTATAGAGCGCGATGTCATACTCCGGCAGCGCGTCGAAGAAATCCACCTTCTCCGGAATGTCCGTGAGCACCTCGCAGCGCTGCTGCAGCAGCGGCGCGATCTGCGCGGGATCGATGGCGGGGTTTTTCACCGTCTGGCGGATATAGGGCGCGGCCACGGCGGCGAACTGCTCCGGCGTCATGGCGCGGATATACTCGCTGTTGAAATACTTCAGCTTGTCGATATCGAAGATGGCCGGGGACTTGGAGATGCCCTTGATGTCGAACGCCTCCACGAGCTCGGGCAGCGAATAGATCTCACGCTCGCCGCCGGGCGCCCAGCCGAGCAGCGCCACATAGTTCACCACGGCCTCCGACAGGTAGCCCTGCGCGATCAGATCCTCATACGACGGGTCGCCGTGGCGCTTGGACATTTTGTTGTGCTGGTCGCGCATGACCGGTGAACAGTGGATATACTTCGGGATCTCCCAGCCGAAGCCCTCATAGAGCAGGTTATACTTCGGCGTGGACGACAGATACTCCGACCCGCGCACAACGTGCGTGATGCCCATGAGATGGTCGTCGATGACGTTGGCGAAGTTATACGTCGGCAGACCGTCGCGCTTGATGAGCACCTGATCGTCGAGCGTGTCATTATCGACCGTGATGTCGCCGAAGATCTCGTCGTGGAACGTGGTCTTGCCCTCGCGCGGGATCTTCTGGCGGATGACGTAGGGCTTGCCGGCTGCGAGATTGGCCGCGATCTCTTCCTCGCTCAGGCGTGAGCAGCGGCCGTCGTATTTGTGGATGACCGTGCCGTCGGAAACATTTTCTTCGGCAGCGTCGTCCTTATCGCAGAAGCAGCGGTAGGCGTGGCCGCGCGCGATGAGCAGCTCGGCATATTCTTTATAGAGTCCCCGCCGCTCGGTCTGGATATACGGGCCGACCGGACCGCCGACGTCCGGGCCCTCGTCATGCGTCAGGCCGCAGGCGCGCATGGTGCTGTAAATGACATCGACCGCGCCCTCCACATAGCGGCCCTGATCGGTGTCCTCGATGCGCAGGATGAACTTGCCGCCGGCGTGCCGCGCGATCAGATACGTATAGAGCGCCGTGCGCAGATTGCCGACGTGCATATACCCCGTCGGGCTCGGCGCGAACCGCGTGCGCACCTCCCCATGCGGGATGCGCAGCTCCATGTCTTCAAACCACTTTTGATCTTTCATATTCTCTGTATCCTCCGGATAGATAAACCATAATTATTTATATCTTATTTTACATCGCATGGATTGTCAAGGAACTTTCTGTGTTGTATTCCACCACCGGTTGTGGTACAATATTCAAACAAATGCGAATTTTCAGCACGACAGTTAAGGAAGTAATAAAAAATGGAAGAAAAAACTGCAAAAAAAGTCATGCTCTCCGGCATCCAGCCCTCCGGCGATCTGACGCTCGGGTCCTACCTGGGCGCGATCAAGAACTGGAGCGAGCGCGCCGAGATCTTTGACTGCTATTATTTCATGGCCGACCTGCACTCGATCACCGTGCGGCAGAACCCCGCCGATCTGCGCCGCCGCACCATCGAGCAGCTCGCGCAATACATCGCCTGCGGCCTCGACCCGGAAAAGAACACACTCTTCATCCAGAGCCATGTGCCCGCGCACACCCAGCTCGGCTGGGTGCTCAACTGCTTCACCATGTTCGGCGAGCTTTCGCGCATGACGCAGTTCAAGGATAAAAGCGCCAAGAATGCCGAGAACATCAACGGCGGCCTGTTCACCTACCCCGCCCTGATGGCGGCGGACATTCTGCTCTATCAGCCGGACTACGTCCCCGTCGGCAGCGACCAGAAGCAGCACGTTGAGCTCTGCCGCGACGTGGCCACCCGCTTCAACAACATCTACGGCGACGTGTTCAAGATCCCCGAGCCGTACATTCCGAAGGTCGGCGCGCGCGTGATGAGTCTTGTATCGCCGGAAAACAAAATGTCCAAATCTGACAAAGACCCCAACGGCACCGTGTACCTGCTTGATCAGCCGGACGTGATCATGCGCAAGTTCAAAAAGGCCGTCACGGACTCCGACACTGAGCGCTGTGTGCGCTACGATCTGGCGAACAAGCCCGGCGTGTCGAACCTCATGAGCATCTACGCCGCCTGCACCGGCAAGACGTTCGAGGCCATTGAGGCGGAATTCGAGGGCAAGGGCTACGGCGCGTTCAAGCCCGCCGTCGGCGAGGCCGTCGTCGAGACGCTGCGCCCCATCCGCGAGGAGAGCGAGCGCCTGCTCAAGGACAAGGCCTATCTCGAGAGCGTCTACAAAGCCGGCGCGGAAAAGGCGTCCTACATCGCCAACAAAACGCTGCGCAAGGTCTATAAGAAGGTCGGCTTCGTCGCCAAATAATACTTATCTTATTGGAGAACGGTTCTCATGTTTCTTAACACTGCTGTCTGGATCAAAGTCATGCTTGCGATCCTCATCGCGTTCGTGGTCAGCTTTGCGCTGACGCCGGTCGTCAAGATCCTGGCGCAAAAACTCGGCGCCATGGATGTGCCGGGCGAGGCCCGGCGCGTGCACGATCATCCCATCCCCCGTATGGGCGGTCTGGCCATTTTTCTGGGCTTCATCGTGTCGATGCTCCTGTTCGTGGACATCACGCAGGAGGTGCGCGGCATTCTGCTCGGGTCGATCATCATCGTCATCACCGGCGTGATCGACGACATCATCTCCCTGCGCGCGTGGACGAAGTTTCTGATCCAGATCCTCGCCGCCGTCATCGTCGTGCTGCACGGCGTGGTCATCAACGTCGTGTCGAACCCGAACGTGTTCAGCAGCCAGGAGGCCATCGTCCTCGGCTGGCTCGCCATTCCGCTGACCGTGCTGTGGATCGTCGGCATCACCAACTCCGTCAACCTCATCGACGGGCTTGACGGTCTAGCCGTCGGCGTGTCGACCATCAGCTGCGTGACCATTCTGGTCGTGGCGCTGCTCGTGTCGGAGCCGAACGTGGCGCTCATCGTCGCAGCGCTCGCCGGCGCATGCATCGGCTTTATGCCCTACAACCTCAACCCCGCCCGTATTTTCATGGGCGACACCGGTTCCCTGCTGCTCGGCTACGTGCTGTCAACGGTGTCGGTGCTCGGATTGTTCAAGTTCTACGCAATCGTCACGTTTGTCGTGCCGGTGCTCGCGCTGGCCGTGCCGCTGTCGGACACGCTCTTCGCGTTCTGCCGCCGCATCCTGCACGGGCAGAGCCCATTTCACGCCGACCGCGGTCACTTCCACCACAAGCTCATGGATCTCGGTCTGAACCAGAAGCAGGCCGTCGCGATCCTCTACGCCATCAGCGCCACGCTCGGCCTCGCCGCCGTCGTGCTCACGACGAAGGGCTCCATCCGCATCGCACTGCTCGTCCTCGCGCTGCTGATCGGCTTTGTCGTGTGCGCCTTCATCCGCAAGAGCGTGCACAAGCATCACATCGACGTGGAACTGCAGGAGGCACAGGCCGCCGCGGAGACGCAGGCGGAAGCCGAAGCGGCCGAACAGAAAAAAGACGCCGCAGCCGCCGAAACACCCGCGCAGGAGGTCAACGATGAGCAAACGCATTAAAGTCATGTCCGTTTTCGGCACCCGGCCGGAGGCGATCAAAATGGCACCGCTCGTGCTCGAGCTGCAAAAGCACCCCGAGATTGAGAGCATCGTCTGCATCACGGCGCAGCACCGGGAAATGCTCGACTCCGTCATGGACTGCTTCGGCATCCGGGCGGATTATGACCTCAACATCATGCAGCAGGGGCAGGACCTGACCGCGATCACGACGCGCGTGCTCGAGCGGATGCGCGAAGTGCTCAGCGAGGTGCAGCCGGACATTGTGCTTGTCCACGGCGACACCACGACGACGTTTGCCGGCGCACTTGCCGCATTTTATGCCAAGATCCCCGTCGGCCATGTGGAGGCCGGTCTGCGCACGTATGACCGCTGGTCCCCCTTCCCGGAGGAAATGAACCGCTCGCTCGTCGGCCGCATTGCCACGCTGCACTTCGCGCCGACCGCAAACAACGCCCACAACCTCGAGCGTGAGGCCGTGGAGGGCGACATTTTCGTCACCGGCAACACCGTCATCGACGCCATGGCCTACACCGTCCGCGGAGAGCAGTTCGTCTCGGAAGAGCTGCAGCAGGTCGATTTCTCGCGGCGGGTCATCACCATGACCTGCCACCGGCGCGAGAATTACGGCCAGCCCATGCGCAACATCTTCACCGCCGTGCGCCGTCTGGCGCTCGACTACCCGGACGTGGAGATCGTCTATCCCGTACACCTGAGCCCGGTCGTGCGCAGCACGGCGGAGGAGCTGCTCGGCGGCGTGCCGAACATCCGGCTCATCGCACCGCTCGACGCCGTGGATATGCACCGGCTCATGGCGCGCAGCTACATGGTCATGACCGATTCCGGCGGTATTCAGGAGGAAGCCCCCGCACTCGGCAAACCCGTGCTCGTGCTCCGGCGCGAGACGGAGCGGCCGGAGGCCGTCACCGCCGGCACCGTCAAGCTCGCCGGCACGGATACGGAGGACATCTACCGTCTGGCCGCTGAACTGCTCGACGATCCGGCCGCCTATGACCGGATGGCCAAGGCCGTCAATCCCTACGGCGACGGCAAGGCCTGCCCGCGCATCGCGCAGGCCATTTTGAGCCATTTTCTCCCCGACGCGCAGCCGCCCGAGCCGTTCGTGCCCGCGCACTAAAGAAACAGCATCCCACCGAGGATAAACAGCAGTTCCTTGTCGCCGCTCTCGCGGTACATGAGATACAGCACCAGAATCAGCAGCAGGTCCTCACTCTCGAGATCTGCCAGCGAAAATTTCTGCAGCAACTGCTGCAAGCCGCCGCCGGGCAAGCCCGGCGGCGGCTTGTTGTTTCTTCCAGACGGCGCGGGCGGTCGTGGGCGAATCTCCGGCTGCGGTGCGTCCGGCACACGCTCGACCCGGCCGCTGTTGCCCTGATAACGATTATACATGGTCGTCCCCCTCCAAGTCCTCGGCGGCGAGCTCGGCAAGTGACGCGAGCCGCGCGAGCTTCATCGCGCGGTCAATCTTGCGCCGGCGCTTCTCGGCCAGATAGGGCTTCATGGCCTCGAGCAGGTGACGATTGGCGGAGTCGTGTCCGCTCCCGCGCAGCGCCGACATCATCCGGCGCAGCTGCCCCATATCGAGGTCGAGATCCGGCTTCGGTGCGGACGGCGGCGCTGACTTGTCGCCGCCGTCGCCCAGGATCGAGGATGCCAACTGCGCGATCTTGCCGAACTGCTTCGGATCATTGAGCAGCGCATCGAGCTTTTCCCCGATCTCATCCATCCTGCATCGCGTCCTTTACTTTCCCGGCCAGACGCTGCCCGGTGTCCGTGCTGAGCACCTGCGTGAGGATCTGCCGCAGCGTCTCGGTGTCCCCCGCGCGCGCCGCCTGCTCGATCCTCTGCGCATCGAGCGCGTCGGCCAGCTTCTGCCCGTCGGTCGAGTCGGCGATCTCCTGCAGGCGCTGCAGACGCCCGTCGCGCGCAAGCTGGTTTTTCAGCGCATCCAAGTCCTTCATATCGGTCACGCTCCATTCGGGGCGGCTTGACTTTGCAGGCCGTGTCCCGTATAATGCGGATGGCCCGGCCGTGCCGGGTATCCTGCTTTTATTGTATTCTATGAGCAATGCGGAGGTGACTTGCCACGAAGATCCTTGTTTTTTCCGATTCTCACGGCCGGACGCTCGGCATGGTGCGCGCCACCCGGCAGCAGCAGCCGGACGCCGTGTTCCACCTCGGCGACTGCGAGCGCGACACGCAGCGGCTGGAAAAGGCGTTTCCGGACCTGCCGCTGTACCGTGTGTGCGGCAACTGTGACCGGGAGCCCGTGAACCCCGAGGTGCTGCAGCTCACGCTCGACGGTGTGAAGTTCTTCCTCACGCACGGGCACCGGTACAGTGTGAAGTATACGCTCGACGCCCTGCTCAACACAGCCTATTTTGCTGGCGCGGACATAGTGCTCTTCGGGCACACGCACCGCGCCGTCAATGAGGCCATGCAGGGGCTGTACGTCGTCAACCCCGGCACCGCCGGCGTTGGCGCGTCGTGCACATACGCCTGCATCGAGACGGAGGACGGTGCCGTCCGCTCTGTCGGCATCCACGCCATACCCGGGGCATAAAGCACGCGCCCCCGGCTGCTGCCGGGGGCGCATTGCTGTGTTGTGTTTACTTTTCGCGGAACGTCACATAGAGCGTGTGGTTGCTGTCCACATTCATAAAGGAATAACTCGTCAGCGGCAGGACCGTAGTGCCGTCGATGACCAGCGTCGCGACCTCGTAGCCATCCTTCGGCGTGATCGTGAACGACACGCTGCCGCCCTCGGCCACCTTCTGATTGCCGCCCGGGCTGACGCTGCCGCCGGCACCGCATGTGACGGTGACGGTGAACTCCTTCTTCTCCGGGCCCGCCGAGATGGAGACCTGGATCGTCGTGCCCGGCTTGACCATCGTGCCGCCGACCGGATTCTGGCGGGCAACGGAGCCCTTGCGCACGTTGTCATCATAGACATTGCCGCTCGCCTCCACGGTGACGCCGAGGCTCTTGGCCGCCGCCTGTGCTTGCTCGAGCGTCAGGCCGACGAAGCTCGGAATGGCGACCGGGGTGTCCTCCGGTGCCGTGGGCTGCTCCTTCGGGCCGAGCGAGACGACGAACGCGACCGTCTGCCGGTGCTTGAGCTGCGTGCCTTCGTTGACGTCCTGCCGGATGACGATGCCCTTGGTCTCGTCGCTGTTTTCATACGTGATGCTCGGCTCGGCGTCCAGCTCCGCAAGCTGCGCCTTGGCCGATTCCTCCGTCTGGCCGACGAGGTTCGGCAGGATGCGCTCATTGCCCTTATGAAAATTGAACACGCCGGACAGCGCGCAGATCACGACCGTGACCAGGGCGAGCACCGCCGTGATCGCCGTGATCGTCAGCCGTTTGCGCTCGCTCATGCGCCGGACGCCGTGACGGCGGCGTGTGGTTGTCTGTCTGCTCATATTTTTTCCTCCGGAATCGACAGGATGGATAGAAATTTCAAGGAAACAAGTATATAATAACATAGACGCAGCGTTTTGACAAATGTTCGTTTTTGGGAGGATCTTTGCATGGAAAAAATCGCACTCGTGACCGGAGCGTCCCGCGGCATCGGCAAGGCGACCGCGCTGGCGCTGGCCCGTGACGGCTGGACGGTGCACGTGAACTATATCCGATCTCGTGAGGCGGCCGAGGCAGTCGCCGCGCAGACCGGCGGCATGGCCATCTGCGCCGATGTGAGCGACGGACAGGCCGTTTCCGCTATGTTCGAGAAAGTCGGTCCTGTGGACCTGCTGGTGAACAACGCCGGCGTCGCAGTCTACGGCCTGCTGACGGATCTCGACCCGGCCGTCTGGCAGCGGCTGTTTGACGTGAATGTCACGGGTATGTATAACTGCTGCCGGTGCGCAATCCCGCCGATGGTGCACGTGAAGGCAGGACACATTATCAACCTCGCCTCCATCCTCGGCACGAACGGCGCCTCGTGCGAAGTGGCCTATTCTGCCACGAAAGGTGCCGTCGTCGCGTTCACGAAGGCGCTGGCAAAGGAGCTCGGCCCGTCCGGTATCCGCGTCAACTGCGTCGCCCCCGGCTGCATCGACACGGACATGATCGCAAACCTCAGCCCCGAGGACAAGGCGGAGCTGGCCGACAGCACCGCCCTGTGCCGCATGGGCACGGCGGAAGATGTAGCCGATGCGATCGCGCTGCTGGCGAGCGAGCGCGCCCGATTCGTGACCGGACAGGTGTTCGGCGTGGACGGCGGACTGCTGATCTGAACCAACAACCGCAAAAAACAGGTGCACACCGAATCGGTATGCACCTGTTTTCGTTTTTATTCCGCCGCCGGCGTGCTGGGTGCAGCATTGCCGGGCGTCGTGGACTTGTTGCGGCCGCGTCCGCCGCGGTGGCGGCGGCGATGGCCGTCGGCGCGCTTTTCCCCGTTCGGCGCGGCGCC
>ERZ809296.2676-NODE-2676-length-16463-cov-6.512372_pt1 | contig 16463 bp, 13 predicted proteins | sample MGYA00520511_ERZ809296 | MGnify/ENA primary metagenome ERZ809296 (study PRJEB31576, sample SAMEA3212662) | Homo sapiens | biome: human-gut; feature: human gut; material: fecal | place: Sweden | collected 2012 ... | reverse complement strand
ACTTCTTCGCACCCATGCGTGGAAAATCTTTTCGAGCATTGTGTACCAAAGACTAGATTACATCTTCTTCCACATTCTTATTGGCAACATAATGAGACTTTTCATAGTAAGCCTGACGGGTTTTGCCAAACAGCCGACATAAAACATCTATCTTATATGATGGATGTTTTGCCTTACTTCTTGGACTATTGGGCACCAGATTTTTTTCTTATATCAACCTTTAGCTCACGTTCTGCAATATCAAACATAGTATCTAAACAAGTGGAACGCATTTTTTCTTTCGCCAGTTGTTGTTCCAGTTCTCGGATACGTTCTTCCATTGCTTCAATAGGTAGCTTTTCTTCTTTCATAGGTATTACACTTTTTATTGTTATTACTGCGTAAAGCTATTTTAGGACAAGTCAAAAACGGTCTATCCTGGTATCCGTAGCAAATATACATGGTATTTATGCTTGCAAATCATTATTTGTAGGTATTGCGAGTGATGATTAAAACCGTTAATTTTGCAAACTAATGGATCGTACGAAAAAAAGACAGAGACAGCGGGCTGTCATAGCATGCATGTTGTTGCTGACATTGATGCCCTTTTTCCTCGTGAAAGCTTTTCATGTTCACGAGGAACAGTCGTGCGTATCCCATAACGAACAGGGGCACTCCTGTCACGATTCTCCTGAAAATTGTACCATCTGTCTCTTTACGCTCTCCCCGTTTGTCGAGGCAGGGATTTTTATATACGATTATATTCCGACTGGTAGGCTTGTAAGGTATCTTACCTCCAAGGAAACAGATGTCATCGTCATTCTTTTCCCGTATTTCCTCCGTGCACCCCCTGTGTGTTTGTCATAACTCCCTTGAGGGATTCGCATGCCATCACTGTGATTGCGTGCAGGGGCTTTTCATGTCCCGTCTTAACAGATTATAACCCGTTTATATTTTTTCAAGTATGACATTTCATGCATATCTCCAGTATGTGTGCCTGCTTGTTGTCTGCCTATGTACCCTCCCTTCTCCCATGGAAGCACGGGTACAGGCTGACCGGCAATCGACGGGTACACGCGATACCCTGCTGGTCATTGACCAGGAAAGCGGGCTTCCCATTGAAGGGGCCTATATCCTGACCGGGGAACGGTTACTTGTCAGCTCCCCCCGTGGAATGATTGTTTTCGGTCATGGAACGTGTTTCATGGATACGGTCCTCGTGCAGTGCCTGGGTTACGGTTCCCGGCGTGTGCCTTTGAACGAGGTATTCAAAGAAAGCAGCATACATACCGTATGTCTCTCCCCGGACATACAAAAACTCGGGGAAGTGATTGTGATCGGTGAACGTGCCGGGGCGTCACCCAACGTGGTGAGCCGGCGCCTTTCATCCCCCGAGATCAGGAACGCGCTGGGAACCTCGCTTGCCACCCTGCTCGAACGTGTCAGCGGGGTAAGTTCCATCAGCACGGGAACCACTGTATCCAAACCCGTTATCCAAGGAATGTACGGGAACCGGATACTGATCATCCATAACGGTGCCCGCCAGACCGGGCAGCAATGGGGGGCCGACCACGCTCCCGAAGTGGACATGAACGGCAGCTCCTCTGTTTCGGTAATCAAGGGCTCCGATGCGGTAAGATACGGTTCGGATGCCCTTGGAGGGATTATCGTCATGGAGCAGTCTCCGCTTCCTTTCAGAAAACGCTCCCTTCAAGGGGGAATCTCCGCACTTTACGGAAGTAACGGGCGTCGCTACGTGGCTACCGGACAGCTCGAAGGTGCTTTTCCCGGTGATTTCGCCTGGCGTCTGCAGGGAACCTGGTCAAATTCCGGGGACCGTTCCACTGCGCACTATCTTCTGAACAACACGGGAACCAGAGAGTATCACGCTTCCGCCTCTCTGGGCTATGACCGCGGACGTCTGAGAGTGGAAGGTTTCTACAGCCGCTTCTACAGCCGGACAGGGGTGATGCTCAGCGCCCAGATGGGTAGCGAGGACCTGCTGGCGGAACGTATCCGGCTTGGTCGCCCCCTGCACACGGATCCCTTCTCTCGTGGTATCAGGCCTCCCTGCCAGGAGGTCACCCATCAGATCGCATTCGGCAGGATGCGGCTCGGCATGAAGAAGGGGGGAAGTATTCACTGGCAGAGTACCTGGCAGAAGGACGATAGGCAGGAAAACCGTGTCCGGCGGCTGGATTCTAACATTCCGGCGGTTTCCCTACACCTGAATTCATTCCAGCATCTTCTGCGCTGGAAACGGGATTACGGCTCCTGGCAGGTCGAGGCGGGAGGTCAGGTCATGTTCATCGAGAACCACAGCCGCGCGGGTACCGGATTCGTGCCCGTTATCCCGAACTACACGGAGACACAGGCAGGGATATACGGTATCGGGAAATATCACCTGGTCAGGGGAGGCGTTGAAGCAGGCCTCCGCCTGGATATGCAGGAAACCCGTGCCAGTGGTTATGACTGGACGGGCAGCCCCTATGGCGGGACAAGAAAGTTTAACAACGTGTCCTACAGCCTGGGAGGACACTATCAACTTTCCAGACGCTGGAGGCTCACCTCCAACTTCGGTCTGGCCTGGCGTGCCCCTCACGTGTATGAACTGTACAGCAACGGGAACGAGCTTGGGTCTGGGATGTTTGTCAGGGGAGACTCTGCGATGCACTCGGAAAGAAGCTACAAATGGATATCTTCCCTCCGTTACGGCGACGGGATGTTCAGCGTCTGTCTGGACGGTTACCTGCAATGGGTGGACGGCTATATCTATGATGGGCCGGAGAAAGAGACAGTCACCGTGATTTCGGGGGCATACCCGGTCTTCCTGTACAGGCAGACCCCGGCTTTCTTCCGCGGTATGGACTTTGACCTGCGTTTCACTCCGGGCGGTTCATGGGACTACCATGCCGTCGTCTCCTTTATACGGGCAAACGAACGGACAAAGGGTAATTATCTTCCTTATATTCCCTCCTTCCGTTTCAGCCATGAACTTGCGTGGATCCACGAGACGAAATCGCATCTCAGTCTGCGCCTGAACATCAGGCACCGTTTCACCGCAAAACAGAGGCGGTTTGATCCGGACACGGATCTTATCCCGTATACTCCCCCGGCGTACCATCTCCTCGGGTTCGACGTCGGTCTTGAACTTCCCGTGAAACGGGGACACCAAGTCCGGTTCATGCTGTCGGCAGACAACCTCCTGAACCGTGAGTACAAGGAATACACCAACCGCTCGCGTTACTATGCGCATGATATGGGACGTGATGTGCGTTGTGGTGTAAACTGGATTTTTTAATTTATAACAACTGTAATTAACACTAATAAATAAAAAGAAAAAATGAGAACAATTGCATGTAAAACCGTGTGGGCACTTCTGGTAGGAGTGTCCCTTGTCCTGTCGCTGAACTCTTGCAGCAAGGATCCTGTAATACCAGAAGACGAGACGAAGAACAAGCTGCATGAGGACCCGGCAAAAATGACCGTCCGCCTCGTTGAATGTCACCTGCACGCTGACTGGAACGAGATACAGAAGGCCGGAGGTCCCCACCAAAATCCGGAATCCCCGGCCAGGTATATGAAACGTGTCCAGGAGATCACTTATGAACTGAAGGCCGGCAGTGGATGGACCCTTGCTGAAGGAAGCCAGGGCAAGTTTTACGTTCAGAAAAACGGCGAATATAAAAATGGAAACAACTTTACCCCGGCCCCGGTTTACCTGATGTTTATCTATTACTACAATTCCAAAGGAGAGTTGATGAACGGCCAGTTCGTGGAGAACGGGCAGGAGAATATTCACCAGCATTTCTTCACCCCGGAGAACGTGAGACCTACCTTTGACGGGAAACCGGAAGCTGACGACAATGATCCGGAGGCACTGGTGGATTATCTCTATGTGGATACCACGCCCTGGGACAAGACCAAACATGACAACGAGGCGGAAATTACGGGAGGCACTAACCCGGTAGGATTAAAAGGAGTTATCCGGTTCCTGAAGGACCGCAAGGAGTTTGACCTGAAACTCCGCCTGTATCACGGCTACAATTCTAAAAAGAACCCGCAGACAAACGGCTTTGACCCGTTCTACAAGCCCTCCGGGGTATTGATCCAGCGTGGAACATGGGATATTAACCTGAGCATCCCGGTAGTGGTGTTTTGGAGCCGCGAGGAGTTTGTTGATGTGGACCCAGAGGCAGATGTGAACCTGATCGGGGAGGATAGCCTGGATGAAGACAGCAACCGCACGCTACACTCCATCATGAAAACCTTCAATCTTACATGGAAGGAGGCGCTTGAGGAGTTCATCTCCTATACCTACCAGGCGGGGGATGTGGAAGCTGGATCCATATGGCTTTGATCATCTCGCGTAGGATGGAATTCTCTCTTTATCAATCTACAGGCGGCAGGTGGGGCCGCCTTTTTTGTCTTGTGCAGCAAAAAAATCCTATCTGCTATGCTTAATCCCCGTGGTTTACTTGGGGATGTATTGGGACATGCTTTACCATCTCACCCTGTTCCATTTTTCATGTTTGGCAAGTTGAAAAAAATCCTATACATACAAGACGTACCGTTTCCTTACCGACAGGGCTGGAACCGACTTCCCTAAAATGTTTTAAAGACAACATCGGTAAAAAAACTCGAGAAATAGTAGCTTTTATACCAGAAAAAAATGGCTACAACAAGTATCACATTATCAACAATTACTAATTACTATTCAATTTCTAAATTTTTATCTTTCTGCATCATATTCATTTCTCAATAAATACTCAAGCGCAGAAATAATTCTTTTGTAGTGACTCCAAATTGTGTTTGTATAAAAAATAAGGCAGATCCTTATTCAGATCCGCCTTACTTCTTTTGCGGTTGTACACTTTTCGGGATGTATGTACCCGGTTTATGTTTACCGGATGGAGATGTTCCCGTATCTCCTCTTCCCGCCGGGCTTTTCTCATGGCTTTGAGGTAGTCTGCCCGGGTAATCTTGAATTTATTTTTCATATTATACGTTTTAACGTGTTTCAAACCACGTGTTTTATTTATCACAAAGATAGTGTTTTAGAATGAAAGATCATTGCTTATTGGTTAAGACTGTTCCGGGATTAGCATGATATCCAGGGTGGCATGAGAAAGCAGCGGGCGGCAGACGGTCATGCAACGATCCACGAGCAAGGTAAAGAAGGCCGGGGTGTCGGTGAATAGTTCCCAAAGTTCACGGGCTAGAGTGATTTCGGCAACCCGGGCAATGTTTGCGGGGTGACAATGACTTTCTACTGCAAGGGAGGTAATAAAATCCCGGTTCATGACAACATTGCGGCTATGGGTGTCAAGGTGTCCCTCGGCAAGTTTTACGGCTTTGCCAATCATGATTCCCATGGTAATATGGGTGATGCCTTCCTCGTTGGCAAGGCGAAGCGTATCTCCGATGTAGTTACCGTAGTGAATGAACGCTTGTGCCGGGAGATCGGGAAAGCGGGAACGGAGATAATTTTCACTTTTTGCCCCGGAATTGATTACGATGCCGGGACATCCGAGTGCTCGTGCGACTTGGATTTCTTTACGGATAGAGTTGACGAAAGCCTCGGAGGAGAAGGGACGGACGATACCGGAAGTTCCGATGATGGAGATTCCCCCGGTAATACCCAGTCTCGGGTTGAATGTCTTTTTTGCCAGTTCGCTACCTCCCGGTACGGATATACGGACGGAGACGCCGGAATGAAGCCCGTGCGAGTGAAGCAGTTGTTCTATCTCGTTAGTAATCATGCGGCGGGGAGTTTGGTTAATGGCGGGTTCCCCGATGGGTATGCCGATTCCGGGCAGGGTGATCGTACCGACACCCTCGCCGGGAAGGAATTGTATGCCGGGTTGGGTGGTTAGGGAAACGGTGGAAAGGACCGTGTAGCCATTCGTGACATCGGGATCATCGCCTGCGTCTTTGATGACCCCGCAAGTACAGTTGGAGTCGGTGAAAACACATGAACTGACGGGTAGCGTGACCGTTTCGCCATCGGGTAAGGTGATCGTGGCGGAGTGCTGTGTTTCTCGCGTGAGGAGTCCCCGTAACGCTGCACGGGTGGCTGCGGTGGCGCATGAGCCGGTGGTGAAGCCGCTGCGGAGGGGATAAAATCCCGGCAGAAGTCGCTCGACACGGTAGCGCAGGCCGTGTTCACCGTTCACGGTATAAAAACTGTCCGGGAGGGGGGGGCGGCGGATGACGATTACCGGGATGCCGAGCTGGCGGGCAGCGGTAACCTTTTCCTCGTAGTATCCGGATTCCCCGCTTTCTTTGGTTAGAATGGCCCCGGGATGCAGTTGACGAAACAGGGCCAGTTCATCCTGTCCTTCGTGCCAGAAAAGGAGATTCTTTTCGGGAAATCCGGTTTGCTTGGCAAGGGTGCGGGAATCCTCCCGGTCCAGTACCCGGAAGTGACAGGCATGTTTTTCCCAGTAACGTCGTAATTTGCCGATGGTTTGTACCCCGCTCAAGGCTAATAAATGGTTTATTTCATGTGATTCGAGATAGTCGATAGCATCGTCGAAAGAGTCACACCAGACGAGCGATTCGTCTCGTGGGGGGTAACGCCGTTCAAGACGGATGACGGGTATATCCAGTTGTTCGGAGACGGAGGCCACGGTGGAGTGGAGCAAGGAGGCAAAAGGATGGGCGGCATCAATGATAAGACGAATGTCGTGTGTCGTGCAAAATTCGAGCATGGCGTTAGAATCCAGACCACCGGTCATGCGGGTTCCATGCTTACACTCTATTTGTTGGGCGTTGCCACGGGTCGAGTAGTAGTAGGGACTGCCTGCTTCGTCAAGTACTTTCGCTGCAATTCTGCCTTCCGTTGTTCCTCCGAAAATGATGATCATGACGTTTTAATTTTCAATTCTCCATTTTCAATTTCTAAACAGGTGTTTGAACTGGTGTGAATAGAGTTTCGACAATCCTTGACGGTTGTCGATGGCATCACCCACAACGATCATGGTGGTGAGGGTGAGGTTGTTTTCTTTCACGATCTTCGCCAAATTTTGCAATTCTCCCCGGTATATCCGTTCATCTCTCCACGTGAGATGATAGCAGGCAGCAACGGGCGTGGTTGGCGGGTAGTGCTGCATCAATTCGGATTGAACCTGATCAACGATAGAGGCACTGAGGAAGATGCACATCGTGCTTTGTGAACGGGCGAGCAAGTGTAATTTCTCTTTTTCCGGCATGGGGGTACGGCCTTCTCCGCGGGTGAGGATGATGGTCTGCACTTTTTCCGGGATGGTAAACTGGGACTGTAAGGCGGCGGCGGCAGCGAGAAAGGAGGATATCCCCGGTGTGATGTGGTAATCCATCCCGTGTTCATCGAAGAATGCCATTTGCTCCTGTATTGCTCCGTATATGCAGGGATCTCCGGTGTGGAGACGGACGATGAAAAGTCCCTTGTCGTAAAATTCTTTCATCAAAGTGAATTGTTCCTCCAAAGTCATGGAAGCAGAACTGCGAACCGTTGCTCCGGGCTTGGCGTAGTACGTGAGTTCCACGGGGACGAGACTGCCGGCGTAGAGGATGAGATCGGCTTGTTCGAGGAAGTGCTTGCCTTTAACGGAGATCAGTTCCGGGTCCCCGGGTCCGGCTCCGACGATCTCGATGAATCCCCGGCGTTCGGCAGTGCGATTCATGGCAACGGCAAAGGTAAAGTCATTGCCCTCGCTGAGTTTACCTTTCTGTTTTTCAAGGAGCAGTCGGGTGTTCCCGGTAGATTTTAGGGCAGCAGCCTCGGCGACGCTGGGGGAAGAAGTTACTTCACGTACTTTCTCCGAGGGGTTGGGAACGTTGATGTCCCGGAGTTCGTCGGGCGAGTACGAGTCCATTGAAAGTCTTAAACTGTGTGTAAGAAGGTCAACAACAGGTTCATCCTTTTTGATGTCAATTGTTGCGAGGTTGGTAAGGCTGGTGGGTGAGATGCCTGCCTCGATGAGACGTGCGGTGATGTATTCCCGTATACCCGACGGGTCACAGTTCTCCCGACACCCAAAACCTAGAGAAAGCACGTGTGGGCGATAGTAGAGGGTTGGGATTGTGACGGGGTAGATGAAGGGACTGACGATGATCAGGGCCTCGTAACGATTCTGGTCTATTTCCTGAAAGGAATTGTAAATGTCGACGTGAGGCGGTGCGGTACGTTCGAGGTTTCTGGTTCCGCTATCTTGGACGTCTAGGAGTAGGGCCACGGGGCGACGGTTGACGAACTTGTAAATGATTTCATTCATCGGCCCGACGGGTTCTGCCTCCCACCCCTCGAATCTTTCATGAATGGTGTCAAGAGCCCAAAGATCGTTGTTGTCGCTTTGGGTCGTGATGACGGGGAATGCCCCAAGTATGGAGGCAAGCCTGCGGGAGAGTTCGTTGGCTCCTCCAACGTGTCCGGAGAGGACGGAGATAACGTGTTTGCCCGTGGAGTCGATGTTGACGACGGCGGGATCCGTGTACTTGGATTGGATGCAGGGGGCAATGGCCCGGACACAGATGCCGAGAGCGCCGATGAAGACGAGAGCTTCATAACGGGTAAAATTGGCGGCGACAAAGGCCGGGATCGAGTCGATGGAGGTACAGGGATTTTCCTGTCCTTCGCCCGCGTAGAATAGTTCTGTTTCGGGAAGTTCCCGGTGTAGGATAAGGGCCGGAGCCACTCCTTGATGAGATGCTATGATGATGGCTATTTTTTTCATGGGATTATATTCTTTGTGCTTTCATGATTACTATGGGGTTGTGGTCGTCAATGGCCACGTGTTGGGTGCTGACGAGGGTAAACCCGTGTTGTTTCACAGTTTTGGCGAATAATTCCTGGCTTTGATTGGAGACGGAATTGAAGACGATAATTCCGTTCGGGAGCAGGTGTTCACTGATTTTCCGGACGATTTGATCCATGTGACCGCCATGCCCGCCGATGAATACGGCGTCGGGGACGGGGAGGTCGTCTAGTTCAGCCTGCAAAAAGTCTCCGATGCGGGTGATGATGCCGGGCGTTCCGAAACGGGTGGCGTTGATTTCCATGAGGCGTTTGCCCTCGGGGCGTTGCTCGAAAGCCACGACGTGCAGGTGAGGGAACTGGAGTTTCGCCTCGATGGAAACGGAACCCGTGCAGAACCCGATGTCCCACAGGGTTTGATAACGACGAAGGTCCAGTTGTGCCAGCGTGAGCAGACGGATGGGGGCTTTCGTGATCATGTTGATGCGCCCGTCAAGCAGCTCGAAGTCGCTTTCGGGGATGCCGAAATGACGTTGCCGTTCGTGCGTGCGGTGGAGAATGAGGCAGTTCGGGTGGCGGAAGGTGAGGGCCGTGGCATCATCGGGAACGAGGATGCGGACGGTTTCGGTGGTACTGCCGAGGGCCTCGCCGACGTACATAATGTAGTTGTCGTACCCGTAGCGGAGCATACGCTCGGCGATGGTGGTCGGAGTGTGTTCCCGGTCGGTAAGCACGCCGATCTTCTCCTGTCCCTCGATGAGCGCCCGGTCGAACTCGTGCCACGGTCTCCCGGTGAGGGAAACAACGTGCATATCATGGTAGGGGAGCAGGATGCGGTGGGCCAATGTCTGTAACGAGTTGAACGTGGGGATCAAGGTGATCTTGGCGTTGGGTAAACGTTTGAGTACCGTGTTGGCGAAACCGAAAAAGAGAGGGTCACCGGAGGCGAAAACAACGATGTCCGGGTGGTTCTCGTACTGGTGGAACACGTCATCCAGTGGAACGGTGATATTGATCCAGAGGTGATCCTTCGGCAGATAATCACGCATGATCTCGTGGTGCCTTTTCCCCCCGGAAAAAACGTGATGCGTGACGATGGCCGCCCGGGCTTGTTCCGGTAATTCGGGATGCTCCTTGTCGTCTATACCGATGATGGTGAAGTTATTCATTTTAGATTTAATAATTTTAGATTCCAGCCGCACGGGGCCTTGCTAATTTTAGATTTTAAATTTCCACCCACTAAATCACCCCTTCTAGATTTACTACACTCAACTTTTATCTTCCAAGAGGGTAGTCTTTTTCATTTTCAATTTTCAATTCTCCATTTTCAATTCCTCAAAGGTCTCTTCCCGGTCGTAGCTGCGCGGCGTCATCGAAACAAAGGATGGCGTTGACGAGGGTGGCGGCTAGGTTGCTACCTCCCTTGCGCCCTTCGATAACGAGCTTAGGCAGACGGGTGAAAGATTTCAGCATATGTTTGGATTCCCGAACGTTGACAAAACCGACGGGCGCACCGATAACACCGACTGGATGGGCCTTATCCTGGCGCATGAGTTTGCATAGTTCCATGAGGGCCGTGGGGGCGTTACCGAAAACGTAGAGTGCTCCGGGATGTTCTTCCACGGCAAGGCGTATGCCGGCTTGTGTGCGGGTGATTTTGAGACGGGATGCCATTTCTACCACACGAGGATCGTCAAGGTAGCATTTGACTTCAATGCTGAGGCGTTCGAGGGCTCCCTTGCGGATTCCGGAGGCCGCCATGGTGACATCGGTTACGATCGTGCGGGTCTTGCCGTCGTGTAAAGCGGCATGGAGGGTTTCTACGGCGTCATTGTCGGTGTAGAGAATGTTCTCCATGTCGAAGTCGGCAGTGGTGTGGATAGCGTGCAACAAGGCCCACTTGCGACCGAGAGGGATGTTCTTGTCCCTTAGTTCGGATTCGATGGTGCGGAAACTGCGCATCATGATCTCTTGACCGATGCCGACGTTTTCCGAAGATTGTTCCCGGTAGTAGCCGCGGGGGGTAATGATTTTGTCATTCCACGTGTAAGATTGGGAATTCCCGATAATAACGATGGTAAACATGTCGATCTCCTCCGGGTTAAAGTCGAGGAGTGTCGTGACGTTGATTTCCTGTTCCTCTCGTCCGGCTTGGCGGATGTACCCAACGGGAGTTTCCGGTTGGCGGTGTTTGAGGAATAATTCTTTCAAGCGATAGAGTTGCCAGTAGCGTCCCTCGCTTTTAGGGTTGTAGACAGCGGTTACGAAGTCGGCAGATGCGGCAGCTTCAATCCGGCGTTCGATCTTTTCCCACGGGGTCATCAAGTCTGACAGGGAGATAATGCAAAAGTCATGCCCGATAGGGGCTCCCAGTAACGCGGCTCCTTTCTGGAAGGCGCTGATCCCGGGAAGGATTTCTACCTCAACATCACTTGCTTTGTCCCGTTTCATTTCGAGAACGAGGGGTGCCATACCGTATATTCCGGCGTCTCCGGAGCTGACAACACAGACGGTGCGTCCTTGTTCTGCATACTCGAAGGCAAGGGCTGCCCGGTCTTTTTCTTTTTTCATTCCGGTATCGATACACACCGTTTCAGGGCGGACAATGGACCGGATGAAGTTAAAGTAATATTTGTAACCCACCACAACGTCCGACTGCATGATGGCTGTCCGTACGGCTGGGGTAATGTCTTCTTCGCTACCCGGCCCGATGCCGGCAACATATATTTTTCCGTGTTTCATAACGTGTGACTTTATTTGTGACAAAGTTACTTATTTAGTTTGTAAAGTTTATAAAGTGTGGACTCCAAACACGAGAAAGTGTCAAAATTCATGTCCAAACGCCCTCCCGGTAATCCATTTTAGATTTTAGATTTTAAATTTTAAATTTTAGATTTTAGATTCCGTCCGCACGGGGCCGGCGCTTTTTGATTTTCAACTATGATCTTTTAGTTTTTATCTTTTAACTTTTATCTTCCAAGGGGGTAGTTTTTTCATTTTACATTTTAAATTCTAAATTCTACATTTTATCAATCGGATAATGTATTTCACCGAAAGTACGATTCCCGTGAAGGAGACAATTGCTCCGCCAAGAAGAAGGGTCCAGATGATCACGGTCCATAGTGCGGGGCGCTCGACGAGAAATTTGATGTCAAGGGTGTGAAGACCGCGGTAAAGCCAGCGTTTCCAGCGTCCGTTGGTGTCGTAGTGAACGGGACGGAGGGATTCGAGGTTATAGTAATAACAATCCTTCGCCTCGTTGTCGAACGAGACCTTGTAGACGGGGAGTGGTAGAGGACGACGACGGGATATGTAGTAGTTGTCGTACTCGTTCATCTTGGTGATGGAGTAGGTAGTCGAGTCCCCGGCAAGGCGTTTGACGGCAGCGAATATCATCTCTTCCGTGATGCGGAAAGGACGAATCGTGTCAGCGGAGGCGTCCAAGGTCACTTCCTTGCTAACCGTGCGGAGACGGTAGAGGGGAAGACCTTGGTAGTGGGTCCACTCGATGGTTTTGACAGGATCATCCGGAGTGGCTGTGAGTGCGATGGCTTTTCGATAGTCCAGGGCATAGTCGGCAGGTGACGGGGCTTGTCTTTCGGCCGGACTTTGGCGGAATCCGCGGGAGTTCTGTTTGCCGAAAAGCCACGAGGGGAGTGGGGCCATGGACATGTAACCGCTCAGTATCCACGTGAAGACAAATATACCGAAGAAGAAACCCGTGATGTGGTGCCATTTGAACCACCGTTTCTTATACGGAGAGCGGAGAAAACCTTTCCGGCGAGCGAGCCAGTAGGAACGTATGCCGAGAACGAACCCGGTAAAACACATGAACATTCCGAGATAACATGCCCAGTACATGAATTGTGTCCATAAGTTCTGGTTACCTCGGATAACGGTGAAATACACCCAATGGGGAATGGCCCCGAACCATGCCCAGAAACGATTGTTGGAGTTGGTGAACTGCAAGATGTCGGCAGTTCGGGAAGAGACGTAAAGCTGGTATTTTTCCGGACCTTCGAAGTAGAACTTGTAGATGGGAAATTCCCGCTTGTAATGGGCGAGGGGTATCCACTGGTCGAGGGAGTGTAAGGTATCAACCCGGGTAATCTTTCGGTTAGTACACCAACGAACAGCCCGGTTTTTGCAGAGAGCGTAGGTAATAACGGGAGCCACGACATTCGTGTCCGCGTATATCTCGATACGTTGACGTCCCCCTCCTATACTGAATACGGGATCTCCATAAGGGTTGTTCAGAGAGAGTCCGCGGGTTGGTATTTTGGCAGGGAGACGGAGTAACACGTCTTGGATGGCGGGCAAGTCATTCGTATCAAGGATTTCTGCACGAGTGAACCGATCTTCTTGGCTTACACGGGGAAAGGAGTGGTAGATCATCACGATTCCGGATATGAACCATGAAAAGCACAGGACACAGAGAATTAACCCCAGTATCCGGTGGATATGGATAAATAATTTGGTTAACATGGTTGGTTAGTAGATATCGTCTGTTTTCTCGTATTTCTTTTTCTTCACGGTGATGTCTTCCCGTTGGTGTTTGGTGGCGAATTTCACGTGTTGGATGAAAAGTTCCTGTATGGCAGGGTGTTCCCCTAACCCGTTGAGTAGTACGTTTACTTTATAGCCTTTCTTTTCCAGTTCGTCTTTCCAGTCCCCTGCGATGTCATTCTTGGCATGATCTCCGGCCACGAACATGAAGGGTACTAATGTCACTTCTTTTGCTTTGTTAGATTCGAGTCCACGAATTACATCGTCTATCGTGGGGTAACCTTCGATCGTTCCCACGTGGTAGTTCTTATGTCCTTGGGCTTTCATCACGTAGTCGAGCATTCCGTAGGTTGAGTTTGCCGGGTGGTAAGTTCCGTGGCACACGAAGACGCAATCCCCTTTTTCCTTTCCTTTGAGAACTTCGGCAATTGCTTTGACGGTTGCTTGATAATCTTCGGGCGAGTAAAGGAGGGCGTTTCCCAACCGGATATCTTTAAATTTTTTCCGGTATTGTTCAACCTCCTTGCGTAATGCTTCCATCTCGATTCCCTCGATGATGTTCGTGGGTTGGAGAATGAGATGGGTATAACCGTCGGCTATCAGTTTATCCATCGCTTCTGTCGGGTTCAGTTTTACCATACCTTTCTCTTTGAGACGGCGCATGATCATGCGGGAAGTGTAGGCTTCCCGGACTTCCACGCCGGGAAATGCTTGAGACACTTTTTTGTTAATGGCTTCGATGGTCAGGGCTCGGGTATCGTCGTGGGTAGTCCCGAAGTGAACCATGAGGATCGCTATTTTGTCATTAGGACCGAGAGTCTTGAATATGTCGGAATGTTTGAAACCACCGCCACCATGGGCGAAAGAGAGTGTATTTGTTAATAAAAAGAGAGCTGTTAATATGTTTTTCATGATGTTTTTATTTTGTGAAACGGATAATTAAACTTGCAAACAAAGTCCTGCCGGGATTTAAAGTGGCATAGTTTACCCCGCTCGGGCGATCATCTGTCCAATCGAAGAGATTGTCAATCCCCGCATTAATTTCGAAGAGGAAATTTCCTACGGGAGCAAAAGTGTGCGTGGTGGCAAAGTTCCATAATTGATACTTGGGTGCACTGACATCGGTGTAGATATCATTACCTGTTTTCTTATCCGTTGTTTTTTTATAAATATATTTTGAACCTTGTATCCTTCCGTTAATGTTAGCCCGAAGCTTGTATTTATTCCACTCGTGACTCCATCCGGCACGAAACGTTGCGGCATGTCTCACCGATTCGCTTAAACGACGTCCGGCGTCATCAGCTGCATAAACGCAGTTGTAAGAACCGGCAGCGGAGAATCCTGCACCCAAGTAACTGTTCACGGAAATGTCCAAACCTTTGATGCTGGCTTTATCCAGGTTGTGATACACGTTGTGAGTTTTTATTCCGTTGGCTTTCTCTTCCTCGGTGGCTCCAATGTCATACTTCTCGATAATGTCTTTCACATCATTGATATATCCATTGGCGGAAATATTCAAATATTTTCCGGCATACTCCACGTTAATATTGTAATAATTTGCTTTCTCGGGTTTCAAATCGGGATTCCCGACAGTAATTGCTCCTCGGTTTTCATAGTCGTAATATAATTCTTGAATGCTGGGAGTTTTGAATCCTGCAGCATACGAGGCTCTGAAATTAAAGGCCCCTGCCGTGTACATTAGGGCAATTTTAGGGGTGAAATTGTTTTTAAACATTTCATTGTAGACGTAACGGAAGCCTGGTAATATCTGAAAGTTTTTCCAGAGTCGTATTTCATCTTGTGCGTATATGGCAAGCGTGTAAATTTCTTCCGGTTTTTCGAGATTTCCCGGGTTTTTCATATAGTCATTCGTGTATTCCGTTCCGACAGAAATTTTATTGTATTCTCCAAGTTTGAATACTCCTTTCAGATTTCCGTTATAATATTTTTGGCGTTTTGTTAATTCTTCATCTCCAATGCGGAAGGTGGTATCCTTTTTACTGATTTGTGCTACCGTGTATAACTTATTATACTCGTAATTGTCCATATAAAAGTCAAGAGAGACATAATTCACGTCATTCAATTGATAGCGTCCCCCGCCTCCGATATTGTAATCCATGTAGGTCAAATCGTAGGTGTACCCCCCGTCATTTTTTGTTTTTTGTACCGGACGGTTTACTTCCCGGTCAAAATAGCTTCCTTGTATATATAAACTTAAATTCTTTGTTGGAGAATAGGTGAAGTGTTGGTTGACAATGTTGGAATAAAACTTACTGGAGGCTTCTCTTTTTGAAAGAATAACTGTGTCTCCGTCAAGTTCGTAAGGACTTAATTGCCAGCCACCCATTTGGCGTCTTTGATATGAGGTAGAAGAGGTGAATTTTCCAAAGTTCAGATCTACGCTGGCGTTTTGTGAAAAACTGGATTCGCCTCCTACTCGGGTTTTGGATTGTATGTTAATTGGATCTTTGGGGTGTTCCGTGATCACGTTAATGACTCCGGCGATAGCATCGGAACCGTAAAGAGCGGAAGCGGCACCTTTTAAAATCTCAATCCGTTTCACCCTCCCCATGTCAATGCGGGATAAGTCTGTGTTATTGGATACATCTCCGGCCACTTTCTTTCCATCCACCAGAATAAGGATATATTTATTGCTCATGCCGTTTAGCGTGAAATAGGATCCCATGACGGTTGGACGTATATTGAATGACGGATTCAGTAACAGTAACGCATCTTCAAAGGAGTTTACGCCCGCATTTTTTAAGTCGGTACCGTTGATTACTTCAATGGGAACGGGGGAGTCTTTTAGCCGGCGATGTGTCCCTGTGCCTGTTACTACAACCTGATTGAGATTTACCGGGGTTGCTGCAAGGCGGAACAGAATGTTATCTTTATTCCCATTTACTTTCATGGAACTGACCTCATAACCGGAATAGCTGGCCCGAAGCGTGTACGTGTCTTCTGGAATGTTTTCCAAAATGAATTCTCCTTTGTTGTTTGTCGCAATCCCTATACTCGTTCCGATTAACCGAACGTTCGCACCGATAAGTGCTTTCCCGCTTTTGGCATCAATAACTCTTCCTTTTAATGTGAATTGTCCCCAAGAGGTGCTTATTAAGGCTAACATGAATAACGTGGTTAGCACGACATTTTTTTTCATTATAAAATGATGTTTTAAAAGTTTATAATAGTATTCCTGACCCCGAGAATACGCTATTACCTGTGTTTGTCTTGGCAGGTT
>ERZ809296.2667-NODE-2667-length-16514-cov-19.973267_pt1 | contig 16514 bp, 19 predicted proteins | sample MGYA00520511_ERZ809296 | MGnify/ENA primary metagenome ERZ809296 (study PRJEB31576, sample SAMEA3212662) | Homo sapiens | biome: human-gut; feature: human gut; material: fecal | place: Sweden | collected 2012 ... | reverse complement strand
TGCAAGCAGATGGCGTGCAAAGTCGCCAGACGCTCTTTGTGCGGTATTGCCTAAAGATTGGAGGAAAATTTATGAAGAAAAAACTTATGAAGCGAGTAATCAGCATACTTCTGTCCGTTGCTGTACTGTGCTGTGCTGCCGGTGCGGAAGGATTGCTTATCAGTGCAGAAAACCGCTATGACATTACCTTGACCATTACATATCCGAGATCAGGAGAGGCTCCGGAGATACCGTCCGATTTTGAAAGCCTTTCTTCTCTGGATCTCACCTATCTTGGGTGCGAATGGAAAACTGCCGATAATACGGAACAGTGGGACGACGGCACAGAGTTTATCGAGTGGATGTATACATTTGTGAACAGCAGGAATTATAACAGCCTGAACACTTTTGAAGATGGGATCATGTACCATCAACGCACCTATTTTAAGATCGCAAATGTTTCTGTATCCGGCGAAGAAGAGGCAGCCGTCACTCTGGTGGACTCTGCAACAAATCAGCAATTTAATTCATCTGAAGTCTATCTGATAAACGGCGAGGAGTTTATCAGCGAGCTCGGAGGAACAGTAGATTTACCTTCCGGTATAACGGCAAACGATTCATTAATGTATATTGACACAGGTGCCCTAATTGGCTCACCTTGGGGACATATGCATACCGAAAGCTCTGAATACACATTTGACGATCAGAACCATTGGAAGGTGTGTCCGGAATGCGGAATCAAGCTGGTAGATACCGTTTGTAATCACAGCAGTTCTTATGGCATACTTGAAAGATGGACATCTACACAGAGTGCAACTGAAACACGAGAAGGCATTTGGCAGAAAACATGCAGTTCCTGTATGTATGCATACGACACTGTAACATCTCCTGCTGTTTCTGAGCAGACCATTGTTTCCAGCTACGAGGAATTACAAGCAGCACTTGCAAAAGGCGGAAAGCAGTGGATCACCTTAAAGAAAAAAAGTTCCGAAAACACATGGATTTATCAGGAAGATATGGAAAGTGATGATATGCTGGTTCTGGATGATCCAGATGCCGACATCACGATCGACCTGAATCACTGCAGTGTGATTCGGGATACAGGCAGATACGATAATGCCTTGTTCGACATCCGGCAGGGCAAGCTGCGGATCTTCAGTACACAGCTGACAGGCATTCCGGCAAATGATTGGAATATGCAATTCCGGAGTGCAGCATATACGTCCTGTTTGTTCCGCGTTGGAAAAAATGGTGCCCTGCATCTGACAAATATAAGTGGTGCTACGCCTTATCAGGGCATGGCTTATGGACAGCCCATGATCATTTCCGAAGGCGATCTGCAAATCGATGGCGGGCATTACCGCAATATGATCGACACGTTCTCTCCCGACAAAGAAACTCGCGGAGCAGCAATTTTGATCGATGGCGGCACCGCGGTTATCAACGGCGGCAAATATGAAGGCACGGCATGCGGCGTGGCTGTACGGAATGATGCTCAGCTGACTGTGAATCATGGATATATCGGCAGTTCGGATACTGGCTTGTACATTGGAGGTAGTGCAAATGCAGTAATCAATGACGGAGAATTTGACCGCTATGAAACAACTTCCTCCTCTTCCAAATCTCAGAATTGTGCTGTGATGATGGAAAGTTCTGGTGATCTGACGATACACAACGGTAACTTTTACGGAGCAAAACAGGGTTTGTTCCTGAAATCGGCAGGACAGGTTACCATTTGGAACGGTTCTTTCAAAAGCAGGAATCCCAGAGAAGCCCAACAGGCAGCTATGGTGATTTCCGATATGGAAAACATGAATGTCACAGTCTATAACGGGACATTTTCAGGGACAGCCGGAATACGGTCCAACGTAAAATTCTCGTTGAAAGACATTCTTCCGGACAAGAATGGCAATGGCATGAAAGCTATGGATAATGGTGTGGGGATCGATCTCAACACAGAAGCATTCATATTTGGCGAAAACCGTCTGACGATTGAAAAATCAGTTCCTATAATCACGAAACAACCTCAGAATGTAACGTTGATTTCGGGCAATGATGCAAGGTTCTCTGTAGAAGCAATTGGTGCCGTGCGTTATGAATGGGAAATATTTGATGTAGAAGATGAAACACAGCAGCCCTATTCCAGAGAAACTGTACTGTCACACTGCTCTGGTGTCAACAGCTTTGAAGAAAGTACATTTCAGATCTATGGCGTTAGCTCCTGGTTTATGAATAAGGCAGTACATGTATGGATCAAAGGCAAAGACGGCGGTGTCACCTCTCACACAGCATATTTTAACATCATTGTCAAACCTCCGGCAGAAGTATCTCAGCTTAAAAACGTGATCGTTGCTCCCGGCGGCACTACGTCTTTCACTTTTGAAACTTTGTATGCAGATGAATTTCGCTGGTATTTTACCAATTACGAATGGGATCAGATAGATAATGAAGAACTGTTGGAATATAAATGCGACGGTCGCACATTGACGCTGTACAATGTTTCTGAGTTTTGGGACGGAGAAACTGTTTATTGTGATGCACTCAATGAATTGGGGTCTATTACCTCGGATAAAGCAGTTATCACAGTAGGTGTTGCAGGCGATGTAAATACAGATGGAAAACTGACCGCTGCAGATCTGGTAATGCTTCAAAAATGGCTTATCCAATCCGGATCTATCAACAATGGCCGACTTGGCGATTTGGACGGTAATGGTATTCTGAACGGCATCGACTTGGCGATGCTTCGAAGCCTGCTGATCCGCTGACTGCAAGCAAACAAATCAGAGCACACCAGGAAAAAATACACAGACAGTGATTTTCCCCTTGGTGCTTGTTTGAAAAATTCGTACATTTGTCAAAACACTCATAAATCACATAAAGGCAACACCGCACAAGTTCTGTGTGGCGTTGCCTTTACTTTTTTACACGGCATTCCTTTTCAAACAACGGGAAGTGAATCCTTCAAAAATATTGTTTTTATCACGAGGAATGTTGTAAAATTTATACATGATTTTCTTGATTTCAGCAATCCGTACAAATTCTCTGAAATCAGGATTTAAAGATGGGATCCCCCGCCTATGCGGGGAAAAGTCACTGCCGGAAGTCCACTGGTCAATGATATTGGGATCACCCCCGCCTATGCGGGGAAAAGCAGTGACACACGGTATCATCACCAAGGTGTACGGGATCACCCCCGCCTATGCGGGGAAAAGTCTGCTTGTCCTCATTGGCGGCATCGGCGATAGGGATCACCCCCGCCTATGCGGGGAAAAGCTGTAGACCAGTGCAGCCACACAAGACCAACCTGGATCACCCCCGCCTATGCGGGGAAAAGCAGACAAATTCTTGATACCGTCTACATATGTCAGGATCACCCCCGCCTATGCGGGGAAAAGGAAATGAAATCGTCGCCTATATCATCACCGATAGGATCACCCCCGCCTATGCGGGGAAAAGAAAGGAGAGGACAGGCTCTATAACGCAGAGCATGGATCACCCCCGCCTATGCGGGGAAAAGCGTAATTGCGATATGAACCGCCTTTTATTCCGAGGATCACCCCCGCCTATGCGGGGAAAAGGTAAATAGATCAACCGATGGATCATACATATTAGGATCACCCCCGCCTATGCGGGGAAAAGATTAGAAGACACTTGCTGTACTGATACTTCTTGGGATCACCCCCGCCTATGCGGGGAAAAGGGAACCTTTGGTGTCGATACCAGTACAACCACAGGGATCACCCCCGCCTATGCGGGGAAAAGTTTCTGGATACCGCCCTGTGGGCGGTATTTTTGGGATCACCCCCGCCTATGCGGGGAAAAGGTTTCCCCTCGATACTCTATCGGGTGTATATGCAGGATCACCCCCGCCTATGCGGGGAAAAGAATTTCTTTGGATTATGCCAACACCAGTATTTAGGATCACCCCCGCCTATGCGGGGAAAAGTTTTTGATGCCCTCGACGATAGCATTAAAAATGGGATCACCCCCGCCTATGCGGGGAAAAGTGGGGCATGAGTGAGAGTATCGCACCGGGGGCAGGATCACCCCCGCCTATGCGGGGAAAAGTGCTTCGGACATCTCCGCGGCTAGCTTTAAGCGGGATCACCCCCGCCTATGCGGGGAAAAGCCACAGCAAGAGGACACGCGAAAAAATCAACGGGGATCACCCCCGCCTATGCGGGGAAAAGGCCGTCGTTGGAAATTACAATAGAATCTTCGTAGGATCACCCCCGCCTATGCGGGGAAAAGAAGTGGTTCATGACCAAAAAGACCTTCATGGCGGGATCACCCCCGCCTATGCGGGGAAAAGTGATTTTCATGATGCACACCTCCGCTTTTTCGAGGATCACCCCCGCCTATGCGGGGAAAAGTTCAGAATGATCGGGCAAAACGCACGAAAGCAAGGATCACCCCCGCCTATGCGGGGAAAAGGGATCAAACGGCTGTAATTTTCCCGTGTTGATAGGATCACCCCCGCCTATGCGGGGAAAAGCGAATCGTTCAACGATATTTTGTACACTCTGCGGGATCACCCCCGCCTATGCGGGGAAAAGATCCATATATGTATTTCATAATGGTGTGTATAGGGATCACCCCCGCCTATGCGGGGAAAAGCGAAATTTTCGAACTGTCACATAATCTTAAAAAGGATCACCCCCGCCTATGCGGGGAAAAGCACAATCTCTTCCCGCAGAACCGGATAAATCACAGGATCACCCCCGCCTATGCGGGGAAAAGGTTTGAACAGGGCGACAAGACCTACAACGTGCACGGATCACCCCCGCCTATGCGGGGAAAAGCCTGCTCTGGCTGGAGCAACCCGTTGCATTTCAGGATCACCCCCGCCTATGCGGGGAAAAGTAGATCAGCAGAGTATGCTATGCTCCTGTAAAGGGATCACCCCCGCCTATGCGGGGAAAAGCCCGCTTTTCCAAAATGTCCGCCAGTGTATCGAGGATCACCCCCGCCTATGCGGGGAAAAGTCAGCGTGAAGCTTGATGCTCTCGCCACCGCTGGGATCACCCCCGCCTATGCGGGGAAAAGGTACTGCTTGAAAGACCGCTTGACACGGTCGGAGGATCACCCCCGCCTATGCGGGGAAAAGAGCAAATGCGTGGTATGAGTGGCATTTTTTATAGGATCACCCCCGCCTATGCGGGGAAAAGGAGTTTCCACGCAATTTCAACAACTGTATAACAGGATCACCCCCGCCTATGCGGGGAAAAGACTGCCGGAGTGCCGATAACGTCCAGCGTATCAGGATCACCCCCGCCTATGCGGGGAAAAGGCAAGTGCGATGTCGCTGTCCTCCAGAACGGCAGGATCACCCCCGCCTATGCGGGGAAAAGTACCGGAGCAGGGCTTGATACGCCTCCGTGATGGGATCACCCCCGCCTATGCGGGGAAAAGGCAGCTCCGGAAGCACCTCGTAGATGCTAAAAGGGATCACCCCCGCCTATGCGGGGAAAAGGTACAGGGGGTGTGGCAATGTTTGTCAATAAAGGGATCACCCCCGCCTATGCGGGGAAAAGCAAAACTGGCTGTAGAGAGCTCCGCCTGTTGTAGGATCACCCCCGCCTATGCGGGGAAAAGTCTTCTCCATCGCAATAATCAGGATCAAAACGAGGATCACCCCCGCCTATGCGGGGAAAAGGCGACCATGCGGCGATTTAGCTGCACACTGTCGGGATCACCCCCGCCTATGCGGGGAAAAGTGCTGCTGTATGTGGTGCTGCAAATCTGGGATAGGATCACCCCCGCCTATGCGGGGAAAAGTTCAGTTCGGATAATTCTTTTTTGTTCATGGTAGGATCACCCCCGCCTATGCGGGGAAAAGAGCTTTTCCCGGTAGCCTTGAAACTGCTCCTTGGGATCACCCCCGCCTATGCGGGGAAAAGGCAAAGAACCCTGTTCGGTATAGCTGCAAGTTGGGATCACCCCCGCCTATGCGGGGAAAAGTCGGAAATGGACTGAAATCCAACTTCATACATGGGATCACCCCCGCCTATGCGGGGAAAAGTAGCCCTTTTCGAAAGAACGCCGCATGAACTCAGGATCACCCCCGCCTATGCGGGGAAAAGCATGGAACTTTCATCTAACATAATGGTATCAAAGGATCACCCCCGCCTATGCGGGGAAAAGGCAAGTACAAAAGCTTGGGAACTATGGGGTACGGGATCACCCCCGCCTATGCGGGGAAAAGGATCAAGTACCGCAGCTTATCGTACTGCACAAGGGATCACCCCCGCCTATGCGGGGAAAAGTGCGAAATGCCGTCTACGGCGTTTTTGTATTTAGGATCACCCCCGCCTATGCGGGGAAAAGCTGGATACCGATCACGCAATTTTTTAACATTCAGGATCACCCCCGCCTATGCGGGGAAAAGTGTACCCGATATTTTAGCATGCGTCAATGGCTAGGATCACCCCCGCCTATGCGGGGAAAAGGCAAACCGTGATTTCAAGCGACGTTGCAAAACGGGATCACCCCCGCCTATGCGGGGAAAAGAAAAGCGAAAAGAAATCATGTAAAGGCAATGCGGGATCACCCCCGCCTATGCGGGGAAAAGTCCAGCAGCTGCATGACTGCACCCTTGATGTCAGGATCACCCCCGCCTATGCGGGGAAAAGTCCATGATCGACATCTTTGCTCCGGAAAGGGCAGGATCACCCCCGCCTATGCGGGGAAAAGTCCACGAAACCGCAGCCCCCAATGGCTATGTAGGGATCACCCCCGCCTATGTGGGGAAAAGTTATGAATAGTTCACCATTTTCTAATATTTCTAGGATCACCCCCGCCTATGCGGGGAAAAGCCAAATGTGGCAGTGATAACGTCAGCGTTCAGGGGATCACCCCCGCCTATGCGGGGAAAAGTCATAGTTTATAGACGAATAATAAGAATAGAAAGGATCACCCCCGCCTATGCGGGGAAAAGCAAACTCGGCTTGATCCAGTTTCAGCACCTGCCGGATCACCCCCGCCTATGCGGGGAAAAGTGTTATTTGTCAAAATTTATTAAACCCTTTTTAGGATCACCCCCGCCTATGCGGGGAAAAGAGGTTTTCACTGATGCCAAAGTCACGCCTTATGGGATCACCCCCGCCTATGCGGGGAAAAGTGGCGGCACCGGTGGCGGAAGGGGTCAAGCGTGGGATCACCCCCGCCTATGCGGGGAAAAGCTGACCCAGAATTTCGGCAGACACAAAGCGGCGGGATCACCCCCGCCTATGCGGGGAAAAGGGGCGTTTTTTGCCCGCGTACACTGCCCTGATGGGATCACCCCCGCCTATGCGGGGAAAAGCGGAGAGGAAACGCCTACAGATATTTTACAATAGGATCACCCCCGCCTATGCGGGGAAAAGGGAAACTCCAAAGGGTTGCGTGGAGCACGGTGGGGATCACCCCCGCCTATGCGGGGAAAAGGTACGCCCTTTGCGTCCAGCTTTTCACCCAGAAGGATCACCCCCGCCTATGCGGGGAAAAGGATGATAAGCAGCTGCGTGTCCCAAGCATGACGGGATCACCCCCGCCTATGCGGGGAAAAGGTTCCTATGGCTATCAAACTCTATCTCCTTGTAGGGATCACCCCCGCCTATGCGGGGAAAAGGTGTTGTTGGCACCGCTTACCAAAAGAGCACTGGGATCACCCCCGCCTATGCGGGGAAAAGCTTTGCGAAGACAATCCGCGTGCCGCAGTCGCGGGATCACCCCCGCCTATGCGGGGAAAAGTGCAGACTGTATGCGATGCAAACGGCTGGTACGGGATCACCCCCGCCTATGCGGGGAAAAGAACTGACATTTGGTCGTAGTGCTCCGCGTTCCAGGATCACCCCCGCCTATGCGGGGAAAAGGCGAAGAAAATCGGAGTTGCCAGAAACACTGCAGGATCACCCCCGCCTATGCGGGGAAAAGCAGACTTGCTACACCGCCTACAGCGGCAAGCCGGGGATCACCCCCGCCTATGCGGGGAAAAGTACAAGATGACTTATGCAGAGATCAATGCACTGAGGATCACCCCCGCCTATGCGGGGAAAAGGTACAAGCCTGCGAAATTTCAAAAGTGATGAAAGGATCACCCCCGCCTATGCGGGGAAAAGTTTCCAGCTTGGTGATGTTCCAGCCGTTCAGAAGGATCACCCCCGCCTATGCGGGGAAAAGCGTCGTTCAGAATTTCTTCATACCATTCCGGCAGGATCACCCCCGCCTATGCGGGGAAAAGGCACCAGTTGCTCCGGGGTCGCCTTTATCTCCAGGATCACCCCCGCCTATGCGGGGAAAAGTAAGCACCGGTAATATCCTTTGACGGCTTTCCAGGATCACCCCCGCCTATGCGGGGAAAAGGCGTCCACGCTGAACCGTCTGCCGCGGTCATAGGGATCACCCCCGCCTATGCGGGGAAAAGTTCTTGTGGCGGTCAAACTCGATTTCCCTGTAGGGATCACCCCCGCCTATGCGGGGAAAAGCTGAAACGTCAGATTGAAAGCAAGCAGCTGAAAGGATCACCCCCGCCTATGCGGGGAAAAGGCATGCGTACTATAAAGGCATTTCCAAACCGAAGGATCACCCCCGCCTATGCGGGGAAAAGAAACATCGAGTTTTCCAAAAGGATCAAACAGCAGGGATCACCCCCGCCTATGCGGGGAAAAGTCGATCAAATTTTCATCATCAGAAATGTAATAAGGATCACCCCCGCCTATGCGGGGAAAAGGTTATCTTGAACCGTTTTACAGCATTTACCATAGGATCACCCCCGCCTATGCGGGGAAAAGTCGTACATTCGCAACTTCGTGTTATTGTATTCAGGATCACCCCCGCCTATGCGGGGAAAAGGCAAAGAAAGCACGTCAGACACGCGAAGCCCTGGGATCACCCCCGCCTATGCGGGGAAAAGATCGTCAACATGTTTTGCAAGGGCGTCTCTGGTAGGATCACCCCCGCCTATGCGGGGAAAAGTGTGTGGCTGCACTGGTCTACGGGTGCCGGAGAGGATCACCCCCGCCTATGCGGGGAAAAGTTCGAAGCAATCTGGGGATCCATTAAAGCTGTGGGATCACCCCCGCCTATGCGGGGAAAAGTATCCTGCTTGCCATGATCTCACCACCTTAAAAGGATCACCCCCGCCTATGCGGGGAAAAGCTTGACAAAGCCTTTGGGCTGTTGTTGGTCTGGGGATCACCCCCGCCTATGCGGGGAAAAGATCACCCAGTCCCCAACGCAAAATACACTCACAGGATCACCCCCGCCTATGCGGGGAAAAGCCCCCTTTCGGGCGGGGTGGGGGCGTCGCTGCGGGATCACCCCCGCCTATGCGGGGAAAAGGCAGCTGATACCTACCACCCTCACTATCATGTGGGATCACCCCCGCCTATGCGGGGAAAAGTTGAGAATGCGAGGTGATAAAGATGATAAGTGAGGGATCACCCCCGCCTATGCGGGGAAAAGGAGATGCGAACAGCATAGCGGTCTTTCTTTGCAGGATCACCCCCGCCTATGCGGGGAAAAGTTCCCTTTCTGCCTGCCTTATGATGCCTATCAAGGATCACCCCCGCCTATGCGGGGAAAAGAGGCGGTTTGTGGCGGGATAAAGGATTTTCTTAGGATCACCCCCGCCTATGCGGGGAAAAGATCCGGAGTAGAGCCGTTAAGATGACTACATACGGATCACCCCCGCCTATGCGGGGAAAAGGTATTATAGCACAATTTGCAAGTTATGTCAATAGGATCACCCCCGCCTATGCGGGGAAAAGATGATGAATTTGGGGAGAAGATAAATGTAAGTAGGATCACCCCCGCCTATGCGGGGAAAAGGGCTGGCGGCAATCCAGACAGACGGGAGCCTTAGGATCACCCCCGCCTATGCGGGGAAAAGGCGTAGCCGACACCTATCATCCGCATTATCATGGGATCACCCCCGCCTATGCGGGGAAAAGTTGTATGAGGGCGGAAAGAACCCCTGTTTGGTAGGATCACCCCCGCCTATGCGGGGAAAAGTGCAGCGGAAAGCACGCCACGACACACCTACTAGGATCACCCCCGCCTATGCGGGGAAAAGGGCGGGGACGATTCAAAGTCGGCGGCGGTATGAGGATCACCCCCGCCTATGCGGGGAAAAGGTCAAAAAAATACGGACGCTGTACGCCCGTATAGGATCACCCCCGCCTATGCGGGGAAAAGCCAATTAGAAATAGAGCCTTTTGCACCACCACAGGATCACCCCCGCCTATGCGGGGAAAAGCAGGCAATACCGCACAAAGAGCTGCAAGAAGTAGGATCACCCCCGCCTATGCGGGGAAAAGGTCCTTTGGCGTACCCCAACGTGCAGCACCATAGGATCACCCCCGCCTATGCGGGGAAAAGTCACAGCGGCTGAGGAGTTCCAGCCATACGGCAGGATCACCCCCGCCTATGCGGGGAAAAGATGAAATACTTGGAATTGACGTGCATCAAACTAGGATCACCCCCGCCTATGCGGGGAAAAGGCAGTCATTCTGGCATACCTGGACAACAGATCAGGATCACCCCCGCCTATGCGGGGAAAAGATGGATATAAGACAGGAACTGCGAAAAAATCCAGGATCACCCCCGCCTATGCGGGGAAAAGGCCGCCGGACACAGAACGCGGCAGGGCAACCCGGGATCACCCCCGCCTATGCGGGGAAAAGTCCAGCATTTTCCCGATTGTTTTCGCTTTCTCGGGATCACCCCCGCCTATGCGGGGAAAAGATTGTAAATAAAATTTTTAAATTGCATGAATAAGGATCACCCCCGCCTATGCGGGGAAAAGCAAAATTATCCGTTCTGGGGGATCCACGTCGTCAGGATCACCCCCGCCTATGCGGGGAAAAGGTCGAACAAAGAAATATTGTAATCGATACCATAGGATCACCCCCGCCTATGCGGGGAAAAGTAGACACACCGCCGCTTTCAACTACCGCATCATGGGATCACCCCCGCCTATGCGGGGAAAAGTCAATTTTCGATCAATATCGAATGGAACAGATGGGATCACCCCCGCCTATGCGGGGAAAAGACTAAAAAGATCCCAAAACAGCGTTACTTTTTCCATCAGTCTGCTTCATTTTCATTTAGTTTGCAATACACCTGATACAAAAGCTGACAGTCTGCCAGTGCACGATGCTCCTGCTTTGTCGGAATTTCCAATACGTTTGCTATTGTTTCGAGTTTATAACTTCTCAACCCCTTTATCTTGCTTTTTGCAGCCTGCATTACATCATAGGTATCCATTTCTGGAAAATCCATGCCATTTCTTTGGCTTTCAGTTTCGAGAAATTTTTTATCAAAATCAATACAATACCCCAACACCATACTGCTTCCTATAAAATCATAAAATGCAGCTAAGGCATCTTGAATAGGGATTCCATTCGCTTTGACAGATACATTCTCAATTCCCGTCAATGCAGTGATCGTTTCAGGAATTTCATTATGAACCAGTATCAGCTGCTGATATTCGTCCACACACTTTCCATTCCGAACCCGTATTGCTCCAAGTTCCAGAATTTCATCTTTTTCAGCTGCAAGGCCTGTTGTTTCTATGTCGATAATTACAAAAGATTCTTCCACGCTGTCGGCATCTGAACGGGAACCAGATCTTCTGCGTTTCTTTGCTCCCATTCGCTGTTTTGCAGCATTACTAAAGCCTGCTTTTAAACCACTCTCCGCGGCGTTATGACGATGCGGATGCTTCATTAGTTTTATGCCGTCCAGATCGACCGGCTCCCATGCCGTATTATGCACATAGAAATCCATATGCTGCTCATTGTTCGCAGTAAACACCATCGTAGCTTGTCCGTCACGGATATTCTCGCAAACTCTTTGCCAGAGTGCCTCACGAACTCTGGCACTCACACGCCCTACATAAACACCTGTATTGATCTCAAGCAGCCATTTTGAAAGATCTCCACGCAGTTTCGGCGGACAATTTGCTATCGTAAGTACAATCATATTCCATCCTCATATTTACCATAAGAAATGCCGTACTCTACATGTTCTTTCAAATTGTCCCACAAATAAACAACTTCCTGCTGCTCCTGCGGCTGGGATTCCTGCAAAAGATATTTGACATCTTTCACCATTCGCTCTAACAGCTTGGTTTCCGAAAACACATTCCGAACCCTTCTACGCATGATATTGGGAAGATCAGGCGGCTCCTCTGCTGCCAGTTCAAAGGCAAGCGGAATCGTGACCTTTGCTTTATACAAGTCTGCAATGTCATAGGCAAAGGAAAATTCATGCCCGACATGGATAAATCCCAGACTCGGTGCACAGCCCAGTGCAGTGATTACCGCAGAAGCAAGCCCATAGAGGCAGACGTTTCCGGCAGAAAGAGCCTGATTCACCGGATCGCTTGCAGAAAAATCTTCTGCATCATACTTTCTCCCGTCCCACGAAACGTCCCATTTTTTTGCTTGCTCCCGATAGATTTTTCGCATTCGTGCACCTTCACGTCCCCGCAGCTGCTGCAATGTCATGCCTGACACATCTGCATCTGCAAACCGCATCTCGTACATTTTGCGGACAACATCAAGGTGCTTTCTGGTGTTAGAAACCAATTTTGCCTGTTTTTCCAGCAACGTGCTGTGAGAATTCAGGGCTCTCCCATGTGCATAATATCGCACCCCATGTTCTCCGACCCAGATCACACTGATCCCCGTATCACCGATCAGTTCCATGGCTCGATGAGAAATATCTGTCCCCGGTCCAAGCAGCAGCACAGTAATTGCTGCCGCAGGAATGTACAGCGTGCCTTCCAGATCACGTGCTGTGATCGCACCGTCTTCCCGATGGATCTTGCAGTGTTCCAGATAGAGAAACGTCATACGGTCGTTGATCGTCGGAAGTGCTTGCAAATCCGGCTTTTCCATACCGTTTTGTTCTGCCATCAGTGCTCCCCTGCCACGGTCAGCATTCCAAGTCCATATGCCTTTCCTCTGCCGATTCCCTGCATAAGGGACAACTGAAAGCATTCGGCATCTGTCACAGTCAGAACCCCTTCATATGTAACTGCCAGTATCCGCACATACTGCCTGCTGTCCCCTTTTCGGAAACGATACCATTTAGATTCTGTTACAAGCCACTGGTCTTCTTCCAGTGCAAAGCCATGTTTCGCCGCCTGTTTTTCCAGCCATTCTTCCTGATACGCAGTAGTAATATGTGCAACCGGTTTTCCTCTTTTGGACTGTGCGATCTTCTTATAAACAACCGGATTGGCTTTCAGCCGGAACTGCCACTTGCTTCCGTTTGTGATCCTGTCAAGCAGAACATCATATTTTTTGGTTTCTGTACATGTCCCTGTGCCAAATTGCCTTACAACTTCCGAAAAGTCCAGCGGAGATTCCGTCAAAATCAGAAGATACTGATTTCCATTGAGGGTATCCAATCTCCAGAGTTTCCGCGTTCTTCCCTCCGGCTCTGCACATTCAATGGCACCGTGAAACAATTTTGGTGCCACCAACGCCTGCATGGTTTTCGTCTTTGTCAGATCTAATTGAATTCTTGTCAGATACATACGACACCTCACAATTCCGAAAACGGGTCATGTTCTTTGCCGGTGATGATCTCTTCGCACTTCATACGCCAGCCATGCTGTCTGTGCAGCTGAGAAAACGACTGCGGAACGTCCTGCACCGGAATACCGCCAAACGGCACTTCATAGGCGATGCGGAATGTGCCGGATTTCTCATTGCAAAGAGGCGGTTCTTCTTTCAAAACTGCTTCCAGACTTTTTTCCCGTACACCCCATACGATCGGAAGTGTCGGCGGGCACGATTTTCTGCCGAGATACAACGGATAGACCGGATGCTGCAATGCCTCTGCAATTTTCTGCAAAAAGGCAGTGTCCTCCGATTCCAGTGCTACCAGAAAAACTGCATCAGAAAGATAGTGCCGTTCTGTAACATCTGTTGTTTTGGGAGAATGCACCATATGAAAGTCTTTCAAAAGCCTGCCCTCTTTTTCCGCACGAACGCCAAAACGCAGTGCTGTAAGCGGCTCCAGCTTTTTCGGATCATCATTTCTCTGTATGCCCAGTGCGGCAGCAAGCATTCCGACCACACCGCTTTTCGTCGGCTCCCGTTCTGTGTTCCGAATGATAAATTTCGAGTTACTGCCCCACGCCTGTAACGGGGCAGCCAACCGCAACAATAATACTGCCATTTTTGTTATGCCTCACTGACTTGTTCCCGCAAATCGGATTCCAGTGTGTCCAGAAGCTCCGGCAAAGACATCTGCTGTGCAATGTCCGAAAGTGCATCGCCAATGCAAAAAGCTGCCTTCGGCTCTGCCGCATACCGGCTGTATATTTTCTCTGCATACGCTGCCAGCCGCTTTTCCGATTCTGTGGCATAACCGTCTTCCGATGCACGAACAGGCTTTTCAAATGCACCGCACAGGTTGACAGGCTGGTCCATTCGGATCGTCACATAAACAGCGTCCGGAAATGTGCGGTTTGCGAAGGTATTTTCCTTACCGGTCGGCATAGAACGGATAAATGCTTCTGCAAATTTACGCACGACCACAGCCACATCAGCGGCATCGTCCAGTGTCTTCCGCAGTTCAGACACATTCACATTGGCATAGCGATACAACGTGGACGAGTTGAATTCTACGGTTCCGAGGTGGCCTGCTCCGGCATTGTCGTCCTCTGAAATATCATCTACCGCAGTAAAATAATCGTACTCGTTCTGGACAGCATGCGTGGAGATCGCATGGGCAACCTGAGAGGCAGCATCGTAATTCAATGTCGGGTCGCTCGCAGCCATTCGTCCAAACAGGGCAATGTCTACAGACGGATATTCCTTCAAAGCCTTTTTGAAATCATTTTTGTCTGCTGTGTCCCCACATGCAAGTCGGGCAATTTCCTTTGCCTGTCGGTTGCTCATAAAAAACAACGCATCTGCCTTTTCGATTTCCTCTTTTTTCGCTTTCAGGCTGATTCCTGCTGCCTTCAATGCATCTGATGCTTTCTTCAGGCACTTCTTTTCATCGAGAGAAGCATCTATAGACTGCATTTCCTGTGCAACCAGCTGCACAACATTTTTCGTGCGGTTTCCCAGATCATCTTCCGCAAACATGCCCCGGAATTCCTTTCTCATGGCATGCTTCCACGCCTGCGACGAAACTCTCGCTCTGACGGAACCGCCGTAGACAGCGGTCTTGGGGCTTCCTGTGTCATCACGATTGACACAGCTGGGCGGAACGGTCTGCAACACATGAAAATCAACATAAATACTCATTGTTTTTCTCCTTTTTCAACATAATAAAAGTCTTGTCCCCACGAAAGCTGTACTTCTTTCCGGCTCTCCAGAAACTGAAAACGGTAAATATCTCCTGCAAGCTGTACATAATCCAGCCGCACGCCTTTTGCTTTGCAGAGCTGGATCAATCCTCTTAAATGGTGTGACAGTTCCTGCATGCTCTTTGCCGTAACCACCGGACCAAATCTTCGCAGAATTCGTCCTCGTTCTTCTTCTGTTTTTTCATTCATCAACCTGGCAGCAGCCGTGCCGAGGGATACTTTCTCACAGTGCACCGGTTCAGCATTCCCCTGCTGATGCAGGGCAAACAAAGTCAATGCAATATAGACAGCCCACTCGCCTTCGCTCGGCATACCGGAATTTCCGTAAAGTTCTGACGGCATTTCATTCAGAAATGCTCCCCACAATTCCGGAAGCTCTCCCGGTGTTTTTCCAATGCCTCTACGCAGATTGGCAAGCATCGCTTTTCCGACACTAGTTTCCTTTTGCCGGATCAAAAACTGAATTTGCCGATAGGTATAATTTCTGACATCGTCGATCTTTGACATGATTTCATCTCCTTTCACTAGATCTTTTTATAGATTTCTGCCACCTGTATGCGGAATTGATGAATTGCTTTCGGGGCAGAATATCGAACACTGTCTCCGCTTTTCTCATTTTTTATCTCATGTCCTACCATAGCAGCATCTCCCGCATGCATTGCCAGTTCTTCCGCACAGCTGTATGCGATTGTCTTTGCAGTTTTCTGCCATGCAGAAAATACCCTTTCCTCTGTTTCATAATCAGCAGAATCTACTTCTTCCGGAGTGATCCCAGCCAGCCAGCGACGGAACGGCATGTCCAGACGGAAGTACAGCTGTGCACTGGCAGATTCTCTGGATTTCAGAAAAGTCTTATCCCAGCTCTTGGCATCGCCCTTGGTTCCGCCTGATGCGAGATATAAGTTACCAGCTAATTTGCGAATGGCATCTGCAAGCTGTTCGCATCTGTTGATCTCTACTTTGATTTTTTCCCGCCAGTTTGCACCAATGTCTATCAGCAACTGCTTGTTTACCATAAGAGAATCCCAGAATACATTTTGCACAAAGAAATCCTTATCTCCATATTGAACGGATACAATTGTTGTTTGTACCATTTGCATGTCAATTTCTTCCGCAATCCGCTGAACCCACTGAATTACACCTGCAACATGATTTCCCTCTTTATAATCAGGTTCTTTTGCAAATGTTGGGGTAGGAGAAAACAACGCAGTTTCGGGAA
>ERZ809296.2664-NODE-2664-length-16544-cov-3.163867_pt1 | contig 16544 bp, 12 predicted proteins | sample MGYA00520511_ERZ809296 | MGnify/ENA primary metagenome ERZ809296 (study PRJEB31576, sample SAMEA3212662) | Homo sapiens | biome: human-gut; feature: human gut; material: fecal | place: Sweden | collected 2012 ... | reverse complement strand
GATCTCCTTCAGTACCTCCAGGCATTCATCCGTATGTCTGGAACAAATGACCCGAAGCTTCATGTGGGCCACTGTGGGGATCTGGGCCAGCAGCGTGTACCCATAGCCCTTGGTGGCTCCCACTACTCCCACCCGGGACACCCTTCCTGATCTGTCATTGAGAAGATTTGTATAATCCATAGATTCTGCTCCTTTTCTTTTATGGACGGAATACGATCTTAATGGCCGCATCGTCCTTATCTGCCAGGTCAAAGCCGGCCCGGATATTCTCCAGCCGGAATTCATTGGTGATCAGCGGATGGATCTTTACACTGCCCTGGATAATAGGCCGCAGGGTATCGGGCACCCATACATACCGCTCCTGCCAGGTATGATGCACCAGACAGGTATTGACAAATTCCAGGCCGTCGTCATGCCACCGGCTGATATTTAAATTCACCGGAGTGGTCACCCAGCTGTAAAAAACAAACTTTCCATTGTGGCGGATCATGGCGCTGGCGGCATTGAAGGATTCTGCCGTTCCGGCGGCCTCCACCACCACGTCGGCTCCTCGTCCTCCGGTCAGTGCATTCACCTTTGCCACCGGGTCCTCTTCTCTGGAATTGATGACCACATCAGCTCCCAGGGATTTTGCCAGATCCAGCTTTCCATCCAGCATATCCACCACGATCACCTGGTAAGCGCCCTTCAGCCGGGAACACTGGGCAATGATCTGTCCCGCGTAGCCGCCTCCCATGACCACCACCGTATCGCCCAGCTGGACGCCGGTATGAAGTCCGGAGAACATGGCGCAGGCCGTGGGCTCACCCAGGGCAGCGATATCCATATCCAATCCCTCGGGAACCGGCTGGAGCTGGAAGCTTTTTGCCTTAAAATAATCCGCAAAGTTATTATTCCATCCAAAGGCCATGACCTTGTCTCCCACCTTGTAGTCACTGACGCGGCTTCCTACGGCTGCCACCGTCCCGCCGCTCTCATGGCCCAGAAGAAAGGGAAACTCCGGCGGCTGGCGGAACTCCGCCGTCTGGGGCGGAAGGAAGCCTCTGTAAAAGCTCTTATCCGATCCGCAGATCCCCATCATATGGTTCTTTACGATAATATCGTCCTCTCCGCATTCCAGTTCCCGCTCGATCAGCTCGATATCATAGGCTTTATTGAGCCTGGCTGCTCTTGTGATAAATTTTTCCATTTCTGCTTCCTTTCTGCAGTCTCTCCAGGACTGCGCCCCTTCGGGAGCAGACGCGGGCCGGCCGCTGCTGCGGCTTCCTCCCGCGCCCTGTCCCCGGCACATCAGATCACATGAAGGGCCACCAGCAGGCAGGTCACTGCGGCTCCCACAAAGCCGGCCACAGTGGATGCGCCGCCCACGGCGCGGATTCCCTGGTTCACATCCATATTGGACATGGAAACCGTTACCCAGAAGCCGGAGGAATTGGCATGCTTAAACATCAGCGCACCGGTACCGCAGGCCAGGAAGGCCGCCACCGGAGAGATCCCCAGGGTTGCCAGCATGGGCTCCACCAAGGCTGCCGCCGTCATAACGCCCAGAGAGTTGGAGCCAGTCACCACATGGATGATGGCTGCGATGATAATAGGGATCAGGATCGCCGGAAACGCGGACTGGGCAATGACTTCCGCAATCTTTTCAGCAACGCCCGCGTTCTTAACAAAGGTAGCCAGGGCTCCGCCCATGCCTGTTACCACAATGGGCATGGCCGCGGCATTGATCCCGTCGTTGACCCAGTCGTTCAGCACCTTTTTGCTCTTCCAATCCTTACCGGTCAACAGAAGGGAAAGGATACAGCCAGTGAAGAGAGCAGCCAGAGGACTTCCGATGAATGCGCAGAAATTGGCGATCTGCGTATCGGGAACCAGAACAGAGGCCGCTGTATTCACAAAGATCAGAGCCAGTGGGAACAGGATCGGGAGCAAGGATCTGGACAGGGACGGAAGCTCCATGTGCTCCGTCTCCCTGGCAGCTGCCAGGAATTCCTCCTTGGGAGCCACCGGTGTTTTTAAGGACATACAATAGAAGGTCGCCGCGATCACGCTGGGAACCGCAACGATGGCTCCCCAGAGGATGGCCTGGCCCAGCGGCACGTTCAGCAGGGCCGCAGCAGACACCGGCCCCGGTGTAGGCGGTACAAGAGACGCTGTGACCAGGGCTCCAAGATAAAGAGCCGTGCCGTAGCTCATCATGGATTTCTTCGTCTGGACTGCCAGCATGGACACGATGGGGATCAGAAGGATCACCACTGTATCGGCCCAGATGGGGATACCCAGGATGGCAGAGCTCAGGGCAATGGCCCAGATCATGTGCTTTTCACCCACAAGGCCAATGGCCCATTTGGTGATCCGGATGGCCGCTCCTGTCTTTTCCAGCACGGTTCCCATGGTACAGCCCAAAAAGATCACGATGGCCACACTTTTAATGGTACTGGAGAAACCGCTGTTGATGGTCCCCTCGATGTCCTGCCAGGGTGTCCCCAGGGCAATGGCCAGAATAAATGCCGACAGAAGGATTCCCATGGCGGCGTTGACTTTGCACTTGGAGATCAGCACGATCATCAGGACGATCACCAGAGCAAATACGATCAGTACGTACGATGTTGACATAAGTCAAACCCCCTTTTGTATTTTTCAGATATCCATGTTAAAAAGCAACCTTTATGCCAAACGGATCGTCCTGCGCAGATTTTCTTTTTGTGTCAGTATTTTCCTTGTGTGTCCTGCATGGTCTTTTCATGCTGTTTTTCCTTTTTATGTGCATATTCAATAAAATTTAGTTGCAAATATGTTGCGATGCATCATTTGCATCGTGTTTCATCACTGCACCATCCAGATTGTTTCAGGCCGGGATCATAGATTATATTTTTTCATTTTTCTCCACAGGGTGGAGCGGTCCATTCCAAGAAGCCCGGCAGCCCGGACGCGGCTCCCTCCGCATCGTTCCAGGGCCTCCAGGATCCGCTCCTGCTCGGGCCTTAAGGGATCGGCCGGAAACGCCGTGCATGCAGTTCCGCTCTCCTTTGTTTCCGTTTTCCTTTCTTCCATGCCGGCCTCCTCCAGGTCCCTGGGATACAGGGCGCGGCTCAGTTCCTCTTTTGTCAGTATACTTCCGTCCCCAAGCACCAGGGCCCTCTCTGCAATATTCCCAAGCTCCCGTATGTTTCCCATAAAAGGATACTGGTACAGCAGCTCCAGGGCCTCCGGCTCCGTCACCGGAGCCTTCACGCCCATATCCTGGCAAAGCTTCCCCAGCAGATGGCAGAACAGAAATTCCACATCCCGCTCCCTCTGCCTTAAGGGCGGCAGAAACAGCCGCAGCACATCCAGCCGGTACATCAGATCCTTCCGGAATCCTCCTTCCTCCGACAGCCTTGTGATGCTCTTGTTGGTAGCTGACAGGATCCGCACATCGATATCGATGACCTTATTATCCCCAATGCGGCGCACCTGCTTTTCCTGAAGAGTCCTCAGGAGCTTGCTCTGGGTGGAAAGAGAGATCTCCTCCACCTCATCCAGAAACAGGGTGCCTCCATGGGCCTGCTCAAACAGCCCCATTTTTCCTCCCCTGCTGGTGCCTGTAAAGGCTCCCTCCACATAGCCGAACAGCTCGCTTTCCAGCAGATTTTCCGGCAGGGCCGCACAGTTGATGGCTACAAAGGGGCCGTTTTTCCTGCGGCTGCTGTTATGGATGCTCTGAGCAAACAGCTCCTTTCCCGTTCCGGTTTCACCCACGATGATCACGTTGGAATCCGTTGCCGCGTACCGCCGGGCCGTCTCTATGGTCTCCTTCATGGTCCCGCTCTCGTGGAGGATATCGTCAAAGGTGTATCTGGCCTTCAGCCCCCGCTCGCTGAGCTTTCTCCTGATCTGGCTCTCCAGATTCTGGATCAGGGTGATATCCGAAAGGCAGATCACTGCTCCAGATATTTCCTTGTTGGCGATCACCGGACGGCAGCTCACCGACACCCTGGTCTTCGTTCCCGGTATGGTGAGGATCCGCCCGCTCTGTTCCAGGCCTCCCGTCATGACCGTCTCAAAATCCTTATAAAGATAGGGAAGAACGGTCTTCAGCTTCCGGTCCATGAGGCTCACATCTCCATTCATCTGCCGCACCACCCGGTTTCTGACCCGGATCACTCCGTTCCTATCCACGTACAAAAGACCGTCCTCAGAGGAATAAATAATCGTCTTATACATCTGGGAGATCACCCGTTCGCCGCGGATCCGGTCCACCGTGCGCACCGCCTCATCCACAGCCCGGGCCACCGTATCCTGGCCAGTTTTTATGACCACCGACGGGATTCCTTTGTGCTCTGCCAGGATACAGGCCGAATATCCCCCGACCACAGCGTCGCAGCCAGAAGCCAGGATCCTTTCCATGGTCTTTTCCAGATCGTCATGAAGCACCGGAGCAAACACCGCCGCATTGACCCCCACCATACGGCAGATCTCCTCAGCCTCAAACAGCCGGCTCTCAAAGCCACAGATGGCGATCTTTCCGGGATGAAAGAGCTTTTGGCACTCGATCACCGCCCGCAGCATATCATAACCGGAAATATCCAGACAGATGGTGGGTATGTTCTTATATCGGGCAATGGTCTTCTGGGCTGAATAGCCCCGGGCAATGATGGCATCGTATTCGTCTGCCGGCACATCCGGCGTATCCTCCACTGTCATCACCTGGACATCCGCGTCCAGGCGCTCTCTTTCCGGGTGATGCGCAAGCACGTAGTCTACGATCTCCTTCAGCTCCGGATACGGAACGATCACTAATAATCTTATCATGGGTTCCTCCTGAATTTTATGTTGCACACTTGATTGCATTTTCGTTGCATTGTTTCAAGTATACTGCATCATGATGCGTCCCGTCAACCAGGGGAGCGGTGGGACGCGGCGGATTTCCCCGGTTTCCGTCTGGCACAAAATTTGCTATTATATGTACAGCAACAGTAAATGTACCAAAACGCCGCCGGAGGAGGCAATTCCCCTCTCTGGAGGCGCAGATATAGGAGGAAACAGATATGGCAGTATTCGGATGTATTGCAGATGATTTTACCGGCGCCAGCGACGCCGCTTCATTTCTTGTAAAAGGCGGCATGAGCGTCCGCCTCTATAACGGGATCCCGGAACGCCCGGAAGACGGGGACAGCGCCCAGGCCATTGTCATTGCTTTAAAATCCAGGACACAGGAAACAGCACAGGCAGTGGATGACAGCCTGCGGGCAGCCAGGTTTCTTCTTAACCAGGGTGCACGGCAGCTCTATTTCAAGTATTGTTCCACCTTCGATTCCACCCCGAAAGGCAACATTGGGCCCGTGGCCGACGCACTTATGGATCTTATGGACGTGCCCTGTACCATTCTCTGCCCCGCTCTTCCCGTCAATGGCCGTACCGTGGAGCACGGACATCTGATGGTGAATGGCGTTCCCCTTCATGAAAGCCATATGAAAAACCATCCGCTGACCCCCATGTGGGACAGCAGCATCAGCCGGCTCATGGAACCCCAGAGCCAGTGGCCCTGTATCCCGATGGAGGATCCATCTTCATTTTCCCTGGAAAAAGCGGCAGAAAAGGCCGGTGCCAGAAGGTTCTATATCATTCCCGATTATAAAACCACCGAAGATGGCCGCGCCATCGCCGCAGCCTTTAAGTCCCTCCCCCTTCTCACAGGAGGAAGCGGACTCCTGGAGCCTCTGGCAAGACTCTGGTCCCAGGAGCTGGGAGGCGCCGCAAAAATCCTCGTCTCCGGAAAAGCGCTCCTGCTGGCCGGAAGCTGCTCCCAGGCGACCCTGGGACAGATCGCCTGGTACGAAGCCCAGAAAAAGCCCTCCTATAAACTGGATCCCAAAGCACTGCTGGAGGGAAGACAGACCGTGGATGATGCCTGGCAGTTCATCCAGGAGCATGAAAACAGTTCTGACGCCGTTCTGGTTTATAGCTCCGATACACCGGAAAAGGTAAAGGAATTCCAGTCCCTGGGCGCTGAAAAAGTCGCCTCCCTTCTGGAGGACGCTGCCGCCCGGCTGGCTGTAAAGGCAGTAAAAGCCGGCTATACCAGGATCATCTCGGCCGGAGGCGAGACCTCCGGCGCCGTCACCAGAGCCCTCGGCTTTTCTTCCTATCTGATTGGAGAAAGCGTGGCTCCCGGCGTTCCCATCATGGTTCCGGCGAGGGAGCCCGGTGTCCGCCTGATTTTAAAAAGCGGCAACTTTGGCCAGGAGGATTTCTTTGGCCGTGCCCTTTCCATGACCGGCGGCACGGATCCCGTTCTGGACCAGAAGCTGTCCGACGCCGTCTGGACAGCCCGCAGCCTTTTTGACCGGGGAAAGACCAGTGGCTCCTCTGCCAACATGAGCTTCCGCCACAAGGACAGGATCTATATCAGCGCCACCGGCTCCTGCTTCGGGACCATGAAAAAAGAGGATTTCGCTGTGCTTTCCATGGACGGCACTGTGCTTTCAGAAAAAAAGCCCAGCAAAGAATGGCCCCTGCACCTGGCACTGTACGAAAAATCTTCTGAAACCGGGGCCGTGATCCATACCCACAGCACCTTTTCCGTCCTCTGGAGCTTCGTTCCCGCGAAAAATGACCAGGACTGCATCCCGGATCATACACCTTACCTGAAAATGAAGCTGGGAACCGTGGGACTCATCCCCTACGAAAAGCCCGGCTCCGAGGCACTGTTCCAGGCATTCCGGGAGCGGGTGGGGGCTTCCAACGGCTTCCTCTTAAAAAATCATGGACCGGTCGTTCCAGGAAAAACTGTCATGGATGCCTTTTTCCGCCTGGAGGAGCTGGAGGAAAGCGCCCGGATCGCCTGGGAGCTTTTCCGGTCTGGAATAGAAAGCCAGCCCTTCAATGGCTTTTTCGCTTTAGTGCGCTGAGTTTTTTGTTGACATTTACCAGGGGGTGATTTAAAATTTAATTCCAGGAGGACTTGATTATGAAAGATTTGACCATCGGTTTTATCGGGCTGGGACTGATCGGCGGTTCCATTGCCCGGGGAATAAAAAGAAGCCGCAGGGACGTGCGGATCATGGCATATATGAGGAGCCGGGATAAGCTGGAGCAGGCAAAAAGAGATGGCGTCGTGGACGTGATCCTGGACGGCATCGGCGAGGAGATCTCCTGGTGCGATCTGGTCTTTCTCTGTACCCCAGTGGAGTATAATGCTTCCTATCTGGAGCAGATCCGCCCGCTTTTAAAGCCTGGCGCCCTGGTCACAGACGTGGGGAGCACCAAAACGGATATCCATGAGACCGTAAAGCGGCTTTGTATGGAGGAGGTCTTTGTGGGCGGCCATCCCATGGCCGGATCAGAAAAGACCGGCTACGAGAACTCCACAGACCATCTCCTGGAAAACGCCTACTATATGATCACGCCCACAGAAAAGAGCACCCCGGAGCAGATCGGACGGATCCGGCGGGTGGCCCTGTCCATTGGAGCCATTCCCATGGTCACCGATTACCGGCAGCACGATTTTTCTGTGGCCGCCGTCAGCCATCTGCCCCATCTGGTGGCCTCCAGTCTGGTGAATCTCGTAAGGGATAATGACAATGAGGAGGAGCTCATGCGGACCATCGCCGCCGGAGGCTTTAAGGACATTACCAGGATCGCCTCCTCCTCCCCGGTCATGTGGGAGCAGATCTGCATGACCAATACGGAGAATATCAAGGTACTGCTGCGCCGGTACATCCAGTCTCTTGAAACCATATATGAGGAGCTGGACCGCCGGGATGGAAGCTCCATCCACCGGCTGTTTGAAGAGTCGGGCGCATACCGCAACACCTTCTCCAGCCACAGCCGCGGGCCCGTGGCACCGGATTATTCCTTTACTGTGGATATCGTGGACGAGCCCGGCTCCATTTCCACTCTGGCCGTGCTCCTGGCCTCCAAGGGCATCAACATCAAGAACATCGGCATCAACCATAGCCGGGAAGAGGGTGAGGGCGCTCTCCGGATCTCCTTTTATAACCAGGACTCCGAAACCAGGGCCTATGAGCTGCTGAAAAAATACAACTATACGCTTATTAAATAGAAATGAGGCATTCCATGAAACTCTCTCCCGCAAAAAGCATCCGGGGCTCCGTTACAGTCCCCGGTGATAAATCCATTTCCCACCGCAGCGTCATGCTGGGCTCCATCGCCAGAGGAACTACGGAGATCCACGGCTTTCTGGAGGGGGCCGACTGCCTCTCCACCATCTCCTGCTTCCGCCATATGGGCGTGGACATTGAAAACAAAAACGGCGTGGTCACAGTCCACGGCAAAGGCCTCCGCGGTCTTTCGGCCCCCTCAGCCCCCCTGGACTGCGGAAACAGCGGCACCACCACCCGGCTCATTTCCGGGATCCTGGCGGCCCAGGACTTTTCTGCTGTTCTCACCGGCGACGCCTCCATCCAGAATCGGCCCATGGGCCGGATCATCACCCCTCTTTCCATGATGGGGGCTGATATAAAAAGCATCCATGAAAATGGCTGCGCGCCGCTCCAGATCACCGGAAAACCTCTTTCCGGGATCTGCTACGACTCTCCCGTGGCCTCTGCCCAGGTAAAATCAGCCATTCTCCTGGCGGGCCTTTATGCCGAAGGGGAGACCCGTGTCACAGAGCCCCAGATCTCCAGGAACCATACGGAGCTGATGCTGAAATTCTTTGGCGCGGATATCCGCACCGAGGGCTCCGCCGCCACGGTCCGCCAGACGCCGGAGCTTTACGGGAACCGGATCACCGTCCCAGGTGATATCTCCTCCGCCGTGTACTTTGCCGCCGCCGGGATGATCCTTCCCAACTCTGAGGTGCTCATTAAAAACGTAGGGATCAATCCCACCCGCGCCGGCCTTCTTACGGTCTGTAAGGCCATGGGAGCTGACCTGACCCTTATAAACGAGGACCACAGCGGCTCTGAGCCCACCGCCGACCTGCTGGTACGCTCCAGCAGCCTCCATGGTACGGTGATCCAGGGCTCCGTCATTCCCGCCATGATCGACGAGCTTCCCACAGTAGCCCTCATGGCCTGCTTTGCCCAGGGCCGCACCGTCATTAAAGACGCCGCTGAATTAAAGGTCAAGGAATCCAACCGGATCGCCCTTGTGGCGGAAAATCTAAGGGCCATGGGAGCCGACGTCACTGAGACCGACGACGGCATGATCATCGACGGTGGCCGTCCTCTCCACGGCGCGTCCATCTCCGCCCATAAAGACCACAGGCTCGCCATGACCTTCGCCATCGCCGCCCTTGCCGCCGAGGGCAGCACCGAGCTTCAGGACGCCGACTGTGTTTCCATTTCCTATCCTGATTTTTATACAGATCTAAAAAGGCTGGTCCGCAGTTAAATACTGCGCCCAGCCCTTTCTTTTTCCTTCCCGTCCGGCGGGACGGGGATCAGTTAAATCCAAAAAACTTCTGTGCGATCTTGTATCCGGCAATGGAGATCTGTCTTCCTCCCTTGCCGGGAAGGTTCATTCCCTGGCCCAGGAAGCCGAACCGGAGCCGTATGTACAGCCTGGGATTGGTTTTCTTCACATACTCCCAGAGCTCCTTCTTTTTCGCCATATTTTCATCGGTCCCGGACCGGATCGCCAGGATGGAGCTGACAACCATCATGATCTCCAGATACCTTGTCATATACCGCCTCAGCTTCTTATTCTGAAGCTTCGTCACGTCATAATAGCCCATCATCAGTTTTGTCACCCGGATCTGCTGGTCGATGCGGCCGATCATCACCTGCTCGTTGACCGACTGATCCGAACGGCCAATGAAATACCGGTAAAAATTCACATCCAGATAGTACATCTTCCGTACATGGGGAAGGGGCTCGTAAACGAAAATATTGTCCACATAGAACGTATGCATGGGAAGCTCCAGGCCGCAGTCCCTTAAAAGCTCGGTCCGGTAGATGACCGAATGCATCAGGATGTACTGGCCCGCGATGAACACCTTCACATCATCCCAGGTGAACACCTCGTTTTTGGGAAGGGCTGTGTTGTAGTTCATTACTTTTTTATGCTTCGCACCCTGCTTCTCATACACAAAGTTGGTGATCAGCATATCCAGGGTATCCTTTCCGTACACGAACCGGCGCAGCGTATTTAACACCTGCACATACGCCTGCTTATTGACCCAGTCGTCGCTGTCCACTACCTTGAAGAAAATGCCTGTGGCCTCCCGGAGGCCTGCGTTTACGGCTGCGCCATGACCGCCGTTTTCCTGATGGATGGCGCGGCAGATCCCCGGATATTCCCGTTCATACCGGTCTGCGATCTCACCCGTATTATCCTTCTGGGATCCGTCGTCCACAATGAGGATCTCCACCTCGTCACCGCCAGGCAGAAGGGACCGGATGCAGTTTTCCATATACGCTGCCGAGTTATAGCATGGGATTGCGATTGATAACAGCTTCAATTTTTCTTCCTCCTAAGGTCAGATTTTGCCATATCTTCCATCATCATAGCATACTTGTGGTAAAATTGCAAAAATTTCCTTCCACCCGCCGAAAAAATGTGATATGATAGGAGAAATAGAACAATCCAGTGAAAGGAACTGATCCATATGGCAAAAAAGAGACTTGTACTGGCCCTGGGCCACGACGCCCTGGGAACCAATCTTCCGGAACAGAAGGCAGCGGTTGCCAAAGCCGCAAAGACCATTGCAGATTTTATCCAGAACGGCTGGCAGGTGGCCATCACCCACGGAAATACTCCCCAGCTGGGAATGATCCATACAGCCCTGAACGAACTGGCCCGGGAGCATAAGGAATACACACCGGCTCCCATGTCTGTCTGCTCTGCCATGAGCCAGGGATATATCGGATATGACCTCCAGAACGCCCTGCGTACAGAGCTCATCAAGCGCGGGATCTACAAGCCCGTATCCACGATCCTGACCCAGGTGACTGTGGATCCCTATGACGAATCCTCCTACACCCCCCTTAAGGTGGTGGGCCGTACCATGACCGCCGAGGAGGCAAAGGCTGAAGAGGAAAAGGGCAATTTCACCGTTAAGACAGAAAACGGCTACCGCCGGATCGTGGCCGCTCCCAGACCTGTGGCCATCGTGGAGATCGATGCCATCAAGGCCCTTCTGGATGCAGACCAGCTTGTCATCGCCGCAGGTGGCGGCGGAATCCCTGTTATGGAGCAGGGATCCAGCCTGAAGGGCGCCAGCGCCATCATCGAAAAAGACCGGGCCGCAGGGCTCCTGGCAAAGGAAACCGACGCCGACGTTTTAATGTTCCTGACCGGCGTTGACAATGTTTCCCTCAATTACGGCACGGATCACGAGGTCCATCTGGACAAGGTCACTGCCGCCGACGCAGACCGCTACGCAAAGGAAGGCCAGTTCTCCGCAGGCTCCATGCTGCCTAAGATCGAGGCCTCCATCGACTTCATAAACGCGGGAAAGGGCCGCCACGCCATCATCACCTCCATGGATATGGCAAAAGACGCCCTGGCCGGACGGGGCGGCACCACCATCGCATAGTCCCGGAGCCGGAACATATCTGGAAAACCATGGAAGGGGCTGTATGGAAGCGCTCTGTACCAGAGCGGTGATACAGCCCCTTTATCAGCATTGGGAATATGGTATAGGATAAACCGGCTGGGCCGCAGGGTCCGGCCCTGTCTCTGCGGACCGACACTGTCTCTATGGACCTGCATTGTCTCTGCCGCCGCGCCGGAGCGCAGGCCAGCCGCATTTTATATAAGGAGAAAAGAAATGAAAAAGAGATCCTTTTTAAGAAAAAGCCTGATGGCTTTATTTCTTGCAGCTTCGCTTTTTAACGCTTCTTCTCTGCCCGCCCGGGCAGAGACAGGTATGGAACTTTTCAAGGAAGATCCTCAGTATGGTGCCACAGGCTATCCGATCGTAGTCCAGTCGCAATACCAGGACGGATTCCTCCAGCCCTACCAAGAGGAAAGAGCCTCCCAAATGTCAGGATCAATTTTTATAAACAACACAGGCCTGTATGAATATAACGGCCAGGTCATCTATCTGATGTTCTCAAAGCAACAGAAGGTGGCACTGGTAACACATAATCATAAAAATTCTGATGGAACCTTCTCCACCTACACCCTGTACTGCGATCCCCAGGGACGTATAAGAGAATACACAGAGGAATCAAGGGCTGCCATCGACGCGGAAATCGCAGAACAGCTGGCCATGCTGGAGGCGGAAATCCAGACACAGTATGGAGTCTCTATTTCCCATAGAAAGGCATTTTCTGTTGATGAGAGATATAAATTTGCGAGCACAGTGAAGGAAATCCTGGATCTCTGTCCGGCAGGAAGTATCCGGATCATTGCTGATGCCTCCCAGGCAGCCACGGGAAAACCACTGAAATTTCAATCAATCTATATCGACTCTGAAAGGAATACAGATTCTGGCTGGTGGGTTGATGGAACCTATTCGTTTGATTCCAACGTAGTCCAGACCAGCGGTTACCTATCAACAGCTGCTCATGAATTAGGTCACGCGATGGAATCAACCTTGAATAAAGCCTCCGGAAAAAAACTCCGCCAGGATTTTGCTGCAATGAACAGCGGCCACGCATATGACCTCAACTATTATTATGACGGAGCACCTCTTGCCATGCAGGAAGGAGGTGTCCCCCCCTGCTTCAAGAGCGGATATTCTGCAACATCATTTACTGAGGACTTTGCCGATACCTTTGCCGATGCCATGATCTATTCCACAGCGGAACTGCAGGAGGCAGTAAATTGTGGAGATTTGACGGCGGAGTATTTTCAGAAGGTGGTCTATGTGAAGCAGCTGTTCAACCAGTACGCCGGATCGGCCATATTCCAGTAGCCTGCCGGGACCGGACGTGCTCCGGATGCCCGCCGGAATTAACCGCGTTCCAGCAGCTGGACGGGACTGGCAGCACCCCAGCGGCCCGCCGGGATCACCCCGATCCCTGTCAGCCCTGGAAAACGCCCATGACCGCCGACCCGTCCGCAGTATATGAAAAGGAGAGATCATGCTGCCCGATATCAATGTTTATAAGATCCTGGAGATCATCGGGACCATTGCCTTTGCCAGCTCCGGCGCCATGGTGGCCGTAAAGCGCCGTCTGGATTATCTGGGGATCGTGGTCCTGGGCGTCACCACCGCCGTGGGCGGAGGGATGTGCCGGGATATCCTCATCGGCCAGACGCCTCCGGGAATGTTCCTGGATCCCACCAACACCATCATCGCCTTCTGGACCGTCAACTGTATGTTTCTGACCATCCGGATGAAATGGAGCCAGCTCCTGCATCTCCAGGGGGAGACCTATGACAATATCATGAATTTCCTGGACGCAGTGGGACTTGGGCTTTTCACTGCCACCGGAGTCAACATGGCCATCAGCGCTGGTTTTGGAAACAACGGCTTCCTCTGCGCCTTTCTGGGTGTCATCACCGGCGTTGGAGGAGGGATACTCCGTGACATCCTTTCCGGCCAGACCCCTGTGGTCCTTAGGAAGCATATCTACGCCTGCGCCTCCATTGCCGGAGCCGTCTCCTATCTGCTCTTTATGCAGGCCGCAGATCACAACCTGTCCATGTTTTTAAGCTCCTCCATCGTGGTGATGATCCGTCTTCTGGCCAGAAAGTATGACTGGAACCTCCCGGGAGCCCAGTAGCTATCGCAGCTCCTTTTCCAGCTCTCCGATCTGGGATTCGCCCACCACCCGGATCCCATATCCGGATAAAAGGGCCGCGGTTTTTCCCATACCCGGGATCAGGGTATGGGAAAAGCTTCCGTTATAGATGCCGCTGCATCCGCAGGAAGGACTTTTTTCTTTTAAGATGGCGATGGTGCAGCCATATTTTTTTGCTTCCCTTAACGCCAGATCCGCTCCCAGGAGAAATTCAGCAGTCACATTCCTGTCCTCTGTATTGACAACGACTCCGTCGTTCTCCCGCACCTCAGAAGCCGGTCTCGGGGTGGAAAGCCCTCCCAGCTGCTCCGGGCAGACCGGATGGAATTCTGCCTTTCCCTTCATTCGCTCCATAAAATCCAGAAGCGCTTCATTTCTGTTATTTCCTCCATCCCACTTGCAGTTCTCGCCTGTAAGACAGGCGCTCACAAGAATCTGTATCATAATGCTCTCCCCTGTTTTCAGTATAAAAACCGGGGATGTCCCTGTGGTTCCACAGAAACATGCCCCCGGTTCCTTCCGGCGTTTTCCGCCATTTTCTTTTTGTATCCGATTACTGGTTTTTCTTGCTGATCATGGCCCTCTTTCTCAGGGTGGGATCCAGGATCTTCTTTCTGATCCTTAAGTTTTTGGGTGTTACCTCCAGGAGCTCGTCGGTGTCGATAAAATCCAGGGACGGCTCCAGGCGCATGTCCTTGGGCGGAGTCAGCTTAAGAGCCTCGTCGGAACTGGAGGAACGTGTATTGGTCAGCTTCTTTGTCTTGCATACGTTCAGCTCAATATCCTCGGCCTTGGGGCACTCTCCCACCACCATGCCGGAGTAGACCTTAACGCCTGGCCCGATGAAGAGGTTTCCTCTCTCCTGGGCGTTGAACAGGCCGTAGGTGATGGATTCACCGGCCTCGAAGGCGATCAGGGAGCCGTTCTTTCTGTAATTCAGCTCGCCCTTAAACGGCGCATAGCCGTCGAAGATGGTATTTAAGATACCGTTTCCCTTGGTATCGGTCATAAACTCGCCGCGGTAGCCGATGAGGCCTCTGGACGGGATGGAAAATTCCAGTCTGGTATATCCGCCGTTGGCCGGGCTCATGCCCTGAAGTTCTCCCTTTCTGCTGGTAAGCTTCTGGATCACGGAACCGGAATACTCCTCCGGAACGTCCACATAGGCCAGCTCCATGGGCTCCAGCTTTCTATTTCTCTCATCGTATTTATAGATCACCTCTGCCTTGCTGACCGCAAACTCGAAGCCCTCCCGGCGCATGTTCTCAATGAGGACGGACAGATGCAGCTCGCCGCGGCCGGAAACCTTAAAGCAGTCGGCGGAATCTGTCTCCTCCACACGCAGGCTCACATCTGTATTCAGCTCCCGGAACAGACGCTCCCGGATATGGCGGGAGGTGATGAATTTCCCCTCCTGGCCGGCCAGGGGACTGTCGTTTACCATGAAGTTCATGGAAATGGTGGGCTCAGAGATCTTCTGGAACGGGATCGCCACCGGATTTTCCGGAGAACAGATGGTGTCGCCGATGTGGATATCCGGGATACCGGACACAGCCACGATGGAGCCGATCTCTGCACTCTGGACCTCTACCCGGTTCAGGCCGTCAAACTCATACAGCTTTCCGATCTTCACTCTCCGTCTCTTGTCCATGTCATGATGGTTTACGATGACGCAGTCCTGATTGACCCGCAGGGAACCGTTGTCGATCTTTCCGATCCCGATCCGGCCCACGTACTCGTTATAGTCGATGGTACTGATGAGAAGCTGGGTATCAGCCTCCGGATCTCCCTCCGGAGCCGGGATATAGCTGATGATCGTTTCAAATAACGGGCTCATATCCACTTCCGGATCATCCAGCTCTTTTTTTGCAAAGCCGGCCCTGGCAGACGCATATACAAAGGGGCAGTCTAACTGCTCGTCGGAGGCGTCCAGATCCATGAAAAGCTCCAGGGTCTCGTCGATCACGTCCGCCGGTCTTGCCTCGGGACGGTCGATCTTATTGATGCAGACGATGACGTGCAGATCCAGCTCCAGGGCCTTCTGGAGCACGAATTTTGTCTGGGGCATGGGCCCTTCAAAGGCGTCCACCACCAGGACCACGCCGTCCACCATCTTAAGGACACGCTCTACCTCGCCGCCGAAATCGGCATGGCCTGGCGTGTCGATGATATTGATCTTTACACCTTTATAAAATACTGCGGTATTCTTAGAAAGGATCGTGATACCGCGCTCTCTCTCAATGTCATTGGAGTCCATGACGCGCTCCACCACTTCCTGGTTGGCGCGGAACACGCCGCTCTGGCGCAGAAGCTGATCCACCAGAGTGGTCTTGCCGTGGTCTACATGGGCAATGATCGCTATGTTTCTGATATCCTCGCGTTTGATCTTCATAAAACTCCTCTTTCCTGACTCAAAACTGATTTACCGACTCTCGATTATAGCATCATAAGCGGTAAAATGCAATCAAATCTTATTCTTCAAACAAAATTACTTCCTTATTTAATATACCGTACCAGATCTCGTCTCCCTTTTCCAGCCTGGCGCCGCCGTTGGTCCCCTCAATGAGCTGCTTCTCCAGGTCTTCATAACGCTCCACTGGCACCAGAAGCTTAAATTCCACCTGGTCCGTATAGATACTGTCCATGACTGTTATATTTTCCTGGGCGAGGATATACTGGATCTTCCCAACGCCCGTATATCCGGTCCTTACATCCATCTGGTATGCGCGGAACTTCTCTACGATCTGGCTGTTTAAAAGACCTTCCTTCACGGCTCCCGAATAAGCGCGCACCAATCCCCCGGTCCCCAGGAGGGTTCCCCCGAAATAGCGGGTGACCACCACGCAGAGGTCATGGATATCCTCTCCCAGAAGCACATCCAGCATGGGACGTCCTGCC
>ERZ809296.2651-NODE-2651-length-16597-cov-51.877887_pt1 | contig 16597 bp, 10 predicted proteins | sample MGYA00520511_ERZ809296 | MGnify/ENA primary metagenome ERZ809296 (study PRJEB31576, sample SAMEA3212662) | Homo sapiens | biome: human-gut; feature: human gut; material: fecal | place: Sweden | collected 2012 ... | reverse complement strand
ACCCTAGACACCCTGATTAAGAGTCAGGTGCTCTACCAACTGAGCTAATGGTGCACATCTGCGAAGCATCCGTCTACCTTATGAGCGGCGTTTGCATCAGCAGATAATATTATAGCGCGATTCAGCGATTTGTCAAGAGGGAAAATCACTTTTTTTCGAGAAAAATCAGCTTTTCTGCGCATTTTCATGTGTCCACGGGGCATTTCGCCCGTCCAGACCCGCCAGAATGCCGCTTCCAAAGGCGAACATCAGGTTGAAGCCGCCGCAGTCGCCGTCCACATCCAGCACTTCGCCCGCCGCGTACAGTCCCGGCAGGCGGCGATTTTGCAATGTCGCCGGGTCAAAATCCGCGACCGACGCCCCGCCCGACGCCACCTGTGCGCTCTCGAAGCCCTTCACGCCGCGAATCGGCAGCAGCCACGCATCCGCCGTTTTCGTCAGGCGCTCCGCCATGTCCGCTGTCATCTGCCCGCATAGGCTGCTTTCGCGCACTCCCCAATCTGCCTGCCGCATCAGCGCCGCCGACAATCGCGGCACGCACAGCCCGGTCAGCATCTCCGCCATCGGGCGCTGCGCCCAGTTTTTCCGGCGGTGGTGCAGTTCCCGGCGGAAATCGCCCGCATCCGCAAAGCCCATGCCCTTCACCAGCGACACGCGAAGCACCCGCCCGTCCTTTGCATACCGTGCGCACTGCATCACGCACACGCCGCTGACGCCGTAATCCGCGAACAGCAGCTCGCCATCCTCCTCATGCAGGACGCTTTTCCGGTCGATAACCGCCACCTGTGCCTTGACGCGGATGCCGCTCAGCCCCTTGATTGACGTGCTGTCTGTGATAATCTGCGTCAGCGCGGGCGCGAAAGGCGTCGCGGGGCAGCCGAGATTCGTCAGCAGACGCAGGGCGCTGCCGTCGCTGCCGAGCTTGGGCTGGGCGCATCCGCCGCCGCTGATGATAACGCGGTTCGCCCGAAAGCGCTGCCCATCCGCCGAGAGCGCCGTCCAGCCATCATTTTCGCGGTGCAGCGCTGTGATGGACACGCCCGTCACCACCCGCACATGCAGGGCGGTCAATTGCAGGCGGAGCGCATCCAGCACACTTGAAGCCTGCGAACTGACGGGGTACACGCGCCCCGCCTCTTCCTGCCGAAGCCGCAGTCCAAGATGCTCCCAGAAGGCTTTCTGTGCCTCTGCGCCGCAGTGAGACAGCACATCCGCCGCGAACGCCGCATTTCCCGGATAGCGCGGCGCACCCGTGTTCATCAGGTTGCAGCGGCCGTTGCCCGTCGCGAGGATTTTTTTGCCAACGCGATCCATTTTTTCCGTCACCGTGACCGTATCGCCGCATTCCGCCGCCGCAATCGCCGCCGCCAGTCCCGCTGCACCGCCGCCGATGACCAAAACGCTTCCCATAATCTGTTTTTCCTCCGCTTCTTTCCTGTATGCCGCGCTGCCTGATGACATAGGCTATCCGTGTCATAGGAGGCGATAACTTTGACGCAGCAAGGCAAAAAGGCCACTTGGCGCTCACTCGTCGCGCTGGAAGCCGCCACGCTCGGCGCAGGGGCGCTCGTCGGCTTTCTCACCCGCGACGGCATGGACTTCTTCCACGCTCTGAACAAACCCGGCTTTGCGCCGCCGGGCTGGCTCTTCCCCCTCGTTTGGAGCATCCTCTATGCGTTGATGGCGTACTGCATGTGGCTCGTCCTGCGCGCGCAGGGGCGCGACCGTTTCCTGCTGCTGGGGCTGTATATCGCCCAGTTAGCCGTCAACCTGATGTGGCCCGTGCTGTTCTTTATCCTGAAGGCGCTTGGGCTTTCCTTCTTTTGGCTGATTCTGCTGCTCTGCCTGATTTTCATCATGGCGGTGCATTTCGGGCAGCAGAAGCCCCTCGCCGGATGGCTGCTCATGCCGTACCTGCTGTGGGTGACGTTCGCGGGCGTGCTGAATTTCGCCGTCGCCCGCATGAACCCCTGATGCACGCTCCATGGCGTAAATCTTCCGCAGCGGTGCGGTCAGTGTGCCGTCCGGCTCGTAAATCATCAGCGGCGGTTCGGGGTGCAGCATCGGGCGCGCATCCTTGAGCGCCTCAATCATCACCAGATTCGCCGCCTTTTGCGCCGAGGGGTAAATCAGCTGGAACCGCTTCGGCGCAAGTCCGGCTTTCTCCATGTCCTTCATCACTTCCAGCATCCGCGCTGCCGGGTAGATGACCGCCATCCGACCCTTGCCGCGCAGCAGCTGATACGCCATCTTGAACCACGCCGTCAGCCCGCTTTTCTGCTGATGGCGCGCCAAAGACAGCGTCTGCGCCGGATTCGGCAGTGTCGTGCCATGATGCCCATACGGCGGATTGCAGACAATGACGTCGATGCTTCCGGGCGCAAGCACCTCGTCGGCACTCTCCACCGGCAGAGCGTGGATGCGGATGATATGTTCCAGCCCGTTGAGCAGCACGCTCCGCCGCGCCATATCCGCCATATCCGGCTGAATTTCAAACGCATCGACGCTTTTCGCGCGCCCCATGCCCGCCAGCAGCAGCGGCAGGATACCCGTCCCCGTGCCGAAATCAGCACAGCGGTCGCGGCTTTCCGCCCGCACGAAGCTCGACAGCAGTACGGCATCCATGCCGAAGCGGAAACCCTGCTCCTTTTGCAGGATGCGCAGCCCCGCCTGCTGCAATTCGTCCACCCGTTCGCCGGGCAGGATGGTCAGTTTTCCGGCGCAATCAGCGTCAATCGGCTTGTCAGACAATAGCCTTCCTCCCCTTCTTCTGTCCGCACACGGCACCAGATTTCGCCCTTTTCCAGCACGGTCAGCACCAAATCCGCTTCGACTTTCGCCGTTTCGGGCGCATCGGCGCTGCACCACTGGTAGAGCGTTTCTGCTTGGCGGATGCTCGCTGTCCACCCAGTCACTTTTTCCAGCGTCACGTCCAGAATCGGCGTATCGCTGATGACGACCGCACCGGGCGCGCTGTCGCTCAAATACTGCGACGCGCAGTAGCCCTCTTTGCCGCCGTAGCGGATGTAACTCCAGCCGTTTTCCTGCGAAATGAATGTCACCAGTGCGCCGCGTGGAAGCCACTGCACAATCGATGCGCCCGCATTGGGCGACTGCCGCATGGCCAGCGAATCCGACTTTGTGCTGACGTATTTCTGCCCCAGCGGCGCGTCCGGCTGCTCGCAGGAGAGTGCGTCCGCCGTGAAATAGCCCGTCATCTGCCCGACCGCGGCATAGCACCAATTGCCGCTCTGTGCAAGCACCGTCACCTGCGTTCCGCGCGGGATTGTCGCCAGGACTGCCGCATCCGCAGCCATCGTCTGGCGAAGCAGCGCATTGTCCGCACTCACCCACGCAACATAACCACCAATATCTGCGTCATCCTCCACCTTCGCGGGCGGTTCGGACGCAGCTGGGACAGGCGTTGGCGCTTCGCTTGGTTCGGGGGATGCCATCGGTTCGGGCGTTGCGCCCGGTGTGGGCGTCCCACTCGGTGTGGGCGTCCCGCCCGGTGTGGGCGTCGCCGTCGGCACATCAAAGCGCAGGTACTGCGTCATGACGTACCCGGTCAGGCTGCCCCAGCGAACGGCACACCACGTTTCGCCGTATGCCGTGACGATGATGCTCGTTCCCTTCGGAATTTCCACCAGCACGGGGTATTCCGTGCCCGCACCCTGCCGGAGGTTGAGCGTCGAGGCGGTGGAATTGACAATCGCGGTCTGTTCGCCGCTTGTCGTCGGCACAGGCGTCAATTCGATGCCGACGGCGCTGAAATCAAGGCTGCTTGCCAGCACATAGCCGTCAATGCCGCCCGCCGTCACGCGGCACCAGCTGCCGTCGCTGCTCTGCACGGCAATTTGAACGCCCTGCGGCAGGTTCATCAGCACCACCGCAGCAGTGGACGGGGTCGCCCGAAGCGCTGTCGCCGTCCTGACCATCGCAGAACGCCCGGTCTGGCTCGTTTTGCCCGGATAAGTATCGCTGAACGTGAGATACTCCGCCGCGCAGTAGCCTGTTTTCGCGCCATACTGTATGCTCGCCCAGCCGTTCTCCACCGCGAACACGCACAGCACCGCGCCGCCGGGGATGGTGGACTGCACTGCCGCGTTGTAGCTGCCGGACGCGCGCAGATTCAGCGAATTCGTGCCTGTCACGGTCGCCCAGCGGGTGATGGGTGTCGGGTTTTCGTCGCTCTGCGTCGGCGGCGCGCCGGTGAACGTCAGATTTTCCGTGCGGACGTAGCCGACAATCCGCCCGAAGCGGATGAGCGTCCAATTATCGCCCTTTGCCAGCACGGTCACGGCTGTTCCTGCGGGCAGCGTCGTCAGCAGTGTGCCGTTGTCCGAGGCGGTCAGGCGCACGTTCAGGACATCCTCCACATTCACCAGCGTCACCATGGCCTGATTAGGCGCGGCGGGCGAAATCGTCGCGGGGGCTTCAGTCGCCGTCACGGGCGCGTCGCCCACGGGCGGCAGAATCGTGTGCGTGAAGGTGTACTGCATTCGCACGCAGTTCTCGTAGTAGAAGCCGAGAATCTGGTCGTAGGTATAGCCCAGGTTCGCCATCTGCTGCGCCCCGCGCTGGCTCATGCCGATGCCGTGTCCGTAGCGCCTGACGGTCAGCACAAACGTCTCCCCATCTGCCTTGACCGACCAGAGTTCGTTTTTCGTCGTGTTAATGGACAGATTGAGTGCGCTTTCCAGCTCGCTGAAAATGTCGAACGTCAGCGTCAGGCGGCGTGTTTCGCCATCCACAAGCGCCGTCACGTCAAAATCCAGCTTCGTATATAAGCGGCTGGGCGCGGCATACTTCGGCGTGTGCGGCGTAACGGCCTCGATGCGCAGAATCGTTGCATTCGGCGCTTTCGCCTGCAACAGGCGCGTCAGGCTTTGATTCTGGCTTGCGTGGGCAAATGCAGCGTAAATCGTCATCTTGCGCGTGCTGCTGTACGGGTTCATGCGGTCGAACGGGTCGTCCTTAACCGTCAGGTAATTCACGCCTGATGAGCCCCACGCGTTGCGGGCGGATTCGGTCTGCCCACCGTTGGACGCGGTGTAGTACGTCCCGGTCAGCTTGCCGTCGTTCATGGCGACAATGCCGCGCGTTGCGTCCACCGCCTCCGCCGCCCGGTCGCGCTCCGCCGGACTGCCGTTGTACACCTGGTCAGCGGTCGTGTCCACGACGTCGTAGACCTTCGATGCGTTCGCATTCATGGCGCGCAGGGTGTACGTCCGCGCCGCAACCGCCTGTGCTTTCAGGGCTTCCAGCGCCGATGATGACCCCATTTCATACGGCACGACGCCATAGAGGTACGATTCGATGTACACATTCGCCACGACATAGAGCCGATACGTCCCGCTTTCCAGCTTCGACACAAGGTGCAGGTCACCGGGGTAGACATTCTGCGGTCTTCTTGCCTGTGCAATGCGGAATCCGCCGTCCGTCTGCCGCCGCCTGAGTGCCATCTCCCGCCCCATGCTGACCGTCTCGCCGCCCCGCGTCAGGCGGATTTCGCCCGTCGCGCTGCTGTGGCTGATGCTGACTTTCTCGCCATTCGCCAGCGCCATCGTCTGCCCGCCGCTGACCGCCATTGCGCCGACTGCCGTCACCGTGAGCGACGCGGGATTGCTGCCAATGGACAGCAGGCGCACACGCACCATGCCGTTGCGTGTGGCAGCGCTCCGCTCCAGCGGCGCGGACTGTACGGCAACATCCGCTGTATCCTCGGCGAGCGCAGCGGGTAAGCCGGACGTTCCGGGTACAGCCGACAAAATCAGGAAAAGCATCAGAAGCAGGCACAGCGCCCGCTGGTATCGAAATTGCACGGGAAAATCCTCCTTGTGGTGGTACTTCTCCTCCATTGTAGCAGAAAGTGCCCGGCGTGTCATGCAGATTGTAACAAACCGCGCTGGAAATTTCCGTCACGCACAAAAAGGCAGGCGCTCCGACCTGTTGGGTTCAGGTCAGAACGCCTGTCGGATGATGCGGATTATTCCTGCGTTTCCGTTTTCTTCGCGCGCGGCTTGCGGGCAGGTTTGTCTGCCTTTGCCGCTTCCTTCGCCGCCTTGTCCGCCTCGATTTCCGCCTTCGTGCGGCGCTTGCGGGCGGGCTTCGCGGGGGCTTCCGCGGTCACTTCCGCCGCAGCGGCTTTTGCCGCCTTCTCCGCTTCAATCTCCGCCTTCGTGCGGCGCTTGCGGGCAGGCTTTGCAGGCGCTTCGGCGGCTTTCGCGGCTTCCTTGGCTGCCTTCTCCGCTTCCTTCGCCGCCTTGTCGGCCGCAATCTGCTCCTTCGTGCGGCGGACGCGCTTGGGCTTCACGGGCGCTTCAGGTTCTTCCTTCTCATACGGATACGGGACGACCACTGGGTTCGCCTCCGCGTCGTCATCAGAAGGTGCCTTCTCCTGATTCGATGCGGAGTCATGGTCGAAACGCCCACTCACCAAGCCTTCGTACAGTTCCATATATTTCTTGGAGGAGTTCGTCCAGCTGTAATCGCCAGTCATGCCGCGCTGCTGGAGCGTGTGCCACACATCCTTGTGGTTCTCGTAGTAGTCGATGGCGCGGTTGATGACATTGAGCATGTCATTGGCGTTGTAATTGAAGAACGTGAAGCCATTGCCGTCGCCGGTGTACTCGTTGTAGGACAGCACCGTGTCGCGCAGACCGCCCGTCTCGCGGACAATCGGCACTGTGCCGTAGCGCAGGGCAATCAGCTGGCTCAAGCCGCACGGCTCGAACTGGCTGGGCATAAGGAACATGTCGCAGCCCGCGTAGATTTGATGCGCCAGCGCGTGGTCCATCGCAAACCGCGCCGCGACCTTGCCCTTGAACTCGCCCTCTGCCCACGAGAACAGGTTGACATAGCGGCTCTCGCCCATGCCCAGCACAACCAGCTGCACGTTCTCGCTCATCAGGTCGCCGATGATGTAGTCCACAAGGTCAAGCCCCTTCTGGCTACTCAGTCGGCCCACCATGCCGATAATCGGCACATTCGGGTCAACAGTCAGACCGAGCTTCTCCTGCAATTCTGCCTTGCACTTTGCCTTGCCGGACAGGTCATCCGCGGTATATTCCGCCGGAATGCGCGCGTCCGTCGCGGGATTGTAGTCCGCCATGTCGATGCCATTGAGCACGCCGAACACTTCATGCTTGCGCGCGCGGAGCAGTCCATCCAGCCGCTCACCGTAGTATGCCGTCTGAATTTCCTCGGCATAGGACGGGCTGACGGTGGTGATGATGTCGGAATACACCAGCGCAGCCTTCATGAAGTTCGCGCAGCCGTAGCATTCCAGCTTGTCGTCCGTCCACAGGCTGTCGCCCAGACCCAGCACATCCTGCACTTCGCGGATGCCGAACACGCCCTGATACTGCAGGTTGTGGATGGTGAACATGGTCTTGATGTTCGCGAAGAACGGCAGGTGCGCATACTGAATTTTCAGCAGTGCGGGCACCATGCCGGACTGCCAGTCATGCGCGTGAATCACGTCGGGCTGGAAGTCCAGCAGCGGCAGGGCGTTCAGCGCCGCGCGGCAGAAGAAACCAAAGCGTTCGTACTCGTCGCCGCCCATGCCATAGATATACGGACGGCCGAAATAGAACTTGTTGTCCACAAAGTAGAACTTCACGCCGTCCTTTTCCAGCAGCTCAATGCCGCAGTACTGACGGCGCCAGCCCAGCGCGACCTCAAAGTCGGTCACATGGGTCATCTGGTCAACATACTGCTTCGGCACCGCCGCATACAGGGGCAGCATCACGCGCACGTCGTGACCCTGCTTCGCCAGAACAGGCGCCAGCGCGCCGACAACGTCCGCCAGACCGCCAGTCTTGATAAACGGGACGCACTCGCTCGCCGTAAAGAGAATCTTCATCGTTTCTATCCTCCATCAGAAATATTTCCTGCCGGGGGCAAGGGAAAAAATTACGGGAAATAACAAACCGCACCAATAGTATAGCACATATTGGCGCGGTTTGCAAATCCGAACCGCGTCAGTGATTCAGGCGATTCGTTTGTTAGATGACAACATTCTTCGCGATAACAATCGGGTACGCCGCCGGGCCGATGAGCCGCGCGCTGCGCTTGATGACCGTCTGCTTGTCCAGAATGCAGTTTTCGATGGAAGCGTCGTTGTGCACCTGACCATCCTGCATGATGATGCAGTTCTTCACATGCGCACCGGGGGCAATGCGCACGCCGCGCGCCAGCACAGAGTTTTCCACCGTGCCTTCGATGATGCAGCCATCCGCCACCAGCGAGTTGACGACGGTCACATTGTCGCCATAGCGGGCGGGCATCTCGTCGCGAACCTTGGTGTACACAGGCAGCTCCGCCGTGAACAGGCGATGGCGAATCTGAGTATCCAGCATATCCATATTGAACTTGAAGTAGCTCTGCACGGAGTCCATGCGCCAGCACAGACCAGTGTACGCCCACGCATTCACGCGCGCCGTGCCTTCCGTCACCAGACGGAGCAGCACATCACGGTTGAAGTCATGATAGCCGTGCGCCACGCCCTTGTCCACCAGCGTGCGCAGCAGCTCACGCTTCATCACGACGACCTCCATGCTCGTCAGCGGCAGGTTCGGATGCGTCGGATCAACTTCCATGTCCGTCACCATGCCGCTTTCGTCCACCGCCAGATAGCAGCCCAGTTCGTCGCGCTGCATGTTCGGATCAGCAGTGTACATGATGGTGATGTCCGCGCCGCTGTTCTGATGATACGCCACAAACTCCGCGATATTCGCGTTGTAGATGATGGTGGAGTTGCTCAGCACCAGATATTCCTGCTTGGAGCGGGAGAGATAGTTGGTGTTGGAGCGCAGCGCATCCAGCATACCAGAGTACACGCCAACATTCTCGCGCGTCAGGAACGGCGGCAGCACCTTGAGGCCGTCATTCTTCCCGTGCAGATCCCACTCCTTGCCGGAGCCGATGTGATCCATCAGGGAGTGATAATTCTTCTGCATGATGACGCCGACGTTCTTGATGCCGCCGTTGACCATCGAGGACAGCAGGAAGTCAATGACGCGGTAGCGGCCGCCCACAGGCAGCGCCGCGATGGCGCGGGTCAGGGTCAGCTCGCGCAGATTGGCGTCATTTTCGCCGGTGTAGATAACACCCATTACGTTTTTCATTTTCTTACATCCTTTCCGCTGCTGTGATTATCAGAATTTGGTGTTTTCGTCCACCTGCTGACCCGCGGTCACGCTGACACCGGCGGGAAGGGTGACGCCCTGACCGACGACGGCGATATTGCCCGTCTCTTCGCCGACCATGCAGCCCGCACCGATCACGGCGTTCTCCGCCACAATCGCCCGGCGGACAACCGCGCCGCGCTTGATGACCGCATAGGGCATGACAACCGAGTCAATGACGCTTGCACCCTCTTCAATGGTCACGCCTGCGAAAATCACGGAGTGCTGCACAGAGCCGTAGACTTCCGAGCCTTCCGTAACCAGCGAATCGCTCACGACAGCGCCCTTGGCGATGTAGTGCGGCGCAAGGCCCGGATTCTTGGCATAGATGCGCCACTTCTTGTCATGCAGGTCAATCGGCATGGGCACGCTGAGCAAGTCCATGTTCGCTTCCCACAGGGACTCAATCGTGCCGACGTCCTTCCAGTAGCCCTCGAAGTTGTATGCCACCATGACCTGCTTGTCGTTCAGCATCGCGGGGATGATGTTCTTGCCGAAGTCGTTGGCGGATGTCTTGTCTGCCTCGTCCGCGGTCAGGTACGCGCGGAGCTTCGCCCACGAGAAGATGTAAATGCCCATGGACGCCTTGTTGGACTTGGGCTGCTTGGGCTTTTCTTCAAATTCAACAATGTTGTCGTCCGCGTCCGTATTCATGATGCCGAAGCGGCTCGCTTCTTCCCACGGCACAGGGCGCACAGCAATCGTCGCATCCGCGCCTTTGCGGATGTGGTACTGCAGCATGGCATTGTAGTCCATCTTATAAATATGGTCGCCGGAAAGAATCAGGACGTAATCCGGGTCATACTGCTCGATAAACGCCATATTCTGATAGATGGCGTTTGCCGTGCCGCGGTACCAGTCGCCCGTCTTGCCCGTCTGATAGGGCGGCAGGACGAACACGCCGCCGGTGGACAAATCCAAATCCCACGGTGCGCCGGAGCCGATATAGGAATTCAGTTCCAGCGGCATATACTGCGTCAGCACGCCCACGGTGTCAATGCCGCTGTTGGTGCAGTTGGACAGCGGGAAGTCAATGATGCGGTACTTGCCGCCGTAGGGAACAGCCGGCTTTGCCACCTTCTTAGTCAGGACACCCAGACGGCTGCCCTGTCCGCCTGCCAGCAGCATGGCAACACAGGTCTTCTTTTTCATGATGAGAACACGCTCCTTCATCCTTGTTTCTTGCGAAGCGCACCGACCGTGCAGGATTCGCGCCGCCCTCGGTGCATCAGGTGGCACGGTGATGTATGTGAAACAGCGCTTTCGCTCCTCCCCTGATTGCGGCGAGCGCCGATTCAGCCGATGGAAATGGAATTGGCTTTGCCGGCGGACTTTTCCGGCAGGGGCTGCGGTTTTTTTGCCGTTTTGGATGCTTTCTTTGGCGGCACATCCGCGATTTCCGGCACGACGCGCGCTTTCTTCGCCTTCTCCGGCAGCGGGTCGCGCTGATAGGTGAAGTACACCGTCGCGAGCGGCGGCACGCAGATATCGCAGCTGTATTGGAAGTCCTGCAGCTGCTCTTCTTCCGTGCGAATCGCCCAGTTGTTGTACTGATTCGAGCCGCCGTATTCCTTGCGGTCGGTGTTGAAGCACTCCGTCAGCGTCCCCATCTGCGGCAGCCCGATGCGGTACTGCGGATGGAACACAGGCGTGAAGTTCGTCACGCACAGGAGCGAGTTGCCCCGCTTATCCGTGCGCAGGAACGCAACGATGGAGTTATCGCTGTCGTTCGCCTGAATCCACTGGAAGCCGTCCCAGCTGTCATCAATCTGGTAGAGTGCGGGCGTCGTGCGGTAGATTTCGTTCAGGCGCTTGCAGCACTGCTGCACCTGCGGATGATTCTCATACAGCAGCAAGAACCAGTCCAGTTGGTCATCATACTTCCACTCGATGAAGTGCCCAAACTCGCCGCCCATGAACAGCAGCTTCTTGCCCGGATGCGCCATCGTGTAGCCATACAGTGCGCGAAGTCCTGCGAACTTCTTCCACAAGTCGCCCGGCTGCTTGTCCAGCATCGAGTGCTTGCCGTGTACCACCTCGTCGTGGCTGAACGGCAGGATGTAATTCTCCGAAAAGGCGTACATCAGCGAGAACGTCAGCTTGTCGTGGTGATACTTGCGGTAGACCGGGTCGAGCTTAATATACGCCAGCATATCATTCATCCAGCCCATGTTCCACTTGAACCCGAAGCCCAGCCCGCCCAGATAAATCGGGCGCGTCACCATCGGATAGGCGCTGGATTCCTCCGCCACCATCATCACACCGGGGAAATCGCGGTAGACGGTTTCATTCATCCGGCGCAGGAAGGCGATGGCATCGAGATTCTCGTGTCCGCCGTACTTGTTGGGCAGCCATTGCCCCGGCTCACGGCAGAAGTCGTACATCAGCATGGACGTAACCGCATCCACACGCAGCCCGTCGGCGTGATACCACTCCAGCCAGAAGCAGGCGTTGGAGAGCATGAACGAGTTGACCTCGCCGCGCGCATAGTCGAACATGTGCGTCCCCCACTGCGGCATATCGCCGCGCCGGGGATCGGGATGCTCGTAGCAGGGCGTACCGTCGAAGCGGCGCAGTCCCATTGCGTCACGCGGGAAATGCGCAGGAACCCAGTCCAGCAGCACGCCGATGCCCGCCTGATGCAGCGCGTCAATGAGCGCCATCAGTTCCTTCGGTTCGCCGAAGCGCGCCGTCGCCGCATAGTAGCCGGACACCTGATAGCCCCACGACATATCCAGCGGATGCTCCATCACCGGCATGAACTCCACATGCGTGTAGCCCATTTCTTTGAGGTACGGCACGAGCTGTTCGGCAATTTCCGTGTACGTCAGGAACGTGCCATCCTTGTGCCGCCGCCACGAGCCAAGGTGCATCTCGTAGATGTTCACCGGACTGTGGTACGGGTCGTAGGACTTGCGCGCCTCCATCCAGTCCGCGTCGCCCCAGCGGTAGCCGCTCAGGTCGTAAATACGGCTGGCAGTGTCGGGGCGCATCTGCATGGCGAACCCATAGGGGTCAGCCTTGTCCTGCCACGTCCCGTCTTGCGCCTGAATGCAATATTTGTAGGTTGTCAGTTTCTTTGCAGCGTCGGGATAATCATAGCGTTTCGGGTCACTCTTCACGTCGAAGGTTTTCGCGGGCAGCCGCACTTCCCATGTACCGTCGTAGACCTTCTGCATGGGCGTTTTTTTCCTGTCCCACTGGTTGAATTCGCCAATGAGAGAAACCGCCCGCGCGTTCGGCGCCCAGACAGCGAAATGCCACATTTCCTGTCCGTCCTGCGTCACCGGGTGCGCGCCGAGCATCTCATAGGCTCTGCGGTTCGTTCCCTGATGGAACTGGTCCCGCACCGCGGCGGTCGGGCCGTTGTAGCGCATAGTTACACCTGCCTTTGCTTGCGTTGCGTTCCTCCGCCTGCAATCACGGAGAGCCGCGTTTGCGTTCTTCACTCTTTTCACTTACTATTGAATCACTTTTATGCATTTTCGTCAAGTCATATTCAGCATTTTCTCCTGCATTTTTTGTGATTTTCGGAAAGTGCGTTCATTTTGACCGTAGACGATGCGGTAAGTATTTCGCCATTGCCGACATAAATTCCTGCTCATGCACGAAATTTTCCGTGCATAAACTGGTTTTGCGCCGTCGGAGCGAAAACTGTTTCCCCCGTGCGGCGATTTGTGCAATCCGAACATTTCCCGAAATTTCTGCGAAAAGGTTGTGTGCCCATGAAACAAAAACAGCTGTTGTCGTTTCTTGTGTGTATCCTGATGCTGTCTTCCTGTGCCGCGCCGACCGATTCCACGTTTGACAGCGGCTTAACACTCCGGGTCTACTTCGCCGATGCGGAGGAAATCCGCCTGCTGCCGCTGGAAGACTACGTTTTCGGCGCATTGGCGGCAGAGATGCCCGCGAATTACGCGCCGGAAGCGCTCAAATGTCAAGCCATTGCCGCCCGTACGCGTGCCGTCGCGCAGAGCCGCGCGTTCGGCGGAAACGGGTGCGTCCGCCACCCGGACTGCGATATCTGCACGGACAGCGCGTGCTGTCAGGCGTACCAGACGGATGCGCAGCTGCAAGCCCGCTGGGGCAGCGAGTACGTCGTCCTCCGCGCGCGCATTGACCGCGCGGTCCGCGCAACAGACGGCTTGCTGCTCACCAGCGGCGGCTTGCCCATCGAGGTGCTGTACCACGCCTGTTCCGGCGGAAAGACTGAAGATGCCGCCGCCGTGTTCGCATCCGCCAAGCCGTATCTGGTCAGCGTAGACAGTCCCGGCGAAGAGGGGTACGCCGGCTTCCGCGCCGACACGTCCTTCTCCTGCGAGGAAGCGGCAGATCTGCTTCTGCGCGCTTTTCCCGGCTGCGGCGTGACGGCGGACACGCTGCCCAGCGCGATTCGTCTGCAATCCACGACCGCTTCCGGGCGCGTCGCGACGCTGCTGGTCGGCAGTCAAACTGTCCGCGGCGCTGATTTCCGCAAAGCGCTCTCCTTGCGAAGCACCTACTTCACTTGGGAGGCGGATGGCGACCGCATCGTTTTCCACACCGTCGGATACGGGCACGGCGTCGGCTTATCGCAGGCAGGCGCGCAGGCGATGGCGGCGGACGGCGCGGATTTCGCGGAGATTTTGGCGCACTACTACCCCGGCACGCAGCTGACGTGGATGGATAAAACAGGTTTTTCCGGCTCATAATAGGAGAAAACGCCCTACACGGCATGGTTGAGGTGATTTTCTCATGGCTGACCGTCACTTTCGTTCTCTTTTCCGCGCGCTGCATCTGCGCCGGGAGCAGTGGACATTTCTACTGATGGCGCTGTTGTGCGTCTCGGTGATTGTCGGCACGGCACTGTGGACACGGCAGGCGGAATTCGCACGCGTCACGCCGACCCCGCCCATCTCCGGCGACATATCCGCCGCGCAGCTGCTCCAGCAGTCGCTTGACAGTGCGCAGACCGCCACGCCCGCGCCGACGGTCTCCCCCACCGTCCGCAGCGTTACCACGCCGCTCGAAAGCATGACGTTGCTGCGTCCCTTCGACAACACGCGGATGCGGCAAAGCAGCGCCACGGGCTTGTGGGCGCTGCACGATGCGGCGGATTACGCCGGGGCGGAGGGTGCGAAAGTCAGCGCCATGGCGGACGGCACCATCATCAATTGCGCGGACAGCGGTGTTTTCGGCGCGTATGCGGAAATCGACCATGGCGGCGTCCTCGTGCGCTATGCGAACCTGTCGATGCTCTACGCGATTCGCGCGGGCGATCCGGTTCGCGCCGGGCAGACGATTGGCTTCATCGGGCGCACGATGCCGGAGGAATGTGATCTGCCTGCACACCTGCACCTGCGGATTGTCGTCGGCAATACGGCGGTTGACCCCGAAAAAGTGCTGCAAAACGGCATTTTTCCTGACCCGTAAAAAAAGACGCACATGGGTGTTGCATTTTCATCGAAATCAGCGTATAATACAACAGGTTGAACTTGTATTATAACGTCTTATTCGACTTGGAAGGAGCGATTCCCTATGTGCGGCATCGTTGGCTATATTGGCGCGCAGCAGGCGCAGGACATTTTATTGGACGGACTTTCCCGATTGGAGTACCGCGGCTATGACAGCGCGGGCATTGCGGTCATGGACGGCGGCGTCATCCGGCTGAGCAAGGCGAAGGGACGGCTGGCGAACCTTGCCGCGCGGGTGGCATCAAATCCCCTGCCCGGCACCATCGGCATCGGTCACACGCGCTGGGCAACCCACGGAGAACCAAATGACATCAACGCCCATCCGCACACGGACATGAAGGGGCATATCGCCGTCGTCCACAACGGCATCATCGAGAACTACGAGGAGCTGCGCACTCAGCTGAAGGCGAAGGGCTGCGTATTCGTATCCGAAACGGACACGGAGGTAATCGCCCATCTGCTGCATACGCTTTACGACGGCGACATGCTCTCGACCATTCTGCACGCGCAGACGATGCTCGAAGGCAGCTACGCATTGTGCGTTCTGAACGCCGAAGCGCCGGATACGCTCTACTGCACGCGCAAGGATTCTCCGCTTGTCGTCGGGCTGTCCGACGGCGCGCAGTACGTCGGCAGCGACATTCCAGCGCTGATTCGCCACACGCGGACGGTGGAGCTGCTCGATGAACGCGAAGTCGCCGTGCTGACCCGGAGCGGTGTACGCGTGTACGACCATTTCGGCAACGAACGCGCGCTCAAGCCCATTCACGTTGATTGGGACGTGGAAGCGGCGGAAAAAGGCGGCTATGCGCACTTCATGCTCAAAGAGATTCATGAAGAGCCTGCCGCGCTGAAAAAGACGTTTTCCGCCCATGTGGACGCAGAAAAAATGGCGATTCGCCCCGGCGCGTTCCCAATTTCGGCGGAAGAAGCGAATTCCCTGCGCACGCTGACGATTGTCGCCTGCGGCACAGCGTACCATGCGGGTGTCGTCGGCAAGTATGTAATCGAGAAACTGGCGCGGCTGCCCGTGGTGGTGGATGTAGCATCCGAGTTCCGCTATCGCAACCCGATTCTGGGCGCAGGCGACTGCTTCCTTGCCATTTCGCAGAGCGGCGAAACGGCGGACACGCTGGCCGCCATGCGCGAGGCGGAGCGGCTGGGCGCGAAAGTGATGGCGCTGACGAACGTCGTCGGCTCGTCGATTGCCCGCACCGCTGGGGATTGCGTCATGTACACCTACGCGGGGCCGGAAATCGCCGTCGCGAGCACGAAGGCATACATCACGCAAGTGGAAATGATGGTGCTGCTGGCGATTGATCTCGGCGTGAAGCGCGGACATCTAACGGAGAGCGTAGCATCGGAGCTTCTGCGGCAGATGGCGGACATTCCCGCGCTGGCGGAGCAGGTGATGGCGCTCGAACCCGCGGTGCAGCGCTTCTCCAGCCTGTACCACGACCGGCAGCATGTGTTCTACATCGGGCGCGGGCTGGACAACGCGCTGGCAATGGAAGCGTCGCTGAAACTGAAGGAAGTCAGCTACATCATGTCCGAAGCGTATGCGGCGGGCGAACTGAAGCACGGCACAATCGCGCTGATTGAACAGGGCACGCTGGTCTGCGCGCTGCTGACGCAGGAGCATCTGGCAGATAAAACGCTCTCGAACGTGCGCGAAGTAAAGAGCCGCGGCGCGAAAGTCCTCATCGTCTGCCCGGAAGCCCTGCGCGACCGCGCCGCGAAGGATGCGGACGAACTCTGGATCATCCCAGACGCTGCGTCGGACTTGCTGCCGCTGCTGGCGATTATTCCCGTGCAGCTGTTCGCCTACTACATGGCGGTCAGCCGCGGCTGCGACGTTGACAAGCCGCGCAATCTGGCAAAGTCGGTGACGGTGGAGTGACGCAAGGGCGCTGCCCTTGACCCGCCAAAGGGTCTTCGACCCTCTGGACTCCC
>ERZ809296.2614-NODE-2614-length-16802-cov-8.340598_pt1 | contig 16802 bp, 15 predicted proteins | sample MGYA00520511_ERZ809296 | MGnify/ENA primary metagenome ERZ809296 (study PRJEB31576, sample SAMEA3212662) | Homo sapiens | biome: human-gut; feature: human gut; material: fecal | place: Sweden | collected 2012 ... | reverse complement strand
TATAAACGATAATTTCTTATTATCACGACCATATTAATTATACTATTTTTTTCATCACTTATCAATCAAAATATCTACATTTTTAAAATTTTAAAAATTCTTCTTAACCGCCATCTTATTTCTTGGATGTTTTGTTCTCAAAATTTCTTTCTCTTTTTTCGTTGTCACATATGTATATATCTGTGTTGTCGTTATCGATGTATGCCCCAACATTTTTTGTATATATCGAATATTTACATCCTCTTCCATCAAATATGTTGCAAATGAATGTCGAAACATATGTGGTGTTATATTCGTATCTGCTTTTATCTCATGCGCATATTTATGTATCATATTTCTGGCTGATTGCTCAGATAACCTATTTCCATACCTATTAACAAAAAAATAACCTTGCTGTTCTATTTCTTCCTCAAAACAACTTTTATAAGCATTCAGTATTGACAACACTTCGTTATTTCCTATCTGAATATATCTTTCCTTTTTTCCTTTTCCCTGAATGCATAATACCCCATTATGCAAATCAACATACTTACTTTGTAGATTACATAGTTCTGATATTCGAAGTCCCGTTGAAAAAAGTATCTCTATTACAGCAATGTCTCTCAAAATAATTTTTCTTCGCCACTCCGAATTATCCTGTGTAGTTTCTTTTCTGTAAAGATGGGATAACAATTGTTCAATAACATCTCTTGGTATTATTTTAGGTAAAACAATTTCTTCTTTAAATTTAGTTTTTACTTTATGAAAAGGATTTATCTCTATGATTTCTTCCTCTTCCATATAATGAAAAAAAGCTTTTACGCTAGCAATCTTTCGTTTCACAGTCTTTTGTTTATATGTACAATGTAGATATAAAAGATATTTGTTCAATACTTCTTTATCTAAGTTTTCTTTTCCCACCAATTGAATAAACTGCTGAATATCTATCCTGTAAGCCCTTATCGTTTTATCATCAAGTTCCTTTTGAAATTTGCAATAATACAAATATTTTTCTACTTCTTCCATTAAAAGCATCATTCATTTCTCCTATAACTCACAAAAAATCCGCCACAAAATGTTGTCCATTCTATAGCGGATTTTTCTCCATTTATTATTCTTTTTCAACCCGATAAGACGGCACCAATCGTTTCACTACCACCTTCATCTGCGGATCATCTTCATATGCCGTCTTCTTCAAATCTTTGAGATGTTCAAAGAACTCTTCCTGATCGAATTCAATCGGTTTGCCAATGAAGATCAGATCATTCTCTGTCTTCTGCAATCCCTCTTCTTCTTTCAGGCATTCTTCAAACATCTTCTCCCCCGGACGTAATCCGGTATAAACAATCGGAATATCCACATCCGGCTCATATCCGGACAATTTGATCAGGTTCCTTGCCATATCATCAATTTTTACCGGCTCTCCCATGTCAAGGACAAAAATCTCTCCCCCCTTGGCATAAGCTCCTGCCTGCAACACCAGAGATACCGCCTCTGGAATGGTCATAAAGTATCGGATGATATTTTTATCTGTGACCGTAACCGGACCGCCCTCTGCGATCTGTTTTTTGAACAATGGAATCACGCTTCCGTTACTTCCCAATACGTTTCCAAATCGTACCGCCACATAATTGGTTTTTGTAAAACGATGCTGCATTCCCTGAATGATCATCTCACAGATACGCTTGGATGCTCCCATGATATTCGTTGGATTCACGGCTTTGTCCGTAGAAATGAGAACCATGCGTTCCGTACCGGTTCTTCCTGCCGCCATCGCTACATTATAAGTTCCAAATACATTGTTCTTGATGGCCTCATTCGGGCTGTCTTCCATAAGTGGCACATGCTTGTGTGCAGCTGCATGAAAAACAATTGCCGGTTTATAATCTGCAAATACGGTATCTACCCTATGCGTGTTTCGCACCGATCCAATGAGTACGACCAGATTCAGCTTTGGAAAGTTCTTTTTCAATTCCTGTTGAAGATCATAGGTAGTATTCTCATAAATATCGAAAATGATAAGCTGCGCCGGATGATGCGCCGCGATCTGCCTGCAAAGCTCGCTACCTATAGAACCGCCACCGCCGGTAACCAACACGACTTTTCCTGCAATATATCCCATCACTTCATCCAGATTCGTCTTTACCGGTTCCCTTCCGAGGAGATCTTCAATCTCTACCTCACGGAAATTCGATACGGATACTTCCTCATTGACAATCTGTGCCATACTCGGCAGAATCTTAATCTTACATCCGGTGTTCTTGCAGAGCTCCAGGATTTTCTTTTTTCTTGCTCCCGGAAGATTCGGAATTGCAATAAAAATCTCCCGCACACCATACTTTTCGGCAGCCCATGGAATTTTGCTGTCATTTCCCACAATCGGGGTCCCAAGGATCTGGCTTCCGATCTTATTCTGATCTGCATCAATGACACAAGCTACGCGGTTACGGATCTGCGGACTGTTCTCCATATTTTTGATAAGAAAGTATGCGCTGTCTCCTGCACCGATCACCATCGTCGGAACTACCTTTCCCACACTGATTCCAAGGTAATTATGACGGATAATACGCAGTCCACGATACACAAACCGGCTCCCGGTAATCAATGCCAGTAAAAAGAAGAAATACAGGATGTAATAGGAACGCGGCATATTCCATTGCAACATATGCATTCCCAAACTTTGCAATGCTGCACTGAGCAAACACGCTACGACCACATTTAACAATTCCTGCACACTTGCATATTTCCACAAACTATTATACAGATGCATGATTGCAAAAATCACAAGCGTGACACATACATTGATCCAGAAATAGCGAACTGCAGTCTCCAAAAAAGGAATACACTGCTCATTTTTCAAGCTGAATTCAAATCTTGTCCAAATAGAAATGATTTCTGCCAAAAACACTGCCAGAATATCATAAATCAATAATACAGCAATTCTTATATATTTCGCCGTTTCATTTCCGTTCGATTTCTTTTGTAACATAATATATTTTTATCCTATGCTTTCTTATTTCTTTTGATTTTTACGCTGTTTTCTGGATTGTTTCTTGCTTGAAGCTTTCTGTTTTCCATTTTTGTTTTCTGCCTTAACACTTTCATTAACCGGCGCGGCATCATTCTTCTGCTGCACCTCTGCATTGTCGTTCTCTGTTGTCTGTGTATCTTCTGCTTTTACAAACAGATTTTCCTTTGTCACAAGCATACGGTTGACTGCCATGCCAAGACCAAACATTCCCCAGAACACCGGTGCTGTACATACGTTAGAATCATTGGCAACTGCTGCGATCACATACACGAGAACTGCTGCAAACAATCCAAATCCAACCCAGCTGAGATGTTCGTGCAAATCGACTCTGCGATAAATCCGAACGGAACGAATGATATACCACAGTAAAAATCCAATCAATGCCAACGTTCCAAACAATCCGGTCTCCACCCACTGCTGAAGATACCAGCAATGCGCTTTTACATCATAATTGTTAAATCCATAGATATATGCCTGACCAAAATAATCATTTTGTGGACGCTCCAGCAAATAGGTATTTGCTCCTGATCCTACAAACACATGCTTTCCTAAAACCGGTATGGTCATATTCCAAATATGTCCACGGGAACTCATCGCATCCTCTTTGAACAGATTGGACTGTTTTACCTTTTCATATTTGACAAGTTTTCCTGCCGGATTGAGGAACTCATATCCATCATCATCGGTTTTCACAAAATTCCAGGAAATACCATCAACATACACACTGATTCCAGCAGTCTGATCAAACATTACCGGCTGTACCTGCACATTTGCAAAACGCTCATCATCGATGGAATAAGTCTGTGTTCCTTCATCTGCCAGCGTCTGTCCCAGCGGATTCCCATCACTGTCTTTGCACAGAATCTGAATAGTTCCATCTTCTGCGCTATCATAAGAAACTGACAATGCATTATCCCAGATTTTTAATACAACATCCTCGTCATTTGTAGCGATGTCATTTAATGAATACTGGTCTTCCATATGATAGGTACCGGTAATCGTGTTCTTGATTCTTTCCCCAAAAGATGTGGTATTGGCAATCACAATACTTCCAATGATGCCTGCCACCACCAACGCTCCACCTACATAACGGAGCTTTTTGCCACGGCTCAGCAATACCAATACTGCAATCGCAGCACCTGCTGCCACAGCCATCCAACCGGAATCACTTCCACTTCCTTTCAGGCATATGATACAAAGGATTTCGGCCACAACCAATGCCGCTCTCTGCCATACTTTCTTTGCTCCGATAAACAAGCATGCCAACAATGGAATTAACATTCCGAAATAAAAGGACAGGAAATTCGGATTATACAGTGTTGTATAAGAAGTTCCCTCTGCCATATTGAAATTCAAACTGTCCAAATTGCCCCAAAAACTTGTGTTGGTGATCAGATGCTTTCCAAATCCTGTCTTGAAAAAGTCCTTTCCAAAGTACTGGAAGATGCCAATCAACGTTACCATCGCCATTCCAACTCCGGCCCATAACAGAACTTTGTTCACCTGCTTCTCTTCCTGTACATAATTATATACGTAATAGCACAATATCATATAGGCAAATACAGCCCATACCGGCTCAAACAATTCATAGGTGCCTCTGACAACCCAGTACTTATAGCTTGAAAATAATGCAGACATTGCAACAAACATTGCATAAACAAACAGCATATAAAATGAATTTTCAAACTGAAACTGTTCTTTCTTTTTTAAATACCGATATAACATGATTCCGATCATCACAACTCCAAGGATCACTATCGCTATCATTTTCCATGCGAAAAAGAAATCTGTCTGTAACCCGGAACTCGCTGGGAACCAGTCAAATTGCGACAGATTGGCATCATACTCAAACATATGCACGATCAACGGAACAAATCCCATCATAAGTATGATTGGAATCAGTAATGCGTTTGTTTTCTTCTTATTTGCATAAACATTCTTACTCAAGATATTTTCTCCTTCGAATCAATGTATTTTGTATGTTTTTACTCAATTATTTCTATAAGTACATACCTATTCAACATAATACTCTTAAATTTTCCTTTTGTCCACACCAAGAAAACTATAGTACCATCTATGTTAACTACTCTATAAATCACAAAAGAAAGAAGGATTACAACCATGAGATTACCAAACGGATACGGCGGAGTCGTAAAATTATCCGGGAACCGAAGAAGACCCTACGCAGCGCGAATTACCACCGGCTGGTACCACAATGACAAAACCGGAAAACGTGTACAAAAATTCCAAGTTATCGGATACGCTGCCTCCCGGGCCGAAGCCTTACAAATACTAGCCAAATACAATGACTATCCAATTGATGCAGCTGCCCTGAAGCTTACCTTCCATGACATCTATCTGCGCTGGTCCGAAGAAAAATTTCCGACCACCTCCGCCTCCAACATCAAAGGATACCGCGCCGCATATTCCATTTGTGAAGATATCGCAGATGTACCATTCCGCAATTTGCGCCTGGATGATCTGCAACGCGTCGTCGACCGCTGTGGGAAAAATTATCCCACCCTAAAAAAGCTCCGCATCCTGTTCAATCAGTTATACGACTATGCGATGAAACACGAAATTATCTGCAAGGATTACTCTCCCTATGTCAACATCACCAAATATAAAGACCGTAATCCAAATAAAGCAGAACGCAACCGCTTCACGGCGGAAGAAATAAAAACCTTATGGAAACATACCGATGACCGCTATTACCAGACGGTTCTTATGCTCATCTACAATGGGGTCCGTGTTTCCGAACTGCTTGACTTGAAAAAAGAAAATGTCCACTTGCCTGAACGATACTTCGACGTAGTTGACAGCAAAACAGAAAATGGTATCCGCAAAGTCCCTATCGCCGAAAAAGTCCTGCCCTTTTACACCTCCTGGTACAATGACTGTTCGCACAGTAAATACCTTATCCACACCATGGACAGTGAGCATTTTACTTACCATAATTATTACATCAATGTATTTAAACCACTGCTGCAGCGCCTGAACATTGACCGTACCCCACACTGCTGCCGTCATACAACGATCTCAATGCTCGCCGATGCACATGTGGATCAGACCATTATCAAAAAAATTGTCGGTCATGCCGGAGCCATGACATTAACCGAACGTGTCTACACGCATTTGGACATCCACGAACTCATTGAAGCAATCGACAAAATATGAAAAATCGGCATTGTTACTTGTGTGTTACTTAAATTTTTCCAATAAAAATGACTCACAAAATATGGTCATATAAATTCAGTTTGTACTACCCCGTTTCTTGTGCGTTGCTTGTATGTTACTTAAGATTGAAAGCTTCTTCAACATGCTATGCTGCAGATACCTGTTTTATCCACTCTGCTGGCAGTATGGTCAGTGGAAAATATTGTTAAGGTAACTGGTAAGAAGTCTGGTAAGGCTGTAAAGAAGACATTAAAGGCTACTATTACAGTTAAGAACCCATCCCTTACATTAAAGGCAGCTAGCGCAGTTGCAGTTGGTGCTAAGGAAACTGTTAAGGCAACAGTTAAGCCTGCTTCAACAAAGGTTACATTCTCATCTAGCGATGATACAATTGCAACAGTTGATGCTACAACAGGTGAAGTTACTGGTGTTAAGGCTGGTGAGGTAACAATCACAGCTAAGGCTGGTAAGACAACAAAGACTGTTAAGATGGCTGTTAAAGATTTCATCCTTAAGGATGTTAAGCAGGCTACAACAACAAAGCTTACAGCTACAGTTGCTGGTAATACATCTGCTTTAAAGGCATCTGATTTCGTAATCACAAATACAAGCTCTAAAGCAACTGTTGCTGCAAAGAGTGTATCTGTTGATAAAACTGATAAGACACAGGTTACAGTTGAGACATATGTAGCTATGGCTGATGGCAAGGATTACACTGTAACAGTAGCAGATGTAACAAAGACATTCACTGCTACAGATGGAAAGATTGTTAAGGCAGAAATTTCTCCTGCTTCAGTTGTAGTTCCAACTCCTGCAAATAATTCTGATGGATCAAATGCAAATGATATCGTTGCTAAGTTCACTGATGCAAGCGGTGTTGAGATTGCATCTGTTAAGCCATTAGAGGGAACAACTAAGGTTCCTACAGGATTCACATATGTTGAATTCAAGGTAGATGCTACAAACAATGGTTATCTTTCAGGAAATACTTTAAACCTTTACAAAGTAGGAAACACAGCTAAGGTTACAGCTATCGCTCATACTGGAAAGTACAATGCTTCCGCAGTTGAGGAAGGAAATATTACAGCAGAAGCTACTATCACTGGTGTAGATCCAACAGCTGTTACAACATCTGCATGGAACGTTAAACTTGGAAAGAAGACAGATAATGCTTCTGAGTTCAAGAACATCAAAGAAACAAAGCTTGCTGTAAAGGATACTGATGTATACGCATATATCCAGAGAGCAACTTCTGATGGAAAGACAGCTAATGCAAAGGATTATACATTCGAAAGCTCAAACAACGATGTTATGACTGTTTCAACAGCTTCTACAAATGTTAAAGATACAACAGCTGTAGCTGTTACTCCTTATAAGTCTGGTACAGCTTACATCATCGTAAAGGATGCTAAGAAGAATGTTGTAACAACACTTGCTGTTACAATTGGTGATGAGAGAAAAGTTACTGCTTTATCTCTTGATAAGAATTCATTTGTACTTTCTTCTAAGGATAATATTGATAATGATGTAACTGTAAAAGCTACAGCAAAGGATCAGTATGGTGAAGAGGTTGCTATTACTTCTGGATTAACATGTAAGAATGCAAACTCACAGATTGATGATTCTAAGAACATTGATATTACAAAGAATGCAATTAAGGTAACAAAACCAGGTCTTACTAATGATGGTAAGGATTCATCAAATACTTACATTGTTGAGTACAAGGATGTAAAAGTAACATTTACAATCGTTGTAAAGGCATATGATAAAACAGCTGCTACACCAGCTGCATTTGATTTAGTTTTAGGTGCTGATAAGGCAGATGCTATCGTAAAGGCTGACGCTACAGCTAATACAACAATTTCAGCTGATGTTATCGGTTATGACAAGAATGGTGTAAAGGTTGAGAAGGTTGCTGCAAAAGATGCAACTTGGAAACTTGAAAAAGATGGTAAAGCTGCAAAAGATGCAACTGGTGTAACAACTGGTTCTGCACTTAGCACAATTAATGTTAACAACATCTCTAGTGGTGCACAGATGGCTTCTGGAATTTATACACTGACTGTTACATACAAAGAAAAGAAATTCGTTAAGACTTTCGAGGTTACAAATACTCAGCCTTCAGTAAGTGTAGAGCGTGTTGCAACAGAGGGCGCTAGTGTTGCTAGTTGCTTCAAGTTTACATATGAAGGAACAGAGCAGAAGACTGTTAAATTCTATGGCTTAGATGGCACAACAAATGTTACAAATACTTCTGGTGAGGTATATGTTTCTAAGGCAGATGTTACAGTATCTATTGGAAAGAATACAGTTGTTCTTACCGTAAATATTGGTTTAACAGTTACAGTTAAATAATTATCTGGTTAAATTATCAAAAGGGAGTGATTCATTTGAATCATTCCCTTTTTTGATAAAAAATATGAAAAGGGAATCGGTATTGATCCGATTCCCTTTGGTGTTATCCTATCAGACTATATACTATGGATAAATTATTTTGTAAATGTTGTATTTATATCAACAGATACTTCATAAGAAACACTTTGATTATTAGTTACTGTAACTTTTACAGTTCCTACATAGATAGCATCATTAACTGTCTTGTACTGACCTGGATCAACAGAAATCTTAGATTTGCCAAGTTTTGTAAAGTCAGCACCATTAATGCTGAACTCTACGTTAGCTTCTACGACTGCAACTGGATCAGTAATATCAGCAGTTGTCTTCTTGTCAACAACCTTAGTTGCAACATTTGTTGACTGAGTATCCTTTACAGTAAATGTTCCTGTAAATGTCTTTTTATCTGTTGTTGTAGCAGATACTACATAAGTGCCAGCAGTAAAGTTCTTAACAACCTTGCCACTTACATTCTTTGTAAGAGCAATTGTGTTTCCAGATACATTGTCAGTCTTTCCGTTTACAGTAATTGAAGAAGCAGTAACAGTTCCGATTACTGCACCTTCACTGTAAGCAACAACGCTAACATTGATATCCTTCTTAAGAATATCTGCAGCAGAAGTGTCAGCACCGATTGCTAAATCAACATCTGTAGCAGAAAGCTTTAATCCAAGGCTCTTTGCCTGTGCTGGATCTGTAACAGAAGCTTTAACAACGTTTACAGTAATGACACGTGTAATTGTATCATTACCAGTTTTAGCTTCTACCTTAACATTGTATGTTCCAGCTTTGACACCAGAAGCATTAATTTCAACCTTGCCAGTAAGACTAGGTGTAAATGAAAGGTTTCCATCTGCAACTGCTGTGTTCTTATTCATTACAGTTGGTGTAATAGAAGTAATTCCGAAATCAGCACCATACTGGTCAATACCCTTTACATCTGTAGAAATTGTTGAATTAACATTGTTTGCAACAGTAAGTGAAGGTGTTGCAATCTTGATATCAGCAAGTTTTCTGTCAGCAGTTACAACAACTGGAAGAGATGTAACAACTTTGTTATCCTTTAACACATTGATGTATGCTGTACCAGCCTTAACACCCTTAACGGCAACAGTTTTTGTAGTCTTAGATAATGTTGTCTTAGCAAGAAGTAATACAGAATCATCACTTGATACTACTGTATATTTTGAATAATCATCAGTAATCTCTTTGTTATCAGATCCCATAAAACGGAAGTTTGCAACCATAGTTTTGTCACTAGCTGAGAACTGGTTGTTCTTCTTTGCCCAATCAACTTTATCTCCGCTCTTAACAATAGTTAACTCATATCCAGTTGTAGTTACAGGAGTATCAGCTACTGCTGTAATGTCAACTTTCTTTGTGATAGCTCCAACTTCCTGAGCTTTCTCATCATATTTGTATGTATGGTATGTGATTTCAGCTGTACCCTTGTTTCCAACTACCGGAAGAACAATTGCATCACCGTTTACATAACCCTGAGTCGTAGAAAGTGTGAAGTCTACGTTTGCTGGCTTTGTGCTAGTAAGGAACTCTTTAACTACGATACCATTCTTATCAACCAACTGACCGTTGATCTTTGTTCCATCAGTATTTGCAGGAACCTGAACTGGTGTAACATTTACATCTGCAACAACACCATCTGTAGCAGTAAAATCTTTTACAGTTCCAGCAAGTTCTACATTATACTTAGCACCATCAACCATCTCTGCGAATGTTGTGATAGTAACCTTTGTAGCGTCTGCTTTGTCAACTGTTACGGCCTTAACAGCAATAACGTTGTTGTTAACTGTGTTTGTCACCTTGATATCAGAAGCTTTGATATCAGAAGTCTTACCAGAAACTACAGCTTCAAGAGTATCAGCTTTTGTCTGTTTTACGCTCTTGAAAACATAAGTTTTAACTTCCATATCAACAGTCTTTGTTGTCTTACCAGCCTTAGCTGTGATTGTCACTTTACCAGCCTTAACGCCAGTAACTTCGCCTGTTGCGGCATCGACTGTTGCAATTGCAGCATCACTAGATGAGAATGTAACCTTTGTTGAAGCAGGCTTAACTGTTGCCTTAACTGTCTCCTTTGCACCAACTGCAACTTCAGTAGATGTTGCTGTTAATGTAAGAGAAGGATTCTTAACTGTAATAGTAGCCTTTAATGTCTTCTTTACAGACTTACCAGACTTCTTACCAGTTACCTTAACACTATATCTGAATTCAAATAACTGTAGAAAATGCATTAAAATAGGAATTTTCTGCAATTGAAATTTTGTGAAAATGTTTGATAAGTAACAGAAAAGTGACAAAAATGCGAAACTTAATGACAAAAGCAATGGAGCAAAAATTTTAGTAAATAACGAAATTTCAATAACTTAATAGATATTTAAATTTCTTAATTTCCCCTCATATTTTCAAATGTTTATTGAAAATATTACATATAAGTAATATGATTAAGACACCAAAGAAGGTGGTAAAATGTGGAGTTAGAACAAATAGTCGCTCTGGGGCTAAACAATATATATTCTTTGTCTGTTGTAAAAAAGGAATTCAGAAATTCTGTAGATGAGCCATGGAAGGATGCAGATCCTTATCCCAGATATCAGAAGAAATTATTAGAAGATCTTGCTGTTCTTGATGATCAAAAAGAAAACGCCATTACATTATTTTACTGTATGCCTTTTTAGAAAAAAGTTCAAATGATTACAAAAAGCAATTACAGTCGCCAAGAAACGACTTAAGTGGTTAGATGACGACTAGTATAATACATGTAAGTAACGAACATACGAGGAGAAACAAAAATGAGTATTACAGAAAAAATTGCCCGTGCCAAGGAAACAACTTGGGTTACAGAATCATTATCTGAAGCTGAAGTAAAATCTACAATAGAATTAGCAAAAATTTCTGCTAAAATTGAAAAATGTCGTCAAGAAATGAATATGACGCAAAAAGAATTTGCTGAATATATGGACGTGTCACAAGGTATGGTATCCAAATGGGAAAGCCGAGAATATAATTTTACTATTAAATCCCTGAATGAAATCTGTGAAAAATTACAACTATGCGTATCTCTTGATATACAACCAATTACAGTTGCTAAAGAGTACCCTGTATTGAAATGGGATGAGATAAGGCAAAGAACAAAGCCTAAAAAAAGCAGTTGGATGAAGAAAATAGATACAAAGGGGGCGATTGCATAATGGAACTAAATTTGATTGCTTCTGGAATTGAATTACTTGGTGCAACTGTTAAAGAGCTTGAAATCAAGAATCAAATTGTAGATATTGCAAAAGATGCCAAACGAGTCTTTGGATTAAATATATGTGAGCCAAAATTTCAAACAGATAATGAAAATAATGAGTTTTATGCCGAAATGATTATAGAATTTGAAATTGAAATAACGCAATCAGAAAATTCCGTGTGCAAAATTCACTTGGCTTTAGAGGGTGCTTTCTTATCAAATGGGGATACTGACTATGATGATTTTCAGCAATTAGTTGCCATAAATGGAGCGTCTGCACTTATAGGTATTGCGCGTGGAAAGTTAGAATCCATATCTGCATCCGTTTTTAACAATGGAAAAATTGTCATTCCATTTGTCAATGTTATTGATTATTACAAAGAATGTATATCATAAGCTTTAAAAAATCGCCTGTCATATATGAATTATATGATAGGCGATGCTATTTTTGTTTTTATATATTATGATATGAGGATTTTGTCAGCAATAAGTGGTATTATAAAAACAGGGGTTTCAGTATACACTCCATACAACAAGTTTTGAAGAACAACCTCTTTCCGATAAAACGCTGAGCCGCTCTTTTACCAAATTATTTCATTACAAGACATTCCTTTTTATAAAAAGCAATGCCGTATCGAATTACCTTTTTAAAACCAACCTGTTCAATTTTTGTCGCATATTTTTTTTCTTCGATTTGTTGCAAGGCTTCATGACATTTGTTTTCCATATCATCTTTCTTTTTTGAAATCTTTAATTCAATAACAATGGCTCGGCGAAGTTTTCGATCCTTAATTGCGAGATCAGATCGTCCTAATCCATTTTCGTAATTGGACTCAACAATATATCCTGCATTAGCAAATAAACCTACAACAAATGCATGATAAAAGCTTTCCGCATAATCATGATAGCTGATCGTGTTAAACAGTAGGTCTGATAAAATTTCTGTAAGTTTTTCCGTATCTTCATTCCATGAAGCTTCAAAAAGTGCATTCCGGTTACTTTGTGCAAGTGAATTTGAAAACCATTCTGTGACGCTTTTTGGGAAGATATCCATAACTTCGTTATTCGGAATCTTAAGAAGTGTTTCAGATGAATTACGTGCACTGTCAACTTTGGTAAGATATCCTGTAAGGTATAACAAACTCCAAAGATTCTGTTCCGAAGACGTAAGCACGTTATAAGTAAGGTTTTCTTCTATCGTTTCGCAAATTGTGCCACCATTCATCAATGTTTCAAATTTTTCGGTCACATCAAAATCGGTTCGTTCCAAAAAAGTGCGAATGACTGCATTATCACTGGTATGTTCCCAAAAATTTTCCGGTTCTAAGATACCAGTTGCCATCACTTTTTGAATGTAGTTAAGCACATCCCAAGGACAGTAAATATCCAAATTACCGAAACGATAGCCATCATACCATTTTTGAATGTCGGCAGCACAGGATTCACAATGTGTATCAGTCAGAAGCTTTGTAATTTCTTGCTGCGTAAAGCCGAAAAATTCATTGTATCGATTGTCGGAAATCGTATCTGTAATAAAATTGTTAGTGCCGGTAAAAATGCTTTCCTTGGTAATACGAAGGCATCCGGTAATAACCGCAAATTTTAAGAACTCATTATCTTTTAATGCAGTACCAAGCAAGGGACTTATGATTTCAAGCATCTGATCATAATAACCTCTGGAATCTGCTTTTGCAACCGGAACATCATATTCGTCAATAAGCAGAATGACTGGCTTATAATAATATTGAGCCATAATGCGGGTTAGAAAAGACAGTGATTTCTTAATCTCCGCAGTTGTAGCCCGATTGTCCTTCAATCGCTCATAAATTGCTCTGTCACTGACATCCATTTGATCCGAATCAAGCAAATAAGAATGTTGTTTAAACAAATCTGCCAATTCAGCAGTCAACATATCATATGCAGATTCAAATTTGAGACCATCAATATTTTTTACTGTCAGAAAAATAACAGGATATTGATTCATCCATTCTGTGCATAATTGTTTCTACCCGGAAATATATAACCCATCAAAAAGCGACTGACTATCCATACGAATATCAAAAAAATCTGCTAACATACACATTGCTAATGTCTTGCCAAATCTTCTTGGACGAGTAATTAAAGTTCCCTTGGATAAATTATTTTGAAGTAAGTTCTCAATCAGTTCGGTTTTATCAATATAATAATAATGATTCTTTCGAATTTCTGTGAAATTGCTCATTCCGATCGGAAGAGTTATCTTGTTTTCCATTCCGAAATCCTCCTTTGAAGCATCCGCGATGTATGGTATTGCCTAACAATACATGTATAGTATAACAAACTTTTTCTTTATGTGAAACAAAAGAATTAGAACACCTATAGTCTGAATTAGTTTCTCTAAAAGTTCTCCATTCATAATTCATTTTGGTCATGAAACGATCCGACTTTCTCATACACTCATCCTTATTTTTGTTACTTTTATCTAATAAACTGACTTCCATCAAAGATTCTGCTTTCTGGGGATGTGGAGCTTTAAAGAAAATATCTTTTCCAAAAAGCTTAAAAGAAATTGGATATTCTGCTTTTACCAACTGCTATCTCACTTTTTAATCTACTTAACACAAAAGGAACCGGTATTGCCGATTCCCTTTATCCAAAAAATTATAATTTTTCCTCTTGCCTGTGGTTAAGCAATTGCGCTAACTTCAATATGAAGCGTTACACATTCACTACAAGGCTTATTCTTTTCAATTCGTTTTACATGACAGACAATTTCCCTATTTTCATCAAGAAGACGCGTGAAAGCTTTACTGTAATATCTTGGAATATAACCAACTCGCTTGTTATTACCAGTCATAATTTCTATCGCATACGCATCCTGTTTATTGTCTGGCTCTTTTTTCAAAAAAAGCTGATCTCCACGATCAAGTTCTGTTACCAAGAGGCAATCTTCGCCATCACATGCCAAATAATGTCTGGCTCCAGCCATATAAAAATCACGATCAAATGCAGTACTAATATCTAAAATAGGATCTACAAAATGAAGACTGTCAATTGGCAAACGAGCACCACTTGCTTTAAGAAGTGCATAGGCATCATATTCCTGCAATCCATATTTTTCTAAAATTTTTCGGATATCTTTACGTTTTTTATCAGGAAGTCTGCTTGAAAATGTTGAAAATAAAGTATCACTATAATAGGTTTTATTTAAATCGTCGAAAGGTACTAACGGTTTAAATCCAGCTTCTAATGCATCTTTAATTTCATTAGAATAGCAAAATTCATATTGCCCGTTTTTAGATAATTGCCCAACAATATATTGTCGGCGACTTACTTTATCTTGCCAAATAAGATATAAATAATCTTTCCCGTTTTTAAAAGACATTATTATTCTCCTAAACTAAAATAAACTTGCTTTAGCATATCTATTTTTGTATTCAAAAACTTGCATATTAGTTTCTTTTTGATTATGTGTAATTGGTTTTCCGAACTTAATTCAACAATTTCCTCTATTTTTTCAGGTGAAAGCGTAGATATCCGTTGTGCAAGGCCTATCGTTTCTGCCTTATAATTTTGAAAAATATATTGAAGTATTTCTAAATGTGTAGGTCTTTTAGCATCATTTAACGTTCGTCTTACTAAGGATTTGGATTTTGTATCAACCAAAGATTTCCAACGAACGAGATCTTTTCCCATATACGATTCGGCTTGCTGATCAGATATAAATGAACACAATGATGATCCGTTATCATATAGGGGTGAAAAATCAGTATTATCACCAGACTTAAGAACCGCCCAATTGTTTTGATGACGATCAGAATTTCCTATCAGGAAATCAAAAACCAGCATATTCAAAAAACGTGCAAAATCAAAAACCCCATTTGTGACCCTTTTAATCATTTCAATAGAATATACATTCCCAGATGTTAAATCCATAAATTTTTCATCATCATAGTCCGGATAAAAAAGATTAATATAATTTATCCCTTCAATCAAAGACGGGGCCTTAATATCTGAAGTAATGATATTATAACTAAATGATCCTTCACGTCCATTATAGGTTCCTAATTCAAACCTGGCGCATGGAATTTTCAAATAATTCGCCAGGCTATATGCTATACATTCTGATATATGATCGGTTGTTGTTATATCTTTTTTAAATTTAAACAGACCACTAATTTGTGTATCGGGATTATATAACCATATTTTTTCACTCCGACCACTACCTTCTGAGAAGCCATTATAAACTTCCCAATATGAAAAATCCTTCATAGCACTCCTTAATTATAACCAATATATATAATTATAGCCTGTCTGCAAAAATGTGTAAAGATGCAACTCAATAAAGTCATCCAATTGAAAATTTTGATACCGAAAAGTTCTCATAAAATTCTCAAACAAGGATAGCTTCCTGATTCAAGAACAAATTTTCAAATAGGTCTTAGATATGTCTCTTCCTTACAAGCGTCCCATGACAAAGGATGGCTTTTTCAGGAAATCTGAGTATGTATATGAGTATAATGATGCTTATATTTGTCCAGGGAATCACTTTCTGCATTACAGCACGACAAATCGGGACGGATATCGCGAGTATAAAAGCTGTGGACAGATTTGCGAAAAGTGCGAGTATCTTTCGCAGTGTACAGAAAGCAAGAACCATGTAAAAGTTGTTACGAGACACGTATGGGAAGACTATATGGAAACATGTGAGGATATCAGGCATACAGAAGGGATGAAGAAGCTATACTCACACAGAAAAGAAACGATTGAAAGAATCTTTGGAACGGCAAAGGAAAACCACGGATTTCGATATACGCAGTTGTATGGCAAAGCGCGGATGACAATGAAAGTCGCGCTTACGTTTGCGTGCATGAATTTAAAAAAGCTTGCAAAATGCAAGCAGGAATGGGGATTACGGATGGCATAATCCAAGGAAAATGAGGTTATGGATCACATTGACCTATCCAGATATTTTGTAGAGAAAGGCTATAA
>ERZ809296.2601-NODE-2601-length-16860-cov-6.465933_pt1 | contig 16860 bp, 10 predicted proteins | sample MGYA00520511_ERZ809296 | MGnify/ENA primary metagenome ERZ809296 (study PRJEB31576, sample SAMEA3212662) | Homo sapiens | biome: human-gut; feature: human gut; material: fecal | place: Sweden | collected 2012 ... | reverse complement strand
AGATCGTCGACGGCTGGCAGATGGAATTCCCGGACAACTGGCTCGAGATGGGCGATGTCTGGCTCCACCCGCGCAAGGATGATGCTGTGGAGGTCCGCTTCGGCGGCCAGGTCCACGAATGGATGGACGGCGACAAGTTCAAGACGGCCCAGACCGGCTATCAGTCCGTCATCGCCGTGCCGCACGATCTGTACATCTCCGGCTATAACTCTACGGCCGTCAACAAGCTCACGCTCTGGAGTGCCAGCATGCCGCAGAGCTTCGACATGAACGCCTTCTCGCGCGGCGACTATGTCCGCGCGCTCGAGCAGAACACCATGGCCGAGGCGATCTCCAAGGTCCTCTATCCGGCGGACAACCACATCAACGGCAAGCGTCTGCGCCTGCGCCAGCAGTATCTGCTGGTCTCGAGCTCGCTGCAGTCGATCCTGAACGAGCACCTGAAGAACTATCACACGCTCGACAACCTTGCTGACAAGGTCGCCGTCCACATCAACGATACCCATCCGGCCCTGTGCGTGCCGGAGCTGATGCGGCTTCTCGTCGACGAGCACGACTACGGCTGGGACCGCGCGTGGGAGATCACCTGCGCCACGCTCTCCTACACCAACCATACCGTCATGGCCGAAGCGCTCGAGCGCTGGCCGGTCAGCCTGTTCCAGGAGCAGCTGCCGCGGATCTACTCGATCTGCCAGGAGATCAACCGCCGTCTCATGGAAAAGCTGCAGCGCGTCTACCCGAACGACCCTGGCAAGTGGAACTATATGGCCGTCATCGCCAACAACGAGGTCCGCATGGCGAACCTCTGCCTGACCTGCTGCCATAAGATCAACGGCGTTTCGCAGCTGCATACGGACATTCTGGAAAAGACTATTTTCCGCGATTATTATAATCTCGACCACAGCCGCTTCCTCAACATCACCAACGGCATCGCCTACCGCCGCTGGCTGTGCCAGTCGAACCCGGCCCTCTCCGGCTATCTGCAGACGCTCATCGGCGACGGCTTCCTGAAAGATGCCAATGCGCTCGAGGCACTCGAGCAGTACCGCGGCGATCTGGACGTGCTGGAAAATCTGCGGGCCATCAAGCGCAAGAACAAAGTCCGTCTGGCGGCCTACATCGCCGAGCACAACGGCGTCAACGTCGACCCCGACTCGATCTTCGACGTGCAGGTCAAGCGGCTGCATGAGTACAAGCGGCAGCTGCTGAACGTGCTCTACATCCTGACGCTCTACAACGAGATCAAAGATCATCCCGAAAAGCCGGTCTTCCCGCAGACGTTCATCTTTGCGGCCAAGGCCTCGGCGGGCTATTATCTGGCCAAGCAGATCATCTCGCTGATCGTGGCCGTCTCGAATCTGGTCAACTCTGACCCGCAGGTGCAGGGCAAGCTCAAGGTCGTCTTCATTGAGGACTACAAGGTTTCGCTCGCGGAGATCATCATCCCCGCCGCAGACCTTTCCGAGCAGATCTCCGTCGCGGGCAAGGAGGCCTCCGGCACGAGCAACATGAAGCTCATGATCAACGGTGCGGTCACCCTCGGCACGCTCGACGGCGCGAACGTCGAGATCCGCGACCGGGTCGGTGACGACAATATGTTCCTCTTCGGCATGACCGCTGACGAGGTGCAGGCGCTGTGGCAGCGCGGCTATGACCCGCACCAGTTCCTGACGCCCGAGCTTGACCGGGTGCTGCAGATGCTTACCTCCGGCGCGCTTGGCCAGCGGTTTGACGATGTGGCGGCATCCCTGCTCACGCCGCGCTTCGGCGCTGCCGACAGCTATATGACGGTCGCTGACTTTGAAAGCTACAAGGCCGCAAAGAAGCGCGCAGTCGAGGTCTATCAGGACCGGACGCGCTTCGCGCAAATGTCCCTCACCAATATCGCCAGAGCCGGCATCTTCTCCTCGGACCGCTCGGTCGAGCAGTACGCGAAGGAGATCTGGGACCTCTGATTTCTTCATACACCCCAGACAAAGACCGGCGGCAGCGCCGGCCTTTGCTTTGACCGATCAAAACGGACGGAGATCCATATGAGAATTCTATTCGACAGCAAGCTTTCGCAGTTCAAAACGCCCTTCGGCACGCTGCAGGAGAACGAGACCTGCACGTTTCATATCCTGATCCCGTGCAGCTGCCGGACCACGGCGGCCGCGCTCGTCCTGCAGGCCGAAAATGGGCAGGAGCTGCGGCGTGTGCCGCTCACAAAGCAGTCGGACGACACGCTTTACGATACCTGGGGCGGGGAAATGGCCGTCTGCGAGGCCGGGCTCTACTTCTACTACTTCCATATCACCACGCAGGACGGCGCGTTCCGCCTCTTTAAGCAGGGACAGAGCGACACGAACATGGAGGCGGGCGGCCTCTGGCAGCTGAGCGTGCTGGCGGACAAATATCCCGTCCCGGCCGGCTGTGCGGGCGCCGTCATGTATCAGATCTTCCCGGACCGCTTCTGCCAGAGCGGCAGCTGCGATCTGACCGGGAAAATCACGCCCTACTGGGTGCACGAAAACAAGGACGACGTACCGGTCTACCTGCCGGATGCCAACGGCGAGGTCCTGAACAACGATTTTTACGGCGGCAATCTGAACGGCATCCGGGAAAAGCTGCCGTACCTGCAGGAGCTTGGTGTGGAGATCCTGTACCTGAACCCGATCTTCTACGCCTGGTCGACGCACCGGTACGACACCTGCGACTATAAGCGGATCGACCCCATGCTCGGCACGGAGGAGGATTTCCGCGCGCTCTGCGCCGAGGCGCACGCGCATGGGATGAAGGTCATTCTGGACGGCGTGTTCAGCCACGTCGGCAGCCGCAGCGCATATTTCCAGCAGGCCATCCATGATCCGTCCTCGCCCTACCGCGGCTGGTTCCGGTTCCAGCACTATCCGGACGTCTACGACAGCTGGTGGGGCATCACGACGCTCCCGTGCGTCGACAAGATGAATCCGGATTTCATCCGCTACATGATCGACGACGAAGACAGCGTCGCAGTGCACTGGCTGAAGCTCGGCGCCGACGGCTGGCGGCTGGACGTGGTCGATGAGCTGCCGGACGCATTCCTTGCGCGCCTACGCGCGCGCATCCGCGCGTATAAGCCGGACGCGCTGCTGATCGGCGAGGTCTGGGAGGATGCGTCCAACAAGATCGCCTACGACCAGCGCCGCCGGTACTTTACCGACCGGCAGCTCGATTCCGTCATGAACTACCCGTGGCAGAAAGCGATCCTGCGCTATGTCCGCAGCGAGGACGACGGCACGGCGCTCGGCGACGCCATCCGGACGCTTGCGGAGAATTACCCGCCGGACGTGCTGCAGACGGTCATGAACATCCTCTCCACGCACGACACGCCGCGCGCGATCAACGCCATTCTCGACCCGCGCGACGGCGATCGGACGGACCTTGCTCAGCGGCATTTCACGCAGGAGCAGCTGCGCGAGGGCAGGCAGCGCCTCAAGCTGGCAGCCTTCCTGCAGTTCATGCTGCCGGGCATGCCCTGCATCTACTACGGCGACGAAGCCGGGATGACCGGCTACCGGGACCCATTCAACCGGAAATTCTATCCCTGGGGCAGGGAAGACGGCAATCTGGTCTCCTTCTACCGCTCACTGGCCCGCGTGAAAAAAAGTGCGCCCGCGCTGCGCAGCGGGACTGTCCTCGTGCTGGAGGCCGGCGGCGGCCGGCTCCTGCTGCTGCGGCAGTCGGCGGAGGGCAGCGTCGCAGTCTGCTGCAACCAGTCGCCGGAACCCTGGACGCTGCCGCACAGCGGCACGATCCTGCTTGGCGGCGGGATCATGGAATACACCGGTGAGACCGTCACGCTCGGCCAGGGCGGCTTCTGCGCGATGGAGCGCAAATAAAAAGATCAGACGAGAAAAGGGACGTACCAACTGGTACGTCCCTTTTCCTATCGTTTACTTTTTGAGCGTCAGGCAGTAATCTTCGCCGTCTTCGACGGCTGTGACCTGATAGCCGCTGTGCGCGGCAAAGCGCTTGATGTTTTCCACGGCGGTCTCATTGTCGACCAGGACCTCGAGCGTATCGGGGTGCTCCGCTTCGAGCGCCTTCTGGACCATGACCACGGGCATGGGGCAGAGATATCCTCTTGCATCAACCATTCGTTTTCGCCTCCTGCTTCTTCATGCTGTTTACATAAGATACGACCAGCACGATCACGATGCCGAGAATGACCGCGACCTTGCCCTTCGTGGAGATGCCGCCGACGACATACTCGCCAGCCTCGCTGACGGAGTCGGCGTTGCCGGCCAGACCGAAGTTATGCGCGAACGCAGCGCCGACGATCATGCCGAACACCGTAACAGCGGAATCCGCGTTGCCGCTGCCGGCCAGAATGAGCTGACGCAGCGGGCAGCCGCCGAGCAGCACGGAGCCCCAACCGGCGAGCAGCATGCCGAGGAAGTTCCAGACGTGGCTGGAGTGCGCAACGGGATGCGAGGTGAAGCCGAGCTTGAAGCTGCCGCCGATGAGGTTGCCGATCAGGACCGTGACGAAGATGGCGATGAAGCCCCACAGCAGGTGCATGTCCTTGAACATCATCGTGTCACGCAGACCGCCGACCATACACATGCGGGACTTCTGCGCCAGCGCGCCGACGACGAGGGCGATGACAAGCGCGATGAAAAACGGTGCATGCTTGGAGCCAGGGCCTTCTTCCGAGAGCTTGAAGAGGGTGGGGACAGCGATGAACAGGATCAGCAGGCCGGTCATCACAGCGGGGAGGACCGTGCCGTCGAGCGTCTTGGTGGTGTAGTTGCGCTGGAGCGTGAAGCCCTTGCGGATGAAGATCGTGCCAAGGAAGATACCGGCAGCAAAACCGGCAAGACCGACGACCGCGTTGAGGTCGCCGCCGGCCAGACGCAGGACCATACGCAGCGGGCAGCCCAAAAAGGCCAGCGCGCCGATCATGACGAAAGCGCCGAGCACGAACCGCAGGGCGGGCGAGGAACCGGCCTTGGCTTTCCATTCCTTCGTGGCGATGGCCATCAGGAAGCTGCCGAGGACCAGACCGATGATCTCCGGACGGACATACTGCACCTTGGCTGCCGAATGCAGACCGACAGCGCCCGCGATATCACGTTCAAAGCAGGCGATGCAGAAGCCCATGTTGGCCGGGTTGCCGAGCGCCGTCAGCACAAGTGCCGCGATGCCGATGACAACGCCGGTCAGAATGACGAACAGATTCTCTTTTTTCATGTTCTCTTTCCTCCGATATTGTCGAATTGATTTCGATTGTTTTCGATATTCTGGAACAAGAATATCGAAAACGCAGCAAATACGGGCATTTCAGCCCGTATTCGTTATCTGTTATCAAGAATAACACGGTTTTTCCCGAATGTCAATCCGTCTGGCGTCCGACGATACCGAAAATCACGCCATTCAGGCAGGCGCGTCGGTCAGGTCGGAGCCCTGTTCGAGATCGTCGGCCAGAAAGCGGCGGCGGATCTCATTGATGACGCGCTTCTTATCGCCGCTCCAGCGGGGCGCGCGCAGGTCGCGTTTGGCCCCGTCGCCGGTCAGCCGGTGGATGACCATCTCCTGCGGCAGCACGCGCAGACATGCCTCCAGCAGTGTGATATACGCGTCCAGCGACAGCGTCTCAAATTCGCCCGCCGCATAGTCCGCGGCCAGATCTGTTCCGGCCAGAATGTGCAGCAGGTGCAGCTTGATGCCATCGGCGCCGCTGCGGCCGATATAGCGGGCCGTCTCCACCATCATCTCCGGCGTCTCGCCGGGCAGGCCCAGGATCTGATGCGTGATGACGCTGATGCCGCGCGCGTGCAGCGCCCGCACCGACTCGTCATAGACGGAAAGGGGATAGCCGCGGCGGATATAGGCGGCCGTCGATGCATGGATGGTCTGCAGCCCGAGCTCGACCCAGACGGGCTTTTCCGCCCGGAGCTCAGCCAGCAGCGATAAGATCTCCGGCGGCAGACAGTCCGGCCGCGTGGCGATGGAGAGCGCGCAGACCTCCGGCTGGCGGATCGCGGCCGCAAACAGCGGCCGCAGGACCTCCACCGGGGCATAGGTATTGGTAAAGTCCTGAAAATAGGCGATATAGCGTGCGTCCGGACCGGCCTTGGCGGCGACCAGACGCTTGGCCTGCGCCAGCTGTTCCGGGATAGAGAGGGAAGCGGACGCGGCAAATTCTCCGCTGCCGCTGCAGAAGATGCATCCGCGCGTGCCAATCGTCCCGTCCCGGTTCGGGCAGGTGCAGCCGGCGGAGAGCGCCAGCTTATAGACCTTGCAGCCAAAGGTCTCACGCAGATAGGCGTTCAGACTGCGATAAAACATGATGCCTCCTGTCGGTTCTCATAATTTATGCGCACCACAGAACGTGGTGCGCATAAAACTCAGGCTTTGGGTTGGTCAAGCGTTTCGTCCTGCATCACAGCTTCAAACTGTGCGCGGCTCATGTTCTCGTTCTCCATCAGGAAGCCGGCGATCTTATCGAGCCGTTCGGCATGATCGTGCAGGATCTGCTCGCAGCGCTGATAAGCCTCGCGCATGATCTTCTGGACCTGCGCGTCGATCTGCCCGGCGGTCTGCTCGGAATAGGGTTTGGTCTTCTCATAGTCCCGCCCGATAAAGACCTCCTGCCCGCCCGCGTAGCTGACGGGGCCGATGCTGTCGGACATGCCGTATTTTGCGACCATATCGCGGGCAATGCCGGTGGCGCGCTGCAGATCGTTCGACGCGCCGGTGGAAATATCGCAGAGCTTCTGCGCCTCTGCCACGCGGCCGCCGAGGAAGGAGACGATGGTCTCAAACATCTCGTTGCGCGAGGAATAGGAGCGGTCGTCCTGCGGCAGGCTGATGGTCATGCCGCCGGCCTGGGCGCGGGGGATGATGGTGATGAGGTGGACAGGATCCTGCGAGTCGAGGCAGTACATGCAGATCGCGTGTCCGGCCTCGTGGACGGCGGTGAGCATCTTTTCCGCGTGGCTGACCACGCGGCTCTTCTTTTCGGGGCCTGCAATGACCTTGATCATCGATGTCTCCAGATCCTGCTGGCTGATCGCGGCCTTGCCGCGCCGCGCGGCGAGGAGCGCGCCCTCGTTCAGAAGGTTGGCCAGATCCGCGCCGGTGAAACCGGCGGTCGCCTTGGCGACGGCTGGGAGATCGACATTGTCCGCCAGCGGCTTTTTCCGTGCATGGACCTGCAGGATCGCAAGCCGTCCGCGCCAGTCGGGCGCACCGACGTAGATCTGCCGGTCGAAGCGGCCCGGGCGGAGCAGGGCGGGATCGAGAATGTCCTTGCGGTTGGTCGCGGCGATGACGATGACGCCCTCGTTGGCCGAGAAACCGTCCATCTCGACGAGCAGCTGGTTGAGCGTCTGTTCGCGCTCGTCGTGGCCGCCGCCGAGGCCAGCGCCGCGCTGACGGCCGACCGCATCGATCTCATCGATGAAGACGATGGCCGGAGCCACCCGCTTGGCCTGCTCAAAGAGGTCGCGGACACGGCTCGCGCCGACGCCGACATAGAGTTCGACGAAGTCAGAGCCGGAAATGGATAAGAATGCGACATTCGCCTCTCCGGCGACTGCGCGGGCCAGCAGCGTCTTGCCGGTGCCCGGCGGGCCGACGAGCAGCACACCCTTCGGGATCTTCGCGCCGAGCTGCTTGAAGCGGTCCGGATCGCGGAGGAACTCCACGATCTCCGAGAGCTCTTCCTTTTCCTCGTCCGCACCGGCGACGTCTTGGAAGGTCACGGACTCGCCGGACGGGACGCCGAAGCGCGCGTTGGCGCGCGTGAACTGCGCCATGGCGTTTGGGCCGCTGCCGGAGCGGTTCATCAGGATGAACCACACGAACAGAAGCGCGATGCCGACGAGCAGATACGGCAGCGCCGTCTTCCAAATGGAATTGGCGGCGGGCAGATAGTTGTAGGACTTGAGAACGCCTGCGGCGCTCTGCGCAGCAATGGTCTCGTCCAGGTCCTTGTGGAAGGTCTCGATGTCGCCGATCTTCGCCGTCGCGGTGCCGGCCTGCTCTGCGTCGCTTCCGTAGAGCGTCAGCGTCAGCGTATCGCCCTGCAGAACGAACGACTCGACCCGTTCGTTTTCAAACAGGTCGAGCACGTCAGAATATGCAAGCCTGCTGCCGTTTTGCGTAAGCAGGGACGAAGAGAGCACCACAAGCACCAGCGCCAGGACCGCAACGAGCAGAATGGTCTGCAGGGTTTTGGGCTGTTGGTTCACGGAGGTTCTCCTTTATGTGGAATAGACCGTCTTCAGCGGTCCTGATAGACAGAGGGCTTCAGCACGCCGACGAACGGCAGGTTGCGGTAGTAATCCTCATAGTCCAGACCGAAGCCGACGACAAACGCGGGCGGGACGGTGAAGCAGGTGTAGTCCGGCTTCAGCTCGACCTTGCGGCCGGTGGGCTTGTCGAGCAGCGTGCAGATCTTGATGGACGCGGGCTTGCGCTCATGGAACATCTCGCAGATCATCTTGAGCGTGCTGCCGGAATCGATGATATCCTCCAGAATGAGCACATGGCGGCCCTCGATATCATGGTCGATATCCTTGCGGAACGTCAGCTTGCCGGTGGATTCCGTGCCGCCCTCAAAGGATGTGATGCACATGAAATCCTCCTGCACGGGAATGCTGATGGCATTCGCCATTTCCGCGAAAAACGGAACGACACCCTTGAGAACGCCGACCAGGATCGGGCACTTGCCGCGATAGTCGTCTGCGATCTGTGCGCCGACTTCCTTGATCCGCGCGTGGATCTCTTCTTCGGAGACCAGTACGCGCTCAATGTCCTGCAGCATGTCAGACTTGTTAATCATACATCTAATCCTCTTTCTCTGTTTCTTCGATTGTGATGATGACCGCGCGTTCGCCCGGAGCCGCGGCGCGGCCCAGATCGACGCCGATCCCATAAACGCCCAGAACACCGGATGCGTCAGCGGCCACCGGCATGAGCGCACGTCGTGCTGCGGGGACCTTGCGGTCGATCAGCAGCTTTTTGAGCGTTTTCGTGCCGCCTGCCGTGCGTATGACGTCATGCGCCTGACGCGGACGGATCGTGATCCGGGGAGTTTGCTCTATGGTATCATATTTGACTGCAAAAGTGGAGAGGGTTTTTGCTTTTTCCTGAAAATTTTCTTCGATCCGGCATTCGACGCGCAGCCCGAGCGCCGGGATCAGCACTGTCTCGCCCGGCGAAAGTGTCACGGGTGAAAAGGAAGCGGCAGGGGAGCGGTCCGTCAGGTACAGCCTGTCATATTCCAGCCGCGCGGCAAAGCCGCCCGGCAGCGAGACAGAAGCGGAGGGGCACGAAGCGAACAGCAGCCGGTCGACCGCGTCGATATGCCGCTGCGTCAGCTTGGGCGCATGGATCGCCTCGAGCAGCAGCCGGACTGCGCGGGTGCGCACGGCCTCCGGCCAAGCGGAAAGTGCACTGCGGCTGACGCCGTCCGGCAATTGAGCAGCCTGCAGCGCCTCGCGCGCCTGCGTATCAAGATATGCGTCATCCTTACGGAGCAGCGCGCAGGTCCGGAAGACGGTCTGTGCGACGGCGGGGTTTTCCTCCCGCAGAAGCGGGATCACGCGCTGGCGCAGCCGGTTGCGCCGGGCGTCCGGCAGGAGATTGGTGCTGTCGGTCACATAAGAAAAGCCGTGCTCGGCAAGATACGCCTCGATCTGCGCCCGCGTGCAGACCAGCATCGGCCGGATGAGCCGTCCGCGCTTCGTCGGAATGCCGGTCAGCCCGGCAAGGCCGGTCCCGCGCGTGAGGTTCAGGAGCACGGTCTCGAGATTGTCGTCCTGCGTGTGTGCCGTGGCGACAAGGCCGGGGAGTGTGTCAAAGAACGCGTAGCGGAGCTTGCGCGCAGCCTCTTCCAGAGATTCATGCGTCTGCGCCGCCCGCGCCCGCACGTCGCCGCCGCCCGTATGCAGCGGTACGCCGAGCGAGGCGCACAGCTGCCGGACAAAGGCCTCGTCGCGGTCGGATTCCGAGCCGCGCAGGTGATGGTTGAAGTGCGCGGCCTCTACCCGGATGCCGAGCGCGTCCTGCAGCGACAGCAGCACGTGCAGCATGCACACAGAATCCGCGCCGCCCGACACTGCGCATACGACCGTATCGCCGGGCTCCGTCATCCGCTGCGCCTGCATCCAGGCGAGGACCTCAGCCCTCATGCTTCCACTCCAGATCGGAGAAGGTGAAGAACTGCGGCCGCCACTGCAGCTTGACCGTGCCGGTCTCGCCGTGGCGGTTTTTGGCGATGATGCACTCGGCAATATTCTTGTCCTGCGTGTTGGGGTTATAATATTCGTCACGGTAGAGGAACAGGACGGAGTCGGCGTCCTGCTCGATGGCACCGGATTCACGAAGGTCCGAGAGCATCGGACGCTTGTCGGTTCTCGATTCATTGGCACGCGAAAGCTGGCTCAGGCAGATGACCGGCACGTTCAGCTCCTTGGCCATGATCTTGAGCGCGCGAGAGATATCGCTGACGATCGTCACGCGGTTATCGCCGGATTTGCCGGGAGCCGCGGCGGTCATGAGCTGCAGATAGTCGATCAGGACCAGCCCGAGGTTATCGAGCCGGCGGCACTTGGCATTGATCTCCGCGACGGTGATGGCGGGATTGTCGTCTACGCGGATGTCCGTCTGGCTGAGCGCGGAGGAGGCGATGGAGAGCTTGCTCCAGTCGTCGTCTTCCAGATGGCCTGTGGTGAGCTTCTGGTTTTCCACGAAGCTTTCCGTGGACAAAAGACGCATGACCAGCTGCTCGCGCGACATTTCGAGCGAAAAGAAAGCGACGGTCTTCTCATACGTCTTCGCAACGTTCAGGCAGATGTTGAGCGCGATCGCCGTTTTGCCCATGCCGGGGCGGGCCGCGATCAGGATCAGGTCGGTCTTGTTGAGGCCGTTGATCTTGCGGTCAAGGTCGTGCAGGCCCGTGGACAGGCCCGGGATCTCGCTGCCGGAGGCAGCCAGCTCTTCCAGCCGGTCATAGACGTTGATCATGACCTTGCCGATGTGCTGCAGACTGTCGCCGGTGTTGCCGCGGCGCAGGGAATAGATCTTCTTTTCCGAGACCTCCAGCATCTCCTGCGCCGTGCCGACGCCCTCGTAGACCATATCCGTGATCTCCGACGAAGCGGCGGCCAGCGCGCGCAGCAGCGACTTGTCATGCACGATCGTGCAGTATTGCTTGACGTTGGCGGCGGTCGGCGTGATCTTCAGCAGCTGGGCGAGATAGTCGTAGCTGCGTTCCTCGTCGTACACGCCGCGCTCTTTCATTTTATTGAGTACGGTAACGGGGTCGATCTTCTCCGAGAAGTTGAACATCGTATAGATGGTCTCGTAGATCTCGCGGTTCTGCCGCAGGTAAAAATCCTCCGGCTGCAGCATACCGACGACGTCCGGTACGCAGCGCTCGTCGATGAGCATGGAGCCGAGCACAGACTGCTCCGCTTCCAGCGCCTGTGGCGTCTGCCGGGCAAGCAATTCCTCATCCATACGGTTCACATCCTTCCGGGAGCTTCAGAATATCAGGGCCTGATCAGCCTTCCTTGACCTCGACCTTGAGGTCGGCGTTGATCTCATAGCCGAGCTTGCACTTGACCGTGTACACGCCGACGGCCTTGATCGGCTCGTCGAGCACGATCTTGCGCTTGTCGAGCTTGATATCGGCCTGCTTTGCCAGCGCATCGGCAACTTCGGTGTTCGTGACAGAGCCAAACAGACGGCCCGCGCCGCCGCCCTTGGCGGTGACGACGACAGTCATGTCCTTCATCCGGTTGCGGATCTCGAGCGCTTCGGCGCGCTCCTTGGCCTGACGCTCCTGCGCGGCCTTGTCGTTCATTTTCATGGTGTTCACGTTATCGGCGGTCGCTTCCTGCGCGAGCTTGCGCGGCAGCAGGAAATTGCGGGCGTAGCCGTCGGAGACCTCGATCATCTGGCCGCGTTTGCCCTGGCCTCTTACATCCTGTGTCAAAATAACCTTCATGGTGGTGACTCCTTTCAGAGAGATATTTTTGAAAATCGCGTTTTATGCGTAAAATGCGTCGATCGCGCCGACAAGGTCCTGCAGGACCTGCCGCAGCGGTTTGCCCTTGATCTGCGCGCCGGCGGTCGCGCCGTTGCCGCCGCCGCCGAGCTTTTCGAGCACCACCTGCACGTTGCACGAGCCGATGGAGCGCGCGCTGATGATGACCTGTTCGCCGTCAGGGAAGAGGACGAACGAGGCAGTGATGCCGGAGATGTTGATGAGCTCATCGGCCGCCTGTGCGGCGATGGTGCGGGTGATAGTCTCGTCCAGACAGGCGATGGCGAGCTCGCCGCGGTAGAGCCGGGCAGCCTGCACGACGCGGTAGCGGGTGAGCGTATCGTCCAGATCCGTCTGGAACAGCTTCTTGACCTCGACCGGGTCGGCACCCGCCTTGCGCAGATAGGCCGCGGACTCAAACGTGCGCGAGCCGGTGCGGACGGAGAAATTTTTCGTATCCAGCACGATACCGGCCAGCAGCGCCTGCGCCTCGAGCGGACGGACGTCGCGCTGGCTGACGGCGTACTGCAGAAGCTCCGTTACAAGCTCCGACGCGGAGGATGCATACGGCTCGTGCAGATTGAGGACCGGCTGCTCGATATAATCCGCCGCCCGGCGGTGATGGTCGATGACCGCGACGCGGGAAATGGACTCGAGCAGCGGGCGGCACTCGACCTGCTCCGGCCGGTTGGTGTCGACGACGATGAGCAGGCTCCGGTTGTCCGCCTCGACCAGGGCATCCTGTCCGGAGATGAACAGATACTCGCAGCCGGGCGCAGCCTTGAGCTCGGCGATCAGGCTCTGGCAGGCGTTTTTCTGCAGGTCGATCACGATCCGGGCCGGGCGCTCCTTTACCCGGCACAGGCACAGAAGACCCACGGCCGAGCCGAGTGCGTCCAGATCCGCCATCCGGTGTCCCATGATATAGACCGTGCTCGACTGCCCGATGAGCTCGGACAGCGACCCCGCCATCACGCGGGATTTGACGCGTGTATGCCGCTCCGCTTCTTTGGTGCGGCCGCCGTAGAAGGTGAAGTTGAACCGGTCCTTGATGACGGCCTGGTCGCCGCCGCGGGAAAGGGACATCTCGATGGCGAGGGACGCGAAGCGGTAATTCTCCGCGAAGCTCCCGCCGTCCTTGCCGATGCCGAGCGAGATCGTCGCGGACATGCCGCCGGAGGTCGTGACGTGGCGCACGTCCTCCAGGATGCTGAACCGGCCGTCCTGCAGGCGGGCAAGATCCTTGCTCTCGAAGATCAGCAGATACCGGTTGCGTTCGATCTTGCGGCACAGCGCCTCCAGTCCCGCCGTCCAGTTGGCCACGACGTCGTTGAGCTGCGCGTCGAGCGTGGAGATGGCAGAGTCGGAGAGGTTGGCGGTCAGCTCGTCGTAGTTATCGATCAGGATGATCGAGACGATCGGCCGCGTGCGGAGGAATTCGTCGCGGACGTTGAACATCTCGGTCATGTCGGCAAAATAGATGGTCGCCAGCTGCACAGTCGTCGCGTCGTCTTCGGATTTGACGTAGTTGCCGTAGATGCGGTAGCGGCGGCCGCCGATGATCTGGTCGCCCGGCAGCTCGGAGCGGCCCTCGCGCAGCCAGCTGGTGGAGAAGCCGGGCACGACCGCGTCGAGCGTCTGATAGCACGCAGTATCGGAAAGGCCGGTGATGGTAAAGAAGCTGGGGTTGCCCCAGATGATCTCATTTTCCGGCAGCCGGATGACCGCCATCGGGAACGCAGAGCCCGCGTGGACGGAAATGCCGACGGAATCCGTCGCCGTCTGCACGTAGCTCATCAGCTGCCGCTTGCGCCGGGAAAGCCTTGCGCGGCTGATGATAAACATGATGAGCGTGACGAACAGCGCGCCGCCCGCAAGGATATACTGCCCGACCGCGGCGGCCGCGACGGTAAACAGCAGCATGGCCGCAAAGTACCAGCCCGTATTCGGATAAAGCAGACGTCCGACCGGCTTTTTCATAGACCGCCGCCTCCTGTCTTTGTATAATCAAGTTTACTATATCAAATTTTGCCGAAGGAATCAATTATAATCTATCATTCATTTGCTTAATTCATTTATGATATGGATAAAAGAACAAAAAAAGGTGTACTTTCCACGGAAAGTGTGTTATACTATGTATCAGCTATGACCTTCCATGGCTTTTTGATTGGGATCGTGCGCCGCGCAGGCGCATCAAATAGATCAACTGCATACGGTATGGAGCGCAGGCGGCATTGGCGATGGGCAGAGCGAGACGGGGCACTGTCCGGCCAGCTGCATGGGCATGCGTTCCTGCGTCCTTTTTGCATTTGTTCCGCGCGGAGGATCCTCCGCGCAGCCGCATCCATACTTATATTATTTTAGGAAAGAGTGAAATCATTTGGCAGAAAAATTAAAGATCATTCCCCTTGGCGGTCTCAACGAGATCGGCAAGAATATGACCGTACTTGAATACGGCAAGGATATCATCATCGTCGACTGCGGTCTTGGCTTCCCGGATGAGGAAATGTACGGCGTCGACCTGGTCATTGCCGACATGACGTACCTGGTCAAAAACAAAGACAAGATCCGCGGCATGTTCCTGACCCACGGGCATGAGGACCATATCGGCGGCATCCCGTACGCCATGGAGCAGTTCAACTGCCCCATCCACGCCACGCGCCTGACCGCCGGCATCGTCCAGCTGAAGCTCGAGGAGCATCAGCTGCAGAATACCGTCCACCTGTTTACCCATGAAGCAGGGGAGAAGGTCAAGGCCGGCTGCTTCACCGTGGAGTTCATCCACGTGAACCATTCCATCGCCGACGCCGTTGCGTTCGCCATCAAAACGCCGGTCGGCACCATCGTCATGACGGGCGACTTCAAGATCGACGCCACCGCGGAAGACGGCATGATCGACCTGGCCCGCTTCGGCGCGCTCGGCAAAGAAGGTGTGCTGGCGCTGCTGTGCGACTCGACGAACGTCGAGCGGCAGGGCTATACGCCGTCGGAAAAGACCGTCGCGGCCAATTTTGAGCGCCAGTTCTCCGGCTGCAACAAGCGCATCATCGTCACGACCTTCGCCTCGAACGCCTTCCGGCTGCAGAGCCTGATCGCCACGGCGAAGAAATTCGGCCGCAAGGTCGCCGTGACCGGCCGCAGCATGGAAAACATCCTGAAGGTCTCCACGGAGCTCGGCTATCTGAAGATCCCGGCAGGCACGCTCGTCGACATCACGCAGATCAAGCAGATCCCCAACAACAAGCTCGTCATCGTCTCGACCGGCTCGCAGGGCGAAAATATGTCCGCCCTCTACCGCATGGCCTTCTCCGGCCACCGGCAGGTGGAGATCACGGCCTCTGACCGCGTCATCATCTCCGCCTCCGCGATCCCCGGCAACGAAAAATCCATCGGCAAGATCATCAATGAGCTCTACCGCAAGGGCGCGGAGGTCATCTATGACAAGCTTGAGGGCCTGCACGTCTCCGGCCACGCCTGCCAGGAGGAGCTGAAGATCATCCATGGGCTTCTGAAGCCCCGCTTCTTCATCCCCGTCCACGGCGAGCAGCGCCATCTGCAGGCGCATTCCCGTCTGGCCCAGTCGATGGGCATGGATCCCAAGAACATCTTCATTTCCGACATCGGCAAGGTGCTCGAGCTCACCAAGACCACCTGCAAGTGGGGCGGCACCGTCCCGTCCGGCAAGATCCTGGTCGACGGCACCGGCGTCGGCGACGTCGGCAGCGTCGTGCTGCGTGACCGCAAGCATCTGGCGCAGGACGGCATGCTGGTCGTGGTCGTCAACATCTCGAGCGAGGACGGCAGCGTCATCAGCGGGCCAGATATCATCACGCGCGGCTTCGTCTATGTCAAGGAATCGGAAAATCTGATGGAAGAGCTGCGCGTCATCGCCGCGCACGCCATTGACCGCTGCAGCCAGAACGGCCGCAGCGACTGGAGCGTGCTGAAGGCCAACATCAAGAACGATCTGTCCGGCTACCTGTTCAAAACGACCAAGCGCAACCCGATGATCCTGCCCGTCATCATGGAGATCTGAGCCGAACGGCAGAAAGATACGGGCAAGGGTCAAGAAAAAACAGAAAAAATGTCAAATTGGCCTTGTCAAAACAGGCAGGATGGGGTTATAATAACACAGTTGCGCCGATGCGCAGCAATGTTACCAGATAAATGAGGATGAGCGATAGAATGGCTAATACGAAGAATCCGAAGCCCTCGACCGAGGATGCAATGGCTGCGGTATCCGCATTGATCGCAAGAGCAAAGCGGGACGGGAGCATTCAGGCGACGGAACTGACCACAGAGCTGGAAAAGCTGGATCTGCCGGTCGAGAAAATCGAGCATATTTACGATACCTTTGACGCCATGGGCATCCAGATTGTGAGCCCGGAGCTGGAGCTGGACGTGTCCGACGATCTCGGCATGGACATGGACGAGGTCCCCGACGGCGACGACGAGGAGCTCGTTGACCCGCTGGAGCTTGCCGCGGAATACAATCTGGATGATCCGGTGCGCATGTATCTCAAGGAGATCGGCCAGGTCAAGCTGCTGACTGCCGACGAGGAGATCGAGCTGGCCAAGCGCGTCTCCGAGGGCGACAAGGCCGCCAAGGACCGTCTGACGGAGGCTAACCTGCGTCTGGTCGTATCCATCGCCAAGAAATATTCCGGCCGCGGCCTGCACATTCTGGATCTTATTCAGGAGGGCAATACCGGTCTCATCCGCGCCGTCGACAAGTTCGACTATACAAAGGGAAACAAATTCTCTACATATGCAACCTGGTGGATCCGGCAGGCCATTACCCGCGCCATCGCCGATCAGGCGCGTACCATCCGCGTCCC
>ERZ809296.2595-NODE-2595-length-16883-cov-47.908129_pt1 | contig 16883 bp, 19 predicted proteins | sample MGYA00520511_ERZ809296 | MGnify/ENA primary metagenome ERZ809296 (study PRJEB31576, sample SAMEA3212662) | Homo sapiens | biome: human-gut; feature: human gut; material: fecal | place: Sweden | collected 2012 ... | reverse complement strand
AGCACGTTCACTTACGATGCGTTCGGGAATCCGCTGACGAGTCAGGTGCAGAATGCGGATACGAATCCGAGCTACTTCATCCGCGGCGAAACGACGTATACGAATGACGGCAACTATGTCACGGAACAGAAGGACGCGCGCGGCAAGGTTGTGCGCACGGAGACTGACCCGCAGCGCGGCACGACGACGAGCGTGACCGATGCGAAGGGGCAGAAGGTGACGTATGAATACGACAATCTGCGTCGAATTGTAAAAACTTCTGCAAAAACGGGCGCAGAAGCAGGAATTCCGACAGTACATAACGAATATACCTATGACGAGCAGCGCGGAAATCTGGTCGAAATCCGTCACAATACGGACGGGGACTCCGCGAACGACGTGGTGTACAGCTTCGAGCAGGACGCGCTGGGTCGCCAGACGGCGGTCAAGGTCGGGAATCAGATCTTGTCGCAGAGTGCGTATCAGAATGATCCGACGAAGCCGAATTTCGGCACGCTGACCGCGACGACATACGGCAACGGGGCGAAAATCAGCAGTCGGTACGACGATTTCAACCGCGTGACGGGGGTGGTGTACGGCGAGGAAACCGCGCCGAGATATGAGTACGACTACAACGCGAAGGGTCAAGTGGCACGGGTACGCGACAATCTGCTGAATCGGACGACGCAGAGTGAGTACGATTTGGCGAATCGCCCGGTGCGCGTGAAAACGTCGGAGGACGCGAAGCACGTCTACACGGGGCAGGTCGCGTATGACAATGTGTACGGCAACTTGAGCGAATTTACGGAGAAAGTGGGTGAAAATCGACAAGAATTCGGGACGAAATTCGGCTATGATGACGAAAATCGTCCGACGTCGCTGACGTACAGCGTTGGTGGAACCACCATTGGGCAGAGCACGACGACCATTGACAAGCTGAATCGGACGACGTTCTCGGCGGTCAAGCTGGGCAGCAAGACGTTCACGAGCGAGTACCACTTCGCGGCGGGCGGCTACGGCACCGGGAGTGTGACGAATCTCGTTTCGTCGATTACCCAGCCGGGGTGCAATTGCGGCTACGGCTACGACGACAATGGCAACATTGCGAGTGCGACGCTGAACGGGAAGTGGACGGGCTACACCTACGATGCGCTGGGGCAGCTGATTCAGGTCAACGACCACAGCGATACCCGTTCCGGTGAAAATGGCACGACGTGGAAGTATACCTACGACCTCGGCGGCAACATCCTGAAAAAGGAACGCTTCGCGTATGCCGACACGACGACTCCTCTGGAAACTGTTACCTACGAATACGGTGACGCGAACTGGCGCGACAAGCTCACGGCGGTCAACGGGAACGCCATTCGCTACGATGCGATTGGCAATCCGCTGAGCGACGGGACGTGGACGTACACTTGGCAGAACGGCCGACAGCTGCAAAAGATGCAGAAATCGGGCGTGACGGCTGAATTTGTGTACAACGCGGACGGCTTGCGTGTGCAGAAAACGGTCAACGGCGTGGCGACGAAGTACACGCTGCATGGCAAGAATGTTGTGCATATGACTTCCGGCGCGGATGAGCTGCACTTCTTCTATGACGCGCAGAACCGCCCGGCGGTGGTGGTGTACAACGGCACGGCGTATGCGTATGTCAAGAGCTTGCAGGGCGATATTGTTGCGATTCTGGATGAGAATGGCAATACTGTTGTCAGCTACGGCTACGATGCGTGGGGTGCGCCGCTGTGGTGCACCGGTGAGCTGGCGGAAACGCTGGGCAAGGTGCAGCCGTTTAGGTATCGCGGGTATGTGTTCGATGAGGAAACGGGGCTGTACTATCTCAGGAGTCGGTACTATAATCCGCAGTGGGGTCGGTTTGTTAATGCGGATAATTATTTAAGCACTAATGTATTTTCTTATTGCGGTAACGTACCTTCTGTATTTGTTGACAAAAATGGGCATGAACGTAAGTTGTATGATAATTTGAGTGAACCATGGGCCACTAAGTTAATGTCTCAGTTCTTTGACATGGACTCTCTTTTACAAAACCTGAACTTGAAATTTTCAGATGGGTATGTTGTGGATTGCTATCTTTCTGAAGCAGATGCCTTGAGAATTAACACAATAAATGAGGAGGTAAGAGGTAAGATTACTGAACCTTTAGCGAATATTGAACTTGCACTAAAATTGGCTTTCCCGGAAGAGATGGAGGAAGTTTCGGCAAGTATTGAAGATGCTTTTACAGTTTCGAGTGGCTATTACACGCAATACGTTGCGTATTATTACCAGTATAATGATACTTTGGGCTATCCTCTTCGAGTAGGAAAATGGAGATTCACTATCAATGTATATGAGGAAAATGAAAATGGTGAATCACCTGTTGAATTATGGGCGGATAGAATTCCATTTGGTAGTAACGCATGTATTGTGCGTACGACAATTGCCATTGATACTTCTGAACCGCGTCCTAAACCGGAATGGAACGGGTCACTGATTCCGCACATTTACTTATTGCATTCTATGAATTGGAGTGAATGAAAATGAACTCAAAAAATAGTATGACTTTAGAGTTACTATGGATCTTAATTGTTCTATTGTACTTTGCTACATTGTATGCTCCATCTACTTTCGCTTTTACCTTGGAAATAATTCAATTGTTGTTGTTTGTATCGGTACTTTTTTTATCGGTAATCAACTTATGCCGAGCGTTAAAATGCAGAAATGGTGAATGGTGGAAGCCTGCGGCTTCTCTCGGTATCTGTTTGTGCGTGATTGTTAGCCACTTTGTTGAACCCGATATTGTTCATTACATAAACAAATCTATTATAATCCGTTAAATTATATTTATTGCAAAATTTCGTGTAAAGCAGAAATGCAATTTTAGTTTGACTATGTATTAAGGCTTTTTGAGAAAGTGAACGAAGAAGGTGGCTGTTTGATACTATTGAGCTAAATATAGATGCGAGCATATTACTTCACCAGCCCGTCGCGTCCTGTGCCCCTCGCACAAGCCGCCGACGGGCTGGCAGCAAAAACTTCCGCAAAAGCAGGAAAAACTGTTCCATATGACGAATACGAACCTTGTCCAGTGAGTCTGTTGCGCTTCTGGATTCAGCTACGGCTACGATGCGTGGGGCTCGCCGCTGTGGTGCACCGGTGAGCTGGCGGAGACGCTGGGCAAGGTGCAGCCGTTTAGGTATCGCGGGTATGTGTACGACGAAGAGACGGGGCTGTATTATCTGAGGAGTCGGTTCTACAATTCTTCGCTCTGCAGATTTATTGATATGGATTGCCTCATCCATTCTGGAAATACTTTTGCATATTGCTGTAATTCTCCCGCTTCAATGCATGATGTTTGTGGAACTACAGGCGATTATGCATATGATCGGGATAAGGTTATTGAATATGGGCGGCAATACTATAACAAACAGGATCCTTATTACCCCCAAAGATCATACAGGAATAACTGCGTTCGGTTTGCTTCACAATGTTTGTATGCCGGTCTCGGAGATGATATCATTGCCGAGGTTTATCCGGAGTGGCATTGTTATCGAAACAATCAGCGCGATCCAGAGAATCCGGAAGAACACGATCAAACAAGGTCTTGGCGGAAAACGAATTACTTCTACCGCTTTTTGATGGATTCTGGCTTGGCATATAATACAACCCGCCTTTATTCTGGGTGGGATCTTGGACTGATGGCAGAGTGGTTTCAGTATGAGCCTGGTGATTTTCTCTTCTTTTCAAACGGAAATGGTGCAGATGAATTTTATCATGTGGCAGTTGTTTCGGCTATAACAGAAAATGATATTCTATTTATGGGCAATACGACGGATTGTTTTGACGCTTCGTTGACTGCATGGTTTCAAGACCCGGAGAATCAGGAAAAAGAGGTGGTAATAGTATGTATTGCAGACCAAGGATAAGGAGCCTTGTGATGAAAAGTATTTGTATCATTATAGTTGCTGCAATTGTTTTATTTGGAATCGCAACACATTCTATGCATCGCAACCAAGCCAATCCCTATGCAGACCAAATTATTGGATCATGGGTAATGTATGAAGGTGGAAACGTTGCGCCAGAAGTCCTATCTTTTTTCGCTAATGGTTCTGGTTACTCATACATGCTGAGTGAAGAATTTGTTGAAACAGATCAACCACCTATACATATTGCATCCTCTTTCTTGAGTACACCTCTTTCATTTACGTGGAATATTCAAACAGATGTACTATGTGTCATGTTTGAAGATGGAACTGATATGCAGTACAGCTTGTCTATCGAATCAGACTCAAACAGATGGCCTGTCCTTTCTCTTCAGTATGATATTGGTAGTGGTGGTTGGGTTCCTGCACTAATTATAAAATAGCACGAAATAGAGCTGAAGTTTTTATATATCCATCCCGGAATAATCATTTTGTGAACAGCGCTATTACTCTCACACTGGCCATCCGGCATTACCGGGTGGCCTTTTCTTTTACTCCCTGGTACGACCAACTACACCCTGCATGGCAAGAACATTCATCACATGACTCAGGGCAGCAACGAACTGCACTTCTTCTACGATGCTCAGAACAAGCCTGCTGTAGTTGTGTACAACGACATACCGTACAGCTATATCAAGAATCTGCAGGGCGATATTGTGGCCATTCTTGACAGCACTGGCACGCCTGTGGTAAACTATGTGTATGATGCTTGGGGTCGTCCTATCAGCTGCTCTGGCATCATGGCAAACACGCTGGGCAAGATCAATCCCTTCCGGTATCGTGGCTATGTCTACGACGAAGAGACGGGGCTGTATTATCTCAGAAGCAGATATTACGTATCAGCTAACGCTCGTTTCTTGAATGCTGATATTATGTTTACCAACAATTTGTTCGCATATTGTTCAAACAACGTGATTAATTGCACTGATCCAATGGGTACAGAAGAAGAGTGGCTTGAGGGTTGGATTGAACCTTTGCGGAAGAGTCCTCGTTGGGGAACTGCCGTTGATGGCGAGCAAATGAGTGTGTTCTATTTCGTGAATGGCCTCCACTATATGGTTAACGACGTCGTCGATGGTAAAAAAGGTTGGAAGTATCGCAGCAATATGGGATTTGGATATGTTGATTGTATTGGCGGTGCGAGGTTCATGGGACAACAGTTTTTCAAAAACAGCAGAACCTTGGATGCTAATATTCGTGCGACTGCAAGTGGAATCCGAGCGAACAACCTTTCCCGCTTAGAAGATATTGATCCCACTGCTTTGGAGGAAATCACATATGGTGCCGTGCTATTTACTCTTCCAGATAAGAAAGGAAAGAGGCACATGGCATATTACATCGGGAGTCATAATGGATATGAGCATTGTATTATTGAAACCACAGGAAAAGGAGATCGAATGCATTATGCGAATTTGGAAGAACGGCTGTACAATCCAGAAACTGGGCATGGTTTCTATGAGTGGGGCGAACTGGCATGTGTTGACTATAGCGGTGTGTGCGGTTCTTGGATTGCTCTTCCCTATGATATTCCTTCCGATTGAGGTGTCAGCTGATCAGTCTACGTCGCAGGAATATACTGAGGTATTGACACCTCATGAACAAAATGGCATGTGGGGATATACCGATCGTACTGGTTCTATAGTTATACAGCCGCAGTGGGCTGTTGCGGGGTGGTATCGGGGCGGAACCGCAGCCGTTTGCTCTACCGATGGGCAGTGGGGGATTATAGATGAAAACGGCGAATATCTCGTACCATGCCGATACGATAGCATCTGGGATCAGCATTCATATTATGAGACAACGCCATTTGAAGATTCTAACAGTTACATTGGCGGTCTGAGTGATGGATTCTATATTATCATCGATCGCGTTGATGATGAAGAATATATGGGATTCTTTTGCATTTCAACCAAGACACTTGTTGAACCACAATGGTTTTCAGTTACAATTGCTGACGAGGGTATTGGAATCAATGAATTAGTTCTGGTAGAAGACAGGGATGCAGGCTTTGGATATGTAGACCGCTTTGGACATGTGGTTATTGAGTGTCAGTACGATTGGGCAACACCTTTCGTAGAAGGAGTGGCGCAAGTGGGAAAGTGGATTGATGACGATTACTATGAATACTATATCGATACTACTGGAAATGAAATTAACCTCATGATGAACTGATTTACACAACATCAACTACTCCATCTCTGAAGATTCAAACAATGTAGCAATAAGCGGTAACACCGCAACAAAAGGTTGGCGAGATGACCATGCAGAAATTGTTGGATATAGATTGGATTGGAGACGATTAATTATGAAAATCAAAAGGTTACTGTCTCAAATCTTGGCTAATCGAAAGAATAGGCTTCTGTATATTGTTGATGCAAGTTGGGAAATATTTATTTTACTTTTTCCTGTTTGGTTTATACTGTCAAACGGGAAAGCTCGTCTTGCGGAAACGCTCGGTGGAAATAGAGATCTCGCATCTATTCTCATCTGTCTTACTCAACTCAGCATGATTTATGCAGAAAAAGTAATTACATATATGATAGAAAAAAGGGCGGATGTAAAATAAGATTAGGCTCTCAGACAATACCGTACAAGAGCATCAGCAACGCTGCCAACGAATTGTGTGGTATCTCTTTAAGTAAGGATGCAGGTACTGGTGTCTAAACAAACGTTACGAAAAACCGCGGCGAAGCCCATCAGCTTCGCCTCGGTCAAAGACATTCGTCTATGACAATGCGGCGTGGCGAGAGCAACGAGCGGTTGCATGCATGGGAAGAATGTTGTGCATATGACTTCCGGCACGGACAAGCTGCGCTTCTTCTACGATGCACAGAATCGTCCGGCGATGGTGGTGTACAACGGCACGGCGTATGCGTATGTCAAGAGCTTGCAGGGCGATATTGTTGCAATTCTGGATGAGAATGGCAATACGGTCGTGAGCTACGGCTACGATGCGTGGGGCGCGCCGCTGTGGTGCACCGGTGAACTGGCGGAGACGCTGGGCAAGGTGCAGCCGTTTAGGTATCGCGGGTATGTGTTTGATGAGGAGACGGGGCTGTACTATCTGCGGAGTCGGTATTATTCGATAAGAATCTGCCGGTTTATCAATTCCGATGCAGTGTTGCTCAAAACAGAAAATTTTGCTCACAATGGCTATACATACTGTTCAAACAACCCGATTTATTTTTTAGATACATCTGGCACATGTGTTACTTGTTCATATTGCGAAGAATGCGGTGAAGAACACCTCCTTTTCGCTGGTGAGTTTGGGGATAAGATGGAGCATGTCCAGAAAAAGAATTATAAAAATGGACGAATGAAGGTCTGTCAATTCATGGCGCTTCTTGAGCAAATGCGGATTGAAGAATGGGAATATGATCACGATACTGCGTATGGTCGTGTCGATTGTGTTGGCATATATCGTTATACCATGTATTGGTATTATTCTGCAAGTTCAGTGAAGGCGTTGAAAATTTCTACGCATGTTGAGGGAACATATAGGAACTCTGTATATAACAAAACGGATCCGAAGAAAAACGTTGTTGGTAAAGGGAAAATCGACGCAAACACTGAGTTTAGAATTGGAATGGGCTTGTTTCGTAATCCATTTGGCGATGATGGGCACTTTGCAGTATATGTTGGTAACTATTTCCCCGGATATGAGAATGCTGTTATTGAATCTGTATATGGTGGCGTAATAATTCGCGAATTATCCGAATCTGAAGCAATAAACGACCCATTTACGCATTATGGCTACATGAAAGGAATTGACTACACAAATTAAATCAGGAGAATAATAATGCATTTTAAAACAATCGCACTCGTTTTAGCAATTTGTACAACGCTGATGGAGCTGTTTCCATTTTCAAATGCCGCTGTGTGTAAACACTGCAACACGAGCAATAACGAGTGCTTCGTTGATACATTCGGCATTACTTATTGCAATGGTGTCCTTGTCTCTTATCCAGAGCAGCTTGAACTGACGAAATATTATGTAGATACTCGTTGCTGTGCGATAGGTGAGGGTGCTTTTTCTGAAAATGACTTTTTACAAGATGTATTTATCCCTGATGGTGTGATTGTGATTGGCGACAACGCATTTGAAGGTTGTAGCCGATTATCTACAGTGCATCTTCCGGATTCATTGTTAATTATCGGTTCAAATGCCTTCACGCTATGTACTTTATTGGAAGATATTGATTTACCATTGAACCTTCACAGCATTGGGTGGCAAGCATTTTGTGACACATGGAGTCTTAAAGAAGTAGCTTTCCCTGAAACACTAAGGTTTGTTGGCGATGAAGCTTTTGCATATTCTGGTGTAAAAGAAGTTTTCGTACACTCTGTGTATATTCAGTGCGGATATGATGTGTTTACGCCAGATTCGTTGAAAGCAGGAGACAACCTGATGCTGCACTTCCGGGAAGATGTATTCTCTGAAGAAATTGGCGATGTTTCCGCATGGATTGAGGAAATACAGCAAGTCGATGGAATAACGGTCATCTTTGATATTCCTGCAAATTAAACATTCCAAAGATGATTCATTTTGATCTTCCCTGAGTAGAATGCTGCTGCGAAATTACATTCTTCAAAGGAAGCTTGGTGGATAAATCCTGCTTTCCATCATTGACGATAGCGGCGTGCGCGGATGCAGAGCGTTGACACCGACGCCCAGTTTGTGTATAATGAAAACGGATTGCGGGTGAAAAAACAGTAAATGGGGTGGTAACGGACTATACCCTGCATGGGAAGAATGTTGTGCATATGACTTCCGGCACGGATGAGCTGCACTTCTTCTATGACGCTCAGAACCGCCCGGCGGTGGTGGTGTGCAACGGAGTTCCCTATGCGTATATCAAGAGCTTGCAGGGCGATGTGATTGCGCTTCTCGACGGTACGGGGAATGTTGTCGTTAGCTATATGTATGATGCATGGGGTATGCCCATTGGCAAAAATGGGGCGCTGTCGGAGACGCTGGGGACACTCAATCCGTTCCGGTATAGAGGGTATGTGTTTGATGAAGAGACTGGGCTGTACTATCTAAGGAGTAGGTATTATAACGCGGAACGGAGCAGGTTTGTGAATGCTGATAGCGTTTTATTACAGAACCTATTTTCTTATTGCGAAAATTCACCGATAAATAATTTGGACACAGAGGGGACTACTTCATCGCGACTTGGTGAAATGTCATTCTATATTGAAAATACTTCTGATCCTTGGAAGTACTATGGTGTGTCTCCAGAAGTGGCTCGTGCTATTGATAAAATTATGGAGAATCCAGAAATGTATGGATATTCAATCAAAGAAAACGGAAAATATAAGTATGGCATTTACAAAAAAAGCAGGTTATTCGAGTATGCTGCGCATCACTTCTAAGGGGAATATTAGGCGGTGGAAATAGCGCTGGAAAACGAAGAGCTTCTTGCCCTGATTTGCAAGAACTTACTGACTTAAATCAGTTACAACCAGGAATGGAGATTTATCAAGGGACAAGTCATTGCGGTTTGGTTATCATGTACGATTTTGGAGATGGGAAAGGATACCGACTGGCAGTGTTTCAATCTACTAGTGTGGCAAATATAGCAACCCAAGCGAAAACAATCACTACAGCCGTCTTCATGGATGATTCTAATGCAGGGCCTAATATAACGGCTTTGGATGAAATTGGACATTGGGATGCGTTTGGTCATCCGGATTACACGAAGGGTTCAGATGCATTTATGCTTGATCCGAACAACAAATGGTATCTGTATAAGTGATTTTACATAGAATGAGGTGATCATCATGCTTTTTAAAGGTATTAAGAATTTGATGGTTGTATTTCTATTTGTCTTTCTGCTTTGCCATCAAACATGCTTGACCGTCATCTGCGAAGAGAATTCAGCACAAGTCTATCCGCACCTCATTTTCCAAAATGGATATTATGGATATGTAAATGATAGCGGAAAAATAATAATTCCTTGTCAATGGGAAGATGCAGGTGAATTCCGTGGCAGAGGCTATGCGTCTGTAATGATAGACCGTCAAACGCAAGAATATGGAATAATTGATATAAACGGAAATTATGTAATGCGGTTTATTGGTGGCATTGAAGAAGGTCAAAACGGTGTATACTGTGGCGGTATGCATACAGGTATATATTGGCTTCAGAATGAAGAGGGCGTGGGATTTTTTGATGTGACAACTGGATATTTTTCAGGATTTATCTTTCACCGAAATCAAGATATATGGTATTGTTGTGAAGAGTCTGATCTTGTGCGGGTGTCCATTGATGGAACATACTATGGGTATGTCAATACAACAAATGGAGAACTTCAAATTCCTTATGTGTTTACCGGCGAATGTTTTAGCGGTTTTGTTGGTGGATATACTATTGATCAGCGGGATGACACATATATTGTTTTTAATGAAAAAGGAGATATTGTTCCGCTTCCAGATGAACTTGTTCCTGTAAGCTTAGGCGATTTGATCACTGTACGCGACAAAGAAAGTGGTCTCTTTGGATTTGCTGACTATAACGGGAATTGTATAATTTCCCCACAATACGAGGATGTTTCCACGCATTTGAATGGCTATGCATCTTTTTTACAAGACGGGAAATGGGGACATATTGACAGAATGGGCAATATATGCTGTTCTCCTAAATATGATAATGAATACTGGTTCAATGGAATTTCTTTTGCGGTAAGTCTGGAACAACAACCTTTACTGATTGACGAAGACGGTCACACGCTTCGGGAATTTGACTGCCATTCCGAATTGTCCTATTTTACAAATGAGCTAATTCTCGTTACAAATGACGAAGGTACAAGTTTAATCAATCGGTTGGGAACAGATATTATCGAGCCAGAGCGGAAGTTATTCATTGATAGTGAGCGGGGATGTAATGTATATGAACAGCTAATAATAGTCAAAGACCAACAAGAATGCTGGGGATATGCCGATTTATCCGGCAATGTGGTATGCCCCTGCATATGGGATTCAGTATCACCGTTTTTTAATGGTTGGGCGCTCGTTGAATCAGAGAAGAAAGCGTTTTATATTGATCATTCCATGCATATCGTATTTACGTTCGAAGAATGTGACACATTACTTCATTGAGTGCTTCCTTCGCACTGCTGGATATAATGGGGCAGAATACGGTCACGGAGCAACATTTGCTGCACGCCTTAGTAATGGTATGCTCACAATCAATCATGCTGCAGGAACGGAAGAAGGAATTCTTTCGGAGGACATTACGTATGAAGAACTCTGTCGCCGCTTCGAATATATCGCGTGGCCAGCTGGTCTCGGTACACTGGAGGAAAATCCGACTCTCTGGCGTGTCAGAGATGAACCTGATGATTTCTACGAGTAAACCGTGATTCTTGTTTTTACCAACTTATCATTTTGCGCAAAAGGGGTGTAGTGAATGAAATTAACTATTCTAAGTTTTTTGATTCTGTTCTTCCTTTCTAACACCGCAGTTTCAGAAGATATAACTTATACAGAAGGCGATTTTTCTTACTACATGACCAATGAAGGTGCAGTACTGGTCGACTGGGAAAATTCAGGAGAGAAGTTGCCGCTTTCTACATTGATAGTGCCCAACACTCTTGGTGGAAAGCCAGTAATTGGAATAGGCTCTGGGACGTTTGCCTCCAGTCAAAGCGAGCCTATTACTGACCCTCTTGAAATTGTCATCCCTGAAGGTGTTGTTTTCCTCGAAGACGACGCATTCACGGATTGTTGCGAGGCGAGCATCATTTGCTTACCATCCACTCTGGAAACAATTTCCGAAGGAAGTATGTTTCATGTCAAAGCGGAGATTACATTCCCTCAAGGCAATCCGTTTTATGTCATGAACAAGGGATTCCTCGTTGATACACGTTCAGAAACATTGCTGTATTCCTCTCCATGTAGTTCAGAAGAAGCAATCCCACCGGTTATGTATCTGGGTGAACAGTGCCTTGATAACTGGCTAACTGATAAGACCGATGTTGTATTACCGGATAGCATATCTGCAATCGGCACTGGTGTCTTTTATGATCTTCCTGATTTGGAAAATGTAGTTTTGCCTGCAAAGCTCGCCACTTTGAGCCCGTATAGTTTCAACGCAACAGGAATAAAAGAACTTGCTATTCCATCTACCATCACTCAAATACCTGCGTATTGTTTCGTTAACTGTGCTTTTACAAGCATCAGTATCCCGAACGGCGTTGAGTATATAGGAGAGTATGCTTTCTATTACAATTGGGAGCTGACAGAGGTTACACTTTCTGAGTCTGTTCAATTTGTTGGCTACAATGCCTTTCCGGAAGAATGCAGCATTATCACAGTGAACCCTGCCACTCATTTTGAAACTTTGGACGAGTATCAAGTTCGAGATCCGAATGGCGAATGGTGGGAGTAAGTGGCATATCCCATAACAAATGAACTAACACAACACGTCAATCGATAGTTAAAGCACTGAAGTCCCTTGGTCATCCGGCATTGCCGGGTGGCCTTTTCTGTGTCATTGGCACCCCGCTGAATGACGGTAAGTGGACGTACACATGGGAAAACGGGCGGCAGCTTGCGCGGATGCAGAGCATTGACACCGACGCCCAGTTTGTGTATAATGAAAACGGGTTGCGGGTGAAAAAGACAGTAAATGGGGTGGTAACAGACTATACCCTGCATGGAAAGAATGTTGTGCATATGACCAAAGGCAACGACGAGCTGCACTTCTTCTACGATGCGCAGAACCGTCCGGCGGTGGTGGTGTACAACGGCACGGCGTATGCGTATGTCAAGAGCTTGCAGGGCGATATTGTTGCGATTCTGGATGAGAATGGCAATGCCGTCGTCAGCTACGGCTACGATGCGTGGGGTGCGCCGCTGTGGTGCACTGGCGAGCTGGCGGAACGCTGGGCAAGGTGCAGCCGTTTAGGTATCGCGGGTATGTGTTTGATGAGGAAACTGGGCTGTACTATCTGCGGAGCCGGTACTATAATGCAGTAGTTGGAAGATTCTTGAATGAAGATGCGTTGCTAAACGGGAATCTATATTCATATTGCAACAATGATGCGATTAATTATGAAGATCCGACAGGATTTATTCCTGGAAGCTTCTCCAAAGTATCTGCATCGTTTTGCATGGCTCTTTATACTGACTGCGATGCAGCTTCCTCAGTACCAGAATGTAAAGATTGTGTGGTGGATTCAAGCATTGAGCTACACGAGGGTGGCTACTATTACATTACACCTATTAATGATGTTGGATATGCTATTTCTCTAAAAGCGGGAAATGAATCGAAAACAACTGGTGTTAATATCTATAAACATAATACGCAGACGGGTGCTCATGAATTCTATGTAGCACAATACATAGAAGGAGGATTCGTATTTGTACGTGACGATTATGTTGTAAAAGGCTCTCCATTGGCATTCAACGTAACCGCAACAGCAAGAGTTGAGGAGTATTTGTTTGGGAAGAAGGTCATTTCTACATATCATCCAGTACCTTCTCAATATATCAAAAATCTACAATATGCGCTTAAAAAAGCGATGGTATATTTCGGCGAAGAAAATGGATTGTATGATGAAGCAACGATAGCAGCAGTAAAAGCTTTTCAAAGGAACGCAAATTTAAAAAATGTCGCTGGAATAGTTGGAGAAGAAACCAAAGAAGCCCTGATTCCCAATGAAGGTCCCTAATCGTTGCTACAAGTTCATAGAACGAATTTCTTACTGACTGGCGAGATGTGCGTCGCATCAAAGGAGGAGATTTCATGAAATTTATTCGCAGAATCCTTGTGTTACTATGTTGCTTGAGCTCTGTGCTGAATTGTGTGCCTGCAATTGCGACGGAAGTACACGATGGCTTTAATCTGTATCAGCAGCGATTTGGGTCTTACTACAGTATTCATGACATTCTGAAAAAACAGTTGCTTTGTGATGAATTGGTGGAACGAGCAGAATCAACTGTTCAAACGTTTGAATGGGTGACAACAATTGGTGAAACAACGATTTGCTTGCAGGAAGCGGTTAGTGATGGTTTCCAAACAATATTGCATTTTAAAATATCTGCTTCAGAAGAAAATGCGATTATCCGTCCGGCGTTTCTGTATTTTGATATTTATGATCCATATTATACTCAATTGGAAGAATATTCCGAAATTGTTTATTTTGTTGAATATGACTTTCTCGCTCTATCCAATCACTCAATAAGTACAAATTATTATGGAACTTCTAACAATGAGAGGGAAATGGACTATATTGTTGTGCTTGACAACGAAGACGAGCCCAATATAGAAACCTTCCGGGAACAGTGTATATTTTCAGTGATTCGATATGATCCAGATACCAAAAAAGCAACAACGCAAAAAACAGAGTCGATGCCTATCGAAGTGCAAATTCCCAGCAGTATTACATATTATACGATTTGCCAAGACTCCTCTGGCAAAGAAGGAGTACAGAATGACCTTGGTGAATGGATCATTCCACCTATTTACGATGAAGTATCTTACGACGGCAATGTCTATTGGGTCTTTATTGAAAGGAATGACAATGAGCAAAAATTGGTAGGAATAATTGATACAAGTCAAGGCTTTGCAATTGCCGCCCATTATGATGAGATTCTAATTGGGGATTCGCTCATTGTGGCATATGATCCATTAACACATGTCTATGATATTTTTGACAGGCAATGTAGACTGATTTATACGCTGCCCGGAAAATATGATTATGTTGTTCCTAATGGAGAATGCTGAGTTGATGTGGTAGACCTTGACGCGGGTATTTATACCATCAAGATTCCAAGCTATCTTATCACAAACTATTAACAGATCTTAGTTGATGTGAATAATATAAAAAAGAATATTTAGGTAATATCGCACAAATGAGTTGATAAAGTGACGAATGAATTGTGCTGTATCTCCTTAAATGAGGATGTCGATACTACTGTTTATAACAAACGTTGCAAAAAAACGCGGCGAAGCTGATGGGCTTCGCCGCGGTCAAAGACATTCGTCTATGACAATGCGGCGTGTTGAGAGCAACGAGCGGTTGTCTGCACGGCAAGAATATTGTGCATATGACTTCCGGCACGGATGAGCTGCACATTTTCTATGATGCGCAGAACCGCCCGGCGGTGGTGGTGTACAACGGCACGGCGTATGCGTATGTCAAGAGCTTGCAGGGCGATGTGATTGCAATTCTTGACGGTGCGGGGAATGTTGTTGTCAGCTATGTGTACGATGCTTGGGGGGCGCCGATTGGCAAGAGTGGGACTTTTGCGGAGACGCTAGGGACGCTCAATCCGTTCCGGTATCGCGGCTACGTCTATGACGAAGAGACGGGGCTGTATTATCTCAGAAGTAGATATTACAACCCTAACTTGGGCAGATTTGTTAATGCGGATAGAGTGTTTGATGCCAACGCTAGCGTAACCACTTACAATCAGTATGCATATTGTGACAACTGCCCCGTCATCTATTTGGATTCAGAAGGACGCGGCCTATTCACTTCCCTCGTAATAGGCTTTGTTGTTGGTGCCTTAGTTAGCGGCATTATTGAAGCTGCAAAAGGTGGCGATGTTGAGGATATTATCATCTCCGCAGTTGCCGGTGGTGTATCGGGTTTGATTTCTGTAATCCCGGTATTTAGAAACCCCTATATTAACTCTGCTATTATGGGCGGTGTTGGAAATGCAGTAGGCGCTTGGATCGCTGGCGATATCGACTCAATTTATGATGTTATTGACAATTTTGCTGAGGGCGCGGCCGCAGGAGTTGTTGGGCAGTTTGTTGGTGATCAGCTTCTTAATTGGACTGATAAATATTGGAAACAGCTTTCTCGTGATGCCAAAAAGCACATTATCTCAAATCTCGGAAATGTTGATCAAGCACGGATTAATGAGGTATATAAAGCAATCCGTGCAGGCGTCAATCAGAATACCCTTCACCAGCTTATTAAGGAATATGGAATAGATGTTGTTTTGAGCGTCTTTGTATCCACTACGGCAACGTGTGTCGATTAACCTATTCAGGAGGGATATTTATGTGGAGAGAATGTCGACTATGGATCATTGATTCTCTGGTGTCAATAACCCTGTTTCTTTTGGTCCCGATTCTTTTATCATTGACTGGTTTAGTTACTATTTCTGTTGCACCCGGAGCTGCCTTGATCGTATTAGGATATGCGCTCTATATCTTTCAATGCGTGTTTTCACGTGATATGAAGCGCGGCATTTGGGCACTAGTGGATCTCATGCGAAATATATCAGTTACACACACTTTCACTGTTCAAGAGATACAGTCCTGTCATTCGCATTTTTCTGTGTCTCGTAGGGTTTCAGAACAAACGTTTGCGAAATATTTCATTATCCGTTGTATTAACGATGCAGAGCACGTCATTGATCTTGTTACTGTAAAACAGCAGCCTCTTATTGAGCATAATTCTTATAGAATCAAGTATTATCCATTTTCTAAAATTATTGTCGACATCGCTCCAAAATCATAACTATCCTCATCATTTGAACATATTCCTTCTATAGTACTATTACATTTTCTACAGTAAGTATTTGATGGTTACATAGAAGACTTGTTTGCGGATGCGATATATGCACCGCGATATGCTATGTTTTCTGCTGCTGCATGAAAGGTAACTATTTTTGTTGCACACTAATTTCAATGAAAAGGTTGAATGCGGCACTGAATAATGCAATGAATGATCCTAACGGTTGGTATGGCGACAAAGAAGAAGATTACAAATGGGTTAATAAAGGTGTTGAGTGCTATTATGATAGGTTTCATACCGCATGGTAATGTAGAGAGGTGAAGTCATCGTGAAGAAACTGGCACTTAATTTGCTACTATTGCTGATGATTTTTTGCTTGTGCAGTTGCAGTGCGTACACCGCTGAGCAAAATCACCTCGACCGGCGAAATTGAGCAGCGGTTCCG
>ERZ809296.2592-NODE-2592-length-16890-cov-7.293258_pt1 | contig 16890 bp, 12 predicted proteins | sample MGYA00520511_ERZ809296 | MGnify/ENA primary metagenome ERZ809296 (study PRJEB31576, sample SAMEA3212662) | Homo sapiens | biome: human-gut; feature: human gut; material: fecal | place: Sweden | collected 2012 ... | reverse complement strand
TTCAGACGTGTGCTCTTCCGATCTCTCAACGCCGTAGGCGCGGGCGAGGGCCGCGGCAGCCAGGGCGTCCGACACGACTGCGGCGGACGGGTGGGGGCCGTACGCCCCCGACAAGTCAGAAATGTGCGCGAGGGCGGCAGCGTGACGCGCGCGGTCCTCCACGAATGCGCGGTCGACCAGCAGGCCCTCGACGATGCCGAACTGAGAGACACTCGGCGAGCCGAGGGTCAGCCCGATCGCGCGAGCCCCCTCCACGACGTCGGCGTTCTCCACCATCTGCTCCACACGTCGATCGGACGCGGGGTAGACGCATGCGCGGATCGTGTTCTCGTAGACGCGCGCCTTATCGGCAGCGTACGCCTCCACGCTACCGTGCCAGTCGAGATGATCAGCATCCACGTTGAGGCAGATCGACGCCAGGGGCGAGACCGTCCGTGCCGTGTGCAGCTGGAAACTGGACAGCTCCACCGCAAACACTTCGGCGTCGGAGTCAATCGCCCGCGTAATCGGCGTACCGATATTGCCGACCTCCTCGGCCTTGGCACCCGCGCAGCGCAGGATCTCGCCGAGCATGCCAACCGTCGTCGTCTTGCCGTTCGTGCCGGTCACGACCAGCCACGGGCGACCCGCGTGCGGGCCTTCCTCCTGCAGACGCCAAGCAAGTTCAACCTCACCCCACACCTCGATGCTGGCGGCCTCGCAGGCCGAGAAGACCGGGTGGTGTGCGGGAATGCCAGGAGACACGACGACGAGGTCGGGGCTGGCCTCGACGATCGCTTCTGCAAGGGTCTCGGGGTTATCGTCGACGTGAACATCGACGCCGGCGACATCTTCGAAGAACAGGGACTGTCCCCCGCGCGCGTCGAAGGCACGCACCTGCCAGTCGCGCGCGAGCAGCGCGCCAGCAGCGCCCTGCCCGGACTTACCCCAGCCAACGACAGCAGCGAAACGGCTCATCGAAGGGACACCCACTCCGCGTAGAAGATGCCCGCGCCGGCCACCGCGATGATCGCGGCGATCAGCCAGAAGCGGATCACGATCGTCACTTCCTTCCACCCGAGCAGCTCGAAGTGGTGGTGCAGCGGTGCCATGCGGAAGACGCGCTTGCCGGTGGCCTTAAAGACACCGATCTGGATGACGTCGGACAGGACGACAGCGACGAAGAGGCCGCCGACGACGATGGCGAGGAGCTGCGTCTGGGTGAGGATCGACAGGCCTGCGACAGCTCCACCGAGAGCGAGGGCACCCGTGTCACCCATGAAGATCTGGGCGGGCGAGGCGTTCCACCACAGGAAGCCCGCAAGGGCGCCGATCAGTGCGGCACAGAAGATCGCCAGGTCAAGCGGGTCTCGCGTCGAGTAGCAGTTCGCCTGGTTCGCGCCGAGCTGTGTACACGCCTGGATGCGCTGGAAGTAGGTGATGAACGTGTACGCGCCAAAGACAAAGATCGAGACACCCGCAGCCAGGCCGTCGAGGCCGTCCGTCAGGTTCGTCGCGTTCGACCAGGCCGTCACGATGAGGTTGGTCCAAATGAGGTACAGGGCGATGCCCAGGCCGAGGCCCGCAAAACCCAGGGTCAAGGCCGTGGGACGCGCGAAAGAAATCGCGAGGGTGCCCGGGTACTCACCGAACTCGTTGGGCTTGATGAGCGTGCCCAGGGCAAAGAGCGAGGCCACGGCGACCTGTCCGATGATCTTGCCGGAGGGGTGCAGGCCGAGAGAACGCTGACGCATGATCTTGATGCCGTCGTCGAGGAGGCCTATGACGCCCAGGCCGACGAACAGGAAGATCAGCAGCAAGCCGGACCACGACGGCCCGGCACCCGCGACAAGAGAACCGATCAACCACGCGACGACCGTTGCGAGGATGATGACGACGCCACCCATCGTGGGCGTGCCACGCTTGGTGAGGTGCTGGGTCGGCCCGTCCTGGCGGATGAACTGCCCGTACTGGTGCATGACCAGGAAACGGATGAGGATTGGCGTGCCCGTCACGGACAGGGCCATCGCAATAATAAACGCGGCAATAAGTCCAATCACCGGGTCGTTCCCTTCTCCCGCAGGATGTCAGCCACCTGCCACGATTGCGAACCGAAAGAACCCTTGACGAGGACGACTGCGCCGTCTTCGGCGTGTTCCAAGGCGAGCCGCGCGGCATCCTGCGGATCCGCGGCAACCTCGCGATTGGGCACATCGGGGGCTCCCTCTAGATAGTAGTGGGCATCTGTGCCGAGACCAATGAGTGTGTCGACTCCCGCATCGGCGATCAACGCGCCCACCTGCTGGTGGAGCGACTGGGAGTCCTCGCCCAGCTCGAGCATCTCACCGAGAACGGCGATGCGCTGACTGTCACGACCGATCGAAGCGAGGGCAGCGATGCCCGCGCGCATCGAATCCAGGTTCGCGTTGTACGAGTCATCGATCAGCGTCAGGTCCATCCCGTCGACGCGCAGCTCGTGGACGTCCATGCGGTGCGGGCTCAGCGCACGAGCGTGCGAAAGGACAGTAGCCACGGTCTGCAGGCCCACCCCAAGGGTGAGCGCACCGGCGGCTGCGGCCAGCGCGTTCGCAACGTGGTGGCGACCCACGATCTTCAGGTCGACGGGGGCTTCCCCCTCGGGGGTCACCAGCGTGAAGGATGCTCGGTCGGCACGGTCGAGGCGCACATCGCGCGCAACGACGTCGGCACGCTCGTTGCCCGAGGCCGAGAAGCGGATCACGCGTCCGGTTGCCAAAGGCGCCATGGCCTCGACGTTCGGGTCGTCCGTGTTGAGGATGACCGGACCGCCCGGGCGGGTTCCCTTGATGAGCTCAGCCTTTGCAGCCGCAACGCCCTCGAAACCGCCGAAGCCACCCACGTGGGCATGGCCCACGCACAGCTCGATGGCCACGTCGGGGGCGACAATGTCCGTCAGGTAGGTGATGTGGCCGGGCCCTGAAGCACCCATCTCAAGGACGAGGTGACGCGTCGACTCCTCGGCCAGCAGCACGGTCAGAGGCAGGCCGACCTCGTTATTGAAGGACAGCTTGGGGGCGACCGTCGGCCCATCCTCGCTCATGATCTGGAGCAGCAGGTCCTTCGTGGTCGTCTTACCCACGGAGCCGGTCATCGCGATGACATCCAGGTCGCCGCCACTGCGCAGCTTCTCGACGTGTGCGCGGGCCAGCGACCCCAGCGCCTCGGTCGAATCCTCGACGACGATCTGGGCCACGGCCTCGTCGACCTCGTGCTCGACGATGACGGCGACCGCGCCGCGCGCGACCGCACCGGACACGAACGCATGACCGTCGGCGCTCTCACCGCGGCGCGCAACGTAGAGCGACCCTGCCTGAGCCTCGCGAGAATCCGTCACCACGGGCCCCGTCACGGGAACGTCGTTCCCCACGAGGCGACCCGACACTGCCTCAGCAATCCACTGGGCTGATGCCTGCATGCTTTACTCCTTCAGACTCACGGGGTCGTCGGATACAGGTTAGCTGACCCCGTAGACGCGGGGATACCCAGGTTGGCGACCGCCGTTCGCGCAATGTCGCCAAAAAGCGGGGCTGACGAATCAGATGAGACCGACGCCACCTTCGGATTGTAGAGAACCACGGCGATCGCCAGGCGCGGCGCGTCCGCTGGGATAATACCCGCGGTGGTCGACACAAGGCCCGCAGCGCCGTCGATAACGGTCTCTGCGGTACCCGTCTTCACACCGACCCGGTAGCCCGGGACCTTCGCGGCGCCAGCGGTACCGAGGTCATCCTCAACGACGGATTCCATCATGGTCAGCAGCTGCGAGGCAGCCTGCGCATCCATGACCTGCACGGGCTGGCTGGTGTCGGGAACCTCGACCGTTCCATCCGCGTTCGTCCACGACTTCACGAGGTGCGGGGAAATGCGCACTCCCCCGTTTGCGATCGTCGCGAGGGCAGAAGCCTCCTGCATCGCCGTAATCGCGTAGGCCTGACCGAACATCGTCACGTAGCGATCGCGGCCCTGCCACTGGTCGGCGCTGCGCAGCAGACCCGCAGACTCACCGGGCAGCTCGATACCGGTCTCCTGACCAAAGCCGAAGCCACGCATCATGGAGTAACGCTGATCATCGCTCGTCGTCTGGCCGATGAGCACCGTCCCCGTGTTCGAAGACTCCGCCAACACACCCGTCGCCGTCAAGGTCTCACCATCGTGCTCGTGGAAGTCCGTGATCGGGCCACCGGCATCGGGCAGATCCAGCGCGTAGGGAACCTGGAAGACACTCGTCGGGGTGATCGTCCCCTGATTGAGGGCCGTTCCCACGGTCACGAGCTTGCCCACCGAGCCCGGCTCGAAGGTGTCCTGCACGGCGTGCACCTTCTGAGGCTTGGCGTTGTCGGGCTCCGTTGAGTTGGAATCCGCCATGACGAGGACGTGTCCCGTCGCGACATCTTCGATAACAACCGCGCCCCAGTCAGCCTGGTGCTTCGCGACGCGCGCGTCCAGAAGATCCTGCACCTGGTGCTGAAGGTCAGCGTGCAGCGTCAGCTCAACGTTGCCACCGTTCTTGGGTTCGACCGTCGTCTTCTTACCGCCGGGCATGACGGCGCCGTTAGGAGCGATCTCAAAGGCCTGCGCGCCCGGGGTACCCGTCAGAAAGGCATCAAACTGCGCCTCCATGCCCGAGGAACCCTGCCCTTCGGCGTTCACCGTGCCGATGACCGGGGCCGCCACGTTGCCGTTGGGGTATTCGCGTTCGAAGACGGACTCCCACTCGATCCCGTAGATGTCGAGCTTACGGATCTCACGGTAGGTCACCGCATCGACGTTTCGCTTGATGTACTCGTAGGTCGAGTCACCCAGCATCATGCCACCCAGCTCAGCCTCGTTCATGCCGAGGAGCGGGGCGAGCTGACGAGCGGCCTCAGCAGGGCCTCGCCCAACCTCGTTGCCGTCATCGTCGCGGTGCACATAGGCGCGGATATTCACCTGGTTGACGGCGATGTCGTAGGTCTGGATCGAGTTCGCCAGCACCACCCCGGTTGCGTCGGTGATCGTACCGCGCGCGGCCGCGACTTCCGTCGAGGAGGTACGCACACGCTGCCCCTGGGCAGCCAGGGATGGGCCCTCGACGATCTGCAGCTGCACGAGCCGCACGGCGCAGATGCTCAGGGCAAAGATAAAGAATCCCAAGACCCAGCGCGAACGCGTGATGACGGTATCCATAGGCACTCGCCTCCGAGTTACTTCGCGGGGGTTCCAGCCTCGACAGTGCCGGTCTCAAGCGTAATGAAACCCGACTTGCCGGCGGGCACCATGCCGTTCGCCTTGGCCGCCTTCTCCAGTTCCGTCGGCGAGGCCTTACGATCCAGCTCAGCGCGCATGGTCCATGACTGCGCCTCCAGTTCGTTGAGCACGAGCTGCTGCTCGCGGATCTCAAAGGAGGTCTGCGCCATGCGGGTGTTGAGCACCATCGAGGTCACAACGGATGCCAGAGCGACGGCCACGAGGAGGGCCACGACGGCCATCAGGGAACGGCGCGGACGAGTGCCCTGGACGAGACGAAGCTCGTGGACCTCGTCGCGGCGCAGCTCGGGGCGCGCTGCGGGACGTGCCTTCGCGGTTGCTGCACTCATGCGAGGTCCTTCCATTCACGGATGAGTTCCGCACCGCGCAGTCGCACGGAAGCGGATCGGGGATTGTGGTCTTGTTCGGCCTGGTCGGCCTTGTTTGCGCCCTTCGTCAGCAGGCGCAGGCTGGGAGCCATCTCATCGGGGATGATCGGCAGTCCGGGAGGTGCTGCGGACGTGGAGCCGCGGCGCAGCACATCTTTGACTATTCGGTCTTCGAGGCTTTGGTAGGACTCCACGACGAGGCGCCCACCGACCCTCAGACTTGACAGCGCTCGAGGGAGCGCCCTCTCCAAGATTGTTAATTCGTCGTTGACCGCGACGCGCAGCGCCTGGAACGTGCGTTTCGCCGGATTGCCACCCGTGCGCCTCGCAGGCGCCGGGATTGCCTCGCGAATGATGTCCACGAGCTCGCCCGTGCGAGTGATGGGCGCGTCGTCTCGGTGGCGGATGATGAGCCTGGCGATCCGGGGCGCGAACTTCTCTTCGCCGTAGGTGCGCAGGATGCGAATCAGTTCACCTTCCGAGGCGGTGGCCAGCAGGTCCGCGGCGCTCTGCCCGCTCGTCGCGTCCATTCGCATGTCGAGCGGAGCGTCCTTCGAGTAGGCGAAGCCACGGTCGGCCTCGTCGAGCTGGAGGGACGACACTCCCAGGTCCATGAGGACGCCATCCACGCGAGCACCCGCACCGAGCTGCTCCTCAACGGCCGTATCGATGTTGTCGTAGGTGGTGTGGACCGCGCGGAAACGCGTCCCGAAGCGCTCGAGGCGTGCCGAGGCCAACTCGATGGCCTGAGGGTCGCGGTCGATGCCGATGACGGTGAGCCCCTCGAAACGCTCGAGAGCTCCCTCCGTGTGCCCACCCATACCCAGTGTTCCATCCACGAGGACGGCACCGGGGCGCTCGATCGCGGGGGCGAGCATGTCGAGGCACTCGCGCAGCAGCACGGGGACGTGACGCTCGCTCGCGGGGCGCGACGAATCGCGCACCGACTCCGATGCATCGCGCATGTCGCGCCTCCTTTACGTCTGTCACCTCGATCCGTCCACCCAGGTCCCCCACCGTGCTCCGCCACCGGGGAAGTGATGTCGGAACAGCGGGCGGAGACCTGGATGTACGGGTCAGAACATCCCGGGAATAATCTCTTCTGCTGTATTGGAGAAGACCTCCTCCTGGACCGCGAGGTATTCGCGCCAGGCCGAGGCATCCCAGATTTCAGCTCGCGAGCCCGCACCAATGACGGCGAGCTCACGACCCAGACCGGCGTATGCGCGCAGGTCTGCGGGGACGCTGATGCGCCCCTGCTTGTCCGGGACCTCCTTATAGGCACCCGAGAGCATCACGCGGATCCAGTCACGCGCCTGCTTGGACGACAGGGGCGCGCGGCGCAGTTCCGCGGTCATGTTCTCGAACTCCGACGCAGGGAATGCGTAAATGCAGTGCTCTTGTCCGCGAGTGAGGACGATGCCACCCTCCATGTCCTCGCGAAAGCGCGCGGGCAGGAACATGCGACCCTTGTCGTCGAGCTTGGGCTCGTACGTACCGAGGAACATGTCACCGCCCTCCCCTGTTCGGAACTTTCCCCCACTTTAACCCACCAAACCCCATATTTACGCGGGAACTTACGGCGTGGCGCGAGATACAGCGAGTAATAATGGCGGAATTCCAATGAAAAAATCAGGTGGAGAAAAGTGGGGAAATCTTGCACACACTCGGTGAGTCGCGCCGTAGCAAACGATGACTGTCAGAGTCGATAACACACGACCAATCAGCCATCATTCGTTGTTATTACAGCGTTTTCACGAGGCATGGGAGCGTTTGGAGGGCACCGGCGCCGCTCTCGGGGAAGACAGCGGGGAGGGAGGTGGGGAATCCCGGGGAGCACAGTGGGGAGCACAGTGGGGAGCACAGTGGGGAGCACAGTAAAGCAGGGCGAGCCGGCTAATCCGGCTCGCCCCGCTTCTTCAGTCGTTTGGAACGCCTAGTCGTTGCCTCGACGGTCGTCCCAGCGGCGCTCCTGATCCTGGATGAAAGAGTTCCATCCGCCGCTCTTGTCCGTGCCATGCTCGGACGATTCATCGGCCGATTCCGACGACGTTCCCGGTCGCGACAGGGCGTAGAGGATACCGGCGACCGTCAGGGCGAAACCGGCGACCCCCAGGAGGATCGAGAGGATCGAGTAGCCCAGGGACACGGCGGCGACCAGGACAACCATGCCCAGGACCGCTCCGGTCAGGCCCAACGCAATGCGACGCGGCGCGCGCGGACCACGAGCCGGCTCGGTTTCCTCCTCGGCCGCGGGGGCGGACATCTGGGAGGCCAACGCCGGGTCTTCCTCGCGCAGGGATGCTTCCATCTGCTCGAGGATCTTCTTCTCGTACTCGGTGAGAGCCATTGGGTGCCCCTTTCGGACGGTAGTGTCCTCAGCTTAGCGCGTGTGACATGCCGGAGACGAACTGGCCTTACAGGAGCGTTCCCTGCGTGGGTTCTTCATTGCCGGGGTCTCTCCCCTGCCCGTGCGTCTGAGCGCTGGAATCGGCGGGAGGAGCCCCGGCCTCGTTGCTATCCCCACCGAAGGAGCGCCTGCCCGGCACCTTCTTACCCAGGAGCGTGGCGGGGGCGAGGGCGCCGGCGCCGAACTTGTCACGGATCTGATCCATCGCACGTTCGGAGGCGGCAGGCCTCTCATCACGGTCGAGTGTGACGGCGACGCCGCCCGAGCGCGCCTGCAACCCCTCCACTCGCACGCCGAAGAGCCGCACTCCCCCGATCGGCATGTCCTCGCGGGCAAACAGGCCCTGTGCCGCCTGCGCAATATCGCGCCCAGTGTCGGTGGGCGCCACGAGGCTCACGCTGCGCGTGATCGTATGAAAATCGGTGCCGCGCATCTTGATGCCCACGGTCCACCCCACGACGCCTCCTGCACGAAGCCTGCGCGCACAGTCGTGCGAGGCCGCCAGGATGAATTCTTCAATGTCGGCCCGCGAGCGCACGTCCTCCTCGAAGGTTCGTTCCATACCGACCGATTTCTCCGCGCGGGTGGGGGCGACGGGACGCGGGTCAATGCCCCACGAAAGGTCGTGCAGGTGGTGGGCGGAGGCCGCACCAAGGAGCTTGGTGAGGCGCGCGAGTGGAGCGTTGGCGAGGTCCCCGATCGTGTCGATCCCCTCCCGGTCGAGGATCGCCGCGGTCTTTCCTCCGACTCCCCACAGCGCTCCAACGGGCAATCCGTGGAGGAAGTCGACGGTGGCCGCGTGCGGGATGAGGAGCAGTCCGTCAGGCTTTGCGTGCGAGGAGGCGATTTTGGCGACCGACTTGGTGGCGGCGATCCCGACGGATGCGGGCAGCCCGACGGCTTCGCGGATACGCGCGCGGATGAGGCGAGCGATCTGGGTCGGCGATCCCAGTCTGCGGCGCGCCCCGGAGACGTCGAGGAAGGCCTCGTCAATGGAGACCTGCTCGAGGTCGGGGGTGACGGTGGAAAGAATCGCCATCACCTGGCGGGAATAGCGTTGATAGAGGCCGTGGTTGCCGGGGATGAATGCGGCGTTCGGGCACAGGGCGCGGGCACGCGAGGTGGGCATGCCCGCGCGCACGCCCAGGGATCGGGCCTCGTAGGTGGCGGAGGTGACGACTCCGCGCCCGGACGTGCCACCCACGATGATGGGGCGGCCGATGAGGCTCGGGTCCTCGCGCATTTCGACCTGCGCGAAGAAGGAGTCCATGTCGACGTGCAGGATCGGCGTGGCACTATCGTCCGATCCCCAGTCGCGTTTGGCGCGCGCGTCCCTGGGAGCGTTTGACATGTCACCTCCTGTGCCCGTGGGCGTCGTCCATGGTTACAGTGTCCACCATGGCACGCTCATCTTCGTCACGCGACATCTCCTTCGATACGGATTTCGGTCCGGCCCGGATCCGCTGGGACGGTCCGCGCGCGACGCTGTTCCTGGGGGACGTGGAATCATCCGCGGTCGACACGTCGGACCCCACATACTTGGAGTTCGAGTACATGCAGCATATGGACGCCGTCGTGTCCTCGCTGTGGGGTCCCCAGGATCGTTTCCGCGCGCTCCACGTGGGCGGCGCGGCCTGCGCGCTGGCCTGCGCGTGGTCCTCGTCGCGCCCGAATTCGCGCCACGTCGCCGTGGAGGTCGACCGTCTTTTGGCTGAGCAGGTGCGTGAGCATTTCCCCATCCCGGGGGCCCCGCAGGTCAAGATCCGCGTCGGCGATGGACGCGCGGTCCTCGATGGGGCGCGCGAGGGATCTTTCGACGTCATCGTGCGCGACGCCTTCGCGTCGGGCGTGACTCCCGATCATCTGCGCACGGTGGAGTGCGCCGACCGGGCACGGCGCGCCCTCACAGCCTCGGGGGTGTACCTCGTCAATTGCGCGCACGGAGGCGTTGCCAACGCGCGCCAGGACGTGGCTGCCCTGCAGGAGGTGTTCCCTTTCGTGGCCTCCATCCAGGACCCGAAGGTGGGTCGAGGGGGACGGCGCGGCAACGTCGTTGCCCTGGCGAGCGCCGCCGACGTCGTGGACGTTGATCAGATCGATCGGGCCCTGCGCACACTGGCTCTCCCGGCCCGCATTACGAGGCCGGCCGACCTGACACGCTGGGTCGCGGGCACGCGGGCGCTGACGGACGCGCAGGTGGGCTACCCGCAGGCCGACTGACACTCCTGCGCGCGCGAGTGAACTCGTGCGCACGGGCGAACCCGGGTGCGTGGATAGAGCTCAGGCGCGGTGACGCGGAGCCGAGGGACCCGGGCCTTGCCCGTTGCGACGCGCCTCGATGCGTGCGAGCACGTCCTCGATCGTGTCGGGCGTGGAAGGTTCCTCGGATTCTTCGGTGCGCGGGGCGCGCTGAACTGACTCGATCTCCTCGTCCTGGGCGCGCGAGACCTGCGCCAGGTAGGCCTCGATAACGTCACCGATATCCTTCGGGGTCTTCTCCTCGCCGCCCGCCGACGGGCGCTGACCGAGTCCGGGCAGCGGGATCGCGCCCTCCCCTCCGGTCCACGCATCGAAGTGTTCCTCGAGGTTGGAGACCGTGTGCGAGATGTCGGGGTTACCCTCCACGAGCTTGGCGATGTTCTCCTGGTCCTGCGCGGCCCCCTGTTCGAGGTCACCGACGGGCAAAGACAGGTCAGCGAACTTCGCGAAGGAGGTGAGCAGGGCAGAGGAGGCCGCAGGGTAGCCGGTGTCCGCCATGTAGTACGGGACCGCGCCGAGCAACGCCAGCCCGCCAATGCCTCGTTGCCCCATGCGGATCTGCATGAAGGTGGACAGCGGCGAAGGGAACTGCATGTGGTTCGAGATCGCGCCAGACCCCGGGGGAAGCAGCGACGCGTCGGTGGCCTGCACGTGCACGGGCGTCGGTCGCGTGTGCGGCACACCCGAGGGCACCCCATGCAGCGAGAAAGTGATCTCGACGCCGGCGCGCTCACACAGCTCGCTGATCGCGTTCGTGAACGACTCCCAGTGCGCATCCGGCTCCGCGCCATGTAGGACCAGGATCGGGTTGCCCATATCGTCTTCGACGAGGTCAAGGACGGTCTCCGGCATCACCATGTCCGGGGAGGACACCCAGTTGTCCACGGTCACGATCGGGCGGTGCGAACGGTAGTCCATGAGCATGTCCGCATCAAAGGTCGCGACCCGCTCGTTGTGCAGGGAACGCAGGAGCTGGCCAATCGCCATGCGCCCTGCGGCGCCGGCGTCAATCGCCCCATCAAAGTGGATGAGGAGAATCTTCGCCTTCGCGCCGGCAGCGGGACCGTCGGCATACAGGTCAGTGGCGTTGATACTCACGTCTCCTCCTCATGCTGATTCTTCTGCCTCGTGTCTAACGTACCCGGGCGGCGCCCACCTCGTCACGCGGGAGATGGTTTTGAGCTTGCGGCGAAGTCGCACACACACCGCACATAGGAGAGCACACGAGACGAAAGTAAGGAACAATGGAAGGCCCATAATCGAGGAGGACCCATGGCCACGAACGAGCACCGCGAGTCGTCAACCGACCTTCCGTTGCCCGAACAGGATTTCGTGGACAGCGCCTACGAACGCCTGGACGCTCTGCGAGCCTCATATCGGCAGCGTCAGGGGCGCGTCCACTCGACCCACGGCGTCGGCAACGCCCAGGGATGGACCGAGCGCGAGGCCCTGTCGGCCCACCTCGGCGAAATGGCCGCGCGCCTCGAAGGCGTCGAGGAACGCCTCGTGTTCGGACGCCTCGACATGGCTGATCGCTCAACCCGCCACGTGGGTCGTCTCTCCCTGTCCCACGAGGACGGCACTCCCCTGCTCGTTGACTGGCGCGCACCCGCCGCACGCCCCTTCTACCAGGCCACCTCCGCCGAGCCGGACGGCGTCGTGCGTCGCCGTCACATCTCCACCCGTGACCGACGCGTCACCGGCCTCGAAGACGAGTTGCTAGACGCCTCCCGCGCGTCCGGACTGGAACTCCAGGGCGAGGGAGCCCTCATGCACGCCCTCAGCGAGGCCCGCGACGGCCGCATGGGCGACATCGTTGCCACCATCCAGTCTGAGCAGGACCGCATCATTCGCGCGTCCGACAAGGGTCTCCTAGTCGTCCAGGGCGGCCCCGGCACCGGCAAGACGGCAGTCGCCCTCCACCGCATCGCGTACCTGCTCTACGCCCACCGCGAGCGCCTCGAACGATCGGGGGTCCTCCTCGTCGGTCCCTCGCGCCTGTTCCTGCGCTACATCGAGCAGGTCCTGCCATCGCTCGGTGAGACGGGTGTCGTGTCGGTGACGCTGGGTGATCTGGTGCCCGGCGTGAACGCTCGCGGTAGCGAGGACGAGGCCGTGGCGCGGATCAAGGGCCTGCCCGCGTGGGCGAAGATCGTCAAGGAAGCCGTGCGCGCGCTGGCCAAGCTCCCCGAGGGCGACCAGGTGCTGCGCGTGTGGAACCGCGAGGTGACGCTGACGCGCGCCGACGTGGAGAGCGCGAGGCGCCGGGCGAAGCGCTCGGGCCGCGCACATAACGTGGCGCGTGAGTCGTTTGCGCGCGAGCTCATGGACGTTTTGGCCCTGCGACTGGCGCGCGAGGCCGGGGACGCCGACTCCGAGGGCGGCGTCGATCCCGAGGTCAAGCGCTCCTGGCTCGTCGAAATCCGCGATTCCGTGGACTGCCGACGTGCGATCAACACGGCGTGGATGCCGACGAGCGCACAGACGCTGCTGCGCCGCCTCTACGCTCGCCCCGAGGTGCTGGCGGCGGCAAACCGCAAGGCCGGCTCGCCCCTGCGTCCCGACGAACTCGCTGCCCTCGTGCGCCCCCGCTCGGCGCCATGGACGGTCTCGGACGTGCCGATCCTGGACGAGTGCGAGGAACTGCTCGGCCCCATGCCGTCGTCTTCCTCCTCGTCGCGTGAGGCCGACGCGGGAGCGATCGAGCGTGCCCGCGAGGCAATCGAGGCCCAAAACCTGGGCGGCGGCATCGTGACCGCCCAGATGCTCGCCGAGCAGGTGGCCGGGCAGGACACCTGGACGCCGCTGTCCGAGCGCGCCGCCAAGGACCGCACGTGGGCGTACGGCCACATCGTGGTCGACGAGGCGCAGGAGCTCTCTCCCATGGCCTGGCGCGCCCTGCTGCGCCGCTGCCCCTCCCGTTCATTCACGGTCGTGGGCGACCTCGACCAGCGTCGCGGCTCCAAGCGCCCGCCCACGTGGGAGAAAGCTCTCGGCCCTGCGGCCCGCGCCCTGGCGGCCGAGTACGCTCTGACGGTCTCGTACCGCACGCCCGCGACCCTCACGACCCTTGCAGAAGGTGTCGTTGCGCGCGCCGGCGTCCCCGTCCTCTACCCGATGACTGCCGTGCGCGACGTCGAGGATTGCTACCGCGTCACCCACGTGGATGCGCCCGAGGACGCCCCGGCCTCGTCGAAGGACAACAGCCCCCTGTGGCGCGCCGTCGCCCAGGCCCAGCACGAGGCCGAGGAACGCCTCGATCGCGAGGCGGGCACCTCCCGCGGCCGCATCGCCCTCATTGTCGGCAACGAACGCGCCCGCGCGTGGGGAGCCGACGTGGACGGCGAGACAGCCCTCTCCGAGCGCGTCAGCCTCCTGTCGGCCGTTGCCTCCAAGGGCCTCGAGTTCGACTCCGTCATCCTCGTCGAACCCGCGGAGATCCTCAGCGACGGCGTCGGCGACCTTTTCGTCGCCCTCACCCGCGCCACCCACGACGTGCACGTCGTCCACTTCGCTCCCCTGCCCGCCGGCATGGAAGAGTGGTAGGAGCGACCACACGCTGACACCGCGCGTCCCTTTCCGCTCCCGTCTGCCATGATGGGGGCATGACACGCGCACTGCTCCTGGAAAACCCGCACGACATCGCCGACGATATTTTCGCCAAGTTCGGCATCGAGGTGACCCGCGTGACGGGCGCCCTGTCCGAGGACGACCTGATCGACGCGCTCGAAGGCGTGGACTACCTGGGCCTGCGGTCCAAGACCGAGGTCACCGAGCGAGTGCTGCGTGCGCGCCCCGAACTCAAGGCCATCGGAGCCTTCTGCATCGGCACGAACCAGATCGACCTGGCGACCGCCACAGAGATGGGCGTCGCCGTGTTCAACGCTCCGTACTCCAACACGCGCTCCGTCGTTGAGCTCGCGATCGGCGAGATCATCGACCTCTCGCGCCGCGTCACCGTCAAGAACTCGCGTCTGCACCGCGGCGTGTGGGACAAGAGCGCGGACGGCGCCCACGAGGTGCGCGGGCACACCCTGGGCATCATCGGCTACGGCAACATCGGCACCCAGCTCTCCGTCCTCGCCGAGGCCATGGGTCTCAACGTCATCTTCTACGACGCAGCCGAGCGCCTTGCCCTGGGCAACGCGACGCAGATGCCAACCATGGAGGCCGTTCTACGCGAAGCCGACATCATCTCCGTGCACGTGGACGGCCAGGAATCCAACACGAACCTCATCGGACGAGTCGAGTTCGAGCTCATGAAGCCCGGTGCCCTGTTCATCAACCTGTCGCGCGGACACGTCGTCGACGTCGATGCGCTGCACGCGGCGCTCGTCTCGGGCCACCTGGGTGGCGCGGCCATCGACGTGTTCCCCGAGGAGCCGCGCGCCAACGGCGACCCCTTCGACTCGCCCCTGGCGACCCTCGACAACGTCATCCTCACGCCCCACATCGGCGGGTCGACAGAGGAGGCGCAATACGACATCGGTCGCTTCGTGGCCGCCAAGATCGGTGAATACCAGGCCAGCGGCTCAACCGACATGAGCGTAAACCTGCCGAACCTGACGATGAACATCGGCAAGCGCTCGCGCTACCGCGTGCGCCTCATCCACCGCAACGTGCCCGGCGTCATGGCGCGCGTCAACCAGATCTTTGCCTCCTCCGAAGCAAACGTCGACGCCCAGATCCTGGCCACCGTCGACGAGGTCGGCTACGTGCTCACCGACATTTCGGCGGGCCTGGGACGCGAGGCGCTCGAGGAACTGAGTCACCTGCCCGAAACTGTCCGACTGATCGCCACGCCGCTGTAAAACTGTCGCATTCATCGCGTTCCCAGCTGGTCAAACGAGGCACAACTTACGGTATCGTAGGGGAATCGTTTCCACAGGAGGACAGATGGATCTCACGACGAAGCTGCGCGAGCTATACGCACCGGGAGTCGCCTACAACATCGCGATTCCCGACCGTCCGATCCCGGACATGGTCCTGGAAGTCGCCTCCCGCTACCCAAGGCGCGCCGCGATCGACTTTTTCGCGCGCCAGCTCACGTACGAGGAACTTGCTCAGGAGATCCGTCAGGCCGCGGGCGCCCTCTATCAGGCGGGCGTACGCCCCGGCGACCGCGTCGCCCTCGTGATGCCGAACTGCCCGCAGCACGCCGTCGCCGTCCTGGGCACGATGCTGCTCGGCGCCGTCGTCGTCGAACACAATCCGCTCGCCCCCGCGGGCGAGCTGGAGGGCGAGTACGAGCGCCACGGCGCTCGCGTCACCATCGCATGGTCGAAGTCCCTGGAGAAACTGACCTTCCTCGGGCGCGGCCACACCACCTTCTGCATGGACCTAACGACGGCTCTGCCCGCAGCCTCGCGCATGGCGCTCAAGCTTCCCGTCAAGGCGGCCCGCGAGAAGCGCGAACAGCTCTCCAGCCCGCGCCCGAGCTGGGCTCGCTCCTGGACACGCGCCATGCGCACCGCGACCCCGTGGCACGGCGAGTGCCCGTCAGCCATGGAAGACGTCGCTCTCCTCATTCACACGGGCGGCACAACCGGCGTGCCGAAGGCCGCCGCTCTCACGCACGCCAACCTCATGGCTAACGTCGAGGAATCGATCGCGTGGGTCCCCGTCCTCCACGAGGGCGCCGAGGTCTTCTACTGTATCCTGCCCCTCTTCCACGCCTTCGGGTTCACTATTGGCTTCCTGGCGGGCTTGCGCCTGGGGGCGACGATCGCTATGTTCCCCAAGTTCGACACCGCGCTGGTACTGGCCGCTCAGCGCCGGCTGCCGTGCACGTTCTTCCTGGGCGTTCCGCCCATGTACGAGCGCCTGCTCGCGGCGGCAGAGGGCACAAACGCGGACCTGTCCTCGATCCACTTCTCACTCTCGGGCGCAATGCCTCTCTCGGCGCCGCTGGCCGAACAGTGGGAGCAGGCCACCGGCGGCCTCATGATCGAAGGCTACGGCATGACGGAGGCCTCCCCGATCCTCCTGGGATCACCCCTCGCCTCCTCGCGAGCACGCGGGGCGCTCGGCATCCCCTTCCCCTCCACCCAGGTGCGCATCGTCGATCCGGAAAACCCCTCCCGCGAGGTGGCCGACGGCGAGGTCGGTGAGCTCATTGCCCGCGGCCCGCAGGTGTTCTCCGGCTATTGGAACCAGGACGACGAGACCGCCGAAGTGTTCACCGAGGATGGATGGCTGCGTACGGGCGACCTCGTTCAGGTACGCGACGGCTTCGTCTACATGGCGGACCGGCGCAAGGAGATGATCAATGCCTCCGGCTTCAACGTCTACCCCACGCAGGTGGAAAACGCCGTACGTTCGATGCCGGGTGTTCTCGATGTCGCAGCAGTCGGCGTGCCGGCCGGCGAGTCCGGCGAGGACGTCGTCGCCGCCGTCGTCCTCGAAGCCGGCGCCTCCGTCACGCTCGCAGAGCTGCGCAAGTGGGCGGAGAAGTCCCTGGCCCACTACGCGCTCCCCCGTCAGATCGTCGTCATGACGGAGCTGCCTCGCTCTCAGCTGGGCAAGGTCATGCGTAAGAAGGTCCGCGAGCAGATCATGGGTGCCCAGCTGAGAGCAGATCGGAAGAGC
>ERZ809296.2590-NODE-2590-length-16903-cov-3.673255_pt1 | contig 16903 bp, 13 predicted proteins | sample MGYA00520511_ERZ809296 | MGnify/ENA primary metagenome ERZ809296 (study PRJEB31576, sample SAMEA3212662) | Homo sapiens | biome: human-gut; feature: human gut; material: fecal | place: Sweden | collected 2012 ... | reverse complement strand
GCCAGCTCTTGGCTGCCGGGCAGCGCCGCGCGGAGCGTCCCCCAGCCGGAGAAGTGGTTTTCCGCCTTTGACAGGCTGCGCCTGGCCCGGGCGCTTTCTTTCGGGCTGCGGGAAGGGAGGGAGCGCTGATGGAAAAGCGGGAGAAGGCCCGGCAATACTGGTTTGTGGTGCAGCAGCTCACTGCCCGGGAGCTCAAGCGCAAATACGCCCGCTCCGTGCTGGGGGTGGTGTGGAGCGTGCTGAACCCCCTGCTCTCCATGGCGGTGCTCTCCTTGATTTTCTCCCAGCTGTTCCGCCGCTCCATTGAGAACTACCCCATCTACTACCTGACGGGCTACCTGCTGTGGCAGGCCTTTACCGCCACCACCAACGCCGCCATGACCACCCTGGCGGACAACCGCGCCTTGCTGCTGAAGGTGAAGTTCCCCATGGAGCTGTTCATCCTCACCCGGGGGGCCACGGCTTTGGTGAACCTGGGCTACTCCCTGGTGGCCTATGGGGTGATGCTGGTGGTGTTCCAGGTGCCCCTTAGGTGGACGCTGGCCTACCTGCCGGTGGTGGTGGCGTGCCTGTTCCTCTTTGCCTTGGGGATTTCTTACCTGCTTTCGGCGGCGTACGTGTTCTTTGGGGACATCAAGCACCTGTACTCCGTGGCCCTCACCTTGTGGATGTACTGCTCGGCCATCTTCTACCCGGCGGACCAGCTCTCCGGGTTCATCCGCCAGGTGGTGGAGGCTAACCCCTTGTACCTGTACATCCGCTTCCTGCGGGGCGCGGTGATGGAGGGCCTTCCCCCCGCCGGGTGGGAGCTGGGGCTTATGGCCGCCTGGGGGGTGGGGGTGTACCTGCTGGGCTGGGGGGTGTTCCGCCGGCTGCGGGAAAAGCTGCTTTTGCGTCTGTGAGGTGAAACTGTGGAACAGGAAATTGTCATCAACGCCCACCACGTCACCATGGAGTTCCGGCGCGCCCAGCACCCGGCGGGCAGCCTGAAAGAGCTGCTGCTCCACCGGCGGGAGAGGCCCCAGCCCTTCCGCGCCCTGGAGGACGTGAGCTTTGCCGTGGGCCGGGGGCAGGTGGTGGGCCTGGTGGGGGCCAACGGCTCGGGGAAAAGCACGCTGCTGAAAATCATCGCCGGGGCCTTGACCCCCACCGCCGGCTGGGTGGAGGTGGACCGGGAAAAGGTGCAGCTGCTCACCTTGGGCACAGGCTTTGACATGGAGCTTACCGGCCGGGAGAACCTGTTTTTAAACGGGGCGCTCATCGGCCGCAGCCGGGGCTTTTTAGAGGCCCACTATGGGGAGATTGTGTCCTTTGCCCAGCTGGAGGGCTTTATGGACCAGCCGGTAAAGACCTACTCTGCGGGGATGGTGTCCCGGCTGGGGTTTGCCATTGCCACCGCCGGGGACGCCCCGGAAATCCTCATTTTAGACGAGGTGCTCAGCGTGGGGGACATGTTCTTCCGCAAAAAGAGCGAGGCACGCATCCGCCAGCTGCTTCACGGGGGCTCCACGGTATTGCTTGTGTCCCACTCCCCCGGCGTCATCCGGGAGAACTGCACCCAGGCCCTGTGGCTGGATAGGGGGAAGCTCCGGGCCGTGGGAGAGCCCAAAGAGGTCTGCGCCGCTTACGAGAAAAGCCAGTGAAAGGAGACGCTATGAAAGAGACACTCTACCGCTTCTTGGGGGAGCGCAACCCCCGGGCCAAGGCCCGGTACGAGGCGCTGCGCCAGGCGGGCGCGCCCCGGTGGAAAGCCGCCCCCGCCTTGCTGCTCCCTGGGGGAGGGGGCGCCCGGCCCCTGCCCGTGGGGGCTGGCGAATCCGCCCAAAGCCTGGGGGAGCCCCCCGCCGTTTTGGTCCAGCGGCTGGCCCGGTTCCAGGCCGTTTCCTTCGACGTGTTCGACACCTTGCTGCTGCGCCAGGTGGAGCGGCCCCAGGAGGCCTTCGCCCTGGTGGGGGCCAAGCTGGGCTATCCCGATTTCCAGCGGCTGCGGGTGGAGGCGGAATGCCGCGCCCGGGACAAGAAGCGCCGCCGCGCCGGCAGCGGGGAAGTGGCCCTCTCGGAGATATGGCAGGAGCTGGAAGCCGCCACCGCCATCCCCGCCGGGGAGGGCATGGCCGCCGAGCTGGCAGTGGAGCGGGCCCTCTGCCGGGGCAACCCCTATTTTCTGCCGGTGGTGGAGGCCTTGCGCCAGCTGGGCAAGCCCCTGGGGCTGCTTTCGGATATGTACCTGCCGGGGGATTTCCTCCAGCAGCTGGTGGAGGAGGCGGGCTTTGGCCCATTTGCCTGCTGCCTGGTGTCCGGGGAGGAGGGCGTCTCCAAAGGGGAGGGTGGCCTCTACCAGCGCTGGAAGGGACGCTTCCTGCCGGATGCGCCTTTGGCCCACGTGGGGGACAACCCCCATGCCGACGGGGAGATGGCCCGCGCCCAGGGGATCGTCCCGATGCTTTACCCCGGCGTCCGCCAGGCGGGGGGACCGTACCGCGCCCGGGACATGAGCGCCGTGGTGGGCAGCCTCTACCGGGGCGTGGTCAACGGGAAGCTTCACAACGGCAGCCAGGCTTACTCCCCGCTGTACGAGTACGGCTATGTGTACGGCGGGCTGTTCGCCTTGGGCTACTGCCGGTTTATCCGGGCCTGGGCGGAGCACAGCGGCGCGGACAGGCTGCTGTTCCTCTCCCGGGATGGGGAGGCCCTGCTGGCTTTGTACCGGCGGCTCTACCCCCAGGACAGCCGCCCGGTGTACGCCTACTGGTCCCGGCTGGCAGCGGCCAAAGTCTGCGCGGGGCTGTTCCCGGCAGACTACTTCCGGCGGTTTTTGTGGCACCGGGCAGGGGAGGGCGTTCCCCTGGGCAAGCTGCTGCGGGGGATGGAGCTCACGCCTTTGCTGCCGGGGCTGTGCGGCGCCTTGGGCGTCTTCCCCCAAACGCCCCTGACGCATAAAAACGCCGGGGCGGTACAAGACTATCTCCAGCGGGCCTGGAGCCAGGTGCTGAAGAGTTACCAGCCCCAGGTCCAGGCCGCCGGGGCCTATTACCGGCAGCTGCTGGCGGGGTGTTCCCACGCCGGGGCGGTGGACATCGGCTGGGCTGGCAGCGGGGCGGTGAGCCTTGCCGCGGCCGCCAAACACCTTTGGGGGCTGGAGTGCCGCGTCACCGGCCTGGTGGCGGGGACAAACTCCGCCCACAGCCCCGAGCGGGACGCCGCCGAGCCCTTGCTGCTCACCGGGGACTTGGTGAGCTACCTCTTTTCCCAAAGCCACAACCGGGACTTGTGGAAGCTCCACAACCCCCGCCAGGGGCACAACCTCTTTTGGGAGCTGCTCCTGGGCGGGGAGGAGGGCGGCCTGCGGGGCTTTTCCCCCGGCGGGGAGACAGGCTGGCGCCTGGAGCTGGGGGAGAACCCCCACAGCGGGGCGGTGGGGGAAATCCACCGGGGCCTGCTGGACTTTGCCCAGGATTTTACAGACTTGGAAAAGCGGCTGGGGCTGCCCCTGGCCATCTCCGGCCGGGATGCCTACGCCCCCATGCTGGAGGTGCTGGCCAGGCGCAACGCCCCCTACCGCCGGCAATGGGAGGCGCTGCTGGATGAGCCGGGGATTGGATAAGGTGCTGTACCACGCCGTCAGCTCCTACCAGCTGCTGGAGGTGCTGCTCCACCGGTGGCTGTTCCACGGGGAGCAGGGGGCGGCGCTGGTGCTGCCGGATTTCATCGTGGAAAAATACCCCCAGTGGCAGCGGCTGGAGGGACGGGGCTTCTTTGACCAGGTGGCGCTGTTCCCCTACCTGCGCATCCCCCACGGGGAGGAAGGCCAGGTGACGGCCCAGGCCCTCTCCGCCTACGACGCCCTGGGCCTGCCCCCGCTGGAGGCGTTTTCCAAAGTCTATGTGGCGGGGGCCCAGTTCTATTTTTCCCTGTGCCTGGTGGCCAAGGGGCTGGCCTTCTCCTTTTTCGAGGACGCCGCCGGGGCCCTGAGCCACCCCCAGCGGGAGGCGGGCATTTTGGCGGAGAGGTTCCCGCGCCACGCGGCCCTCGCCCAAAAGCACGGCCTGTTCTCTGGGGAGAACCCCCTCATCCGGGAGGTGTTCTGCTGCGGGGAGGCCCAGTCCGCCCCCATAAGCCTGCCGTGCCCGGTGTGGGATTTCTCCGTGGAGCGGGCCCTGGGGGCGCTGCCCGCCCGGCAGCGGAAGCGGCTGCTCCGGTTTTTCCTGCCCCGCCCCCTCAAGACTCAGGCGGACACCATTTTGCTGACCCAGCAGTTTTCCAACCTGGGGCTGCTGGGGGAGGAGGAGCAGCTGGCCCTGTACCGCGCTTTGGGGGAGGGCCCCTTGGCCGGGGAGCGCCTGCTTATCAAAAAGCACCCCGACGACCCCCTGGACTACCGCCAGGCATTCCCCGGGGCGGAGGTGGTGGCGGAGAAATACCCGGCGGAGCTGCTGCCCTGGGCCTTTCGGGGAAAGCGGCCCCGGCGGGTGTGCGCCTTTGGCTCCTCGGCCCTGGCGAACCTGGGGGAGAGCTTTGAGACCCTGCGGCTGCCCCTGCCGGGGGAAGCCCGGCCCTAGTTTTGGAAAGGAGGCTCCCATGCCCAAGACCTTGACCATTGTCAACTCTGTGTACCACCTGCTCACCGCCGTGAACCTGCAGCGGCTCTCCCCCGCGGGGGAGGGGGCGGACTTGCTGGTCACCGACGCCACCCCCGGCCTGCCGGAGCTCATCCCCCGGCTGCGGGAGACGGGGCTTTTCTCCCGGGTGCTACCCGTCCGGGCCGGGGAGCTGGCCCAGCACTACCCCATGGACCGGGAGGAGGCCGTGGCCCAGTGCTTTTCCCAGGGGGAGGCCTTGCTCCGCTGGGCCCTGGGGGAGGCGCTGGAGCCCGCCTACAGCCAGGTGTACTTTCCCAACTTCGACTGGCTGGCACGGCTGCTGGCCTGCCGGTACCAGTGCCCCTTCCTCTGGCTGGAGGACGGCTTTTCCAGCTATGTCATTGACTTTGCCCGGCCGGACCGCGCCGCGGTGAACCGCCATCCCCAGGGCGCCCGGCTGGGGGAGCAGGTCCAGGCGGCGCTGCTTTACGAGCCCGCTTTGGCCATGCGGGGGGACAGCCTCCCCAACCGGCCTCTGCCCAAGCTTTCCCCCGGGGACGGGGAGCTGCTGGCCCTGCTGAATTTCATCTTCCAGTACCGCAGGCCCCCGTGGCTGCCGCCCTTTTTGTTTTTGGAGCAGTCCTTCCGGGCGGAGGGCATCCCGGGCAACGATTTGGAGCTGATGCGCCTGTGCCAGCGGGCTGTGGGGCCGGGGAATTTCGGGGTAAAGCCCCATCCCCGCAATGGGGACGATTTGCTCCAGCGCCTGGGCCTGTCCCGGCGGGTGGAGCTGCGCGTCCCCTGGGAGCTGTTTTTGCTCAACGAGGGCCCGGACCGCTGCTGCCTGGTGACGGTGTGCTCCAACGGGGCGCTGTCCGGCAGGCTGTGCCTGGGCCTGGACGGGAACACGGTGCTGCTGTACAAGCTATACACCGGCAAGGTGCTGTGGAAGGAAAACCACACCCTGGCCCGGTTTTTAGAGACCTACCGGCGGCAGTTCGCCGGGGGGAACACCTATGTGCCGCAGACAAGCTACCAGGCGGCCAGCATCCTGAAATTTTTGGGAGGGCAGTATGGAGGTTAAGGTATCCATCATCATCCCGGTGTACGGGGTGGAGCTGTTTTTAGAGCGGGCGGTGGATTCCGCCCTGGAGCAGACCTTGGCGGAGAAGGAAATCATCTTGGTGGACGACGGCAGCCCCGACGCCTGCCCGGAAATCTGTGAGCGCTACGCCCGGGAGCACCCCGGCCTGGTGCGGGTGCTCCACCAGGAGAACCAGGGCCTGGGCATGGCCCGCAACGCTGGGGCCGCCTTGGCCCAGGGGGAGTATCTGCTCTTTCTGGACTCGGACGACACCATCCAGCCGGAGATGGCCCAGGCCCTCTACGAGAAGGCCAAGGCCGGGGATTGCGATTTGGTGATGTGCGACGTGCGCATCCTCTACGTGGAGGAAAACCGGGAGGTGGTGGTGCCCTCCTATCCCCGGGAGGAGGTGGACCTGGCGGACTACATCGCCCACGGCAACAACATCACCTACAGCGTGAACAAGCTGTTCCGCCGCTCTATCTGGCAGGAGAACCGCTATGAGAAGATGCTCTTTGAGGACATCGCCCTCATCCCCGCTTTGGTGACCCGCTGCCGCCGGGTGGGCTATGTGCCCCAGGCCTTTTACAACTACTACCGCCGGGGCGGCACCATTTCCACCACCCAGACCGGGGACATGGTGGACATTGTCAAAGCTTTCCGGAAGTTCCTTCTCACCTGCCACCCGGCCTACCGGCAGGAGGCGGTGTACTCCACCGCCCGGCAGCTGCTGTGGAACATGACACAGTCCCGGCCCCTGTTTTTGCCGGACTTCATCGGCCTGCTCCACGAGTTCGAGGCGGACTTCCGCTTAAACCCCTACCTGAAAGAGGACAGGGAAACCGCCAAGCTGCTGGGTTACCTGGACACCCCCGTGGTGCCCGACGTGCTCATCTGCGCCCACTGCCGCCGGGAGCTGCCCCCGGCGCTGCGGGAGGCCATAGGCCGCCACTTCCCCCTGGCGGAGGTGCTGGAGCCTGGGGAGAGCTGGCTGGAGAGGGAGGAGGTGCCGGAGCATCTGCGCCAGGCGGCGGAGCAGGGCCGCTGGCAGTATGTGGAGGAGTACCTCTCCTTGCTGGCCCTGTGGGAGCGGGGCGGCATCGTCCTGGCGCCGGAGGCCCTGCCCCAGCTGCGCCTAAAGAGCCGCCGCATGGAGCCCTGCTTCTTCGGCTTCGCCGATGGGGAGAGCCTTTCCACCTTGTGCTTTGGGGCCTTGCCGCGGCACTATGTGGTGCGGGCGCTGCTGGACTCCTACCGGGAGGACCACATCTACAACCGGGCCTTCCTGCCCCTGGCGGAGCGGCTGCGGGATTTCCTCATCACCCGCTTTGGCTTTCAGATGAACGGCCGCCGCCAAACCCGGGAGGGCGTCACCGTCCACCTGCCCAGCGTGCTGTGCTACGACTTCCACGACGGGGAGAATTGCTGCAAACGAAACCTCCCCGCCCCAGAGGGCTTTGAGGTGGTCAGCGGCCCGGCGCTGGAGCTGTGGTCCCAGCGGCTGCTGGAGAACTGGAACCTCTACAAGGCCGAGCGCCAGAGGAAAGCCCCTGCTGGGAAAGCGTCGCCCAAGGCGGTGGGAGGCTTTACCCAGGCCCAGCTGGAGGCCGAGGGCCGCCGGGTGGCCCAGCTCTACGAGAGCTCTACCAGCTGGAAGGTCACAAAGCCCCTGCGGGCCCTGGCAGGCCTGTGGAAAGGGAAAGCAGGGCATGCGGGCCAGCCGGAACAATAAGAGGAAGACAGATGGAAGGTTTTCGCAGGGCGGTTGCTTTCTTTCAAAAGGATTGCAGGGCGCTGATGCCCGGTGGGCGCCGCCCGGCGCTTTCTCCATTGCCGTACCGGCAGGCGAGAAAGAGCAGCGCCCCACTGCCTTAAAAAGCCGCACAGCGGCTCAAACAGACAGTGCCCCAGGCCCCGCTTCCGCGGCTGGCTGCCCCATATAAGAGGATGCCACGTCCCATAGGACGTGTTCGCGATATTTTTTTACCGGCACACAAAGGAGGAACACTATGCGCGCCATTGCCATCATCCCCGCCCGGTACGATTCCACCCGGTTTAAGGGGAAGCCCCTGGCGGACCTGTGCGGCCGCCCCATGCTCTGGTGGGTGTACCACCAGGTGAAAAAAGCTCGGCGCCTTGCGGAGGTGTGGGTGGCCACGGACCACCCGGCCATCCAAGAGGCCTGCGGGGCGTACCAAATCCCCTGCAAACTGACATCGCCCCAGTGCCCCACCAGCACCCAGCGGGTGTGGGAGGCCGCCCAGTCCCTGGAGGGGGACGTGTACGTCTGCGTCAACGGGGACGAGCCCCTTATCGACCCCCAGGTCATCGACCAGGTGGTGCCCTCCAGCACAGAGGGCTTTTTCGCCGCCAATTTGATGGCGCCCATCCTCTCCCCGGTGGAGGCGGTGGACGAGACCAACATCAAGGTGGTGGCCGATGAGACAGGCCGGGCGCTGTTCTTTTCCCGCAGCCCCATCCCCCACCCCAAGGCCAGCGTGGACTATCAGTTCTACAAGCACCTGGGGGTGCTGGCCTACACCAAGGAGGCCCTGGCCTTTTTTGACAGCGCTCCCCGGGGCCCTTTGGAGGCCGTGGAGGACATCAACGAGCTGCGGTTTATCGAGCACGGCAAGCGGCTGCAAATGATTCCCGTCCAGGCCAAAAGCCTTTCGGTGGACACACCCAAGGACTTGGAGCACGTCCGCGCCGTGCTGCGAGAAAAGCTGCGAAAGGGGGAGATTTAATGGGCGTGCAAATCTTGGACTGAACCCTGCGGGACGGGGGCTATGTGAACAACTGGGAGTTTGGCCGCCACGCCATCGCCTCTATTTTGGACAAGCTGGAGGCCGGCGGCGTGGAGATTGTGGAGTGCGGCTTCCTCACCAGCCGCCCCCGGGACGAGGACTGCTCCCTCTACGGCGGGCCGGAGGCCATCTTGCCCCTGCTGCCCCAGCGGGAGCCCCGCGCCATGTTCGTGGCCATGATAGCCATGGGGGAGAAGGAGCTCTCCCCCCAGCAGCTGCCCCCGTGCAGGCCGGGGGGCATCTCCGGGGTTCGGCTGACCTTCCGTCGGGAGGACGCGGAGCGGGCCTTCTGCTGGGCCGCCGCCATTTTGGACAAGGGCTACCAGGTGTTTTTCCAGCCGGTGGGCACCGCCTTCTATTCGGACATGGAGCTGCTGCGCCTGGTGGAGCGGGTCAACCGCCTGCGGCCCTTCGCCTTTTACATGGTGGACACCCTGGGCAGCATGTACCCCGGCCAAGTCACCCGGCAGTTCCACCTGATTCACGAGAACATGGACCCCGCCATCCGCCTGGGCTTTCACGGCCACAATAACCTGCAGCTGGCCTTTTCCAACGCCCAGGTGCTGCTGGGCATCCAGGCCAAGCGGCAGCTGATTTTGGACTCCTCTGTCTACGGCATGGGCCGGGGCGCGGGGAACCTCCCCACGGAGCTTATCACCCGGTATATCAACCAGAACATCCAGTCCCGGTACAACGTGGGCATGGTGATGGACATTTACGACGAGTATATCGCCCCCCTGCGCCGGGAGTACCAGTGGGGCTACTCCATGGCCTACCACCTGGCGGCCAGCCACGCCTGCCACCCCAACTACGCCGCCTACCTCATCAACAAGCAGACCTTGACCATGCAGGACATGGAGAGCATCCTGCGGGCCATCCCCCAAGGCCAGCGGGTGGAGTTTGACAAGGCCCTGGTGCGCCGGCTGTACGCCCGCCACCAAAGCCGCCACATCGACGACACCCGGGCGGTGGAGGAGCTGGCGGGGCTCATGGCGGGGCGGAAGCTGCTGGTGCTGGCCCCGGGGGAGAGCCTGCGCACCCGGGAGGCACAGGTGCTGGGCTTCATCCAGCGGGAGCATCCCCTGGTGCTGGCGGTGAACTTTGCCGACCCCAAGTTCCAGGTGGAGGTGTGCTTCGTCAGCAGCCACAAGCGCCTGGACATCGCCGGGGCCCGGCTGCGGGAGCTGCCCGGGGTGCAGCGGGTGTTCACCTCCAACCTGGCGGCCCGGGCGGACCCGGACTGCCTGCTGGTGGACTACGACCGCTATCTGAACGGCGACCCCATGGTGGCGGACAACGCCGGGCTGATGCTCTTAAAGCTGCTGGCCCGGTGCGGCGCCCGGCAGGCGGTGCTGGCGGGGTTCGACGGCTTTTTGGGACGGGGCTATTACAGCCGGGAGGCCACCTTGGCCCTCAACGACGCCGACGCCTTGGAGCGCCAGCGCCGCATTGGGGAGCAGCTTTCCCTGCTGCCCTTGGAGCTTACCTTCCTGACGCCCTCGGCCTATGAGGGGAAGGGGGTGGCCCTGTGAAGCCCGCCGCCAAGAAAACCCTGTGGATAACCGGCGGGGTGGCGGCGCTGCTCCTGGTGGGGGTGGCCGCCCTGGGGATGTTCTGGGTGCGCCAGGCCAAGGACGCCCTGGACCAGATGGCCCAGCCCGCCACGCCCCAGCGGGAGATAGGCGTCTACGTCCTGGAGGACGACCCCGCCCAGACCTTGGAGGACACAGCGGGCTACGCCTACGGCGGCGTGGAGGCCGGGGCGGGCAGCCTCGCCTTGGTGGGCCAGGCCTTGGGCCAGGAGCCCCCCTGGCAGGAGTACCCCACGGCCTTTGCCCTGGCGGACGCCTTGGGGAAGGGGGAGCGCCAGGCCGCTGTGCTGGAGGTGGCCTATCAGCAGAGCCTCTCCGACGCCCGGGGCTATGAATGGGCGGAGACAGGCATGCGGCAGGTGGGCTCCCTGTACGTGGAGGAGGAGGCGCCACTGCCCTCTGTCCCCCAGGAGGCCCCGGAGCGGTTCGTGGTCTACCTCAGCGGCAGCGATACCTTTGGGCCGGTGTCCACCTTGGCCCGCAGCGACGTGAACATCCTGGCGGCGGTGAACACCCGGGAAAAGCGCCTGTTCCTGCTGGCCACGCCCCGGGATTTCTACGTGTCCTTCTCCCAGACAGGGGGCGCCATGGACAAGCTGACTCACGCGGGCATCTACGGGGTGGAGGCCTCGGTGGACGCCCTGGAGACATTGTACGGGGTGGATATCGCCTACTACCTGCGGATGAATTTCACCGGCTTTGTGGAGGTGATTGACGCCCTGGGGGGCGTCAGCGTCTACTCCGACCGGGAGTTCACCGTGGAGAACATCCGCACCTACCAGCAGGGCTACAACCAGCTGACAGGCATCGAGGCGTTGGCCTTTGCCCGGGAGCGGATGAGCTTCCCCGAGGGGGACTACCAGCGGGCCAAAAACCAGATGGAGGTCATCCGGGCGGTGGTGGAGAAGGCCTCCACCCCGGCGGTGCTGGGCGGCTTTTCCAGCCTGCTTCAGGCGGTGGAGGGCAACTTTGAGACGAACCTTCCCCAGGACCAGGTGCTGGCCTTGGCCTCCGCCATGGGCGGGGACTGGCAGGTGGAAACCTACACCGCCAGCGGCTACAGCGCTTACCGGGAGACGTATTCCATGCCCGGGCAGGAGCTGTATGTCATCCTGCCGGACCAGGCCAGCGTGGAGCAGGCCGCGGCCCTGCTGGAGGAAACCTTGGCGGCCTAGGCCCGCTTGTTGTGAAATTGCCGGGGATTTCAAAAAAACGTAACAAAAAAGTGTTGACGTTTGACAGTGCCAGGATTATACTGTATTGTGGAATAAGTGGTGGAGTCTGTCATAGGGAGCGAAAGCAACCCTATTTATTCCGAGTTTGCGCGGCAAGCAAGGGCACGCCCCCGCCGGAAGGGGCGGCACTTTTCTAGGCGGCAAGCGGCTCCCACCCTTCGGGAGCCGCTTTTTTTCGCCTCTGGGCAGGCTGGGAAGCAGGCTTCACCTCCCGTTCAAACATTTAAAATTAACTATTGAGAAGGGTTAGGTGATTTCTATGAACGAGAGCCAACTGGGCCTGTTTTACGGCCTGTCGTTCCTGTGCGTCGCCTTGGCCTTTGCCTTTGCCGCCTACCTGTATTTGTGGGTGAAAAAGCAAAAGACCGAGAACGCCAAAATCCAAGAGGTGTCCCTGCTGATTAAACAGGGCGCCAACACCTTTATGCGCCGGGAGTACCTGGTGCTGGCCAAGTTCGCCGGGGTGGCGGCCATTGTCATTTTGGTGCTGCTGCCTTCCCCCATTTGGACTGGCGGCTTTGTAGACAACATCTCCATGGCCATTGCCTACCTGTGTGGCACGGCTTTGTCCGCCATTGCCGGCAAAATCGGCATTTTGGTGGCCACCCTGTCCAACGGCCGCACCGCCGAGGCCGCCCAGAAGGGCATTAAGCCCGCCTTTTTAATCGGCTTCCGGGGCGGTGCCGTCATGGGCCTGCTGGTGGTGGGCTGCTCTTTGCTGGGCGTGGCCGCCGTGCTGCTGGTCACCGGCGACTCCAGCATTCTGCTGGGCTTCTCCTTTGGCGCCAGCTCTTTGGCCCTGTTCGCCAAGGCGGGCGGCGGCATCTTCACCAAGACCGCCGACGTCTCCGCCGACCTCACCGGCAAGGTGGAGCTGGGCATCCCCGAGGACGACCCCCGCAACCCCGCCGTCATCGCCGACAACGTGGGCGACAACGTGGGCGACGTGGCCGGCATGGGCGCCGACCTGTTCGACTCCAACGTGGCTGCCATGGCCTCCGCTTTGGTCATTGCCCAGTCCCTCTCCGGCACGGGCTTTAACAACGTGAGCATGGTGTTCTGCTACGCCATTTTGGGGCTGTTCGCCTCCATCATCGGCATTGCCACCGCCCGCGTGGGGAAGAAGGGCCCCACCAGCGCGCTGAACTCCTCTACATACGTGACCACCGCTATCTACCTGGTGCTCACCGCCATTGCCACGGCAGTGTTCCCCGGTTTCTCCTGGCGCATTTGGGGCGCCGCCGCTGTGGGCTTGCTGGTGGGCGTTATCATCGGCATCACCACCGACTACTTCACCGACGACACCAAGCCCATTGTGCAGAAGGTGGCCCACGCCTCCTCTTCCGGCCCGGCGTTTACGGTGCTTTCCGGCATTTCTTACGGCTTTATCTCCGCTTTGCCCGCCATGGTGGGCATCGCCGTCTCTGCCCTGGTGGCCTATAAGCTCTGCGAGCCCATGGGCGAGGGCTACGCCATCTTCGGCATCTCCATGGCCGCGGTGGGCATGCTGTCCATTGTGGGCATGATTATCTCCAACGACGCCTACGGCCCCATTGTGGACAACGCCCGAGGCCTGGCGGAAATGGGCGGCCTGGGCGAGGAGACCATCCGCACCGCCGACGAGCTGGACAGCGCCGGCAACACGGTGAAGGCCGTGACCAAGGGCTTCTCCATCAGCGCCGCCGGTTTGACCGTCATCTCCCTGCTGGGCGCCTTTATGAGTGAGGCAAACAACGCTTTGGCCGCCGCTGGCCGGGAGCTGATTACCGGCTTTGACATCATGAGCCCCACGGTGTTCTTCGGCGTGCTGGTGGGCGCCGTGGTGCCCGCCGTGTTCTCCGCCATGTTGATTTTGGGCGTGGACAAAAACGCCCAGCGCATGGTGGCGGAAATCCACCGGCAGTTCAACACCATCAAGGGCCTGCGGGAAGGCAAGCCCGGTGTCAAGCCCGAGTATGACAAGTGCATTGACATCGCCACCTCCGGCTCCCTGCGGGAGCTGATCCCCGCCGGTTTGATGACCATCATCGCCACCATCATCGTAGGCTTCATCGGCGGCCCCAGCGCCATTGGCGGCTTCCTGCTGGGCAACATCGTCAGCGGCCTGCTGCTGGCTTTGTTCATGTCCAATGCCGGCGGCCTGTGGGACAACACCAAGAAGTACATTGAGGCCGGCGCCGAGGGCGGCAAGGGCAGCGACTCCCACAAGGCGGCCGTCATTGGCGATACCGTGGGCGACCCCTTCAAAGACACCGCCGGCCCCTCCATCAACACCCAGATTACCGTGGTGAGCCTGGTTTCCTCCCTGCTCTCCTCCGTGTTCGTCATGTTCTCCTTCTTCGGTTGAGAAGGGAAAGAAAGAAGGGTTCCTCTTTGGGAGGAACCCTTTCTTGTATAAAAAAGCATATGAAAGGGAGAGGAATAGTATGAAAAAGCATATGTTAAAACGGCCGGGACACATTTGGATTTTCATAACTTGTTTTGCAGTTGTTTTCGTGTCTGTATTGCTCATTGCAGTTTTTGGAAAACTTGATCTAGCTGATGAGAATTCAAATGAAATCTCAAAAAACGAATCGCTTTCTCTGAATGAAGAAGTGAATGAAGCAAATAGTGAAGCAGGTAGTGAATCGGATAGTGAAGCAATGGAAATTCATATGAACGCGAGTTTACCGGAAATGACAGTAGAAGAAATTGCAGAAGAGTCCAATTTAGTAGCAATAGGTACTCTGAAAGAAATTTCTCCCGGATTTTGTATTCAATCCGTGGAAGGGGGGACGATGAATTATACAGAATATTATTTTCAAATTTCGGATACCTGTCGCGGCGTTGCTCCAGATAATGCAGATCAAATAGCTGCTGTTAGAATCCCCGGGGGCGAAGCCAATGGTGTGAATATGATATGGGAGGATGCTCCTACTTTAGAGGTAGATGAAACCTACTTACTATTTCTTTACAAGCCTCAGATGGGCGGAAGCTTTAACACAGAAGGGGATTACTACTATTTATCTGGTGATACTCGCGGTATCTATCCAGTGGATAGTGCAACAGCCTTTTCTAAAACAACCGATGATGTGTATACAAGTTCAGATGGGACAAAAAGGATTTCCCATAATGAACTGATCCAACTGATAGATCAGGTGAATGAAGAAATTCCTGCGGATATTGATATGAGGTATCAGGAATTTTTGGAGAATCAGCAATACAATCTTGAAATTGGATTTATATCACAAGAGGAGTATGATCGATTCTTATCGGAAGCGCAAAGGTATGCTACGTATTATGGAGATCCTCCTGCTGGCTATAGTGGTGAATAAATCAGGAATGTCAACCGGCAAGAGCAGCCCAAAAGCATAGTTCGCGGAGTCTGATTTATACGTACCGTAATGAACAATTTTCACCCAGCTATTCTGGTAATTGGTTGGCTGAATCGCAGAATGGTGTCGCTCTCATTTTGCTATAATGGGTATTGAAATATGCGACCCCTCCGGCGAACCTGTAAACAACCGCCTCATGCTTATCAACGATGGGGGGAGTAGTTCTGCCTCTGTAAGACCGGCGGGAAAAACTTCGGGGATTTTCGGTGCGTCCTACTCGGCAGTTATATCTACTGAGCAAAGTGTTCCGTTTAACTTTCTCATAGGAACATATACCACTGGTACAAGAACCAAGACGGTTGTAAATGAAACCGGGGATTCATCGCGGCCCATTTCTGTTTACCTTGAGCATGACCTTGGTAACGTACTTGATTCTACAGTAGGACTTAAATTTAATACCAATATTTTGACTATTGACTTGAGATTAGGGCTTGGAGATACAGGGATATATGGTCTAGTGAATAATAGTAGCGATACAGCCAGTGAATTTGGGGTTAAAATTGATTTACCACACTTGCTAGCCGGAATTGAGTCTTCTTCTATTAACTATTTGGATACTGGAGAGTGGAGCCAATATACGAATCTTAGTATTGGCGGCCCTTTCCTTACGATACTCCTTTTAATTATGGGGGCTTCCCAATCTTCTACTTCTCCTAGTCCATCGTATTAAAGTATTAAATATATAAGAAGGTGAACTATAGAAATGCTCTATGTGTTAAACGGCAGTATAGCGGTTGTGCTGTTTGTGCTGATTTTTGCCTTTGGGGTGAAGCTTAGTAAAAAGAGCGCTTCAAAAATGAATCGAGGGGCGATTTTTCCCGCATTGGTAGGGCTGTGCACAGCTGTGCTTTCCTTCTTGTTCCTGTTTTTTTTGGAGGGTAGAGTGCTGTCATATCCCAACCCGCAGGCTGCCTATCAGGCAAACCATTTTGGACAAATTGATGCTGTAACGGAAGGTGCCTACTCCACCCTGGTTGTGTCGCAGGATGGTGGTGCCAACAGTGCTGTAACCATTTTACCAAAGGATGGGGATACATGGAAAATAGGCACCGGATTGGAAACAAAAATAGTTAGCAGTATCGTGGCAGGCAGCCCTAAGGTTCTTGTTTCCCTGTACCGTTATGCCGATTCCTCAGACTATTATTTGGTTACGAACACCATTGACTTGGAGGGACGGGAAATTGAGATAACAGACAGCGAAAACACTTCTTTTGCCTCTTGGGAACAGAAAGCCTCAATTGGCACCTTTTATTATTGCAGCGCCTATTTGAACGGGTTGGACCAGGACTATGCTTTGCTGGTCAATGGAGAGTCCGTAACATTTGCAGAAGAAAAAGGTTGATTCGCCTTGCTGGCACGGTTCTTTCATCTTCACAAACCAACTTTTTCCATCACTATGGAGATTCCCCTGAAAAAGAAGTGTCGGATGTCAATGAAAAAAGAGAGCTCTGGCGATTGCCAGGGCTCTCTTTGTCTCCCGAAAACCACTTGCTAGGCGCGTGGTTTCAAAAAAAGCTTATGCCGGAGAAAAAGAAAAAAGCCTAAGCGCAGCAGCGTTTAGGCTTTTATGGTGGGGACAACAGGACTCGAACCTGTGACCTCCTACGTGTGAAGCAGGCGCACACTTTTTCAACAAAACCAGGGGGTGAATTACCATGCGAGAAAGCCGGAAATCAAGCAGAAAAAAGGCTGGAGAGAAGATTTCAAACCTTCCCTATATTGCTCCGGCAAAGGCAAGGCAATACAGCTACTTTGTGATTCCCCGAATGATAATCTGCGATCCTGCTTTTGCTGGAATAGACTGTGCAGCGAAGTTAATTTACAGTCTGATGTTAAGCCGGTTAGCACTTTCTGCGGAAAATTCAGAGGAATATACGGATGAACAAGGAAATTTGTTTATACTACTTTGCAGTGGAATAACCCGGAGATGGTTGAAGCAACCAAGAAGGCTGCACTGCCTACGTTCTGCGGTTTGCGGATGAAATGAACCGGTTAGGCCAGCGCACCAAAACGGACAATGCGGCCATGATGGGGTTTCTGTCCGCATTGCAAAACCAGCAGCAGCCTACGAAAGGTCAGATCAAGGTGGAGGAAATGCTGCGGAGAGGAAAAGGGCTGACCCAGTTTAATTTGCGGGAACAGGACAATGAGAAGTTCAATGCGGCTGCAAATGAAGCTGGACTGTGTTATGCCACCGTGTGCATGGATCAAACACACAAGGAGGGGGAACG